>Ga0222713_10000102_pt1 | contig 89120 bp, 48 predicted proteins | sample C33_649DmetaG_FD_165061 | JGI IMG/M metagenome (GOLD analysis project Ga0222713, IMG submission 165061) | Estuarine water microbial communities from San Francisco Bay, California, United States - C33_649D | ecosystem: Environmental > Aquatic > Marine > Unclassified | place: USA: California...
AAGGATATATTAAGACATCCTTGCTACTTAAGGAGCCTCATTTTGAGTACATAATTAAAATAAAACTTAAAATTATAAAACTTTCCAGAAATTTTCAAAAAAATAAATTATGTACTCATTTTTATATTTAGAATAACTTTTGAGATACTAATACCGAATACTATATCATCTATGCTGTAAGCAAGTTATTATATGATATATTGTATAACCTTTCAAAGGATATATTAAGACATCCTTGCTACTTAAGGAGCCTCATTTTGAGTACATAATTAAAATAAAACTTAAAATTATAAAACTTTCCAGAAATTTTCAAAAAAATAAATTATGTACTCATTTTTATATGCAATATAAAATTTGTGAAAACATATTCTTATTAAAATAAAAAAATGATTATCTTCTTTAAAATATATAAAGAAGAAACTATTATATTATACAATAATGAGTGTCATTCTTGCTAAGAACATTGATGTTAACAAGCTTAAGTATTCTGAAGTTAAGATTTTGAAATCAGGTGCAAAGTCGGTATATGTAAACTATGATGGTTCAAAGCTAATGCTTCAAACACCTGTTCTATCTCTTCCTTACGGAGTTAATGATAGTTCGCAATTTCTAAAAGATGAAGAAAAAAAGGATAAAAAAGATGAAGAAAAAAAGTATGATCTTACTCTATCATTCAAAGGACTTGCTGAAAATCCCAAAATTAAGCAATTTCATGATAAACTAAAAGATATGGAGCAAAAAGTTATTGAAGATGCATTTGCTAACAGACTTCTATGGTTTAAGAATAATTTCAACAATAATAAAGATGTTGTATCAAATATGTTTACTCCTATTGTAAAGCACGACAAAGATAAAGCTACTGGGGAAATTGCAAACAAGTATCCTCCTACATTCAGAGTAAAAGTACCTTATAATGCAAGAGATGACAAGTTTGAATTTGATGCTTATGATATGGATAATAACGAAGTTGAATTTATGAATGTTTTGAACAATCTTAAAGGTGGTAAAGCGCAGCTTATTATTCAGCTAAATGGTATTTGGTTCTCTGGTGGAATGTTCGGTTGCAGCTGGAAGATTGTATCTGGAAAATTCCAACACTCAAATACTACAAAAGTAACATTTGTAGTTGATAGTGATGGTGGCGATGATGAAAGTGAAGACGAAGAGGATGACGATATCTCAATTGATCAAGAAGTAGTAAAAAAAACACATGTATCAACTTCTGATGATACATTGGAAGAAGAAGAAGAAGATCAAAATGAAGAAGAAGATCAAAATGAAGAAGAAGAAGAAGAAGACGAAGAAGACGAACAACCGCCTCCACCTCCAGTAAAGCCAGTAAAAAAAGCGGTTAAAAAAACAGCTAAGTAAAAGTGTGCAATAGAACACTTCTATTATTCTAAATAATTTGTAAATATATGTTATTTTTTCAATATTATAAATGCTTACAAAAATATAATATTTGATTTTTATTACACAATATACATTCACTTCAATGAAAATTATATGCTAATGTCTATAAAAAATTATCTAATTATTTTCCTGTTTTTTTCCCACTTTCGCGGACGACCACGCTTAAGAGGTACTAGTCCTAATTTTTCCCTTCTTTGTTTTTTTGCTTCGCGCTTGTCGTGAACTCGAAGACTATCAAGCGCCTTATTTATACCTGATTTGCGTACCTCGTTCGCTTTCCTTATGACATTATATGTCTTTCCATAATTACAAAAAATCTCTGTCTTTGCCCATATTTTTTGCGTACTTATCAAAGATACAGCTGTCATTTTACCCTTGCGTAGCTGTCCAAAACCACTAATCATAGCGTTGTTTTTGACGAACCTCCCTTTTATCCTCTCAAACCGAGCATCGTTCGCACACCATGCAATATGTTTCCCTTTGAATTCTTCATCATCTGGTCGAACCATACTCATATTATTGCATAGAGCGATCGACTGCATGTCTGTGTTAACTATATCAGATGAAACAATATTTCCCATAAAATGTGCTATTATCGTCTTCGGTGGAATATCTTCTGATGCTCGCAAACTGTATCCCTTGTCTGATCTAGACCTTCTATTCAACTTAGTATAGTCAAAAACGGATATAAGAGGGCCATTATTAATCGCTCTCATATTGTTGCTTCCCAAAGATCCGCAAGCGACAACAATATCCTTCATATGAAGTTCCTCAATTTCAATAAACGAAGTCTCCTTCTTACCCCTCATTTCCTGAAAATTATTATAATTAGTTGAGTTTGAATTCATTTTCGGTTCATCGTAAAAATAATTTCGGTTCATCACAAAAAATACATCAATTCATCATAAAAATAATTTCGGTTCATCGTAAAATAAATTTCGGTTCATCGTAAAATAAATTTCGGTTCATCGCCAAAATTGCATCAATTCATCATAAAAATAATTTCGGTTCATCGTAAAAATTGCATCAATTCATCATAAAAATAATTTCGGTTCATCACCAAACTTGCATCAATTCATCATAAAAATAATTTCGGTTCATCGTAAAAATTGCATCAATTCATCATAAAAATAATTTCGGTTCATCACCAAAATTGCATCAGTTCATCATCGTGGCTTACCAAGTATCCTGGTGAAAGTGAAAATCTATGAAATTTTTCATCGAGCTTAAATAATGCAAAAATCTATTTTGGTGAAAAAAATAACGTAGGTTCGAACCTAACTGATAGCAATTTTATAAAAAAATTAAAAAATGCCCAAAAATAGATCTATTTTTTTGAAATATTCAGAAAAATGTTCATATATATTTTATATGTAATTTAGAAACATCAATCTTATAACAAAATTTTATAAAACATTTTTTTACAAAAAAAACTGGTCAAAATTTGACAACTTCCATATTTTTTATCTCTTGATCTCGATTTTTTACCAACATACCAATACATGTAAAATGTTTCTGAACGTCTATTACATCAATATACAAACTGTCAATCGCAAATACCAGCGTGTTAATTTTTTATAGATGTCCGAAATTTGATTTTTTCGGAAAAATACCAAAAATAAGAAAAATGCTATCTTCCATATTTTTTTTCTTTTTATCTCAATTTTTTTGAGACAAACAATGACCACTAATATAATCATTGTGTTATAATTCAATAGATTACAAGTTTTCAATCGCAATTTCGTCTGTTAAGTTACGTTTTAGATGTCATAAAGTTCATATAATTTTACATGTAACTTTATTACAAAATAAATAATACCAACCCTATTAATAACGCCATTAAGACCCTGCCTAATGGTTGTGCTTCACCATATTCATCAACAATATCTATATTATTAGAAAATAACTTTCCTATAATATCAAGAATTTTATATGCTGTAGGCAAAGATAAAATTGCAAATAATATACTTCCATAAAAAGCTGTTTTGAATTTCGCAGTATATATATCATATGTATTTTTTTGCGGTGATAGAGCAATTGGTTGCGGTGGTAAGTACATAAAATCTGGTGTATTTTTAATGTAATTACTTTCATAAGTCTGGTTCATTATTGCATATACTCTACATAATAATAAAGCAAAAAATTATCATTGTTAGTTGATAAAAATCTATTTTGCCTAAAATCATTTCTCCGAAAAATATTATTATCTATCGTATCATCTCTTAAAAATGCATAAATATCAGATAATCTAGATGATGTGTTTGTTCCAATAAGCCAATCTGGCAAATTATCATAAAAATCTTTCGAACACATCGCGAGCGCCTTCATAAAATTACAACATAATATGTATAAGTCTTCACTACATTCTTGAAACATTCTCATTCCTTCCTTACAAAACTCATATACAAATTCGCTTGTATTAATTATATCATTTATATTTATATTATAGTACTTGTTATTTTGATGAATATCTGCTGAAAAATTCTTGAACAATTTTATGGTCTTTAACATACTACTCTTATCCATGCGTATAAACCATTCAGGACTATTATAAAACCCACGCTTTTCTATTTCAAATGACAAGTCTGTAAACGCGTGCAGTTCCGTTTGCCATCGGCATTCATCATCTCTTCTTTGCAGTTTGTTATAATTAATAAATATATTAAGTTTCTTAATAATATATTCATTTAATACTTCTCTTGTATATGGATTATATGGGTATATACCATCTTTTCTACATTTATACACAAAATAATCAAGTTCTAATGCATTGAAAGCGTAAATGCTATTATTATTATCACGATATGTAAACAATTCATTTTGTGCTATTTCTTCTATTTTATCATATGTGAATGGATCTTCGGTATTTATAGGTACATTTATATCATTTAGTTTTACTACAAGTTTATTTGCTATCATATTTCTTGCAAATATTTGTAATCTATTTATATTACAATGCTTTGATAATTGGTTAGTCGTATAATTCAGCATATAGATATGATTGTATAAATTTTTCTTCGTAATATTATAACGTAAAAAAGTCTTTGATAACATTTTTTTTGGTATTTTTTTTAAAAGCTCTATAAAAAATATCTTTACCATTTCAATATGTTCTATATCATCTGTATTAAATTTGATATAATTAGAAACATATACAAATAATCTATATATATCGCTCACATTAATATCGTCGTTTCTTTTACCAAATATTATATCAAATATTTCGTAAACATCTTTTATATGTTTTTTATGATAATTACAAAAAACATTTCCATTACATATTTTTGTACATACCTTGAATGTGTTTGGTTTTCTGTATATACACTGGGTACATTCTAACATTTATCCACACCCCCCTTTTATTATATAATGTATAAATATTTATATCATCATGTTGTTTATATTCATTATTGTCTTTATAGTTGTTATCTCATTCATCTGTATATTTATAGCATCTACAAGTGATAAATATTCATTTGTATACATAATATTACTTGAAAGTAATATAGCATTATCATATTCTATCTTTAATAACTCTTTTTGTATATTGCTAAAAATATTACTGTCATATTCTATCATATTTTGCATTAATTTATTATTATTTTGTTGTAACACTTTTACATTATTTATGATATTATAATCAGTTTCTTCGCATATTATTTCTTTTAAATCATATATGTTTGATGCTAATAAATTTATTGAATTAGATATTATTTCATCATAGTTATCTAAATTTTCAACATGTCTATCAATTTCTGAATATTTACTATATAATTCTTGAAGCGCACCGATATTCAAGGAATAAATATAGCTTTTATCCAATACGTGAAAATCATTTACCATTGTTCCATATACAAAAACTTCACCAGTTACAATACCAGTTAGTCCGATTTCAATACACTCGTTATATTTAATATTACACACCTCTTGTATTATATCATCGTTATTATCATTTATTATCAACAATTTATCACCTGTTTGTAAACTAATATTTGACATTGTTATATATAACACATTGTCTTTGACAATTCCTTTAGTATAAATATTTGGTATAAAATTTTCTCGCAAATGTACGGCATTTGGTATAACTTCAGCTACTTGTTGTGCTATAAAACCATAAACAATATTATTATCATTCCCTTCTATATAACTATATGTCTTCGGTTCAATTTTGAGAATACTTTCTAATGCTCTATTATCAATAATATCAACTATATTTGTTTTTATACGTTCGTCAGAACTTGTTACTATTCCAAGATTTGTCCATACGCTATTATTTGTTCTAATAGAATTAATCAAATTTGCATCATAATTCGTAAGTACATCCGTGTGAATATCCAATGATGCTCTCGGTATTATATTTCCAATTGCTACATTTCCTTCATTATAATATATCCAAGTATTAGACGCATTATTTTGCTCTATATTCTCAAGCCATTTATTTGTTTTTATTTTGTATCGTTTAGATATTATATCATAGTCATAACCGTTATATAATACATTATTAATAAAATGATCTGAACTTGTAGTAAATGGATTATTCAAAATCCTAATATCTTCTAAATCAAGCACGTTTGAAGTGTTATTGTTAGTAAATATAGAATCATCATTTATAAATAGTTCAAAAATATTACAAGTATCTACAACCGTATTACTGATATAAGCAATGTCGTGATTTTTATTTAAATTATAACTTATACCTTCATATACATGTGTATACTTATATCTAGCTAATAAATATTTATTATTTCTATTTTCTACGGATCTAAGAATTCTCATATAAAATTTATAGTAACCTTCGACAATGTAGACTGGATATGCTGTTGTATGTAAATTGTTATTATAAAAGTTTGTTACATTAAAATAATTGCTTGTATTATTATCTGTATGTGTACCTATGAACAAATCTGCGCTCAATTCGTTAAGTAGATCTAATGTAAATAAATAATAACCTGTCATAAACCTGACGTCTGTAATAACTTCTGTAAATATTTCATCAATATCTTCTATGTTTAAACCTTCTGTAATCAATCTATTATCACTATTATCATAAAATTCATAATTAATATAATTGATATTACTCGAATATTTATAATAATAATTACTACTATCAAAATCAGTTACATTATTGATTATATACGAATTGCTTGAATAATATGTATTGATATATGAAAACCCAACTAAACGTTGTTTATTTGTATCATAATTACTATTTCCTATTATTGTATATAATTCATCATTCGCATCATATTCTAATATAATTATTCCCGAACCACCATAACCACCTTGTGCATTCCTTCCAGATCCGCCGCCTGACCCTGTATTTATAACCCCATTTCCTCCATATTCACCCTCTTTTCTGGCAGCTTTGCCACCAACTCTTATATAACTTCCATTGATAATCGCACCACCTCCTAACCCTGCAGGATTGTTAGTACTAATAGCCCATTCACCACCTCCCCCACCCCCTCCTAAAATTTCTTTTCGTCCTCGTATATTAAACACTAAACCGTCTCCACCATTTCCTCCTTCTTTTTGTAACAATGTTACATTTTGTCCTAAACCTCCAATACCTCCTCCTCCACCTCCTGATAATATATTTTTACCAAATGAAATGTAACCATTGCCTCCATTATTTCCAATACCTACTGTCTCATTATTAATTGTCAAACCACCGTTATATATCCTATCCCCTACAAGATTATTATCCCAACCTAAACCACCTCCACCACATCCGCCATCACCACCTACATAATAATTATTCGCTTTAATATTGTCCATTATATAAGATCCTCCTCGTCCACCCCCTTTACATCTAAATATATCATTTTCTGTCGAATATATATATGTATCATTTCCATTATGAGGTGGTAGTTCAAAGGTACCACCATTTCCACCTGATCCTACTTTAAAAGTATATGTACCTTTTTTAAACAAATAATTTGCATTATAATAATATGCACCTGCCCCTCCTCCACCCCCATAGTTATAACCTCCACCCCCTCCTCCAGCTATCATAAGAATCTTACAATTTACATTTTTAGCAAATGTTACACTATAAGTTTTATTAGGATCATCAAATACCATATAATGATTTGTATTAGATATGTTAATAGGAGCAATTATAGGATAACTTACAATCATTAAATGTGAATAATTCAAAATATTACGATAAATACTAGATTGCAGAATAGATGATGTAGATATTAAACTATCATAAGAATATTTACTTACAATAATTATATTTTCTGGTATTTTATTTAAGAACATTTTGAAAGATATAATACCATTTATAATATATACAACTATATCAATAGTATACCATATGTCGGGTATAATAGATTGCTGTGAAAAAATGCATATACTATTGCTTTCATATCCAATGCAAATATTTATAAATCCATATGATATTTTTACACATATAATAGATATTGTAGAACTTCTCAAATTATATATAGGAATGTCTTGTAAACTTTTAGTTTTGAATACAAAATGAAGGACAAATCCTTCCTTTCTCATCATTTCAACCATTAAAATATTGTCATTGTTATTTTGGTTTAAAATATACACATTATTTTTGGATAAAGAATATGGATAGTTATTATGTAAGAAATTGCTATTTTTAAAATTATTGACAATAATATTACTATTTACAAAATTCACATGCAATATATTGTCACCTCTATATATATCTTCAATCGTATATGTATTTCTTACTAAATTGAGATTACTTAACATATTATATGCATAGTTCATAAGCACATTAGATGTTGATAATATGTAGTTATCTATACCGTCGTACATTGTCATTAAATTATTGCAACTATCTAATTCGTAATCATGTAAATGTAAATTAATATTTTGCAAACTATCATATAATAAATTACAAGATATTTGCAGATATTTTTCACTATCAATAATGATATCATACATTTTATTTATCAAATTATTTGATGTATCAATTAGTGAGTTATTGGCATTTTGATTACTTGCAATAATATAATCATACATATTTTGTTCAACATTTTCTAGGACATTACTATTATATATTTCCGTATTTTTCAGCATATTTAACATATCATTATTCGTCGTAAAAACATAATTTGATACATTTATATCCGAAATAAAAATATACTCTAATATTTCATTTGAAATATTTTGAATATAGTCATATAAATATATGTCTTCATCTATAATAGTATGTTTTATTTCAGTTAATACTTGCTGCAAATTATTTGAAGTGTCTTTATTTTGTATATATTCATTATATAAATAATTACTATCTGAATATAAATTATTTTCTAATTTTACATGTTCGATAACTGTATAATAAATAATATTTGAAAGTGATTGTATATAATTTGTTATGTCTATATTTGACATATCAATCAAAAAAGATACCCGTTCATTTGTAAAGTATAAATTACTACCATTCTCTTGCAATAAATCAGTATTTTTATCGCTCAAATTAACATTATATATACATGTAGAATTTCCATGAAAAATGGTTGCATATATATTACCTGATATGTCAAATCCACTATGTAGACTATCAATATTATTTGTTTTATTTATACATACATTACTGTCATATACATACAAAATACACTTATTGTCGACATCATATGCTTTAAAAATATCTAGGCTATTACCTGTATTATTTATAATTTTTGATACTTCGTCACCATCAATATATTTTATTATTTTTAGCAAATCGCGATTATTAGACGATGATATTATACATTTACCACTCTGATACACATTTGTATTTATTGTACTTATTTCCCCATCTATAATTAAATTTGATGCATATAATGTTCCTACTATATTGAGATCTCCATAATATTCGTTATTTATTATCCAACGATTTACAAGACCATCTGTAATATAATCAGCTGATAATGTAGAAAATATTTCATTGAATTTTTCTTCAGTATAATAGAAGTTTGATGTACCATTTGCTATAAGATTTGTATCGAGAAATTGTAATTGACTATTGAAATCTACACATACTTTATTATAAATATTACTTGATAAAATATGCGAAATATCATTGATATCATCCAAATTACTTATCAGTTTATGAAATATATAATTATCATAAGCCAATATGTTTAAATATTTTGAATGTAGTTCTTCATGTAAATAATTACTAGATATAATTAGTAAATTAGACACATCTGCATATTGTAATGAATTCAATAAATTGCTAGCGTTTACATATATATTAATTATTTCACTTAAATATATTTTTTCATTATCATTTATATATTGATATATATATGTAGACATTAAATCTATTTCGTTGTTTTGGTGATGTAAATCATTATGTAAATCTTCTATATTGACATTGCTATTTTTTAATATTGCATTTGAACAGTTTGTATATGATATATTCTTATAAATAGCAAAATGATTACTTGATGTATTTATATAAGTATATAAATCTTCTCTATCATATTGAATTTTTTGGGTTGTATCTTGTAAAAATAAAATCTGTAAATTTGAAATATTATCATATCTATTGTATATTTCATCTTCGATATTACTCAATATATTATTAGCATGTTGTATAATAGAATGATTTATTTTATACATATTTGCGTATAATATATTTGATACATTTGTTACAAATTTAGACGTATTATCATTTTCTTCTATGATAGTATTAATATGAATATTTGATATAATATTTGTTATATCATAGTATGTTTTGATAATATCTATATTTGTTAGATAGTTACTAGATTGCATTTCGTTTAATAAAATATAATTTGAGTGATCATCATTAAAACTACATTCAATATATATATCAGAAGAGTAATTTGATACATCTATTATTCCCAAATTTATATAGTCATAAATTTCTGTTTGTAGTATTACATCGTGATAATACTTTTTATCAAACAATGTTTCAGTATAATTTAAAGCATCTAAATTACATGACTGTAAAATATCTGATATTAGCACTGGATTAAAAAATAAATTACTACCTTCGCATAAAGCATTAGTAGTACTATCACCTATATAAATATTTTGCAATTTGCTGCCATCTGAAAAATATTCACATGCATATGTATATATTGAATTAATATCATTTGTACTATATATATTCGACACTCGCGTATCTCCATTTATAGTAAGCGAATTATGTAAATACTTGCTATTTACAAAAAAATTATTATTTATACCTTCATTAAAATCATCCGCAGTTTTTTGACTAAATCTGTAATCAAATTTTTCTATTGAATAATTGCAATTGTTTTGAAGAAAATAAATTGTTTCTGTATTACTTGTTACAACATCTAGACCATCTATATACAATTGTTCAGATAAATATGGTAATGCTTGCATAATAATATTAGATGTGTTTATAATACCAGAATTTGCAATTTGCATATACTTTGGAATTAGCAAATTTGAAGTAATATCTGTATAACTTGATATTTCAAAGAATAAATCTTCGGAAGATGCTGCAATATCTATACCTAATGCTACTACATTCCCATCTATAACTAGATTACCACGTATAACAGTATCTTTGTAAAAACTAATATTTAAATTATTAAATGTCGCGATTGTATTGCTACTTACTGCCAAATAAAAATTTGAAATATCTCGATGTCCAAATATTGAATGCTCTGACACTGAATTATTTCCAATTAATTTTATATTTGCTGCATCCGTACATGAAATAAATTTAGCAACTTGTGCACTATATACTTTAACATCTAATTTATATTTATTAGATAATAAAGACATCTACTCTAATAGAGATATGTCAAATTATTTACATCAAAATTATCTTAGCCTATATTATATTATTGTTTTGTAGTATATTGCGTATATTACCTACCTTTGTTGCTACATCTGCTAACTTTATTTTTAAAACTTGATTACTTGATGATAATTTTGTATTTTCAATATTTATTCTATCATTCTCTAATTTTAATTGATTTATACGATCGTATATATGTTGAATATCTGTGTCATTTATCATTGTAGCCATGTAATTACTATGTATATGATCTAATCTGTTATATTCTGTCGAAATAATATCGTATGTTTGTAATATATTATATTGTATAGCATCTAAATTACTCATATTTTGTTTTGTCGCATTCACATTTTCTTCTATTGCATGTAATGTATTTAATTGATACTGCTCTTTTAAGTTTTCAATATTATTGAACATAATTTGTTGTTTTCTGTGAAGATCCTGTGTAGCACAAACATTCAATGTATATATATAATTTTTATCTAGAGTATGAAAATCTGTTACTATAGTTCCATATACAAATACAGTTCCGTCTATATTATAATTATTTATAATATGATAGACATTCAAACTATATATTTCATCTATAGTGACTATATATTTACTTTTATTACATAATATAGCTAATTTCGCACCCTCTGTCAATATATCAACTATATTTCCAACATCATTACTGATCATAAGAATATTATTATAAATGGTACCAAAGCAATAAATATTTGGAATAGCTTCGGTTTGCAATGATATAGCTTCTGGTATTACAGTTGCTATCTGTTGTGCAATAAAACCATATACATCCTTTTTATTTTGATGTCTATGATTATCTATATAGTCATATATCATCGGTTTTATTGACAATATTTTATTAAGTGCTTCGCCATCATCTATATCAACTATATCCTTCTTTATTCTGACATCTGAACTGTTTACAATACCTGTTTGTGCCCATATATTATTATTTACTTTAATAGAATTCATAGATGAGTTTTTTGTAAATATATCTAAAGTAGCTGTTGGATACATTGTTCCAATGCCAATATTTCCTTCATTATATTGAATATAATTAGGATTATTTGCTAATGTATTAACATTAAATGTAGTTATATACTGTGATGGTTCCTGCCATCTATTTATAGTTGTATTTACACCCGATTGTACTCCTTGAGTATCATTGTTTGTAATAATCTGTTTTATTTTATCTGCAACAACATTTGAAAAGTATTTTACATAATTTGATACGTTGACATTATTTTCGATAAATAATTTAATATTTGTATTAGACATTGACAATATATAATTAGATGTATCTGTTTGATATGTATTGAATTGATTTGTAAATAAATTTGATACGATTGATGTATAATTAGACTGTTGTGTTTGTAAACTAATAAATGATTGCATTATAGAGTTTGATGAATTTTTAATATAATTTGAAACATTTACATAATCTGATGTGACTTTAACATTCATATTAGTTACATAATTTCCTATATAATTACTTGTTTTAGTATTTTCAAGTGTTATTATTGTAGCCAAAACATTAGATGATGTGATAATATAGTTAGATTGTGCATTTTCATTTGTCTTGAGTATATTCATTAAAATGTTAGACGATGATAATACATAATTTGATTGGTTTGCATTTAGAACAATTGATGTTGCTTTTTGCATTAATGAGTTTGACGTTGATAAGATTAGGTTAGATTGTGATTTATATGTATCGTTTATAAATTTTACTATCATATTTGATGTTGATTTCAAATAATTTTGTTCAGATGATATCATATAATTTTGTTTCATACTTAAAATGTTTGAGACATTTGCAATTAAATTAGACATATGATTATTTGAACTATCGATGATATTATTGGCTCTTGCATCTGTGTAATAAAGGTTATTTCCGTTAAGGTCTTCTCTAAGCTCTGATGTTGTTTTATCGGTAATATTAACATCATATAAAAATGCCCCAGATCCAATGAAATTACTAGCCTTCACTGTTCCATATACATTTACTGTAAAAGTATCTTTCGTATACGCATAAATATTTTCTAATATACTATTCGAAGGTGTTGTTATAATTCTGAAGTCGCTTAGATAAATACTACCAGAATTTGCAATATTTCCTAGCGTATTTGTGTATAATACAGATATTAGAGGTATTTTATTGAAATATTGAATTGTTTCACCATTTATTATAATATATGTTTGTGTAGATATTGTGGAAATATTCCATAAAATATGGTTCCATACATTCTGAATATAGTTAGATCTATAAATAATCGTACCATTTATTTGAAATATAAGTTGTCCCTCGTTTTGTAGTATAGATATGTTTGCACTTGCATTACTAAATTCAATAATCCTGTCACCATTTGTGAAATTGTCGGTGTTCATCCAAAATGATATACTAAGATTATTATAAGTCGACCAATTATTTGAAGGTAATGTTACCTTGTTACCAGTATTTAACAGTATACTATTTCTTTCAGCTTTGAATATATATACTCCTCCATAATTAGTAAAATTATTATTATTGCTAGAACTATCAATATTAATATATGATTGTGATTTGAATTCGTAATGAATGTAGTTTTTGATAATTTCATTAGGTTTGTTAGCAATATTTGATTGTCCTATTTGAATTGCTTTTCTTCCAACTGCAAATACAAGATTGCTCTGGTAATTATACGCTTCTAGTATATTTTGCGTAGGATGTAATTGTGTTACAGTAAGAGCTGGTGCAAAAGCTGTACTAAGAATTTCTAAAGCATTTGTATTTATAGTTGATGTCATTAAAACTGTATCATTTCCTATTATACTTAAATTAGATGCATATAAATTGCAACTTATTGTCAAATCCCCATCATATACATTATTAACTATAAATTTTTTTGTTATACCATTATGTATATCATCTAAAGATAATGCCGATATATTACTATAAAATCTAGATGTAGTAAAATATTTGTTTTCTCCTTCATTGATTTCATCACATGTCAACGATTGTATTCGTTTGACAATAATATTACTTATATTATATATATCAGAAGAAACATCGTCTAATTGTCTATCGAATGTTTGAATTATATCTGATATAATAAAATTTGACGTTTCTTGAATAAAATTAGAGGTGATATCTACTCTTATATTTACATCGCTAGTTAAATCAGATGTTTGCATAATTATATAATTTGATAGATTTTCTATGTCATTTGATGTAATTTCATAATTTTCTATTATTAGATTTGACAAATGTCCTTCTGTTTGTACTATATAATCTATAATATTACTCATACCTATATCAATTTGATGAACTAGTGCATTTGAAGTATATGAATTTGCAATATTTTGAATATCATTACTATTGTTGATAAATGATGTTAGATCTGATTGTGTTGTTGTTGTACTTATCAAAACAGACTGTGTATTAGTATCTAGATAGTTATAAAGATAATCAAACGTCAACGATATTTGATTTGAACTATCTGTTACATATGTATCTATATTCGCATTGATAAAATTAGAACTTATATTCACATAATCATTAGCATTTTGTTCAGAATAATTTAATTCTGTAATATGTATATTAGAATAATCATATAATTTAGCAATTATTTCATTTGATGTATTAAACAAGTCTTGATCGAATATATACAATGACGTGATATAATTTGAAATATTTATTAAATTATAAATTAGGTTATCTGCAAGTTGATTAGAACTACTGTATATATAGTAATTTAAATCATTTATAGAGTTATCAACAATATTTGAAAATGCACTTATAAAATCGCTCTGTATATTTGATATATACAAATTACATGAGTATAAGTAAGAATAAATATCTTGAACGTTTGTTGTAATTATATTCGATATATTAGCAAAATCATATTGAATATTATCGTATAATTGATTGCATGTTAATATGGTATAATTAGATAAATTATAATGCATATCATATTCCTGTAGTAATAAATTTGAATAGTTCTGTGCTATAAAATTTGACGAATGTATATTTGATGCAATTATTATAGGTAGAGCTCTCTCTATTGTAAAAAATAAATTAGAACCTTCTGTAATTGTGGATGTTGTACCGTCGCCTTTAAATACGTTTGTTAACTGTGAACCATCGCCATATAATTTATTAGCATAGACTTTTTCCGCCGACATAGATAAAGCAGTATAATTAGATGCTATTAAAGATGTATTTACTACAAGATCATTTGGATAGGTTTTATTTTGAATATATTTATTTCTCGATCCATTTGCAATGTTGTCTAATGTTTTTGAAGCTAGCATATTGTCAAAATCCGCATCTGTGAAGAATGTAAAACTAATTCCTTTGAATAAATTTTCCAACGTATACATATTAATGACCTCATTATATAGTGATGTATGAGTTCTATCAACTGTATCCAATATAGTATTAGATGTATTTACAATATTAGATATTAATAGTGACGTATATCTTTCAGATATTAGATTTGAATATGCACTTTTTGGAAAGTTAGAAAACGCAACATCTGTATCGTCATTTAATATATATGTTCCCAATGATAAAGTAGAACCATCTATAATAAGATTACCATGAATAATAGTTGTTGTATTTAAATCAGTGTTAGTAATATTAAACGAAGCTATATTATTATCATCATGAGTACCAAAATATGCATTAATTTTAAAAGGGTTATTGGAAGATTCCTGTATAGATGCTCCTATTTTAGAATAATTATGATTTGTCGTAATATAATCTGATTGAATAATAATTTCAGCATTTTCGGTAGAAATAAACTTTGCAATTTCAGTTTCACTTGATTTTACTTCTAGTTTTAGTTTATTATTTGGTAATTTTGACATTATCTGCTCTTACAATATTATTTTATTTTTTTATTTGCCATTCATTAGCAGTATATTTAGTATTTTATTAATATCATATTGCATTATATTAATATTTTCTTCTTGTGATTTATGTAAAATATTACTATTATTATTTAATATATTGCTATGCATATGTTCTGTATATATAAGTCTATCATAAATATCGGAAATATTTTGTACATTTATTGGATTAAAGTTTTCTAGATTTGTTTTGATTTCAATCAGTGATCTATCTGCTATCTGTAAATCATGTATATAGTCGATCATATTGTTGAATTTTATATTGGTTTTATATTTTTGGTTATATGATAATTCATTTAACTCGTCTAAAAAACAATTACAAGTAAAATTTGATAATAAATTGGATGATAATATATTTAATTTGTTTGATATTTTTTGATGTTTTTCAAATAAGCTTTGTGTTGCACAAACTGACAGAGTATATATATAATTTTTATCCAAAGCATGAAAATCTCTTATAATTTCCCCATATATAAATAGTTCTGTATTTGGTATAAGTGACTTATTTTCTATTTTAAATGATGTGTTGTTCAATATCTCTACTACATTTTCATGATATATATTATTATTATAATGTATAACAACAATTGACATATTTTTAATATTGTGTTTATGATTTATTAGCTGAACAATATGATTATTTGTAAGTTTTGCTTTACTATATATATTTGGAATAGCTTCTGTATGAAGTGAAACTGCATTTGGTATTACATGTTTTATTTGTTGTGCTGAAAAACCATATACATGTTTTTTAGACCTATTTATATCTATATAGTCATATATTTTTGGTTCAATTGTAAGCATTTGTCGTAGAGCACTTTCACCCGATATATTTCTTACATTTGTCTTAATACGACTATCTGAGCTTGATACTACTGTAGATTTTACCCATATTGGATTATTTGTTTTTATTGAGTACATTGTAGGATCATCTGTGTATATATCTAGTGTTGCTTCAGGTATTGAACTTTTACCTATACCTAACCCATTATTACCATTATATGTTATGTATCTAGAAAATGGATTGAAATAGTTTGAAGCATATGACGATGATTCAATCCATCGTATAGGTTGAATTATAATTTCTTTTATATTTGATATTAAATCACAGTTATTACCGTAATACAATACATTAGAAGTAAGTTCCTTAAGTTCATTAAGTTGTGATTGTGATTGATATGAAGGAAAAATGCGGAAATCCTGTATATAAATAACATCATTACTATTATTTATATTATCATAAAATCCTAAGTACATATTTATATTTAACCCATTTTCATACAACAATTCATTTCTATATAATACCTTATATGTTTCCTTTAGTTCAAGATTAATATACATTTGCAGATTTATATCATTAGATATGTCAAAAATAAGATCAACTGTATACCATATATCTGATAATATTGGCGCATTTACATAAAAATTATTGTCTCCTATTGTACATACTAATAAACCTTCTTTTATAGATATTGATAGATAAATACAATCATATGAACGTAATGTATATATAGGTATTTGACCAATTGTTGATAATGATTTAAATATAAAATGAACTGCAAAATATGTATTATGTATTGTTCTCATTAATTGTTTTATAGCATATTCATCATTTGTGAATATATATATACCAGGAATAGACCTAAATGCATAAGAATTCTCTTGTAAATAGTCTGTATTATTATTTAGAATAGTAAAATTGTTTATAACAGGGTATATATTCGTAAGATTTGAAGTATTATATGATATATTGAATAGATCTGAATGAACCTTATTTAATATTGTTTTAGTGCTAAAATTTATATGTAAAATATTATAATCATATATATTTCTACGAATATACGTTGATCCAGCACCATAATATATCAATAAATTACTTGTATTTATATCAGAAAAATTTATTAGTAAATTACTTGTATTTTGTATGATATTTGAATTATTATAGTCATTATATACTTGTCTATCATAAAATAGTTGTAATGATTGATTTGTGTAATAAGATGACGTTAAAAAGTTAGACATATTATATATTTTGATAGAATGTTCTTGTAAATTATTATATATCAAATCTTGAATATCATTATTACAAATAGTGATGGTATTACTTGTACTAGATATAGTTTTTAATTGACTATCATTTATTAAATTAATTACATTTAATGAGTAATTAGAATTGTTATTAAGTGTATTTTTTGTTAATTCAAATATATCATCATGTGTATTTGACGAATATGTATATATGATATTTGATGTATATTCAATGATATTTTTGTAAGTATCTTCTATACTATTATTTTCACGAACAAGGATTGATTTCATATATTCAAAAAGTTCATTTGATGTATTATAAATATAGTTACTAAATGCTTCATTTTGCATGTACAAAGATGTTGAAATATTAGTATATGTTGTTTTATATAAATTTGAAGTTAGTGTATTATATGCTTCTAAATCTGAATGCAAAATATTAGATATATTATACAAATCATTTGAAGTTATAATATTTGATGTTATTACTATACGTGAAACTCTATCATTATTATAATATAAGTTTGATGTTCCCTCCCTTAAATCAGCAGTTGTCTTATCAAATATATTTATATTATATAACAAATCTCCCGATCCATATAAGTAATCTGATCTTAAATCACCATATACATTTAGTGCTGTCGAATTGTCTGTTGTATTAACGCTTAACTCGCCATCAGTATGTATAATGAATATATTGTCATAATTTGTTTGCATAACAATGATATTATTACTATCTGTGTTATTTTCCAATACAATAGCTACTTCTTGGTCGTGATTTGTAATTTCTACAACATCTGTAGTATATACAGTGCTATTAAATGTTGTTTTATCGCCAAATACTTGGACATTACATGCGGATATATTTCCATATATTAACAAATTTGAGTTATATAGATTATTTATTATAAATTTATTTTTTGACATTTCACTATTAACATCATCTAGTGTTTTTGTATATAAGGAATTCAAAAAAAGATCGTATGTATAATAAATAGGCGTGTTCAAATAGTTATTTGATGGTATTTCATCTGAATTTAAGTTGTATATCATAGTATTTAAATTCGACGATAATTCATTTAATAAATTCGAATTATCATTTATATATGAATTCGCAATAATATCTTTTTGGTTCACAGCAAAATTTGCATTTAATTGTATATAATTGTTTATATCTTCAAATAAATTGTTACTATTTAGAAACATATGTTCAAATGTTAGTATTGTATTTCCTTTTTGTCGTAGCACATTTTGTGCTGTGTTATTATAATGATAATTTATCACAGATTTCGTTTCATTTAGTATCGATAAGATATAATTTGATAAATTATTGATAATGTTACTATTATAAGACAAAACATTATTTGAAATATATGAAGATTTAATAGATAATTTTTCATAATCTATAAAACATTCTGTGATAATCATATTTGATGTATAGTTCAAATAGTCTATAATTTGTTGCTGTTCTATATAAGACCAGTGTAAATCGAATTGTGTGCCTATTTTTGTAAGCAATTGTAATAAATATTTTGAATCATATGTAACCAAATTGGATATGTCTATATTTGAATATAGTGTCAGATTGATAATATGATTACTAGTATCTTGTAAATAATTTTGATATATTGACTGTATATCATTATGTAAATATGAATATATGCTATTTGATGTAGTGTTGGTGTAGTGATAAGTATTTTCATTATTATATTTTATATAATTTGCAATTATATCATATTTTTCATCAATATAATTTGATGTTGTAGCAAGAGTTATACCATGGTAATTTAATATATTATTTGAAGTTGTATTAAAATAATTATGAAGATTATGAGATACTTCGTTAATACTCGTAATGTTACTATCTAATTTGTGCCAAAATGCATTTATAAATGGTTGTTTACTATTATTATAGTATGATAATACAGAATTATGATAATTTGATATAATATTACTGGATAATGCATCTGTTTCTAAAATAGAATTCGATCCCACATCATGTTTATATTTGATATAATTAGATACATATTGATTAGACCCGTTTGCAATTGATGCTATTCTATCATATGTAAAATATTGATTTGACGAATTAGTAGTTTCTATAATTGAATTTGTATTAAAATGTTCTTGATTAATATTCTTTATATTTGCACCATTGCCATAAAATACATCAGAATATATATCACCATCTATATTTATAGTTTTCGTGTATATGTTGCTAGTAATAAATAACCCATCTATTATGAGAGGATTAGTGTCGTGATATTCGTCGTTTACAATAAATTTGTTTGAAGACCCTTGTGTAATATCGTCTAATGTTTTTTCATTAAATAAATTATTAAAGTCGTTACTCGTGAATACATTATTGGGATATGATGTTATATTTTGTATACCAAAAGTTTCCTTCATAGCTTGAATTTCTTGTTGTACATAACTCAAAATATTGCTTGATATTATTGAATTATAGTTTTTAGTATGATCAATTGCTTTTTGTGAAATACTATTAAGCCCTTTTTTTGCAGAAGAACCATAATTATTTAAGACATCATGGTTATTTTCTGATAACACGTCATATCCAATAGTAATAATATTTCCAAATACTATAAGATTTCCTTTTAATAAAGTATCATTTCCAAAGTTTATGCTATTTTCATTAAACATTACAGGTTGTACTTCAGTTTCTTGACTATGTAATGTTATAAATGTATCTGTATTAGAGTGTAATAATGTATGTGATAAAGATGATAATGTAACAAAATGTGATGTAGAATCATTTGGTACTAAACAAATTGTGGCTTCTGGTTTTGTTGAGATAAATTGTGCTAAATTAGATTGATATAATGATTTTATTTCTAATTTCAATTGATCTGTAAGTATAGACATGTTATATGTTACTTTATATAATTATTTTTTTTGCCTTATACAATATTGTTGAATTGCATTATGCTCTTAATAGTAAAGACTTCTTGAGTATATTCGCTCATTTTGGCAAATATATCATTTTGTTCTGCAACAATTTCTGCATGATTAGATGTCAATATTTCATTTTGTAATTTTATAGTTTCTAGTTCTTGATTTATAGTTTGTTCTTTTTGTATAATCTCCTGTATATTTTGTGTTAACAAATTGTTAGCATATTTAAGATAATTTATATTTGTTTTTAAATTATCATATTTTGATATAATATCATCATATGATTTTTCAGTATCTAATGGAATAGATATATTTTCTATATTACTTGAATTTGTAATTAGATATTTAATATCTGACATATCAGATTTCATTTTAGTATATCGCTTATGTAAATCTTGTAAAGCACAAACATTGAGAGTATATATATAGCTTTTATCAATTGTGTGAAAGTCATTAATGTATGTTCCATATATAAATACTGAATTATATTGTATAATATTATTTAATTCTATTGATATTATGTTATCTTTTTGTGATATATTTAATATAAATTCATCGTATTGTTTTCCATCTTCAGCAATAAGTAATATCTTTTTAGATTTATATAAATCTGATATGATAATATTATCATTTATTGTAAAAGATATAATATTATTATCAACATATGCAATAGTATAAATATTAGGGATAGCTCTTGAATGTAATGTTACTGCATTTGGTATAACCTCTTTTACCTGCTGTGCTATAAAACCATAAACATTACTTGTACTAATAGTTTTATCAATATAGTTATATAGTTTAGGTTTTATAGTAAGAATTTTATTAAGTGCTAAGAAGTCATCGATGTCATATAAATTTGTTTTAATGCGTTCGTCTGAACTTGTAATAACACCTAAATTAGTCCATATGGATCTGTTGGTTTTTATTGAATTTATTGAATTTATTGATGTTAATGAAATTTTAGTATTAATATCTAATGATGCTGTTGTAGGTATTGTATTTCCAATAGCAACATTTCCTTCATCGTAATATATATATTTATTAGTTAAATTAATATAATCTGGCGTTTCTTGCCATTTATTTTTTTTTATAATTCTGTTACTTGTGTCATTTACTTGTGTATCAATACCATTATATAATATATTGTTAATTGTGTACGATGAGAATAGTGAGATGATAACATTATTATATATTTTGAAATCTTGTATATTCAATAGATTTGAAGAACTAAGGCGGTTTCCAGCAAAGAATGTGTTTGAGTTTATAAGATTTGAATGCGATATATCATAGTTGTAATTAGAGATATTTATATAACCTTGAGATATAAAACTTGACGTCTCACCACCGGCAGAAATATATATAATATTAGAAGCGAAACCAACACCATCAATATCTTTTACTTGTTGTAATGTTGAATATCGTGTTGTATTACCTAAACCAAGTTGACCATTAGAATTTCTACCACAACTATATACAGTACCATCATTTTTTAGAAATAATGGAGAATTACCACTAGCTGTAATTTGTACAATATTAGACATTAATCCAGAACCATCAACACCTTTAACTTGTTGTAATGTTGAATATCGTGTTGTTGTATTACCTAAACCAAGTTGACCTTCATCATTATAACCACAACTATATACTGTACCATCACTTTTTACAAATAATGAAGAATTACCAAAAGCTTTAATTTGTACAATATTAGACATTAATCCAGAACCATTCTCACCTTTAACTTGCTGCAATGTTAAAACAGATCCTGTACTATTTAAACCAAGTTGACCATCACCATTATAACCACAACTATATACAGTACCATCACTTTTTAGAAATAATGTATGATAAGCACCACAGCTAATTTGTACAATATTAGACATTAATCCAGAACCATTAACACCTAAAATTTGTTGTAATGTGTTATAATTAGTTCCAGTATTTAAACCAAGTTGACCATAAGTATTATGACCACAACCATATACAGTACCATCACTTTTTAGAAATAATGAATTATAAAAACCACCTGAAACTTGTACAATATTACTAATAAATCCAGAACCACCAACACCTTTTACTTGTTGTAATGTGATATATCTAGTTGTATTACCTAAACCAAGATTACCAACAGAATTAACACCACAACTATATACAGTACCATCACTTTTCAAAAATAATGAATATTCCATAGAACTTGTAACATGTACAATATCACTAATATATCCAGAACCATTAACACCTAAAACTTGTTGTAATGTTGTATATGGTGTTGTTATATTACTTAAACCAAGTTGTCCATAAGTATTATTACCACAACCATATACAGTACCATCATTTTTTACAAATAATGAATGTTGACCAACTGAAACATTTACAACATCAATACCATTAACATCTTTAACTTGTTGCAATGTTGTATATCGTGTCGTTGTATTACCTATACCAAATTGACCATATGTATTATTACCACAAATATAACAAGTTTTGATAAAATAAGGATATAATTTGCTAGTAGCTTTTTGTACGTTAGTATTTACTCTAAATTGAGTATTTATATTTGTTGTTTTACCTGATTGATATGTAGCACCTAAAGTATTATAGGGTATATATGTATAATTTGAAGTATTATTTAGGCTATAACTTGTAGATGACCATGTACTTGTATAGTAATATTGTGCTATAAAATATTTATTATTTCTATTATTAATTGTCCTCAACATACGCTGATATATTCGATAGTATCCTTCGGGGATATATATAGGGTATGTCAATACATTATTACTTGTATGTGCAATTAAAGCTGATGGTACATTCAATAAATTACTATTGTAATAATTTGCAACATTAATATAATTATCAATTTTAGTATCTTCTTGCTTTCCTAATAATAAATCTGCTGTAACTTCATTTTGTAAATCTAACATAAAATAATAATACCCTGTTTTCATTAATATATTAGTTTCAATTTCTGTAAATACAAAATTAAGATTAGCATATTTTCTACCTCCAATAACTAATCTAGTGTTATCAGCATAATCATAAAAATTTTGGAAAAAACTAGTATCAGCAATAATTGCACTATTTGAAGTATTTATGTTGCTAGAATATTGATAATCATAATTACTGGCAAAGTAAGAAGAATATATCAAATTGCTAAAGCTATTATAATCATATGCTGAATATTTCATAATAGGAGCTAAATTTTTTGTAATATATGAGTTACTAGAAAAATATGTATTTGTATATGTAAATCCTGTTACATATTGATAATTATCTTCATATGTATCTATTAGATTACTACATCCTAATATCATACCTAATGCAGATGATCCGTTATATTGCAATTGATTATTGTAATTCATAGATTGTAATAATCCTATATCAGTTGAATTCACATTGTTCCTTAGCAAAATATTTTGAAATATTTTATTATATACTACATTAACATATATTAAACCATTATTCATATTTACAAATATATCTACAACATACCATGTTAAAGGTACAATTGGAGTTAATACCAAAATATTGATATAATTATTATTTTTACCTATTACGATTTGTAAATTACCATATAATATTTTGATAGATAAATAAGATAAAATTTGATTACCAATAAAGAAAATAGGTGTATTTTGGACAAATTGTGCCATAAATACAAAATGTATTATGAAACTTGATGTATTCATTACATTCAAAATAGTATTCATATCATTATCATTATCATTAAAAACGTATTTATTATTAGTTGATGATATAGCAAATTTATTTGTAATATTATATTGTGTGAAAAAGTTATTTACACTAGATATACCTGTAGAAGTTATATCAGGATAAACTGGTGTAATTGTATTGATATTCTGAAGTTTGAAATTATTATTATCTATATTATTTATAAGCTTAATATTGCTAAAATTAAAATGTAATAATCTACTTCCTGGTGAATATATATCTATTATGTTATATTTATTATCAAGATTTATAACAGCATTCGCCGATGCAATAGAATTACTTGCATATTTCATAAGTTCATTTGATGTTAGTAGAATATAGTTAGATGTACTTATATTAGATGCGTTTAATAAGCGCATAATATTATTGCAAGAATTACTATTATAAATATTTAGATTATAGTTTATTTTGCGTATATTGTCAAATAATATATTACAAGATCTAATAACATAGTTGGATTGACTGGTTTCTAATCCAGATTGTATATAAGGTACTAGAGTATTTGACGTACGCAGAACATAATTAGATGCATTTGAATTAGATATAAATAGCGAATTATTAAGAATTGTACTGGTATTTGTGATATAATTTGATTGATTTGTTTCGGATAATTTTAGGTTATTAAATAATATGTTTGATGTATTTAATAAATAGTTTGAAATATTTATAGGTGAATTAATTGAATTTTTGATGATAGTATTTGAAGTTGCAAGTACATAGTTTGAAAGATTAACACTTGTAAATTTTATTAGTTCTATAAGACTATTTGATGCAAAGTCATGATAATCTATAATATTCAAATACGAATTACTTGTATTTGTTATAAATATATTACTTTCATTAAAAATATAATTAGACTGATCTCTAATTGCGACAATATTATCAAATAATATATTGGATATATTTGTAATATAATTTGAAGCTTGTGAATTAGAATTATTAATTAAATAAGATAATCTATTGATATCAAAATATTTGTTAGATCCTTCTATTAAAAAATTTGTACTTTTATCATTCAAGTTAATATTACTTATATTTTGTCCTTGTCCATTAAAATATGATGCCTTTAACATTCCATCTATATCAATTGCGGCAGTTGCATTATCTTTATTCATAGCAACATTTCCAATATTTGTTACTATAACTCTTGGAACTTCATTACCAAAAGAAATATTAGATAAACATAGTATATCTTCATTATTAAAATGTCCAATGTTTAAATTTGTGTCATTTGAAGAAATAATTGTAGCAGACCCTGATTGATATACATCTGTGTTAATAGTGCTTAAGTCCCCGTCTATAACCATATTAGAAGCATAAATGGTACCCAGAACTCTAAAGTTTCCAATATATGTGTTATTTACTATAAATTTATTAGAAGTTCCTTGTTTAAAATTATCAAAAGTTAATGTAGAAAACTTATCATCAAATCTTTCTTCAGTGTAATATATATTTGATGTACCTTCTGGTATAGTATCTGTTGTAAGAGATGATATTTTTGTATTAATATCAGTATTTGTTTGATTGAATACATTATATGCATTTCCCAATAAATAATTAATATATTCATCTAATATCATAACAAGTTGATTTGATGTTAAAATATTATATTGTAGTATTGATTGAATATCATATTTGATATTCGTTTGCATTTGATTGCTCGAATTATCAATTAAATTAGAAGTATTATCTATATGTATAACTAATTTTCTAATATTTTGCATTAAATAATTCAAAACATTTAATTTTGTTATATCAGTATTATTAGATGAAATATATGACATCTCATCAATATATGATTGTATATTACATGACATAATATCAATATTAGATGCATGCATTCCAGTATCGTTTAATATTTTATCAGTGATATTATCAAACATTATATTAACATTTTCTATCATCACATTATTTTTACTATTTATCAAATTATGTGTTTCATTTGACGAAGATGATAAATAATTTTGTAAATCTATATCATATTTTTGTATCAAACTACTGTATAGAAGATTTGAATATGATTCTTCGCCTAGAATAAGATTTGAAATATTATCGTATATATAACTTCTAATCTCAGACAAATTATTTGTTTCGTTAATAATTTGATAATCTATTTCATAATTACTATTTATTAAAGCAGTATATAACATATTTGATGTATTAGAAATGTAATTTAATGTGTCTATTGTGTTAACATTTATTACATCTATAAATACGTTTGAAATATTTTGAACATCTGTATAATATGGTTGAATATTATCAAGGATATTATTTGATGATAATAAATCAATATCATTTAGATAATCTATATTTTCATATTCTGATTTGCTAACATCTAGCCCAATATCATTAATAGTTGATATATTATAGTTTGATGTTTGTATAATATTGTTGTTCATTACATCTAATAGATCATTTGTTTGTGCAAATATATAATTAGAAGTATCTGATAAGGAAGATAGAATATTTGTTTGTAGATCTTCATTATAAATAGAAGTTAGATAGTTAGAAGCTTCTATATTAGATGCATCTAAAATATGTGATGTGTGTAATGGTTTAAAAAATAATTTTTCACCTTCAATTACAGAATTTGTGGTACCATCACCAATATTCATATTAGATAGATTATAACCATCCGCATAATATATAGTTGCAGTCATATCATTTTTGATTATAGTATTTCCAGATGTTTGTAACTTATGTGCCCATAAATCTCCTTGAACTTTCAATTCATTTTGATTAAATTTATCATTTACTATATATTTTCTACTAATACCATTTTCGATATCGTCACCTGACTTTGTTTGTAATCGTGTATCAAATTTAGCTGTATCATAAACATTTGCTGATGAATAATATGATAAAAACCCTTCATTTGTGTTTAGTATATTGTTTCCTAAATACTCTAGATTGCTATATTGTGATGTAATAAGTGATAAGATATTATTTGATGTAAAATCTATTTTATTATCAGTAAGTTCGATATATTTTTGAAAAACTGTATTTGAAGAGACATCTATAAAAGTATTATTAATACCTGCTGATGAAAATAAATCATCTTGAGAAAGTGCTACATCTAGATTAAGTGTTGTAATAAAACCATCTACAATCAAATTACCACGAATAAGTGTATCCTTATTAAAATTAATATTGGACTGATTGAATGTAGCAACGGTTGTAATATTTTCATTGCTATCAGATATACCAATATAGCTTTCACTCATACCATATGAATTTGGGGTATCAGATTTATTACCAATTACTACATATTCTGTATTTGAATGATATAGAGGTGTTATGATAATATTTGCATCATTTCTACCAGACATAAAATTTGCAACTTGAGGTTCTTGTGCTTTTACTTCTAGTTTAAGTTTAGAATAGTATGACATTATGTGAATGTGCTTCTATAAAAATAAATAGTTATTATTTTTATATAATGCAATTTACAGTTCTTGTAAAATTCAAGATGTATAATATGTAAATGCATTATAAGATATTATTGTTTTGTAATATATTATTAATATTATTTATATTTTTTTCCAAGTTATCTATACTAGACATATATAGATTATTATTTATAATTAATTCTGTATTCTTTGACGTTACATTACTATTATGATTTTCTAATAAAATTATTATTTCATTTAGAGTTTTCAGTTCTTTTACATCTTGATTAAGATTTTCAATATAACTCTGAATATTTGCTAGATCATTCAATAGTAATTTATTCATATCATATGTATCGTGCATATTGCTTGTCATTTGATCTGTTTTAAAGCGAATATCGAATATATTTGATGTAATATTGGTATATTTTGATATTACAGGATTTTGCTGCAATTCATCAATAAATGAAATAATGGTATATTTTAATGTTTCTTGTTTTTGATATAATGCTTGTGTAGCACATACAGATAACGTATATACATAGTTTTTATCAAGACTATGAAAGTCTTCTATTATTGTACCATATACATATACCAATGTATTATTATTTGGTAATTTGGATTTATTTTCAATTTTGAAAACCATATCATTACTGATTTCTGTAACACACTCATAATATTTTGTATTATCGAATTCAATAACTACAATAACTCCTTCATATAAAACATTTGTTGTGTTTTCAAGATATACATAGTCTTCGCGAATATACGCATTCATTTGAATATTAGGAATAGCTTCGGTTTGGAATGAAACTGCAGATGGTATAACTGTTTTAATTTGTTGAGCAGAAAATCCTATTACATTTTCGGAAGTTCTATTTTTATCTATATAATTATATGTTTTTGGTTGAATTGCTAATATTTTTTTTATAGCATCATCTTCGTAAATATCTCTAAAATTTGTTTTTATACGATTGTCAGAACTAGCCAATACTGCTGTATTTACCCATATTGGATTATTGGTCTTAATTGATAATAAATTAGGATTGTATGTATATATATCTAATGTTGCTTCAGGAGCTGTACTCTTACCAATACCAACTGCTATATCTCCAGTATCATTATATGTAATATATCTATTAAATAATCCATAATAATTACAAGTGTAATCTGTTGATTCTGACCATCTTACAGATTGTATATTTTTATCTATTGTATATGTATTATTTGCATTATTCAAACCATAATATAATATATTAGATATATTATTAATTATATCATTACTGTTGTTATTAGTATATATACGGAAATCTTGTAATTGTAAATTAGGAGAAATAATACCAGTATAATAAAAACTATCTGGAATAACATAATTATAAGCATATATAGGTTTTTGATCTAAATATACATTGTTACTTATAAATGCTGAAATGTTACTTGTATTACCACTAGTAATATATTTTATATTACTAGCAAAATCCAGACCATCAATACCTTTGACTTGCTGTAATGAAGAATATTGTGTTGAATTATTCAAACCAAGTTGTCCATAAGTATTATCACCACAACTATATACTGTACCAAAACTTGTTAGAAATAATGAATGTGAAAAACCGGCTGCAACTTGCACTACATTAGAAACAAAATCAACACCGCCGGTACCTTTAACTTGTTGTACTGAAGTATATTGTGTTGAATTATTTAAACCAAGTTGACCATAAGTATTTCTCCCACAACTATATACTGTACCAAAACTTGTTAGAAATAATGAATGTGCATTTCCACCAGAAACTTGTACAATATTAGAAACAAAATCAACACCGCCGGTACCTTTAACTTGTTGCAATGTTGTATATTGAGTTGTATTATTCAAACTAAGTTGTCCATTAGTATTTCTCCCACAACTATATACTATACCATTAAGTGTAAGAAATAATGAATGTGTGCTTCCGCATGCTATTTGTGTAATATTAGAAGCAAAACCAACACCGTTGACACCTTTAACTTTTTGCAATGTTGTATATGACGTTAGAGCACTATTCAAACCAAGTTGACCATAAGTATTATCACCACAACTATATACTGTACCAAAACTTGTTAAAAATAATGAAAGACTACTACCACATGCAATTTGTGTAATATTAGAAGCGAAACCAACACCATTAACACCATTAACTTGTTGCAATGTACTATATTGCGTTGTATTATTCAAACCAAGTTGACCACGACCATTAGTACCACAACTGTATACAGTACCATTATTTTTTAAAAATAATGAATGAAAATTTCCACAAGAAGTTTGTATGATATTAGTTATAAATCCTACACCATTAACACCTTTAACTTGCATTAATCTTACTTGTATGCCAGTATTACCTATACCAAGATTACCAAAATTATTTTTTCCACAACCAAACACTGCACCAGACTTATTAACATAAAACAATTCTTCAGCAGAGCAATTAATATTGATAATATCTAAATTATATTTTGTTTCTGTTGATGGATAATTTGATGCTATGAATTGATCTGTTAAAACATAATTCAAAGTACTCATATTTGTAGTATTACCTATACCTAATTGGCCACTAGTATTTAAACCACAAACATAAGTATAGTTTGTTATACCATTATAAGATGACAAAAATTGTGAGTTTTCATATAATGATAACCTATTAATGTATAATAGGTTATCAATTGTATTCAAATCACCAACATATCCAAAATTATTAATTTCCGACGCTTGCATATAATTTACAGATGAATTTCCTTTTAAAATAATATATTTGTTACCATTCCAACTATCTGTATAATAGAATTTTGATATAATGCCTTTATTATTTCTATTTGAATTTTTTCGCAATGTACGTAAATAAAATCTATAATAACTACTAGTTGTTATTAATAAAGGATATTGTAATATTTGATTACTTGTATGATTAATAGTTGCAGAAGGGGAATTTAACAAATTGCTATTATAATAATTTGCTATATTTAAATAATCATCTTTATTTTTATCATCAATTCGTCCAATTAACAATTCAGCACTAACTTCATCTTGTAAATCTAATGCAAAATGATAATAACCTGTATTTAATTTAATATTAGCATATAATTCTGTTAATACAAAATCCATATTATTAAACTCTATTCTTTCATCTGCATGCGTTACAATATTTACATTTGTTATTTCATTTCCATATAAATTACTACTGTATTGATATTCATAATTACTAGCATAATATGATGAATAAATCAAATTACTAAATGATTGATAATCGTAAGCTGAACTTTTAATTATAGGTGCAAGTACATTAGGTAAAAAAAGAGAGTTACTAGACCAATATGTATTAGTATATGTAGCCCCAACATCATATGTATTATTATCAATAATATTATAATAATCATATCCACCAATAAACATAGAATTTGATGTTGTAGATGGTGTGTAAGCAAGAGTATATGTTCCCAACAATGTTGTAATTACTGTTTGTTTTATAGCATTTAGATAAACGTCAACCTTGATATTATTTATATTAGTTTTTCCATCACAAATAATATCAACAATATACCACGTATTATTAAGTATTGGGCTATCTACATAAAATATTGATTTAGATTCATCTGCAGTATTTCCAATTACAATATGTAACATATTATAATATGTTTTTACACTGAGATATATTTTACTGTTATCTCCGAGATAGTAAATTGGTGTATACATTCCATTAAATATATTGATTGCAAAATGAATACTAAAAATATTTAAATTTAAAGAATTCATAATTTCTGCAATACTTTGTTCAGAGTTTACTTGAATAAATATATTAGACGTAGATTTAAATGCCCAATTATTTGAAGAAGAATAACCATTTATATTATTTGATTTAGTAAAATTATTAATTACTGGATAAATATTTGTAAAATTACTATTGTTTGATGTTAATATATATTTTTCATAAAGACCATCATAACTATTAATATTATTAAATATACTTTTATCTCGAAAATTCAAATGTACAAGGTTATAATCATATGAATAACTATATGTAGTTAAACTACCGCCGCTACTTTGAATTTTTGATATCTCATCAGATGTGTATTTAATAATATTATTACTATTATTATTTATATAATTTGATTGATTTTTAGCAAAATTATCAATATTGTTTTGGATACTATTTGATGTATTATTAACGACTAAATACAAATTATTAATATTAATATCAGAAGCAATTATATTACTAAATCCAAATACTAAATTAGAATGGTTTGTTATTAAATCATTAATACCTAACATAAATGTATTAGATGTGTCTCTCATATAATTTGATTGTGTGCTTTGAATATTTTTATAGACATTTTCATAAAGGTTAGATACATTTAATAAATAATTTGATAGAACATAGTTTGAATAGTTTATTGAAGTATGAATAAAATTACTATTTAATTGTATGGTATCAGTTAAATTGTAACCACTATATAAATTAACAGAATTAGACATATTTAATACATAATTAGATTGGTTAATCATCGACGATAATATGAAATTAAATATTTCATTAGATGTATTTTTCACATAATTACTGGATAATAAATAGGGATTATTTCCAACTATAATGTTAGAAATATTTGAAATTAAATTTGATATATTATTATTTTCATTACGAATAAATACGTCTAATATATTACTTTCATTTCTAATATAATTTGATGTTAATATATTAGATGCTATAAGAACTGCAGAAACGCGACCATTTGTAAAATATAGATTTGATGTTCCTTCTTGTAAATCTACCGTTGTCTTATCATTTAGATTAACATTATATAGGTATTTTCCAGATCCAAATAGATGTTCTGCTTTTAATTCTCCTTCTACATCTAGTTTTTCATTAGGTATTTTCTTGATACCTAATCCACCATCATTTTGTAAATGAAATACTGAACCTGAATTATTTGCCAAATTTATTATATCTGCATTTGTACTGATATAATTCTGCAGTTTCATAGCAGGCATATTTGAATAGTTATCTATTTTTACTATTTCTGTGTTATAAACAGTAGTATTAAAGCTCGCTTTATCGCCGAAAACTGATACATTATACGCAGTTAAATTGCCGTGAATATATAAATTTGAATTATAAGTATTATTTACAATTGTGCTGTTGCTACCAAATAATTTTACTGGTATGTTATCCAAAGTCCTTGTATTAAAACTGCTATAAAAACGTTCTTCGGTATAATAAATATTATCTATTGTTTCGGGTATAATATCTGCAGTTAGATTTGTAACAGATGCATTTAAATCATTATTAAGCGTATTAACAAGGTCGTCTTTTGTATTTGTTTGAACAGCTGCAAATCTATTAATATTAGCATATATATCATTTGAAGTTTGCTGGATATTATCCATAGCATTTGTAAAAGATACATTAGAATATTCGTTGATACTGTTATATAATGTCATAGTAGCTATATTGGTGTCATTTACAATATTATTAATGTCTTCAAAATTATTTACTATATCAATTGTAGATGTTGGATTGTAAAGTTCATTTTCAATAGCATCGTTTAAAGGAATGTTTAATGCTCTAAAATCACTAATAAAAATATTACCGGTTGAATGAATATCACCAATTGTATTAATATATAAACCAGAAGTTAATTGTAATTGTTCAAAAGATACTTTTGTCGAATTTATTTTTATAAACTCATTTGATGTTTGAGATGTTATATTCCATAATAAATAATTCCAACTATTAGCATTATAACTTGTAGAATATATATTTTGTTCATCAATAATAAATTGAAGCATATTATTGGAATATTGTATTTTAATGTTTTTCAATTGTGCATTTATATCATAAAGTTTATTTATTTCTGAAACATTTAGGGCCTTATAATAAATTTTGAAATCATCAATATTACCTATAAAACTATTACCATAATTTATACTTTTGCCAATTCTAAATGTATTAGGTGCAAATGAAGTAAAACCTCCTGCATTTTTAGAAGCAATCAAAGTACTATTCATGTAAATATTCATTGAGCCATCATCTTCCTTATTATATATGAAAACAAAATGGTTCCATGTATCATTTAATTCAGCCAAGTTCATCACATCGGTGTAAAGATCATCATTCCAAAAACCAAATTTTATTTTTTCATTAACAAGAGCAATATGTAAGACTTCACGCAATGCAGGTACACCACCTTGAGACACTATCCACCACTCAGAAGTATCAGTAGCATAATTGAAATAAATCCAAAACGAAATAGAAAAAGATTTATCTGATAGATCTATATCTGCGCTTTGTAAAAATTGAGATAATTCAGTAAAATTTGCAGAATATATACCAATTTTTTTATTATTGATATCAAATGATGGAACTGAAGAAACGGATGGCAACAGCGAGTAATTATTCATTGAATCATCAAAATTATTCTCAAAATTAAACCAAGCCTTTAATTGGTCTGTAACAATATCTAAATAACTAAAATCTATTAAGTGATTACCGTCAGATAAACCATCTGTATTAAACCACATACTTATGCACAAATTCGAATAAACTGACCAATCTATATTCTGAATACGCATGTAATTTCCAGATGACAAAGATGCAGATTTTCTATAATCTACATTAGAATATACTGCACCATAATTTAAAAGATTTACATTATTATGCGATTTATCACTTAAGAAGGCATTTTCTTCGAATTCGAATTTCATCAATTCATTCATATCCACAATAAATATAGGATTTTCTGTCATTATCTGAAATGCAGTATTATTCGAAGTATATAAAATATAATTTGAAACATTTTGCATATTATCATATAGATAGCTAGAAATATTACTTGTTGTTTGTTGTAAATATGTATTAACATTAATAAAAGAGGTTTCTGTATCTATAATTAAAAGATTGGATTGTAATAATGTATAATCTATTACTGATGTGATGGTTGAATTAATATCAGAATGTAAAGTATTTTTTATATCAAAAGTATTATTTGAAGTATATAAATTACAAGATATCATATTTTCAATAAAAATATTCTCAACATTTGCAATAAGATTTGAAATATCAATATTGCGTGCAAGCAATATATCTTGATTAATATTACATGATGTCAAAATAGTATCAATTGATAGCTTATTAAAAGTATGAAGATCTTTGTAAACATTATTGCTAATATTTTCATAAAAATCGTAATTTGTAGTTGAATCAAAATTGATGTACGATTGTATATTATTAGAGTTTTCCAGTATAAAATTTGAGATATTACTAATTGTTTGTTGATGATAGTAAAATATATTGTTTGAATTGGACATAAAATTATCAAATAATTTATAATTACTGTATTGAATATCATTAACAATATTATTAGAGGTGTTTTGAAGTAGTTCATAAAAAAGCGCATTATTATGATGCAAAATATTTAACATAACATTTGATGATAGTTCTGTAAAATTACAAGTATTTATAATTTGTGCAAGTAAAAAATTTGCAAAAAGTGTATGAGTATCATGTGTATAATTTGATACATTTATATTTGATGTATCTGTTAATGCTGATATACGATCAGTAGTAAAATATAGATTTGAAGCATCTAAAGTTTCATGTATATTATTTGTATTGAATAAATACGTGTTGATATTTACAATACCTGATCCATCACCATAAAAACAGCCGGCATGTATATCATTCACAAAAATATCAGCAGTTGTAATATTATTGGTTATTACAGCACCGGTAACAATTAATGGATCGCCAATATCTTGTGGCGTATACTGATCATCAATAATAAATCTGTTTGACGTTCCTTGTAAAATATCATCAAGAGTTTTGAGATGAAATAGATGATTAAAATCTTCAGCTGTAAAATTGTTATTAAGTAATGTACTTATACTTTCAATATCAAGGGTTAGTTTCAATCTTTCAAATTCGGACCTTGTATATTTTGTTAATATATTAGAAGTGTTATAATTATGTTCATATAGATATATAATAGATTTTTTCGAAATACTGTTCAAACCAGTTTCTGCAGATGTACCATAATTATTCAAAATAAAGCTATTATCTTCAGTAAGTACATCTGAAGCAAGTGTATATACAGATCCTACAACTATGATATTACCTTTTAATAGTGTATCATTTCCAAACTTTATAGAATTGCTATCGAATGATACTATTTTTGTATTTATGTTATCAGATATCAAAGCAACATAAGCGTCAATATTATTATTTTCTAATGAAGCACCAATAACACTAAAATGATTAGATGTATCGTTTGGGATTATTTGAATATTAGCATCTTTTTGCACTGAAGTAAAGCGTGCTAGTCTGTTTTTATTAGTAGATTTTACTTCTAGTTTAAGTTTATTAGACAAGAAGGACATAGTCTATTTCTTAAACTATATATTTATTTTTTTATCTATATAACTACCGTCAAGTAACAAATATTGAAAATGATTTTCATAAACAATAAAGCAAAAAAAATGTATCAAAAAAAAGTATCAAAAAATAACAACGTTTGTAACTCGAAGGGCTAATTATTTTCAGCTTGGTTTATGGAATAATTTAATAATTCTATATAATTCACCATACAATGGTCTTTGAACATCCTACAACAATTTATATTATTCAATGCATACGGAAGCCTTTTATACCAAATAATGTCTTTTTTCAATTCAATTGAATTATTACAGAAACAATATGCATTATCAACATGATGATATTTATATAACAATGGCACATATGTAATTGGATCGTTTTCATCGGTTATTCGAATAGAAAAAGCTGGCTTTATTATTTGTGAATATAATTGTGCAAATTCTTTATTTCCTACACGAGGTGAACCAAATGTAACATTATGAATTCTAATTTTTGGAAATTTTGTATATTTGAAGTCTACTGCACATATAGTAGAAATGCCACCACCAAGACTATGCCCGCAACATATTATATCAGCTTGTTTATATTTTTCTATCAAATTATCAATATAGTTTTTGATAATTTTTTCTACAGACATATATTGTTTATGAAATCCTTTATGAACTTTTACATTTCTTTGTAAAAAGGTTTTCATGGCTATGTTCAAATCTGTTTTTTTATCTTTGTTGCTTGATGTTCCTCTAAAACAAACAAAAATATATTGAGTATTGTGAAAGATATACACTTGCGCGTCAGTATCCTTATCTGAAATAAAATAAGCTGTTTCTATAAGTGTTCGATATTGCAAAATCATTGTAGACATTTTTTGCATTTCAAGTGGTTCACAATAAGATAATTCACATAAATGAGCAATTTCTAGAATTTTATACAATGTTTTTGTTTCTATCATATCTTATAATATAAAGATTTATAAAACATTGGACAAAAATGAACTTTTTTTTGTATTATTTGGGCAATAATATACCAGCACTCTTGTAACTAAAATAATCGTATAGTTTATTGTCTAATGATATATATTTTTTTCCATCTTTCAACACAACGATACCTTTATTCTTTCTCGTAACTTGAAGTTTTTGATGACCTTGAATTTTTCCGTCATCTATAACATTAGGAGTATATGTAAATTCGTTGTTATCTACATTAATAGGCCAATTATAACATTTATAACCATTTTCAAGTGGTTTATTTTGTGACGAATTTATTATACAATCCATAGATGCTGATTTCAACATATTTAGGAACTTGTTAATTATATATTCTTTTTTACTTGCTAATTCTAAAATATGTTGATCTGTAGTCAATTCATTATCTTTTTTTCTTAATGTAGGGTTCTTATCTAATTGTTCCTTTGTAAGCTTCATAATATATAGAAAGACGCCTACATTTTGATCTTTTTTTGGCAATAGTTGATGACTGCAAGTTCTAACAGCACGACCAATAACTTGATTAATACGTACAGCATTCCAGAAATATTCAGTAATAAGGACACGTCTAACATTTTTAAGAGATATTCCTTCCGCGCCCGATTGTGTAATCATCATTATTTTAACGAGTTTACCGTACATTTGATCGCTATTATCTGGTAATTGAGCTAATATGCTATCAGGGAGTAAAGAATAATCACCATTAAATATGTTCATTAAAATATTTGTTTTCGTTCTGTCAGCATTAAATACAACATAACGTTTATTATCATATTTTTTATCAAACACGTCAATATCTTCAATAACATATCCGACACCTTCTTCTTTTACAATTCTAATCTCTACAAATCCATTTCTCTTAAGAACTTCTGAAAATATACCTAATCCTTCAATTGTTCTAAATTGTGAATAAATTAAGACACTACCAGGTGAAGTTTCAACATCTTCTAACATTTGTGCAAATTTAGGGCTATATAATGTTTTTAGATTATCTATATCCAATGCATCACTTTTCAAAAGGGCATTCATGGCTTCGGATAATTGTTTTTCATATTCAATAATTGCAAGTTTGTTAACCTCTTTATTTACACCATCTTCTATATCTGAAGATGAACTAGATGTACTAGAATCAGATTGTTTAGCCAATTCTTTTTTCATAATATTTCTTATATCCTGTGGAAATACACGAGTTATTTCTTCTGGGAAAGCAAAGTTACAAACCATTCTACTAAAAGCTCTGTATACCGAATTTTTATCTTCAAGAACTCCTTTGCCCTTATTACCATAACGTTTCTTTGCATCATCCATTGACATTTCTTTAAATCTTACTTGAATATATTTATTAAGTTGGTGATTTGTCATATTTAGATATCTTATAGTTGTTGGTAACATTTGAGGGAAGAATTCAGTACCTGTTGTCTTATAATAACTTAGAGTACCTAATATACGTCTTTGGAATAAGTCTAAATTTTTAACTTTAATGTCTTCAAGATCGTTATCATCTATAAATAGCTTATTAAACTCGTCTTTGATATTAGGCAATGCGTAAAATGAATTTGATTTATGTTTAACTGAAACCTTAACACCATTATTATTAGTACATTTGATAATATTTTCTATTATTTTATTTGGTGTATTATTCCAAACAGATTTTATAATTGATATATTATTTTCAGTTTTCTTATAACCATATGGTAATAATACAACTTTAAATATTTTTTCAGAATAACTTATATCGTCAATATATTCAAAAATATTGTTTTTTTGTAAGCTTTCTATGACATCTTTCATATTAGGTTCTGCTGAATTTTTTAATAATGTCAGTTCATGAACCTCCATAGGTCCTCTTATTAAGTTAATCAATGTAGCTATTTCATGTGCTTGATTTATAATAGGTGTTCCAGATAACAAAACTAGTTTAATATCTTTTGCTGTCATAAGGTGATTATATATACTTCTAGCCAATCTAGATCCATTAACTATTCTGCTAATAAAGTTGTGTATTTCATCTATAATAACAAAACAGTTATCAAATGGACTTTTCCCTAAAGACTTTATAAGTTTTTCTGTTAACCCATTATAGTTAACAAATGTATATCTATTACGAATAATATGACCAATTGTTGTTTGCACTATTGTTCTATCATCTGTCTTTAAGGAAGAATATTTTGTTTTTTCTATTATTATAGTTGCATTATGTATATCATCATTATATAATGGTACCCAAACCAAACCATCTTTCTTTATAATAGTAGGTAGAATAGCATATTTTGCAAGATCTTGGATAGTTTTTATATTTTTTTTATCTACTTGTATCAACGTCCAAGCTTTCTTGAGATTAAGACCGATAGTTGATATTTTCATCAGCTCATTTTCATAATTTTGCGATAATGAAGCTGGTGTCATAATAATAATCTTTTTATTATTAATATAGCCTTCAGCAGCAGCAATAGAAGCTGCTGATTTCCCGGATCCTAATTCATGATATAATAAGATACCTCTGTATGGACTATCAAACTGCATGTAATCTCTTACAATTCTTTGCTGTGGAAAAAGGCTAACTATATTAGCGTCAAGTTCACAACTTTCTTTTGAACATTTACATGGACTACTATTGTATTTTTTCAAAGGATATTTAGAAGGATGAAAAGTTTCATAAATCTGTTTGTTATAACCTATCCTATTAGGAAGGACCCACTTATCTGGAGATACTTCAATATCCATCTATTATAATATTTCAATAAAAAATATAATTAAAATTTAGAAGTAAGTTATATTAATGTCAAGAAGTGGAAACTCTTCTGTAAATAATATAACGATGACATATTTAACACCGTTGCAATATAGCATATCTTCATTAATAGATAATATAGAATATATCAATCTTAAATATGAAATTATACAAAATATACATAAAAGTATAATAAAAAAACTAAGAAAAAAACCGATTAGGACACCTTCTTTGATAGGTATACAAAAATTACGCAGACTTCCACCATTAAAAGCTTCTAATACAAGAAGTGTTAGAACACCTGTTAGAACACCTGTTAGATCACCTGTTAGATCACCTATTAGATCATCTTCGAGTACACCTGTTAGATCACCTGTTAGAACACCTGTTAGATCATCTTCGAGTACACCTGTCAGATCATCTTCGAGTACACCTGTCAGATCATCTTCGAGTACACCTGTCAGATCATCTTCGAGTACACCTGTTAGAACACCTGTTAGATCACCTGTTAGAACACCTGTTAGATCATCTTCGAGTACACCTGTCAGATCATCTTCGAGTACACCTGTCAGATCATCTTCGAGTACACCTGTCAGATCATCTTCGAGTACACCTATTAGAACACCTATTAGAACACCTAGAACGCCTAGAACGCCTAGAACGCCTAGAACACCTAGAACGCCTTCAAATGCACCTATTAGATCACCTTCAAATGCACCTATTAGATCACCTTCAAGTGCACCTGTTAGAACATCTAGAACACCTAGAACATCAAGCACACCTTCAAATACACCTTCAAGTACACCTGTTAGATCACCTAGAACACCTTCAAGTGCGCCTTCAAGTGCATCTTCAAGTACACCAAGAATTTACATAAATTCAAAAATACAAAATGCACCAAAAAAAAAACGCATTGAAAAACGCATTGAAAAAAATGATTCTAGTTTAAGTGGTTATGATACAGATGATGTTGCGCGACAAATTAATTTTGAATCATCAATAACATCTTCGAGTGCACCTAAAAATACAGTGGAAGAATTAAAAGGAGGTTATGGTGGTAACAAAATATATAAATATAATGATATTATTAATGTATGGCATTTATTTGATACTAAGCACGATTTCAATATAGAATATCCTATAAATAATAACAAAATAAATGGTATTACTATTGCACCAGAATTGAAAGAATTATACACAAAAAAACCTTTTGAAGAATCGCGTATAGTTCATGAATTAATACAGAATGCAACAAATAATAATGAGAATTATATAAGAAACCATATATATAATTTAAAAATATATATAAAAAATAATATAAATACTTTTTCCTTAAATAAAAACAAATTTATAGTTGATCAAGATGTTCCATCTACTATTAAACAATACTTATTCAAAGATCAAGATAAATTACAAAATTTCTACTTACAAGATATCCATATAAACAATATTGGTTCAGATCATTGGAAATCATTCCAAACAAATATATTAGACAAAATTTCAAAAAAAGTAATTCCATTTGAAAAAAGATGGGATCCTCTTATTAGCACATTTGAAGAAACATCAGATGCATATCCTTGTAATAGTGATATAGATACGATAAATAGAATAAATATAATATATAACTTAAAAAATACCAATCATGAAAAACTAGAAAATGAATTTGCCTTTAGAAAATTAACAAAAGAATATTTAAATATTAGTTTGAATTGTGAAAAAAAAAAATTTAAAGGAATATCAATTATACTTACTAAACTTGAAGCATCCAAATTAGATAGTATAAAAAACACTTATGATAAATTTATCAAATTTATAAAACAAAGCAAATTCTTTGATATAAGAAAAAATAATGAAAACCAAATATATATTATTTGTGATATAAATGGTTTTAGTATAAATAATATCAATACTGTAATTAACATTTTAAAGGGTGAAAGTATTTCCACACAACTTGGTAAAAATTTAACAACTGATGAATATTTAAATAAATATAGTACTTACGATGAATTAAAAACATTGATTTTATTATTTATTTGTCATATATATTTGAAATCACATTTATCACATGTATTAAGCTTTCAACAAATAAAAGAAATTTTGTATGATCTTAAAAAATCAGGTGATTGGGGGCAAGCTCTTTATTGTAAATATATGAATAATAATACAAAAAATAATTCTACTACATGTTTTGTATCTGGAGATTTTCTTTCAGCATTTTATAGTGTAATAAATGATGTTCCTACTATAATTGGTTCTTCTACACCAAAAAATGATAATGAAAATTATCACCAGCTTCAAATATTTACAGGAGATAAAAAGTTTAATTTTTCGTATTTTGAGAATGTTATAGTAACATATTTAAAAAACGATTTTATAAATAACATCAAACAAATAACAAATATAGCAAATAATACAACATTGATTACATATATCCAGAATTGTATTATAAATATTGAGAATACATCAGAACATATTCGCAAAATTTTAACTCCAAATAATACAGATAAAACAAAAGATGATATTTTGTTTGAAAACAATGAATTAAATTTTTTTAACTTTGTTCTAAAGTTTTATTCAATAATTGGCAACGTTCATAATGATCCGAATGATCCTATTAGAACTATATTTATTGAATTTGTAAATGTTTATGATATAATATTAAAACATTTTATAACAATGGATACAAATTTAGCAAGATATAATTTAGAAAATATAAAAAATTTAATAATAAAATATTTTGATACTAAAAGAAATGAGTTATATACACATTATCTACAATATACTGGTGTAAATAAAGAAAAAATTAATAAACAACTTATTCAAAAAGCGTGTTTTGATGGTATGCATATATTTAAGGAAGCTTTGAACTACTGTTATGATATTATATATATTATCTATTATTTTTATATTGATCAAAGCATTTATAAAGCATTACAACAATTTTCTTCAAATATGATTAACTATATAATAGATACAAGAGCTTTTTTATATGAAATACAAAACAGTAAATCTGCAAGACCTGCAAGTTCTATAAGACCTATAAGAACATCATATAATTTAAGTGATATGATTTCTGATTTAACAAATACAGAAAACAATTTGCTAGAACATATATTAAAAAAAGAGATTTCTTCAAAAAATACCGACGATATAAAAAATGCAGAGCAAGAACTTGAAAAAATATTAGCTTTTTATGAGATAATATTTTATAATACGAATACTCTTTTATCAATTAAATATGATATAATTGATAAAATTAAAAATATACCTGATAACACTGATTTAACACAATTTAAAGAGCTTTTTAGACTAGAAATTGAACCTCGAATATATAAGGCATTAATGTACGACAATGAATTAGAGATCAATAAAATTTGTATAAAAAACAATATATCTCAAGAAGATTGTGATAAAATTAGAAATACATTTCCAATTCTAAGTAATTATAATAGCATATATGAAGTATCTAAATTTATTTTAATTATTTTGCATAATTTAACAGAAAATGTAAAGCAAAAAATAAAACCTCTATTAGAAGAAAAATCTCAAAACATAACTGATACAACTCTAGCTACAAATATAGGTAAAATTTCTACCGATATAGATAACATTATTAACCTATTAAAAACAGAATATAAATATTCAGGACAAGATAGTTTAATAGCTTTTGTAAATACAAGTATAAGTAAAAGTAAATTACAAATGAAAAATATGAAAAAAATGAAACTAATGAAACCAATGAAACCAATGAAACCAATGAAACCAAGGGAAAAAATGGAACAAATAAAACAAATAAAACAAATTGAACAACTCCAAAATATTAGTAGAGATTTAAAAAAATATAAAAATACATTAATAAAATCACAAACATCTGATAAAGGCATAATTCCTGATTTATTAAATAAAATTGGTATAGATGAAAGCGAACGAATGGACGAAGATGAACTTCCAAGAAAAAAAGTGAGAACTACTAATATTCCCACTGAAATACCTTCTAACAATAATCCAGATGATAAGAATATTTTTATGAAATCCAAAAACATATATAACCTGTTAATTAAAATAGAAGATGTTAAGAATAGTGTTGAAAAATTTCAAAACTTTATGAATGTAAAACCAGTTTAATTATTATAATTTATTTATCTTCGTAAATAGTTTTAAGTGTAGATTAATTCCTAGTAACTTTATTTTTTTATCAGAACAATATAATAAAACTTTCATATATTGTCCAAAATCATTAAGAATTTTAATCACTTTAATGTATTTTACATAATAATGTTTATATATATTGAAAAAAATGATAGTATATTTGATATTAAATGCAATAATGTCTATTTTTCAGATTATAAGAAATTATTTTACTACATCATCATCATGTATGTCACCATCTACACAAGTAAAAGACATTGAGGACGTTATTACTCATAAACCTCCTTCTGAAATCAAACAAGAAATTATAGATGAATTCTATAATCACAAAGACGAAATTAAAAATAAAGATGATCTAGAAAAATTCAAAAAAAACATCCAACGATCATATAAAATTACTTTGTCACACTCAGATTTAATTAAAATATATAACAATTTAAATCTAGATGATATTGCTCTCAAGACTATTATTACAAAGAAAAAATGCAAATCTGATTCTGGCGTCTTAGTAATTACAGTATTAACATCTGCACATCCCGAATATATAGATGAAGAAGGTAATCAGAGAATTGCTAGATTTTCATGTAAACACGACTGTGCATATTGTCCTAACGAACCTGCTCACGAAGGGAATAAATGGGTACCGCAACCAAGAAGTTATCTATATTCTGAACCTGCTGTTTTAAGAGCAAACGATAATGGTTTTGACCCAATTAGACAAATGAATTCCAGAATATCCGCCCTTATGAATATGGGACATGTACCTGATAAACTAGAATTGATTGTATTAGGCGGTACATGGTCTGAATATCCGCGATCATATCAAGATAAATTTATTACAGAACTTTATTATGCAGCAAATACATACTTTGATATAAGCCCAAAGCGACCCATTGAAAGCTTAGAAAATGAGATAACTATTAACGAAACCGCAAAAGTGCACATTATAGGTTTAACACTAGAGACAAGACCCGATACTATTACATTAGATGAAATTAAAAATTTTAGAAGATATAACTGTACCCGTATTCAATTAGGAGTTCAACATACAAATAATAATATTCTAAAGAAAATTAATAGAGGACATAACATAGAATGTGTATATGATGCTATTAGATTACTTAAAAACAATTGTTATAAGGTTGATATTCATATTATGCCAAATTTACCAGGTGCATCATATGAAATTGATGAAACTATGCTAAACGAGGTTTTATATGACGAAAGAATACAAGTAGATCAATATAAAATCTATCCTACGGCAATCGTACCTTTTACTAAAATTAAAAAATGGTTTGACGAAGGTGTCTATATTCCATATGATGATACTCTATTATATGAATTAATTAAAGAATTCAAAAAAAAGGTTCAAAAATATAAGAGGCTAAATAGAATTATTAGAGATATCCCTAGTCATTATATTGAAGGAGGATATTCAAAAAAATATGTTAATATGCGACAATTACTACAAGATGATATGCGCAAATACTCTTGGAGCTGTAAATGTATTAGATGTCGTGAAGTAAAAGGTAATTTTGTTTCACCTGAAAATGTTGTAATTAACGTTGAAAAATATAGGGCATCCGACGGTGACGAATATCACATTAGTTTTGATAGTACATGTGAAAATAATTATTTAATTGGTTTCTTAAGACTTCGTATAAATTATAATTTCGACAATGTTCTTCCTGTATTATATAATTGCGCTCTTATTCGCGAATTGCATGTATATTCAAATCTCAATAATGTTGGTAACAATATTGAAAATTCTATGCAACATAAAGGTTATGGAAAAAGGCTTGTACAAAAGGCTGAAGAAATCGCAAAAGAAAATGGCTTTTCAAAGATTGCCATTATTAGTGGAACTGGTGTTAGAAGTTATTATAAAAAAATGGGGTATTCTCTTAATCAAACATATATGGTAAAATGTATGTAAAAAATATTTATATTATACGAGATCCTTATGTTTTCTAAGTTCTTTATATCCTCCAATAAATTTACCATCATAAAAAATCATAGGAAAATGAATATACGGTATAATAGTATATTTATGTATAAACTTATAAAATTTATCCCTATTTCTAAGTGTATTTATATAAGAATCGCAAGTAACTATATGGTTTTTTTTTGATTTATCTTTCATATTTTTAATACACATATCACAATATTTGCATCCAGAAATACTATACACAGTATATCCAGATTTTTCTGGCAGTTTATAATTATTCATAATTCTTCTAATAATTAAGTATATAAAATATAAAAGGTAATATCATCCATATCTTGATGTGATGTATTTAATACAATATTACTTGTATTATATATAGAACTATATAATATATTACAGGTGTTTTCTAAATCGTACATATCAATATATTGTGAAATGTAATTTAGGTTGTTATTTATTTCATTTAGTAAGTTGGAATTATTATTACTTGATATTGAATATGGTATATCATAATCATTAATATTACTTGTGTATATATCATATGTAAAATTATCTGTTATATTCGTGATATAATTTGAAGTTCCGTATAATTGAACATTATCACAATTGTTTGAAATTACTATATTATTATTATCAATGTATATACAGCAATTTCTATCAACGAAAATAATATTTGAAACAAAAACTAATTGTATCAATAATTGTTTGTAAAATTGTTTCTGATTATAAATAACTAACTTATTTTTTGGTAAGTAAATATATTTTTTTACAATATATAAAACTATATCTTGTGGTAATAAAATCAACATTTTTTCAATAAATATGTCTATATCTGTAGATATATGTACCATAAAGAATATTACTCTAGATCATCTATTTTTATTTTTATATTTTTTTTGAAGCATGGTATTATTATACGGATGTATTTGTTTAATAACCTTAAACACGCAGGTTTTCATATACATATTTTTTATGACTTCTGCTATTCAAATGTCTTGTTAAATGAAAATCTCGGAAACATACAAAGTTTGAACCACAATCACAATGAATACTATTTACTATTTTTTTAAGTTCATAATCATCTTTCGCTTTTTGTTTATATTTTTCGCGAATACTATTTGTATTTTGTCTACATATATCACAATATAAATAATATATTTGATCTATTTTATTTTTGAATGAAAACTCTGATATATCTTTTCTTAATTTACATTTCGTACATTCCATAACACTAGATTTACGTTATATGATAACTATTTGTATTGTTTAAACAAATATACTTTACGGAAGTATATTTCATGTCATTTTTTTATATTTACTCGATAAATTATAAATAAATACAAATAGGAGATATGAAGAAAAAAAATTCGGTATATATCTCCTATAATGAAGACCTCAATTCATCGCTAAAAATTTACAAAGATTATACTTTTGTTATGTATATAGCAAGTAAAAAAACATATGATTTTTATCATAATTTAAAGATTTTTTATACTGTTACAAATATGGTTTTATCTGCTTCATTATCTGTTATTAATTCTGCATATATAAATACTACAACTGATATATATACTCTCAAAATCAAAACACTTAATGATATGAATATAATTATTAAATCTGGAATGGTATTCAACTTTATTATATGTATAAACGTTTTTATTATTTATCTATTTGAATTATCTCAAAAAGAAATTTTCTTTCAAATATATGCTGATAATTATCTTAGACTTTATAATGCTATAGAAACCGAGACATCATTGAATAAAGATTTTGATAATGATTTTGTAAAATTTATATTGTTTGAGTTCACATTTTTAGTTGAAAATGCAAAATATGATATTCCTTCATTTTTGAAGAGAAAAATAAAGAAACATTATCATCATTATAATATTCCTACCTATTTAGATGTATATATACATAACTACACATTCAGTAATTATATTACCATATTCAAGGAATATTTAAATATATTTAAACAAAAGGGTACAGTATCAGACAATTACAAACCTAACCCAACCATTAAAAGATACAATAGAGATAATTCACATCACGATAATAATACCATAAAAGAAATTACTAATATTGCTGTATATGATAATAAGGAATGTGGATTTGAGTGTGAAAATAGTAATATGTCGCAAGTTTTATATAATTTTGATATAGGACATGTATAATTACACCAATCGAAAAAAATGAGAGACAAATAACTTTTTGATTAGCGTCAATGATTTCATTGAATATTTACATTAAAGAAATTTTTGTAGTTTTTTTAAATTTTGCAATATATTCTTTAGGAATATTATCAAAAGAAATAAGCTTCATGTTAAATATAAATTTTTCATATATTTGGTTTTCTTTCATAAATTCTACTCGTTCTTCATCTGACATAGATGCTATTGATAATGCTTTTTCTTTTGTAATACCAGATCCAATTTTTGGGATGTTATCACTACGATCACCATATATTGCTTTAATTAGAAGATCTACTTTAGGATTACTAGTTCCTCTTAATTTTAGATCCTTAAATTGCATATTATAAACGTTAACATTTTCATCAATTAATTGTAGAAAATCATTATCATTTGCTATAATTACAATATTTGCAGACTGTGATGTTGTTTTTAACATATTTTGTGTTAGATAAATAATATCGTCACCTTCAAGACGTTCATGGCTCAAAGATTGAAGGTTTAATTTTGAAATATAATCATAGAAAATTGGAAATATTTTTCTATTAAAATTATGACTTTGAGTTCTTGATGCTTTGTACTGATTATACACATCGTTTCTCCATATATCGCATCTCATACAGTCCATACAGAATAAAATATTTGACGTAGTTGTATTCCAACGTTTACATATTTTTTTCAAATCATTTTGAAAGTGTTTATAAAATGCATCAATAAATACATTATTATTTACTATATCTTCAATTGACACTTCTAATTTTTGATATGTAAACCATCTATATGTAGAGAAATATCTATGAAATACGTAATAACTTGTATCTATCAGAATGATATTTTTATCATTAGTGAATTTTATAAGATGCATATCTTATTATATAATATATAATCTAATATTTTATATGAATATTATGTCATTTTTTATTTACAGTCTTTCTCTTTTTTGCTAGTTTTTTTAGTCTTTTGTACAACTTGTACATCAGTTACATCAGTACTATATATTGTTTGTGGTACTGTTTGTTCAACATTACATATATCTGCATTTTTTTGAGTTTTAGTATCTTTTGATTTATCAATGTCATTTGTAGATTGTAATTCACAAACGATATCTGATTGTAATTCAATATCTTTTGAAGATTTTACTGATACCTTTTTGATAGGTTTTGTTGTAACTTTTTTGATAGGTTTTAGTTCAGAATATTTTTTTGCTTCTTCTAATATATCCTTTAACATTTCAGGTTTGTTTTTAATTACCTTCCATTCTTCTATGACCTTGTTAAAATTTGTTTTATTGTCGGCATCTACTGATAATTCTTTCAATTGTTTCAATCGATATGATAAATATAGATTATAATCTGTAGTTTTCTTTCCAGTTACACTTGATACTGTTTCTGTATTATGTTGTATAATTGTTTCCGTGTCTATAGGTTTAATAACAGGTTCTTCCGGTGTAATTCGGAAATGTTGATCTTTCTTTACCCAAACTTTCTTATTATTTTTAAATTCAACTACCCAATAATGTTTATCATTCCCTTCGATTACAGAATTGACAGCATATCCTTCTGCAGATAATCCAAATCCTAATGGTGATTGTTCTTTACCTGTATATGTACAAGAAGGATAATTAATACACGGGTTCTTCTTGATAGACATTTTGATATATTATAAGATATATAATATAATTATCATTTTTTCCACATATATTAGAATATACAAGAAACAAAATGTACATTTGTATAAGACCATCTATAAAAAAATGATTAGATGTTATTATCATATAGATATTACAAAATATGGGTAATAATTTTTATGAAACACTTGATGAATTATTTGATAATTTTATGAATACTCATAATTTACATTATAATGAGGATGTATTAAATATTAAATCACAAATCATTCAGGCATACGATTTTGAAAATCTTCATAAAGGTGATAATATAGCAAATATACTCAAACCCAAAAACTTTCGTATTACTGAAGATGGAAGAATAGTTCTAGTGTAAGTAAAAACTTCTTGTTTACAAATAAAGAAGAATGAAAACTGATCCCATATCAATTATTGTATACATTATTATTGGAATTATATTATATTATTGTATCGGAATAATTGTTAAACTTTTATATTTATACTTATGTATACCACCCTTCTCATATTTTCGAAAATATACATTTGGATTTAATAACCCTTTAATGATTTTACCAATAATAATTTGGAGTATACTTTATTCTACATTTGTATTAATTGCAATAACAAGTGTTTTTGTAATAATATTAGTTGTTTTGATAATAATTTATATAATATGGATCATATTAAAAAAAATACCAATTTTCGGTCCTATTATATTAGAAACTGTCCCTCCATTTAAACAGTTGGAAGAAGCTGGTATTTTTCAACTTATAACAGATATCATCGATACTATCGCAAGATGGTTACCAAAAAGTGTTGTAAAAATGTTTGGAAAATTGTTTTTTATTATTGTAAAATTTACAAAGGATCGAATAATAGATATCGCCAAAGCAATTAAACCTGAATTAGAACTTAAACCTAGTGAAATTGACAATATGTTAAGCAGTATGGAAAATTTTGCAAATCCTCAAGATACAGTTAATGTTTTTAAGCAAAAAACATTGCAATATATTGATGAAAGAAATTTAGCAGAAACATACAAAAGTCTTATAAGTATTACACCAGAAATGAGCGAGTATGATAGAATGAATGTAATATTTCAAAATGAGGCTAAAAAAATGAATATACAATTAGGTAATGTAAGTTACAATATTAAAATTGAAACTGCTACTTTACCTGAGTAAACAATTAAATAATAAATTATATATATTTAATTAGATTGATGGACGATACTGAAATTCGAAATAAATTAGTATATATATATAAAATTCTATTATTAATAATAACACCTCTTATAAATCTACTACCTAGATTTATTTATCAAGTTAATATAACATATAGTTCAAAATATAATCATTATCAGTTCTTGATGCATATATTATTTATATCTTTACTTCTTATGTTAGGTATAATACTGTATTGGGATCATTTATATAAATCTGCTAAATTATTATCAAAATGTAATGAACTTTTATATATAATTGATACTAATGTTTATAATGATACACCATTTGTGTATAACGTTATGATAATTCATGAAAACAATACAGATAAACTTTTAGATAAGTTTGTTATAAAACTAGAATATAATTTTGAAAAAAAAACTACTAAAATAATTTTTGGGGAAGATGAGTATTTCAAGAATGTAAAATTATTTGATCAAAAACAAAAAGCATTCAATTATTATGATTTGAATGAAATGAAACAAAATACTATTGATAGTATAAATCTCGATATCATCACAAATAACGAGTATAAATTTATAGCAGTTAATGCAAAAAATAAAGTAGTAAATAATGATATTGCGCGCGAATTTGCAAAATTTGTGAAACAATATGCTAAAAATACAAAAACATATATTTACCCAATCGATAACATATTAAATGCTATTGAAAAAAAAAACTCTATGACTATATAAAATATATATCGACTTTTTAAATTGTAATATTCTATTAGAATACACCATTTATATAATATAAAGAAATGACTGAAGATAGTACAATTAAAGATGAAAATTTTAATGACTATATTAAAAAATTTAAAGACAAATTTGGTATGAAAAATACAGATTTTGATGATTACGATACAATTAAAGATATTGATGATAGTTTATTAATCAGTTTTAAAGACATTTATGATATTATAAAAGAACCAGGAACAGGAACAGGAACAGGAACAGGAACAGAAACAAGAAAGTATCTATTTGAATATTTATCGCTTTTACTTATAAACAATATATATTATGCCAATAAGTATATTACATTACTTACATATTCAAATGTAAATATATTAAATAATGTAATAAATGATAAATATGAATATTATGAGTTTTTTTTAACAATATTATTCATATTTTTGGCTTTTATAATTATAATTATTATATATTGGGATTATGTTTATAGATCTGCAAATAAATTATCTAGATGTGTAAAGATACGTGATATAGTTAATTATAATACAAGCAATGATTATCCATTTATTTACTGTATTTTGATTGTTCACGAAGATAATATTGATAATATTATAGATAAGTATGTTATTAAACTTGAATACAATTTTAACAAATTAACTACAAAAATAAACTATGGAGATCCTGAATACTTGAACAATGTTACGTTAGATATTGGAAATGATGCCCTTAATTTTAATGCTTTCAAATATTGCAACTTATATGACATGGATTACTTATATGCTAATTTTTTAGATGATGATAATGTTAATAAATATATAGATAAAGAGAAAATATCGAATGTGAAATATAAATATATTACTACTACCCCTACATTCAAAGTTTTAAATGATGAAGTATCACTTGAATTAGCAAAATTTGTGAAACAATATGGGGTGTATCAAGATGGTACTCCATTATATCCTATATACAATATACTTAATGCAGCTGAACAAAATAAACATTTATACCTTTGAAGTTTCATCTAAACAAATAATTTTATCTAATGGATATTTTATAATTTCATTATAAAAAGTATCAAGTTCTTTCTTTTTGTCAGTTTCAATACCATATCTTGTTTTTGGAAAATGCTGATGTTTAGTTCTTTTTCTTGTTATGTTATTATCTCGTAATACAATACCTAAATGTTGATATAATGTAAGTATTATATCATTTTAGTAATAAAAAATATTAAAATTAGTAAAATATATAAATATATAATAATACGATTAAATAAATACTTCTTCAAGAAGCTTCTTAAGATCATCAACCTTATTGTTATTTTTAATCTTAGGATAGTTAATATTAAATTCTATGAACATATTTCCTTTATTTCCTGTATTTATTATTGGTAAACCTTTCCTCTCAATCAGATATTTTTTATGATGTGCTAAAACTCCAAATATCTTTGTATTTAACATTATATTTTCTTTAAAATATGGAATACTAATATCTTTTCCAATTATTGAATCTATAAAAGAAATATCACATTTATAATGCAAATCATTTCCTTTTCTAATAAAACTTTTATGTTCTTCTATTTTTATATTCAAAAACAAATCTCCTGCCTTTTGGTTTGATGTCTTTGGTTGTTCTCCTAAATCTGGGAATACAGATTTATACGCTTCGTCAACACCAGGAGGTATAATAAGAGTGGCATTTTGATCTTTTGTATATATACCTTTACCATTACATTCTTTACAAGATGGTTTACCTTCTATAATAACACCAGATCCTTCACATTTATCACATTGACCTTGAAAAATTTGTTGCATAATACCTAAATTTCTCATTTGTTGTATGATACCACGACCGTCACATTTATTACATGTTTTATTGCAATTGTGACAATATTTACGCAATGTAATAACCATATTTTTATTGACACCTTCGTAAACTTCATCTAAGGAAAGTGATATAGTTTTTTCAATTGATGCGCATTTTTTAGGACCTTGAGACCCTCTTCCACCCATACCAAAATTAAAAAAATGTTCTTCAAACCCACCACCATCATCAAAATGACCACCAAATGGTCCTCCTCTACCTTTGAAGAATGCTTCAAATATATCTTGATGTCTAAAATTTTGATTTTGTCCACCATTTCCGTTATTATATTGATTGTCTCCTACAGCATCATATTTTGATTTTTCATTTTCGTCACTTAGAATATTATATGCATTTGAAATATCTTTAAACTTTGTTTCAGCTTCTGAATTTCCCTTATTTTTATCAGGATGAAATTCAAACGCTAGTTTTTTATAAGCTTTTTTGATATCATCTTGTGATGCATTTCTATCAATACCTAATATGTTATATAATTTATAGTTATCTCCCATCTTATAAGTAAAAATAAGGCTTATGTTTATATATCCTTTTGGTAAATAATTTCAATATTTTTATAAAAACAATTCATCATAATAATAAAAAATATGTCATACTTTATAAGTTTGCAAGTAAAGATGCATAAAGATTTGTTATATACAAGTATATGAGAATTATGACAAATTGTAAAAAATGCAGTATATGTAGTAAAAAAATTAGTTTAGTAGAAACAGTAGTATGTAGATGTAGATGCGATAAGCTATTTTGCAACATTCATAGAATAGACCATAAATGTACTTTTGATTACAAAGAACATTATAAAAATAATAATACACTTGTTAAAATTATAGGTGATAAGATAAATCCAATTTGTTAATTGCAAATATATCTCATCATGACATTCATAGTATACAATTCTTGATTTAATAATTTGAATGCATAAGGCATACGAACCTGTGCAATATCTGTATTATTTTTGCAATATTTACAATTATAAATATTTTTGTCTGTATTAACATTTGCATGCAGTCCACACTTTTTACAAATAAATACTCTATAATTATCTGATACGTGCAACATACGCTCTGCTAAGAAATTAGCAGTTCCATGTGATAAGAAACAATCTCTTTCCATTTCTCCAAGACGAAGCCCTCCACAACGTGCACGACCCTCGCTTGGCTGTCTAGTTAGCATTACAATTGGACCATTGCTACCTCTAGAATTTCCAGTCCAAACACATTTGCCATTTTTTCTTACCATAAATACTTCTGTTGAAACACTAATACAATATACTGGTCCTTCATAATCATAAAGCTCTTCTTCACAAGTATCTTCTTTATTATTTACTGAAGGCTCATTATTCGTTTTATTGATTTCTATTTTCCAGAGATCATTATCTTCATTTGTTTGTGTATAAAGTGATTTAGTACCACTCCAACCAGCATGCAAACATAGTCTCATAAAGTCATCAGCAAGCCCAGTTGAACACGTAATGTATTCAAACTTTTCCAAAGTATTATTTGCTAATTGCATTGAATATATTAGTTTTCTAACCTGATCTTGACTAAGTTCCCATACCCACTCGGCAAGTCTATTAGTGTCAACTTGTGTCATATATGTGTACAACTGCATATCATAAATTTCTAATTTATCTTCACAAATGCTATAGTTGTATCCGAGTTGTGTAATAGATTTATCAAGTTCGTCAATTATATATTTTTTATCAGTACACGTACTAAGTCTGAAATTAACATTTTTATCATTAGTGAGATAACCGTCTGTCATCCAAATACCAAAGAATGTAATCCAAGCATCCATTGATACTTTTTTAGGTTCGTATTCTTCAACTGCGGGCATAGTAAACTGATAATCTGTCATATCCCATATAGCATTCTTCTTATATTTAACACACATACCTACAATATTTTCTGCTTTTTCTAATTTATAGTCATTCCAATAGCTTTGATCATTAGAATATGTTTTGACATACATTCTATGATTTGCTGTTACATTTAAATCTATTGAATTGTTATTAATTCTATACATTTTACCTTTGTATTCTGGATAATGATGGATTTCTAAAGGATGTGTATATACCATTTTTCCGTTATCAAGGGTTGCAACCTTGTCGTCTTTTGAAATATCTTCAATATTTACCCAACCCTTTGTTGTCAATACTTCATGACCTTTTGCAAAACAATGAACCTTGTCTGAAACCATATGTTTAAGTCGTTGATAATATGTTGGACCAATAAAGATTTCTGTCTTGATTTGTTCACCAGTTCTTCCATTATAAAGGATTTCATTACCATACCTCTCCATTCCTGACAATTCTAGTACTTTTGCAATACTCTCTACAGAACAATCATTATATGGTGTTGCATCTCCAAAAGCTCCAATATGACATCCTGCTTTACCCATGATACATTCCATCAATTGTGCCATTGTCATTCTTGATGGTATAGCATGTGGGTTCATTATAATGTCAGGGACTACACCATCCTTTGTAAAAGGCATATCTTGATGTCTATATATCATACCAATTGTACCCTTTTGAGCACTACAACTTGCACATTTATCTCCAATTTCAGGCTTTCTATTTTTTCTGATACGAATTTTACAGAATTTATAGCCTTCACTATTTACACCTGAATAATTCATATCAACATATCCGTCGTCGTTAGTCTTCATAGTGAGACTATTATCCTGATACGCAATAATACCGTTTGCTTTTTTAGGCATTACTTTTCCAACCAATACATCGTTTCCTTGTACATGGGTATTTTTAGAAATAAATCCATCTTCGTTTAATTTGTCATATGAATACGGTTTTAGAGAAGTAATATTTGTAGGGTTAGTAAATATCTCTTCTTCACCAGTACTATGGTTTTTATTACAGACATCACGCATAGCTTTATAATAGGTACTTGTAAACAATCCTCTATCCAATGCGGATTGATTTACCATAATACTATCTTCTTGATTAAATCCAGTATGCGTCATAATAGCAACGATAGCATTTACACCAGATGGTAATTTATGAGCCATTGTGTATTTTGATAGCTTCGTATATACAAGTGATTTTTGTGGATAATTCAAAATATTTCCCATAGTATCTATACGTTTATTAAAATTGCTCATATATATACCGAGTGCTTGTTTACCCATTGCACAATTACTGATTGCAAATGAATTCCCACCAATAAAGCTGTGGTTATTACTTTTTACAGTAATATCCGAGATTTTTTGATTGTCGCTCTTGTATCTTTCATGAAATGGGACAAATAGAATATCTCCTTTAACACTTACAATTTCTTTCCAATTATCAAATGTATATTTTTCATCTTTAAGTCCAATTCTATCTTTATATTCTGTGTAAAGATAATATTCATTGATAATTGCTAGCTCTTGAAGTAGAGTTGAATTATATCTACAACCGATGTTTTGAAAATATTTATGATAATCTAAGTAATTATTCATTGATACAATTGAGTTTTCTTGCAAAATTTGGTAGATTTCATTAGGTGTATTTGCCCATTTAATCTTACTACTATCACTTAATTCGGAGGCACTTGAGAACTTGGCAGACAGGTACCCACTCAAAAACTCTAATTGTGTAATATTTGAACATTTAGAAATCCAAGAAATATCGTTTATTAATTGTTTCATATATATCATGAAATTTGTATCATACATACCATAGAACTCAAATCCAATCAGTTTTACATCTTTATTAAAATCCTTTGTATCTTTTTTATTTTTAAATTGTCCTTGCGTAACATAATAAGATCCTGCAATTCTCGCAATGACATTAATAAATTTATTATTATTATGCAACGGGATCAAGCCAATATCTTTATAAATACTTGACATATTTGTGTCGAAATCTACAATATTTTCATATAATTGGAAATCTTTTACATTAACACCATGAAGATTAGATTTCATAAAGATACCTAGTTTTGTTTTGAAAGGTTTGAAATCATCTGATACAACCCAACCTTCATTTGTCATGAACTTGTGATCATACGTTGCAATTAAATTTCTACCACTAATAGTCAATACATTATAAACCATTTTAGATGTTATTCTATTGTAATGATTTACTACAGTTGTATATTCGTTTTCCATGGTTTCAGGGTTGAAACATACTACATTATCACCTACTTTAACATCTTTGATCATTTTGAAAGTACCATTACTCATATATACTGTTTCTTTTTCATTGATACATTGATAACAATTTCTAGGGGATTGATTATGATCGCTGAAAGGGATATTTACACCAAGAATTCCATTCATAAGACTAGGATGAATTTCACAATGGGTGTAAAACGGAGGATATGCAGTTCCTTTAATACCTTTATCTAAATCTGTTTGAAATGTAGCTATCATTGCATAATTGATTTCTTCACAGTCCATATATTCAATAAATCCCTCTTCATCCAAATAGAAATCTGGATCATTTGGATATTTAGATGTTTCATTTGGAACTATGAAATAATCGAAATGTTTATCATTAATATATTCAGCCCATGTCAAATTCTTTCTTTTTAAAATTCTATTGATACGGAGCTCTCTCTTCTGTGTAATAGGATCAATATCTACAATAAATAACGGTCTATACATTCTACCTGCTTCTGTACTGATAGCAATATATGACTTTTGAATATTCCAGATAATTGATGTCATTGGATAAATAATTCCACATCTTTTATAATGCTTTAGTTTTAGATAAAGAGTATTTGGTTTGTCATAATATCCAATAATATCTCCATTTACCATTATATAAATGTTGTCTGGATTACCCATATTTTTCAAGAAATCAATGGAAGAATATTCGGGATTATTTGATGAGTATCTGTCATCATACACGATAACACCAAGTTCAACTAAAATTTTTCTAATATGTGTACTATTCATAGATATAGAAATACTCGTGCTAAGAGCCATATTTTTCACAAGTCCAACAGAACTTCCTTCAGGAGTTTCTGCAGGACAAATCATACCAATTTGAGAATTATCTAGTTTTCTTGGTTGAACTAATTTACCGTTTTTTTCCATAGCAGTATTAATACGACGTAGATGTGAAAGAGTGCTAGCATAAGACATACGATTAAGTACTTGAGATACACCTTGTCTGATGTTTTGAAAACTACCAATACTTTTAATACCCCAGTTACCTGTTGAAAGTGAGTATTTTATCCATGATTCAAGAAGTGATTGTTTAAAGAACCTATGAATATTAATATCTGTTATAATTTCAGAGTTTCTTGTATTTCCATTTCCACGCCATAGGTTCAACTCTTTTTCAATAACTAGTTTCAATTCTTTTGTCATTTTTCCATAACATTGACGAAATAGATTACTCATTAAAATACCTGGAGTATCTACACGCTTATTCATATACGAATCCCTATTATCATATGTGTCATAACCTAGGTAAATACGAACCATTTTGCGAATAATATACCCGAGATACAAGGCTTTACGTCGATAACTCTTACCAACATGAGGTAGAAAATCGTTCATTAAATTGTTATGTAGCAAAGTCTTATTATCATTATTCTTATTAGCACCTATCATGATTTTAATAAGGGTATTTTCAGCTTGTTCTTGTGTATTAATATCACAAGCATCTTCGCAACATGCCATAAGTTCATTGATAATCCGCTGATTATTTTCATTATCAAGACCATATACAATATGTTGAATAATTTCTTTATCGCTGATAATTCCAAGTGCTCTAAATACTACAAAGATTGGGATTTCTGTACGCAAGAATGAAGTATTCATTCGAATAATTCTTCCCATATGGTTCAGTTTACCACTCATATTCAAACTTGTTGTTTTTGGTGGTAGATATGATGTGTCGCACATAGATCTAATCTCTGCATAAAGACCTTCTGCATTATTGTTAGGATGAAATACCAATGTCTTATTTTCATTAATTCTATCTTGAGATATAAGAACTTTTTCATTTCCGTTTACAATAAAATATCCTCCGAAGTCATAAATACATTCGCTATTATTTTCTTCACCAATACCTTGCATTTGGCTCAGGACACAAAGCTTAGACTTAACCATAATTGGAATTTTTCCAATATATACTCCATTTACAGTTTTATCAAACTTTTCAATTACACCATCTTTATTTGTAATTTCTGTCACTACATGTACATCAACATATAAACTGCTAGAATATGTTAAATTGTTCATTCTAGCAATATAAGGCGTCATGATAGTCTGTGTCCCGTCTTGTAATTGATAATAAGGTTTTGTCATACTTGGTTGCAGAATATTAATATAAATATTATAAGCGTTATCTGATGCATCATTCTTAGGGTTTACTATCTTAACCTTGATAGGATTGAAGCCCGCAATAATCTGTCCAAGGGTATTATCTATGAATTTATTATAACTATCAATTTGATGTTTGACAAGAGGGTTTGAAGATTCAGGCGAACCACCTGCTTGAAAATAAGTATCCAAAATATCCCAGCAGATATTATCTAACATAATACAAGTCAGTATGTTGTTAATTAATATAAAATTATTCTTAAATGTCATTTTTTTATAATCTGCAAACAACTTTTTTCTTATTTCTTTTATCGATAAATTATGATATAATAACTATGTAATAATTATTTACCTAATATAAAAAAAATAACAAATTATATATTATATACTAATATAATTCTAGATATGTAAAACCTATCGTTTTGTCAAATGGTAATTATATAGCATTACAACCAATTCATTCGAAGGATATTTGTAGTTATCCAGTATTTTGTTTATAGGAATAATATGTTCTTCGTTTTTTAACGATGTTTTATTTATGACCAGGCTTTTTAATATAGACTCATCTGCCTGTCTTCTCATTTGTTGTTGATCTTGAAATAATATACAATTAGCTGCAAATTTCATAAAATGTCTTTCAACATTAGTTTTCCAATAATTATGTTTTAATGTAACTAACCAACGAGTTTTATTTCTAGATAGTGGAAGCATATTAACATTTACATATAAATGTTCATTTGTTGGAAGTGAAACTCTTGACCACGATGTATATGGAAATTCATAAATGTGAAAATTAGTGGATTGGCGAAGTTCTTTTTTTAAGTCTGCTAGTTTACTTGTAGATTTATAATTAAATGATAAACCAATTTTCATATCTTTTGGAGGATATTGAATTGTTTTGATATTTGTTGGTGGAAAATTACTACCAAACCCAAAAACACTGTTATGAATAAACTCAGGATGATTGACATCCATTGTATTTAGAATACAATCTCTCATTGATGCATCTACATCTATTTTAATAAATGATGTTTCAAATTTTTTATTATTATAAAATGGAATAGCTGGAGGGTTTACTTTGATTGGTTCATAAGACCACCATAATTTATCTTGAAAAATAACTGTATCTCCAAATGCTATGTTTTCATCGTATGTCAGACCATGATAAGGACATTGTAGGCAACCTTTATAAATTTTACTTTCGTCTAATTTTGATCCCATATGTTCACAAATGTTTACCGTAGAATGAGGTTTTCCATTTTCATCAAACCATGATACAAGCGGTAGATCACCTATATTATAAGAAAATGGTTTCGATTTGTCAATATTCTTCACAAAATCAATACAATACCATCTATTAAATGGCATCGTTGGTATATATGCATTTACACCAATGATGAAAACTAGGAACGCTATCAAATACTTCATCTTTTTTATATTATAATGATGTTGTATTTATATGTATTACATGTATAGTATTGTTTACTGATGAAATATATAATAATTGAAATATAATAGATTGTTCAATATTTTTTTTGTGTTTCATTTAACACAATTCTTTAACCATCGTTACATGCTATAATATTAGTAGTAATTTCCCATTTTTTCAATATATCTATAACAACTCTTAATATTGTTAAGAATATTTGGGAAATAAGAATATTTTATATCATTTTTTTTACACCATTCCATTATAATAGGTTGTATTTTATAATAATGTACATGACAAATACGAGGAAATAAATGATGTTCAATTTGATAGTTTAAACCTCCGTGAAAAAATCCCAAAAGTCTCCCCCCGGTTGATGAAGATGTTTCAATTTGTAATTTACACCAATTTATTTTATCATTATTTTCTACATTATAATAATATACTCCTTCGAATATGTGAGAAATAATAAAATTTACTCCAAGATATAATCCACCAGTAAGCAAAGTTACTATCATATAACAAATAGTGTAAAAAGATTGGTTATAGTAAAATGGAATGATATAGAACCGTAAAATGAAAAATATTCTCATACAAATTGCAATTTTTGCTTCTGTTGATGCCATTTTTGATATTTTTTCATTACAATGTTTCATAAATAGCAAATCATATAATTCTTTAAAATGCCATGAAAAAGGTAAAAGTGGCAATAAAAACCATATGTATATATTTTGCCATTTATGAAATGGCATAAGCTTCATATATCTATGTAGTCGAATAATTTCTATTGAAAAATCGGGATCATTTTCGATATTATTTGTGTAAGCATGGTGAAGTAAAACATGGTGGTGTTTCCATAATAGAGCGCTCCCACCAATAAAATCCTGAGTATAACCCCAAAAAATATTAACATATCCATTTGGAGAAATAGCACCATGATTTGCATCATGTTGTATACACAATCCAACCATTGCCATCATAAATCCTTGAAATATACTTTTAACCAATGTAAAACCTTGAAAAATATTCGAATATTCTAAATATATACATATTATTAATATACTACACGATTTACAATACCACTCTAAATTTGCGTAAGGATATTTTATCTTTTTTTTTATTTCTGTCTTTATATCGTTGTATAATATTGTATTAATATCATACTTACTTGTATTATTATAAGGTCGTAATTTGTATTTGTTTAAAATTGGTCTTAATTTTTCATGATTATGCAACATATAATAATGTATAGTAGCATCTTTCCCCCCAAAGATATTTAACATCATTGAACCGCCTGGATGAACTTTTGAAAATTCTTTCAAATTATAAACATAATTATCTAATATTACTTCATAATCTGAAATAGTATTCATTTCATATAAAATATGCTATAATTTTTATATCAAAAGAATGTAAAATATATGTTTTGACTTTTTTGGATTTATATAAAAAATGATATATATATAAGAAAGAAAATATAAAATGGCATTCAATATAGGTGCACATATTAATCGTGAAAAGACATTAATAGACACTATGAATGCTATCAAGGCAAACAATGGGAATGCTTTGCAAATATTTGCTTCAAATCCAAGAAGTGCTGCATTGGTTAATATCAGTAAATATATCAATATAGCGGACGAGGTAAAACTTTATTTAAAGGAAAACAACTTTAAACTAGTTATACATTCTCCTTACACTATAAACATTGCTAAAGAATTTAAAAACGGTAAGAAAGAGTTGTCTATCGGCGATTGCTATTGGGTACAGTTACTGTTACACGAACTATATATATCGCATTTATTAGGTTCTGTGGGTGTTGTTTTGCATGTAGGAAAACATACAACTCTTTCTTATGAACAAGGTTTGAAGAACATGAAGGATGTTATATTGTTTATAGTGAATGAAATGCAAAAAAATAAACTAGATACTAAACTTATTATTGAAACACCAGCGGGACAAGGAACTGAACTTTTGAAGAATTTGCAAGATTTTACTGAATTCTTTAATGGATTTCAAAAAGATGAAAAACAGTATTTGGGGATATGTTTGGATACAGCACATGTATGGTCTGCTGGTTATGAATTAATAGATGCTTTTAAAATATTATTTACAAAACATGCAAAATATATATCTGTCATTCACTACAACAATAGTGAAAAGGGTTTAAAATCAATGGTAGATAAGCATTCACCAATATTCGAAGGTCAAATACCAAATAAATCTATGAAGGAATTCTTAGAACTACTTAAGAATATAAAACATAAACCGTTAATTATTCTTGAAACTCCTTCAGAACATTACAAAAAAGAGATTGATTGGGTAGATAGTATTGTAAATTACTAATATAATATGTGAATAAAAACGAGTACATAATTTATTTTTTTGAAAATTTCTGGAAAGTTTTATAATTTTAGGTTTTATTTTAATTATGTACTCAAAATATGGTTCCTTAAGTAGTCCTTAGAAGGTATTAAAGTATTCTTATTATATCCTTTGAAAGGGTCATACAATATATCATATAATAACTTGCTTACAGCATAGATGATATAGTATTTGGTATTAGTATTCCAAAAGTTATTCTAAATATAAAAATGAGTACATAATTTATTTTTTACACCTTTTTACATTTCAAACGCCGATTTTTAATTATTAAATAATATACATTTATGCCCAGGATATTATTTAGGAAAAACTATTTTAGTTATTTTTAGTTAAACAATATAAAAATAAAATATTAATATACTATATAACTAAAATGGGTAAATATAGTTGCGAAAAATGTGCCAAGACCTTTTCTCAAAAATCACACTACGATAAACACTTAACTCGTAAAAATCCTTGCGAAATACAAACTGATAAGATAAAAGCATTAATAGACAAAGCAGTTGAAGAAAAATTGATTGAATTAAACAAAAAATTGATTTCAAATAATACAGAAAACAATATTACAATTAACATCACCGAACAAATTGATATATCAAAAATGAGTAAATTAGAGTTATTGGAAAAGTGTAAAGAATTAGGTATTACAAAGTGCAGTTCAAAAAATAAATCACAATTAATAGAACTAATTAACGGCAAAAACAAAGTTGTTGAAGAACCTAAAATAATTTTATCAAATGAAGAAATAGCACCACAAAATACGCAAATTATTGAGGTTGATACAAAAACATTAAATGTAATTGACCTATTTTGTGGTTGCGGTGGTATGTCAAAAGGTTTAACTGATGCTGGATTGAATGTAATTGCTGGAATAGATATTTGGGACAAAGCGGTTGAAAGTTATAATAAAAATTATCATCACAAAGCATATTGTGCTGACTTAACACAGTTGCCCCCTGAAAAGTTTAATGAATTATACAATAAAGAAAATAAAAATGTAGATATTTTGGTTGGAGGACCACCATGTCAAAGTTTTAGTATTGCTGGAAAAAGGGATAAAAATGATCCAAGAAATGCTCTATTTATGGAATATGTGAAATATCTTGATTATTTCAAACCCAAAGCATTTATTATGGAAAATGTAATAGGGATGCTTTCAAAAAAAACAGCAAATGGTGAAAATGTTATTGACATTATAATGGAACAATTAAATAGAAATTATAATTGCATAATTAATAAATTATACGCAAGTGATTTTGAAGTTCCACAAAATAGAAGACGCGCTATAATTATAGGGATTAGAAAAGACCTAAATATTTTACCAAAAGAACCAGAACCCATTATAAAATCAGTCCAAGATAGAATACCAGTTAAAAACATATTAATTCCAAAAGAAGAGGTTGATAAAAAATACTATTTGAGCGAAAAAGCATTAGCAGGAATAGAAAATAAAAAAGGTGTAAACAAAGAAAAAGGGTTTGGGTTTGGGGCACAAATGTTAGACTTTGACAAACCATCATATACAATTCCTGCGAGATATTGGAAAGATGGTTATGATGCGTTGGTTAAATATAACGAAAAAGAAATTAGAAGATTGACAATTACAGAACTAAAAAGAATACAAAGTTTCCCTGATACTTACATTATAGATGGTTCAAATAAAGATATTATTATGCAAATAGGTAATGCGGTTGCTTGTAAGTTTGCCTATTATCTTGGTAAATATATAATTAATACTCTTCAGTGATTAATTCATTCCAAAAACATGATCCTCTAAATTGAGAATAATTACGACTATTTCCATCATACATTCCACTATCAAATATAACTTTTTTATTTTTGATACATTCAATAAAATACTCAAAATTGAATGCTTTACCAAAACAAATCTTTTCATATGTATTTCCTATTTTTTTACATATAAAGAACCCCTTTTTATCAAATTTGTTGTCAATATGTGGTTTCATTTTTGATGATTTCCATAAAGCAATTACAATATTATCGTTTTGTAAGAATAATGGAAAATCTATTTTTACACTTCTTGTATCATTTGAAAATGAATAATAAATGATTATATCATTATTTTCATTTATTGTTAATATCTGTCCGTTAGAGTTCAAATTATTGTAAGTTGGAACACAACTTCCAGACCACGAATATCTGTTTTCCTTACTTGGATTTGGATTTCCAAATGTCTTAATAAAATCGCTCCTGCTTAATTTTATTTCATCAGTCCAATTGTTGAGAGTATTAATGCTGTTTCTTTTATTTTTTCCTGAAAACGCATATTCACTTGCACTAAAATCACCAAGTGTGGTTTTACTTGAAGATTTTTTCATTTCATAACCATTAATGTCAGGTTCATTTTTTGCGTTATGCTTTATACCCATTTTTGTTTCTAACCAATGTCCCTCTTTTCCACAATGGTTTATATTTTGTCCTTCTAAACATATTTCAATACCTTTAACACAGGTATTAAATAATGTTATTATATGTTGTTTATCAATATCAATTTCACTCGTGGTTTGTAAAAGATTACTCATCTTGTATGTAATAATATAATACTTCAATATAATAAAATTCAATTTTTTTTATGAATTAATTTTATGAAAAAATAATTCAATACTATATATGCCTACTCATAAAAGTAATGATTATAAATTAACAGCAGTTCAATATTATTTAGTGGAAGATAAAACATAAGAAGAAGTTTGTAAAATATTCAAATGCACTCCAAGAAGTTTAATGCGTTGGGTTGAAAGATACAAAAATGAAGGAAATGTTAATATTCATTACAGAAAACCAGTTGCTTATAAAGTTAAAAAAGAATATGTTAAATTATTAGTTGATGAAATTAATAAAAATAAAACAATTACATTACACGAGTTAAACCAAAAACTCAAAGACAAATACAAAGATGCTAATTTATCTACAACGCAGATTTTTAGAGTAATTAATGATAATAATATAACTTTGAAACTCACAAGAATAAGACACGAACCAGTAAAACGATTTGGTAAAGATATAAATATTAATTCAAAAATAAAAGAGTTTTATGATGAAGTGAAAAAATACAAAATAGAAGATATTATTTGTATTGATGAAACAAGTATAAAATCATTACAAAAACGAAATCGTTGTTATAGTAATAAATGTAAGCGTTGTGTAATAAAAACACAATCACAAGAAGTATTCAAAAAATATACTGGTGTATTTGCTATTTCGGTTAATGGTGTTGTAAATTGGGATTTATATGAAAAAGGTGGAATAAATACAGATAGATTAATTGAGTTTTTAGAGCATAACATTACAAGTAAATTACGAAATAAATTAATTATTTTGGATAATGCTTCCGCTCATAGAAACGAAAGAATAAAGGCGTTAGTTAATAAACATAATAATTTACTTTATGATGTTCAGTATCAACATTTTACTAATTTTATTGAAAATTATTTTAGTATGCTAAAATCACGATTACAAAAATTAGATGGGTTAAAGTATGAAAATCTAAAAGAAAATATCCAAAAAGTAATAAGTGAAATACCGAAAGAAAAATATGAAAATATATTTAAGGGTGCTTATGAAAGACCAGAGAAATATGTTCCAAAGAATAAAACAAGAAAAATAAAAAGGAATTATAAATGATTTTTATATGGTTTAGGACTATATAAAAATCGGCGTTTGAAATGTAAAAAGGTGTAAGAAATTTCTGGAAAGTTTTATAAATTTAAGTTTTATTTTAATTATGTACTCAAAATGGGGCTCCTTAAGTAGTCCTTAGAAGGTATTAAAGTATTCTTATTATATCCTTTGAAAGGGTCATACAATATATCATATAATGATTTGCTTACAGTATAGATCATATAGTATTTGGTATTAGTATCTCAAAAGTTATTCTAAATATAAAAATGAGTACATAATTTATTTTTTTGAAAATTTCTGGAAAGTTTTATAAATTTAAGTTTTATTTTAATTATGTACTCAAAATATGGCTCCTTAAGTAGCAAGGATGTCTTATTATATCCTTTAGAAAGGTCATACAATATATCATATAATGATTTGCTTACAGCATAGATGATATAGTATTCGGTATTAGTATCTCAAAAGTTATTCTAAATATAAAAATGAGTACATAATTTATTTTTTTGAAAATTTCTGGAAAGTTTTATAAATTTAAGTTTTATTTTAATTATGTACTCAAAATGGGGCTCCTTAAGTAGCAAGGATGTCTTAAAGTATTTTTAATATATTCTTTGGAAGGGTTATGCAATACAATATTACCAATATGACAGTTTATATGAAACAAGTCGGAATAATATAAGGACATTGTTATATATGTAAAATAAATACAATGTTGAAAATATTAAACCTTGTAATTTGTTCAGATAATGATCAAGAAAAATATAATGAAATGTTCAAATGTCTAAATACATTTTATAAAATTTACGAAGGACATAAAAATGTACACGTAACAACTTACTATTTAAAATTTTCAAAAGAAATAGAAGATTTTGTTCTTGATGATAATATTTTATATGTGAAAGGTAGTGAAAGTTTTGTCCCTGGTATTATAGAAAAAACTCTAAAAGGATTTGAATATTTTTCTAATAATATAAATCATTATCAATATATTGTTAGAAGTAATTTGAGTACAATTATAGATTTTGGAAATTTAGCAAATGAATTAGAACAAAACCCTATTTATTTCTATGGAGGAGGGCATAAGAGAAATTTACAATGGGTTGGTGGTGGTATTGAAGATGATACATGGTTTGGGACAGATTATATTGAAGGAACATCAATAATTTTTACACCAAAATCAATTAATTATATATTATCAAATATACATTTAGTAAGAACCAATATTATTGACGATGTTTCAATAGCAATATTTATGAGAGAACATGCATCAAATGAAAAGGTACAAGATATTGATAAAAGTAAATATATTATAGTACCGTGTTTTTACGATCATGATAAATTTAATATATCAGAAATATATAATATGATTGTCAATAACAGCTTTATTTTTTATAGAAATAAATGTTGTAATCATAGGCAAATAGATGTTACTCAAATGAATATTATAAAGGATATATTAACAAATAGAGAAATTATGAATAAATATATTAACGTATATTAGAATTATAATTGTATTATGGTATCAAAAACAGATAATAATTCACTTTTATTTGAAATGCGTGGTGGAAAGAAGGAAAAGAAGGAAAAGAAGGAAAAGAAGGAAAAGAAGGAAAAGAAGGAAAAGAAGGAAAAGAAGGAAAAGAAGGAAAAGAAGGAAAAGAAGGAAAAGAAGGAAAAGAAGGAAAAGAAGGAAAAGAAGATAAATAAATAAAAAGTTTTACAATTTGAACTATTATGTATATAGAAAAATAAGTAAAAAATCAAAATATAAAAGTAATATTATTATCTTTATATTACACAATTGTAATAATCACTTGTAAAAGTATTAGTATATGTAAAATAAGGGCCTTTATCGCATTGTTCAGGTAATATTATATTTTTATAGTCGCATGATGTTACAGGATCTTTTGTTGTTTTTGCCTTAGATTGAAAATCAAATAATTTATGACTATTAAATTGATCCACCAGAAGATCACTATATTGAAACTGATTTACCCACTCTCCCTGATTATAGTTTGGCCTTTTATATATACAATTCTTCTTATTTATTGAATATCCACGAAGCATAGAACTTTCATTATCTTTAATCGTTTCTATATTTTGATTGTACAAATGATGTGCTTTACAATCATTTACGTTTATTTTATCTTCAAATATTCTATTTTGTTTTTGTGTATATTGACTAGATAACAAGCTCATACTATAACAAGATGCCTTGGCGCTTAGATCTTTTGCATTATAATCTTTATTAAAAGGTACTTCAATATAATTATTCATTTTAATCTACTATAATAATTTAATAAAAAATAATGTTTTCATATATCAAGGTAGTAAATGCTTTTAGAATTATCATCTCAAAACTCTGATAATATAAACAATATATTAAAAACTAAATTATGTATTGTATTTTACTATTGGACACATTGCGGTTTCTGCCAAGAAATAAAACCAGTATGGAATAAGATTGCTAAAAAATATGCAAATAAATCTAATATATATATAATAAATGTAGAAGTAGATAATCTAGAATTATTAAGAGCCAAGTATAAAAAAAATATTTCTGGTTTTCCAACGATAATGAAATATTCTAATGGTAAACGTTTAGAAGAGTTTAAAGGGAAAAGAATATTTAAAGATATAGATGACTTTGTAAAAGGAAATATGTCAAAAACAAAATAATTTAAGGAATATATATGTGATATATTAAATAATGAGCATAGTTGATGAAATCATAAATAATACAAGGGAGGAACCTAGCGAAGAAGAACTAGATACATTCAAAAATCTTGTGAATGACTGGTTTAAATATGACGATCAAATTAGAAAACTTGTTATAGCAATAAAAGAAAGGAAAAATTATCAAAGAGTATTAAATAATAAAATACAAGATTTTATGTTTAAGTTTCAATACAATGACCTAAATACTCAACATGGACGTATTAAAACAAATGTAAAGGAGATTAAAACACCAATTAAAATCAATGATATAAAAAATAAAATTATACAACATAAAGACTTATCAGGAGAAGAACTATTAAAACGTATTTTTGAAGAAGATAGAGAAACTGTTGTCAAGAAAAATATTCGTAGGATTATTCCCAAAGTATCATTGACATTATAGTTTATTATAAGAATAATGACATTTCATTGCGAAACACATATATTTTTTATCAAATCATCGTATTCATAATTTGTAGAATAAAATGCTTTTTTAATATTATTTTTAAGAATTGTATTTTGACAATTACAACAAGGTTTTGAATATTTTAAAGGATTATTAAATCTACCAGGTCCTATTCGAACGACGTACAATTCGCAATTTGGTAATAGATGTTTATACTTCCCTTTAATACATGATAATGCTGATACTTCTGCATGAATGCTATAATCTGCCATATAATAATTATGACCAGTCCCTATTATTTTTCCTTTGTGTACAATTATAGCACCATGTTTATGCCCCATAGGTGATTTCATAGCTGTTTTTGCAGCTACCTCCAAAAAGTACCTTTGTTTTTCACTAGATGTTTTTACACTTATATCGTCTAAACATTCGTAATATTCTGATGTTAAACCATTCTTAAAACTTGCTTTTAATTCTCGAATATGTTTGTAGGCGGCACCACGCCTAGCATTAATAGAGTCTACCATTTTAATATCTTTTATATGTATCAATATTTACATAAATAAATTATGAGTATCATTTTTTTATATTTACTTCAAATTATGTTACAATTTCATGATCATAACACAAGTTATGTACATAAAGATTTTCAGTACGCCCCACTCTTTGTGCTCTACCAATAGCTTGTTGTTTATCAATATCCATTGAATGGAAAATGACTACATCGGTTGCATAACTAATATCAATACCAGATCCTGCATATTGTGTATTCAAAAGAATGACCTTTAGTTTTCCATTTTTAAAATCGTTTAAAATATTCATCATATGGTTTGTATTTCCTTTCAATTCACCGTATGTAATATTATTACTTGAAAGCATTTCAATGATTTTAATGAAACCATTATCTACTCTGCTAAATACAAGGAATTTCCCTTCTGGTTTTGATTTGATTAATTCTAATAATGTTTCATCCTTACTTAATATGCCTTTTCCAATTTTTTCTGTAAATTCTTCAATAACTGGTTGTATTTCTAGGTTTTCTTTTGTAACAATAGCAGTCAATTGATGTGTACTTTTGATTATATTTCTACATTCTGGACATTTTTTTACTATGTTGTTACTATTATTATTTAACCATCCCATCAAACATCCTCCACAAAATATATGTGCACATTCTAATATAATAGGGTGTGATATATTATCCAAACAAATAGGACAAATTTTGCTTTCTATTTCTGTAATTCTATCTGTTAAATTTTTTAGTTTATCTTGCAGATTATTCAAATCATTATCAATATTTTTAATTTTTTGCACTTTCGTATCTTCAGATATATCCAAACTATTTATATATTCTTTTTCTTTAATTTTATTTGAAATGTCCTTATTCATATCTGCACAAATTAGTTTTACAATACCTTCTTCTGTTTCATTTTTACCACCAAGATCTTTGATAGCGCCAGAAATATCGTTTGCATTAATTTTCTCCAATATTGCAGGACTAATATAGTTCTTAATGATTTCTAAATGTCTTGAAAGTTTACATAGATAATATTTTTCTATCAAAGGTGGTATTTTGAAACTATCTCTTACAAATTCCTTGTTACATTTTACTAAAATGTAATTAATATAATCGTCTCTTAGGATATCCTTTAAATTATAATATAATGAATATGATGAAGATGATGTTTTTGTACATAGTGCAGGAAATGTACCACTAATTAACCATAAAAATAAGTACTCAAACACATCCAATCTATTGATTATATCGTGGCATTCATCTATCATAACTCTTTTCCATTTATTAATAAATGAAGTACCCTTATCAAAATAATGATTATAATATCTAAATAATGCATCTAATGTTGTATTTTTGATTAATACAACATCATATTGATTAAAAAATTCAATTATCGATTCAATATTATGTTTATCATATAATGGTAGATTTTTTTTGATATAGTTCAAATTATCAATGGCCAGGTATTTTAGTCCAGTACCATCTCTTAATGTTTTTTCCCATTGTAAATATACAGGACCTCTTGGAACAATAATAAGTGTTGAGTTAATCATATTATTCAATATTGGTATATTGGCATTTGAAGAAACAGCTGTAAAATAATTATATGCCTTATTGCTATGATAACTGTGTGTTTTAACATCATTAATGTGAATATTATCTATATGGTTTTGAGCTATAATAGATAGTGCTGTCAATGTTTTACCATAACCTACTATATCACCTATAATGCCAATATTTGTAGATATTTTTACATTTCCTACAAATCTATATGGGTTAATATTATTATAGTTTTGGCTATAAAAGGTTTGATAAGTTTCAGGACTTATATTATAAGTAATAGTTCCTTCATTTTCCATTTTTATTGCTTTATATAAACATGCCAATTGATGAGGTTTAAGAAGCCTATTTATTTTTACAGGCTGATTACATCTTGGTGATTTTGCATTCATTTCAATATCATATACCGTATTTGTACACGACATATATATTAATACTACTATTTATTATATAAAATGTATTTATATATATTTATATGAAAATGATATAAGAATTTACCGCAAATTATTATCTATAATAATGACCCAATCACAAGAAACTGTTAATATGAATATTGACGAAACACAGACACAAATGAAAGATGTTAAGCGTAGAAAAATTGTATTTGCTCTACCAGGTGATTCTTTCAACTCTAAGTTTTTGATAGCATGGACAGCAACAATTAGTAAACTATGGGATATGCGTTGTTACGAAATCATGCTTTCACCCGGTTCTGGATCATATGTTCCATTTGTACGTATGCAAACTCTAGGTCTTGATGTACTAAGAGGATGTGATCAAAAACCGTTTGGTGGTCAAGATTATGATGTATGGATATCAATTGATAGTGATATTATCTTTACTCCAGAACAAGTAGTTCAACTTATTGAATCAACAGATGAACATCCTGTTGTAGCAGGAATGTATAGAATGGCAGATCTTACTCATTTTGCTTTTGTTAAAGATTGGGATATAAGTTATTTTAAAGAAAACGGCACGTTCAAATTTTCAACACCAGAAGAGATTGAAACATGGAAAAAAGAGACAGAATTGAAATATTTTCCTGTAAATTATACTGGAATGGGTTTCTTTGCAGTTAGAAAAGAAGTTCTTGATAAAATGAAGTATCCTTATTTTGACTCAGAAGTACAAGAAATTGTAAAGGATGACGGAACTAAAATTAGAGATATTTGCAGTGAAGATGTAGCTTTTTCAAAGAACATTTATAATGCAGGATATCAAATTGTAATTAATACTGATATTCGCGTTGGTCATACCAAACCTTTGATTATTTAAATTTCAAAATATTATAATAGATAAAGATGTTAATGAATTATTTGATATCTATTATAGAAAATATGGGATACTTTAATATTCTTCTTTACATCATATTAGGCTATATGATATATTATATTTTTTCATTTTCTATTGTATCATTTGGTTTTTTTATAATTGGTGTATTGGTAGGATCGTATATAACCTCAAAATTCAAAAATATTATTTAGTTTTTCTACCACCTTTTATATTTGTAGTATTTGAGTTACTTAGAAATGCATCCCTTTCTTTTTTTGTTTTTGGAAGATATTCGTCTTCGTTAAATGTCAATGAATATTTTTTGTCTATATTTGATTCATTGTTTTTGATCTGAAAATCTTGAGTATTAAAATCTTGAGTATTAAAATCTTGTGTATTAAAATCTTGAGTATTAAAATCTTGAGTATTAAAATCTTGAGTATTAAAATCTTGAGACTTAAAATCTTGAGACTTAAAATCTTGAGAATTTGGTTTTGTGAAGGTATTTTGTGAATGGTTATTAGATATATCATATGTTGATTTTGGATTCATTGTATTAAAATTAGAATGTTCTTCAATATTTGATTTGCGTGATTTTAGTGGATAAGTTTCGCTTAAATATGGTATATCGAGTTTTTTATAATAGTCTTTATCAGTTACAGACTGTATATGTGGTAAATATGATGAATTTACATAATTACTATCTATTACATTCTCTTGAGATGTAAAAAAGCTATAAATCCAATATATAATACCTAGTATTAGCAATAATCCTACAAAAATTCCTATACCAATAAAAACCCATTTTAAAGTATCAATTGTATTTGTAATTTCTACCTTAACATCTTTTTTAGGGTCATTTGTAGCTTCCTTAGCGTTCTTAGCTGCTAGAGCTTCCTTAGCTGCTAGAGCTTCCTTAGCTGCTAGAGCTTCCTTAGCTTCCTTAGCTGCTAGAGCTTCCTTAGCTTCCTTAGCTGCTAGAGCTTCCTTAGCTGCTAGAGTTTCAGCTTCAGTAGGATTAGCGAATTCTTCTAAATTTTTTATCAATATCAATTTTTGTAAATCTTTAATTATCATACCACTCATTTTTACAAAGACTTATCTATATTAAGAAATCAATAAAAAAATTTGTTTTTCTTAGTCTTTTATAGATATATGAAATGAAACCTTTAAAACCTGTAAAGGTATTGAGATGGTTAAACGATATAGTATATAAGGTATACGTATTTGACAATAATACTAATATAACATACGATAGTCAAATAACTGTAATAAAAGAAAACATATATCAAGATGACAATATAGAATATGCACTATCTAAAATTGCATATTATATATGCAAAACTGATAGTGAAATATCATTACCTTTTTATACATGGAATAAAAAAAAACCCTTATTGTTTGATATAGAAACAATAAAATGGAAAGGATATAATATAAATCCATTTAAATCAAAAGATAGAAACTCAGCGGACATAAAAGAACCCATTACGTATAAGTATAAACAAGGAATATTAGATATTACCTATATTAATATAGTTTTTTATAGCGATTTCAAAGAAAAAAATAAATATTATTTTACCGATTATAAGACATCATTTCCTAATTTTACTAAAAGAGAGTTAATTTTAAATGATCTTTATAATATGGATGTTTTGTATACTAAAATATCATATGAGATATATCATCGTATTGATCTATATGATTTAATAAAAAAACCTTTAGATTTATCTCTTCTATTCGACAAACTACATACGAATAAAGATATCCAATTGATACAACTTGTGAATGATAATTTTAAATTGTTATATAAATTGTATAAAATACACAATCTTACAGAGAAGTTCTTAGTCAATGCTTTTAATTTAGAGAAAATAAGGCAATATGATTGTATTAACCTTTATTCTATAATGTCAAATGGTACATATTGTAAAATAACAGTAGATGCAACTGGTATTATAACATTATCATATGTTTTAGATTTAAGAAGCTCAATAAATTGGAACGATATGACATCGAATAAAAATATGATAATAAAATATATAAATAAATTTGCACGACAAAAACTAAGTTTAAAAGAAAAGTATATCAAAGTCAACGTTTATTATAACATAGATAATAGTAGTTTTGCAATATTGTCAAAGAAAATAGGAGAATATATAGATATTTTTCATGTAATAAAATTATTTAATGACAAAAATAAAAACAAAATAACATGTGTATATAAAAGATCTAATAACTATAATAAAGATCCTATCATTATTAACGAATACATACAATCAAGACTAAATCTCGGTATAAATGACAAGGAGCTTCTAGCTGAATTAATTAACCTAGGTATAAATGAACAAGATGCTGAAAATCTTGTTAAAAATGAAATAGATGTTATAAATGCTATAAATCAAAACGATGTTATGAAAAAAATAAAAATAGAGAATACTGGTACTCTAGTAACAATTGAACAATATAAACAAGGTTATTTAATAGAAATTACAAATTGTTCATCTAAATATGAACTAAATAATTTGTTATATTGGCTTACAAGAATAATTGAAAGCACTCGAAAAGTAGTAAAAAAAGAACAAAGACAACATATAGTCAATATGCTTCAACTTAATTTAGAAAAACCCATTGTGTCAACATCACAATCTTCTATATCAAACAAATCTAATGATAATATAGGTGATGTTAATTTAGATCTTGGGTCTGATGACGATTTTTTTCAAGGAGGTGCTCTAGGTAAACAAAAACATGGATATTTTATAAATATGCTAAGACATGCAGACAAGGACTTGTTTAGTAAAAATTATGCAAGAGATAAATGCCAAGCTGCAAAGCAACCTCTTGTATTGTCCAAAGAAGAAAAAGAAGTATTAGAAAGTAAGGGTCTTCTAAAACATTTTGATAATATTATAGAATATGGTAGTTCTCCTAGTAATAAAAACTTTTATACATGTCCTCGCATTTGGTGCCCAGATAGTAAAATACCTTTAGATTACAATGATATTAATCCAAAATGCCCATTAGAAAACGAAGAACCTATGAAATTATTTTGGGATAATGATAATACTATACCGCGTTTCGTTAAACTATCACATCCAGATGAAAATGGTATGTATGTACCATGTTGTTTTAAAAAAGACTTAGATAAAAAAACCAATATTGTCAAAATAAAAAACATTAATATAGGAAAACATGATGATATATCTTCAAAATCATTAAAAATAAAAGAAGATGACGATAAGGATGAAAATTATATAATGAATAAAGCTGCACCAATACCAATTGGAAGATATGGTGTTGTACCTGAGACTATATATAAACTATTATTACCAAATGTAAATTTCTCATTATGTTCTAAGAATTTAAATAAGACCGAGAAATGTTTAGTAAGAAAAGGGATATTGCATAAAACACAAAAAAATGAAATCGGAAAAAAAGATAGTATAATATACGCAATTTCATATCTATTAGGTTTTAAAAACAAAAACAATTTTATTAAAGATGTAAAAAAACGTCTTGATATTATAACATTTATGTCTTTGGAGGATGGTAATGTATGTAAAGATTTTTTAGATATACATCCAATTATTCCAGAAAATAATATCAAACTATGCAATCAATTTATGCAAAAATTCAAACATAGTGAAATATTTAATATACGCGAATTAAAATGTAAAGAACCTTCATATAAACTTTCAAGATTATTGAATATTTACAAATCATATACAAAATTTATAGACTATTTATCTTCAGATGACTATCCTTTAGATAAGGGTGTATATTATTTAAATTCTTTAGTTAGTATACTTTACGGTGTACTTTTACTTGTATGGGAAAAAACAGATAAGGATATTAATTTAATGTGTCCATATTATACAACGTTTGCCGACATTTTATCAGGATTAGATTTGAACCCTAAATCAATTATGATATTAAAGGAAGGAGATTATTATGAACCATTGGAATTAAAACTACGAAATAGTGAAGGAGATAAAATGCTAAAGATAAATGACTTTCCCAACATTAAACAATTACTTGATGAATGTACCAAATTAAAACAATATACAAATATAGATAATAAAGTATATAATAATTTGATAATATTGCACCAATATACTAAAACACATGTATATAAAAAACCAAATAATTTTAAATTTAAGTCTATTATTATTAATAATGATTTAACAGTAGATAAAATAATTACAAGGTCTAATATATTATTAAAAACAAAACCTATTTCAATATCTCTTTTACCTAACCTTTTGAAAAACTTAGAAATTCAAAGTATAATATTTTATGATGATATTGTCGGTAATTCTTATAACATAAGGGTACTTAATGATGATTTGGATATGTTTTTTTCAAAAATTAAGGGATTTAATATTAAAATTGAAATGGGAACAGTAAAATTACAAACAGATGAAGAAATATACTCTATATTAGAAATACCAAAGCAAGATTTAACTAGTAATAGTATAGTTCATGTTGCAACATCCAATCCATTTTTAAATTATATTGAAAAAGATGTTAAGCTTTCTAAGAAATGGTATCAAATGCAAAAAATGATTGTAAAGAAGATTACAAGTACATATAATGATAAACAACTAAGTGAGCTAATAACATTACCAAGACAAAATGTAATATTAAAATTAAGAAATATGTTTAAAGGTATTACAGATCAAAAATACATACAAATAATATTGGAAGAAATACCAATATATTCAATAGATAGTTTAAAAAAATGGATGAACAATATCATATTATATGATAAGTATGATTTTTATTCTGGCGAGATTAAGGAAAATAGTTTTGAATTTTTATTTTCACAATATCACGTAAATAATACAGTTCCTAGAAAATTTCTTATATATCATAAATCATTATCAAATACATTTTTTCAAGATGTGAATACAAATATGTATATACTTAAAAATCAAGAAGAAAGCAATGATATATTACCTGAAATCTATAATGGCGTACCAGAAAAACTAAAGTCTAAATGGACTAAGCATAAAAAGATGGTATGGAACCAGATGAGTTTATTAAGAAGAAAGTATACCAAGGAAACAATATATGATCTTTTTAAATGGCTATCAAAAATCTTAGGCTACTCTTTGGATTATTTTGAAACCATTACAACAATAACAAATAACAAATATTTTGAAATTATAAATAATAATACTGCAATGACAGATTTATTTAATGATCCATCAATATATAATGAATATATCACAAGTATGAATATATTAAATAAAACTAATAAAAAATTTAAGACAACATATATCTTCTTAGATACATATTTTAACAAATCATCCTTAATTGATAGAAAAAATATACTTACAAATATGATTAATAGGAATAAATTATATCCAAATGATATAGATTTACTTAGTATTTCAGAGCTTTTAAACATTTCAATATTGATAATTCATAGAGCAAAATATGGTGAAACCGAAGATGGTATTAAAAGAGGTGAGATTGACGATCTTATATCGTCGTCAACATTTTTTTCTGCTAAACAAAATATAATGTTTAGCCCTCTTATAATTTTAGGCAAAGAATATGACAAGACACATTCTAGTTATTATGCAATCACAGAAAAAAATAAAAATATATATATACGGTTAAAGGATGCTTCTACAAGTATTAAAATGCTAGTAGAAAATCATATGAGTTTACTATAGTAATACCTTTTTATGTATGAAAAAAGCATTAGCAACATTTTTGTATGAATTCTTAATTTCATTTTCCACATTATCTTTATTTTGAATTAATTGTCTATAGTTTTCTTTTACAAAACTTTCATATTTATTTAATATTTTTTTTATTCTTTTTCGGAATTGTTGATCGCGTAGAAAATGCCTAATATTTTTAAGAAGATTATTATTATCTGGGGCATTTTTCATAATATTATATTTTATTATGGTTTTCATTATTATATTTATTTCTTCATCTATATCTTGATGTATTTTTTGATGGGTTGGCTTTATAGAAGCAATTGTATTTGGTCTAACTCTAGAATGAACTATTTCAACATTCAACGTTCCATTTTTTCTATTACTATAACCTGTTGGTTGTACTGTGTTTCTTTTTTGATAACTCATTTTCCTAATAATAACTGTTAAAAAAAATTACTTTATTTACAATTATAATACAAATGACATATTTATATATTATAGTATTTTTACATGCTGTTCTGGTATATTAAAACATTTGCTTTCTTGCGTATTTAACTTAAAGTTAATCATAAGATCTTCTTCTAGGCATGAATTATCATTATCGCTATCATCTTCCTCTTCAATAATATCTAGTTGTTCATTATTTTCATTTACAACAATATCCTTTAATAATTCCATCATATGTTCTTCATCTAATAATATTCTACTATCACCTGTTCCACAAGGAGGTTGTTGTCCTAACATAACATTTGCAGATACACCATTTACTCTGTCGTATTCAGCGAAAATACTAGCATTTATTAACATATCTGTTGTTTCTTCAAAAGAAGATTTAGCTAAAGGCCCTATATCTCCGCGATTAATACCATGTCTGTCAATAGACATTAGTTGTCCTTTATAAGTCATTGTATCTATTAATAATGACATATGTCTATAATTCATAGAGCCTTCACTAGTAACATTTACCAACTCTCTATATAATGAGTTTCTTGCAGCTTCAATACCAAGTGTATCATATATCTCTCTGATATCATTAGAGATCGTTCTTGTTGCATCTATATTTGGATTTGCAAGAATATCAATTAAATTTGTACCATCTGTATCCAATACCCATTCAATAATATTATCAAATTTACTAGTATCATAATTATATTTTGTGTATTTTTTCTTATTAAGGGATACTTTCTTAATACCTTTGTAGCCTTTAAGTAAAATTTGATGTACGATATTATGTTCAATTGCTTTGATAGTAGCAATTTCATCCTTACTATCTATATCTTTCAAAGCTAGATCGTGAAGTTTGATGCGGAATATACATTCCTCTGCATTATCATCGCTATATACACAGTCAATATAATTATCATAAAACATATTAAGCTTGGTATAAATATCGATCATCTTTAAATTAAATAGGTTCATTTTTTCTTTATTAAATTTCAATCGTAGAACCCAAGGTGAATTACTTTTAATTTTACATCCTGTATTTTCCAGTTGTTCAAATTCTTTGTACACTTGCATAATACCTTTATCACTTTCAATATTTGTATCATAATTTTCACCACTATCCCAATAAATTTCACTGTATTCTAATATATCTGCAAGTTTAGTGATTTCAATAGAATTCTTGATATTCATTGCATGATTTTTTGTCATTTCTAATCTACTATCAATTACTTCTCCATCTTCATCTGTTTCTGGATTAACAATACTAGCAACATCATTTTTCATATATATTAATAAAGTAGGTGTTTTAGTTTTCTTGGTAGCAGATAGAATCTCTTTTAATCTTGGAACTCCAGATGTTGCTTTTACTGCTGCTGCGGTTCCTGATACATGGAATGAATCTAATGTCATTTGAGTACCCATTTCACCTATAGTTTGGGCAGCAACTATACCTACCATCTCGCCTGGTTGAGCAATTGCTTGGCAGAAATACTCATATATTTGATCTGTAATCCAATCAAAAGTTTCTTTTGTGAAATGATATTGTAATATTAGCTTCTTTGGACACAAATGCAATCTTAATAAGATATGAAGATATCTCATACCTTGTTGTGCATCCTTAATAAATAAATCCTTCTTAATTTTTCCAATCTTATCAAGAATATAATCTGGTGTTAGATCTGTTTTAATAGCTTTAATACCAATATTTTCAAGTCTTTTAGAAGCAGTGTTTATAATTCTATCAAATGGAATTGGATAATTAATAATCTTATTTTTTTCACCATTAAATACATATTTAATTAAGAAATGTTTATCATCCATCAGTTCTTCAAAATGTGTCGTACATCGTTTATAAGTATCTTCTGTTATTGTTTTACTGGCATCTTCAGTAATATGTAATTGGATATTATCAGAAGATTTCAAATGATATTCTTGATCAATTTCTAAATATGTTTTATCAATGATAGGAATAATTTGTAATTCAATTTTACATCCATCCATACCATCTTCTCCATAAATATATTGGATTATAGATCCAACTGCAGTTCTTACAGTATTATCATAATAAATCTTTGCATCTTCCATAGCCTTAACAAGACGTCTCTGAATATATCCTGTTTCAGATGTTTTTACGGCCGTATCAATAAGGCCTTCGCGTCCTCCCATTGCATGAAAGAAAACTTCATGAGGCGATAGACCATTAATAAAACTGTTTTCAACAAAACCTCTTGCCTCAGGACCATCATCGTATTTAGTAAAGTGTGGCAAGGTTCTATCTGTAAATCCGTAGGTAATACGTTTACCATCTACATTCTGTTGTCCTACGCATGCAATCATTTGTGCAACATTTGTTTCTTTACCTTTAGATCCTGATTTCACCATATTAATCATACGATTTGTATTTTCATCAATTTGTGATAGACCAATTTTTCCAACTTCACTAGTTGTTTCATTCAGAATTCCAATGATTTCTCGTTCAATATATTCTTCATTATTTAAAATACTATTATTGTCTATTGTACCACGTCTAATTTCATCAAGTTTAGTATAAGCATTAGTCTTCATTTCTCTGATTTTATTTTTAAGTTGCTCATCTGTTTTAGTATCTGTAACTAAGTCGCTAATTCCTACACTGAAGCCAGATGTTAAAAGCCACCTACAAATTAATCTCTGAGTATTATCTAAAAACTTTTGCACTTCAAATGGACCATAATCATGGTATATTACAGGTAACAATCCTGTAGTAATACCATGGAATACAGTCTTATCAAGAGTACCAGATTTAAGTTGGCTATTGTCTATGATAAACTTTTCATCCTTCTTATTTTTTCTATTAATGTACAAACCAGGTGGTAACAGTTGTGAATATGCTTCTTTACCTGTATACATAAATTTTTTGTTAGGATCAGAAAGAATTCCTGAGAAATAACTGTTCACCATTTGTAAATTCGCCATAGTCTTATCTTGAATTCTCGTCGAATCATGTGTCAAGCGAAATGCACCAAGTAATGTATCTTGTACTACCTCTATAATAGGTTTACCATCTCTTGGAGCTAAAATCATATATGGTACTGCTGCTATATCCATTAGTTCATTCATTGTCTGAATATTTTGAGGACAATGCAAATTCATTTCATCACCATCAAAATCTGCATTATAAGGTGGTGTATCTAGAACATTTAATCTAAATGTTTGATATGGCATAATTACTACTTTATGACACATCATAGACATCTTATGTAAAGACGGTTGCCTATTAAATAGAATAAAGTCTCCATTAGTAAGATGTCTATGTACTATATCACCTTGTTTTAATTCATTAGCCACCTTGTGTAAATCAGCATATTTAAGATTAATAGTAATTGCTTCTTTAAGTTTTTTTACATACTTAGCACCAGGCCATGTTTCAGATCCGTTTTTAACAAGTGTTTTCATATGATTGATATTATATTTATTCACTAATTCTGGAAATGTAATATTAATCGCAACTTTAATAGGAACACCTAATTCATCGATACTAATATACGGATCTGGTGTAATTACAGAACGTGCAGATTGATCAACGCGCTTACCATTCAAATTACCTCGAATGCGTCCCTCCTTTTTTTTCATACGATCTGATACAGATTTTAGTTTTCTACCATTTCTTTGTTGTGAAGGTGCTAATCCAGGTATTTGATTGTCTATAAATGTAAATATATGATATTGTAAAAGCATTGTAATATATCTAATAGTTTCTTCTGAAGCACCTTTATTTACCTTATCAACAATGCTATTATTAGTTTTGATAATATCACTGAGTTTATGTGTTAAATCATCCTCGCGTCTTTGTCCATTTTCCTCAATAATACTAGGGCGAACTGCAGGAGGAGGAACGGGAAGAATAGTACAAATCATCCATTCTGGACGATTCCATTTTGGATTAAAACCCATAATTTCCATTTCTTTTTCATTAATACGTTTAAAGATTTTGTAAATATCTTCGGCAGTAAATTCTTGTACAATTTTATTAGCACCTTCGGCAGCTTTTTTATCCTTCCATTCTGCGATAATTTTCATTGCATTTTCTTTATTGTATTTTGTTGGTTGAATAGCTCCACAACCAACAGTCCCATCATCACCACATGCTTTAATTTTTGTTGTTGTATTGCATAATTTAAAATATGCTTCCCAACGCTTTTGATTATTTTTTATAAGCATGATTCTTTGCATATCATTTTTGAGATCTTTATGAGTTGTATCTGGGCTAACCAATAACTTTGAACACTTGAAACATACACAATTCAAGATTTTTTTTACAATATCAAAGAACATTGCATGAAATACTGGTTTTGCAAGAACAATATGTCCAAAATGACCTGGGCAAAATATATTCTTTTGTTCACATGTACTACAAATTCTATTGTGTTCTAATACACCCATACGAGAATCAAATAAACCCCCTATAATTGGTTCACTGCCAGCATATGTATCAGTCTTATTTACTTCTACGACTGATCGTCTAATGATTTCTTCAGGTCCTAGCACACTAAACTGTATACCTTTTACCTCTTGAATATCAACCTTTTGATCTCCATATGACAGTTCTGGATAAATAGACATATCTCTTAATATAACAGTAGTTAAAATTACTAGCCCTTTGTTTAAGCACTTTTAAAGTAGTATTTTGTCATTTTTTCATATTTATCAGTATATATTTTGAAAATATCAAAACATATTATAAAAATAATGTTCGCTGCTAGCAGGGCTCGAACCTGCGACCTAGCGGTTAACAGCCGCTCGCTCTAACCAACTGAGCTATAGTAGCAATGTAAAGGTAATTGTCCCTTACAATTATATTATAATAATATATCTTTATATAATTTTGTAACTGAAATTTACATTTTTTATAAAATATTTGATATATTTTTAAGATAAATTTCTTTTAGAGACATATAATTTCCATCAGTAATAAAATTTTCATTCTTTAACCATTGTTTTGAAAGTATATTATATTTGTGGTTTTCATTAAAAAGTATATGAACAAATAAATATACTAGGGCAACAATTGTTATACTTGTTAATACATTTTTTGTAGTAACATATATTAGTGCAAATAATATCATTGCTTGAAAAAAAGGTTCATTAATTATTTTTTGTTGTGCTTTTGTAAGATCTATTTTTAAATACCTACCACCTATTTGCACCAAAATCAAAAAGAAAATAGATATAGGTTCAATTGTTCCCAGCGAGTTTATTCCTAATCCTGTAAACAGTGTATCTATCATAATCTATTTTTTAATAAGATATTATATGAAAGAAGGTGTTTCATGTGATGTTAAACTTTCTACATTAAGGTTTTTCAATTTTTTTAATTGATCTAAAACCATATTATTAACATCCTTGTGTTTTGTAATATCCTTATTATTTTCATTCGAAATATAATTAACTTGTGAAATATTTGTACATTTATCATTATTATTTGAAAATAGATCTATATTTTCCTTAATTATTCCTCCTTCGGTGAATATAACAATATCAAGAATAAGAGCAATTAATGTTAAAAACATCAACAATCCAATGGTATCGTTCCATAAAAATGCATAATAATTTAATACTAGTAAAACTAGAAAAATCCAAGGATTATCAATAATATCTAAAATATTATCTGGATACATTACTGCAGGTCTTAAACCCATAACTATTAAATAAGCTATAAAAAAGCCAGTAACTATTCCTTTTAATATATGATCTATATATTCTAAAGCATTCATTGTTACTTCTTTACACTAATATTATAAAAATATTTATTTTTAATTTTTCTTTTCAACCTGTATAATAGAGAATATTAATATAAATACACATGACATACTACTCTACTTTAAAAGAGGCGTATAATATAGAAAGATTTACAAATCCAAATAAAAGGAGATCAAAAAACGAAGAACCTTTTATGAATGATTATTCACCTCAAGATGATTGTTATTATAAAAATGAATATGGTGTTGATACAAGGGTTTGTAATCGTTCAAAACCTATATCAAAGTTTACTAATCCTAATTCAAAAGTACCTCAAAATATAATTACTAAATCAGAAAATAAATTTACAAATCCAGCATATATTGAAACCAGTAAAATGGCTTTAAATAGTTCTGAAATATCAGGGTATCAAAGTGAACCATCTAATAATCAGGGTAAATCTTGTTCTCCATTACAAGCACCATCATATGAATATCCTATATCAGGAGAATGCAAAAAAGAGTTTGATAAAACTATGAAAACATATACAAGTGATAATACTATTAATAATATGTCTTATGAAGAATTCAATAAAGACACAAATTCAAAAGATATTCAACCTTTTTACGATGAAGATCTCGAGCAATATTTTGATATTAATAATCTTACACACGAAGTGAATTATATGTCATCTAATCCAAAAAATTCACAAGTTTCATCGACATATTTACCAAATTCAAATAATATTGGTTATGCTAATGATAATACAGGTTATTATAAAAATTTAAAGCAAAATGAAAGCGATGATCTACTTAAAACTGAGACATATAATTTAAGTGAAGAAGATAGAAATAATGCGTTGCGTGCGTTAAATGTGCTTCAAAGCATTGAAGATAAAATTAAAAATAATAAAAATACATTAGAAAAAAATGAAAAGGTTATTGGAAACTCATCTTCTGTATCCAGTGAAGATAAGATACAATCTCAAGAAGCGATTTCAAAGTCTTCACCAAATATTTATAATACATTAATTAATATATCATTATTTATATTCATTGGTATAGTAATAATTTTATTATGTGATCAAATCGTTGAACTTGCTATACAGATAGGAATGAAGAGAACAATTAATATTTTACAACCATATCTTAAAGTACCACCCAATATTAGCGAACAAATACAATTAAATAACATATAAGATTTAATCACTTATTATTTTTATAATATGACAATCAGTATATCTAATCTTCCATTAATTAGTTCGACAATTGTCGTAGGAGAAGAAACATTAAATGGTGTGAAAAATATTACAACTATAAATAGTAAATCTTCATGGTGGAAACCATCATCAAATGGAAATAAAAGAATTATGTTATGCGGGACATATCCTATTGGAACAAGCAATGGATATTCAAAGGTTGTTTATTATATTTCAAAATATTTAGGACAATACAATGATATCGATTTAACTATTTATGGATTTCAAAATTTTGCAAATACAAGTGGTGCAAATATAAGAAATGATATACCTTCCCGTGTGAAGCTTCATGATGCTATGGCGCATGAAAACCCTAAGAGAAATGGTTTTGGTGAGTTAGAAATCGGAGATTTTATAAAGAAAAATCCACAGGATGTTATTATAATTTTTAATGATAATATTATTACTTCTGCATTAACACAAAGTATAATTAATGAATGTGGATCTGAAAGAAAAAATTTCAGACTTGTATCATATATGGACCAGGTATATCCTTATCAAAAGAAAAACTATATTGATTTACTCAATCAATATTTTGATGCTATTATTGCGTTTACACCATATTGGCAAGAAACTGCTAAAAAATTAGGAATAAGAGAAAGTATGCCAATGTATAGTTTTCCTCATGGATTTGATCATAAATTATATTATCCTATACCTACTAAAATTGCAAGGTCATATTTTAATTATGAAGAAAATGCTTTTATGGTTCTAAATCTTAATAGAAACCAACCTAGAAAATGTTGGGATCATAATATTATTGCTTGGGTTGAATTTGTAGAAAGACATTATCAAACTAATGTAAAAAATAAAAAGGGGGATTTCAAAATAAATAAACATACTAAACGTCCAGTTAAACTAATTGTAGGAACTCAAATAAACGGATATTGGGACTTGATGGATGTTCTTGAAAATGAAGTAAAATTCAGAGATGTTCCTCTTGAATATGTTAAAAATACAATTCAGTCTGTTCCTATGCCACAACAACTTTCTGATAGAGAAATTAACATTTTATATAATAGTTGTGATATTGGGTGCAATAATTGTAATGGTGGAGGGTATGAATTAACTGTTTTCGAAGGTTTAGCGTTAGGAAAACCCCAAGTTTCTGCATTTGTAGGAGGTATTAAAGAATATTTAAATGAACATAATTCTACACCTATAGAACCTGCGTTTTATTATTATTTAGATAATAAAAGCCAAGGTATTGGTGGTAAAGCAGAAATGACAAACCCTCACGAATATGCAGAGGCTTTTTGGAAATATTTGAGCAACCCTGAACTAGCGGAAAAGCATGGTAAAAGGGGAAGAGAGAATATTCTAAAACATTATAGATGGGAAACACTTGTGGAATACTTTTATAAAAAAATTATACCACATTTGTAATATTTTCTTACAGCATAGATGATATGGTATTCGGTATTAGTATCTCAAAAGTTATTCTAAATATAAAAATGAGTACATAATTTATTTTTTTGAAAATTTCTAGAAAGTTTTATAATTTTAAGTTTTATTTTAATTATGTACTCAAAATATGGCTCCTTAAGTAGCAAGGATGTCTTATTATATCCTTTGAAAGGGTCATACAATATATCATATAATGATTTGCTTACAGCATAGATGATATGGTATTCGGTATTAGTATCTCAAAAGTTATTCTAAATATAAAAATGAGTACATAATTTATTTTTTTGAAAATTTCTAGAAAGTTTTATAATTTTAAGTTTTATTTTAATTATGTACTCAAAATATGGCTCCTTAAGTAGCAAGGATGTCTTATTATATCCTTTGAAAGGGTCATACAATATATCATATAATGATTTGCTTACAGCATAGATGATATGGTATT
>Ga0222713_10000105_pt1 | contig 88463 bp, 86 predicted proteins | sample C33_649DmetaG_FD_165061 | JGI IMG/M metagenome (GOLD analysis project Ga0222713, IMG submission 165061) | Estuarine water microbial communities from San Francisco Bay, California, United States - C33_649D | ecosystem: Environmental > Aquatic > Marine > Unclassified | place: USA: California...
ATGCCGCCACACGTCGCCGTGCCGGCTATAGCCCAGCTGTTCCAGCAGACGAGCCAATGTGTGGGCGCAACCATGCACGTCCCCAATCAGGTCGTAGCTGCGCTCCGGGTCGACAAGCACTATTCCCCTCCACCGAGGCGACTACCCCAGCCAAGCTTGGTACGGCAGACCTCGTAATAGTTGTGGTCAAGCGGGTGGATCAGGTGAAGCTTCTGCGGTTTCTTGCGCACCGTGACGGTATCGCCTGGCGCGCAGGTGAAGTGGTTCTGGCCATCGCAGGAGACCTGCGGGTAGATCTGCATATTCGGCGAGACGACGATTTTCAGTTCGCTGTTGCCATCCACCACGATGGGCCGGCTGGACAAGGTGTGCGGATACATCGGAACAACCACGATCGCATCCAGTCGGGGGTGCATGATCGGCCCGCCAGCGGAAAGTGCGTACGCAGTTGAGCCCGTGGGGGTGGCAATGATCAGCCCGTCGGCCTTCTGACTGCAGACGAACTGACCATCGATATACAGCTCGAATTCGATCATCCGGGTCGACTTGCCGGGATGCAGCACCACGTCGTTAAGCGCGTCGCCTTCGCCAATGGACTCCTCGAAGCGCCGCACCTGGGCCTCGAGCAGGAAGCGATTCTCCAACGTGTATTGCCCGCTCAACACCTCGGCGACCTTCTCTTCCAGCTCATCCGGGCGAATGTCGGTCAGGAACCCGAGGCTGCCCCGGTTGATCCCCAGCACCGGCACCCGATGCTTGGCCAGCGCCCGCGCCGCGCCTAGCAGGCTGCCGTCACCGCCCACTACGATCACCAGATCGCAGGAGTCGCCGAGGCGCTGCCGCGAGGAGGTCTGCATGCCATGACCAGGCAACACCTCGGCGATATTTTCTTCGAGAATCACGTGCAGGTGGCGCTCCACGAGGAATCTCTTCAACCGGCGGATGGTATCCAGCACCTGGGAGCTGCCCAGGCGACCGATGATGCCGATATTGCGGAACTGGTCCATTGAAGCTCCCTGTAGGCGAGACGGGTGAAAGCGGTTGCGGGACAGGAGAAACACCAATCGGCCGAAACGTATCTGGCATCAGTTTGGTGTTGCGCAGGCACGTTCGAGTTCAACAAACTGGTCGGCTCGGACTCCCCGTTGCAGTGCGGCCGGCGGATTATGGGCGAAAGCTGGAAGTGGCAGCAAACCAACCTCGGCTATGCTGCTTGCATGAACCTTCCCTATCTTGGCGATTTGCTCCCTAGCCTGATGCACCCGGCCGTGCGGGATCTCGCTTGGGCGCTGCTCTCACCACCGTTGCTGAGCGAGGCCCCGGCGCAACAACGACACCCTTTAACGGTCAGCCGCTGGGCTGAGCACCCTGAAGAACTGGCCGACTGGCTGCGCCTGCTCGACACGCAGCCGGGGATTCTCGAGGCCTGGCTCGCGCAACGCAGCATCAGGCGGTTGGGGCTTTACTACGAGCGCCTCTGGCAATTCGCCCTGTGTCAGGCGCCCGATGTCGATCTGCTGGTGGCGAACCTGCCGATTCGCCATGGCGGCCATACCTTGGGCGAGATTGACCTGCTTCTGCGTGACCGGGAAGGTGTCCATCACCTGGAGCTGGCCGTCAAGTTCTACCTCGGACTGGGCGACGACAGCGCGCGGCACGATCGCTGGCTGGGCCCCGGCAGCCACGACCGACTCGACATCAAGCTGAGGCGCCTCTGTGACCACCAGTTGAGGCTGCCCTCGGTGCCCGCCGCGCAACTATTGCTCAGCGAACTGACCAGCGCCCCGATCAACAGCGCGCTGTGGCTAGGCGGCTATCTGTTCCAGCCGTTAGCAAGCGCCTGCTCCCCGCCTGCCGGCGCCAACCCCCAGCACCTAAGCGGGCGCTGGCTGCGTCACCTCGATTGGCCGACATTCGCTGAAAGCGACCACGAAACAGTCTGGCAACCCTTGCCCCGCCATGCCTGGTTGGCTCCTGCTCGCGTGCCGTGGAGCGCCGTCTGGCAGCGTCCCGATTTCGATCGGTGGGTCATCGACGTCGAGGGCCAACGTCAGGCGAAAATGCTGGTGCGCCTGGAGGAGCACGCAGATGGACACTGGCTCGAACAGGAGCGTCTGTTCCTGGTCCCAAGCACCTGGCCGGCCCGCTGAACTGCTCGTGACGTGAAAGCGTCATCTGCATCCGGCAGACTTGTGCGGCAACAGCACCTTCTTCCACCGTCAGGGTCAGCTCGATGAATTCGGACCAGGTCCAGTCATTCGCACCGGAACAATCGAGTCCGTGGACAATTTTCCTGCTATTCCTGCGCCTCGGGCTGACGTCATTCGGCGGTCCGGTGGCCCACTTGAGCTATTTTCGTGAAGAGTTCGTTCGCCGCCAGCGCTGGCTTGACGAGCAGGGCTATGCAGATCTGGTAGCCCTCTGTCAGTTTCTACCCGGCCCGGCGAGCAGCCAGGTCGGAATTGCCATCGGCCTGCTGAGGGGCGGCTATCGCGGTTCGCTGGCAGCCTGGACAGGATTCACGCTGCCGTCAGCAATCGCCTTGGCGTTGTTCGCGCTGGGCATCGGCCACTTGGGCGATGGTTTGCCCGAGGGGCTTCTCCACGGCCTTAAAATCGTCGCGGTCGCCGTAGTCGCTCAGGCGGTTTGGGGAATGGCGCGTAACCTATGCACCGATGGCCCGCGAATCGCGATCGCGCTGCTGGCTGCCTGCGCTGTTCTGCTGTTGGCCAGTGCCTGGGCGCAACTGGTCGTCATCGCAATCGCCGGCCTGGCTGGATTGGTGTTGTTTCGCCCTGCTGCCATGTCCAACCCCACCCCTTTCAGGCCTCGCGTGGAGCAAACAACCGGCGCCTTGGCGTTGCTGCTGTTCTTTGCCTTGCTGCTTGTGCTGCCTGCATTAGCTGCCGCCTCGTCTAGCCAGCTACTGGAAATGTTCGACAGCTTCTATCGCGCTGGCGCGTTGGTATTCGGTGGCGGCCATGTGGTGCTCCCGCTGCTGGAAGCAGAAGTCGTGCCCAACGGCTGGGTCAGCAATGACATTTTTATGGCCGGCTACGGCGCAGCCCAAGCAGTACCAGGGCCGCTATTCACGTTTTCTGCCTTTCTTGGGGCCACGATTCACGGCGGCAGTAGCAGCCTGATCAACGCCGCGCTGTGCCTGATCGCCGTGTTCATACCATCGTTTCTGCTGGTGTTCGGCGCCATGCCGTTCTGGGACCGGTTGCGTGCCAATCGGCGCATGCAAGCAGCGCTGGGCGGTGTGAATGCCGCGGTCGTCGGGCTGTTGCTGGCAGCGCTATACGATCCGGTCTGGACCAGCGCGATTTTTGGCCCAGGCGATTTTGTCTTGGCGGCCATTGCCTTAGCTGCCTTGATGGTGTGGAAGTTGCCGCCCTGGCTGGTGGTACTGGCTGGCGGCATCGCCGGCTGGTTGCTCGCCATGCTGAGCTAGACTCTCGTCGGTTCAGCCGCTGCGTTCGGTTCGCCCGCCGGAGCGCGCGAGATAACCGTTGCCCTGCTCACAGAGCAAGATCGCATAATCCTCGGCCGACAGCCCGTCGAGGCCGCCTCGCAGCGGATAAGCGCTGAAGCCCAGCTGCGTCAGCAGGAACACCGCGCTGGCGCTGCGTTTGCCGCTGTCGCAGTAGCAAAGATACAGCCGATCCTGCTTCAGCAATCGCGCCTTGAGCCGCAACAGATGCAGCGGCATCGTCAGCGCTTGCGGAGCATGTCCCTGTTGATACTCCTCCAACAGTCGAACATCCAGCCATTGGGCGCCCTGCTCGATCAGCGCATTCGCCTGTTCCAGGCTGAGCTCATCGACTACCGGCGCCTTCAATAGCGAAACGAAGTTCTCGCGTGCCAGCTTCAGCACACACGCATCCTCGATCAGCGTAACGGTAGCATTGCGCGGTCCGTCGGTAAGCAGCGCCTCTTCACCGAAGCAGGCCCCGACGTCCAGCTCCGCTACCACTTGCCCGGCGCTGCCAAGGCCGATCATGACCTCGGCGCGGCCGCTCTTGAGGAAGTAGCAACAATCGCCGGCCTCACCCTCGCGCAACAGCACATGGCCGGCTGGCATATCGATGGCCTCAAGTCTGCCGAGCATGTCGCGTATGTTTGCAGGAGGCACTTTGGCGAACAGCGGATTCTCCAGCAACGTCTCAAGCCAGTCGGTCAACTCGCCTGCCGTCGCCAGCTCCAGCAGCAGATCGGCATTGGCATGCTGCCAGGACACTAGACGATTGAGCTGTTCACTGTCGATGCACAGCACGCTGACATCTTCCAGCGCGCAGGCTCTGCTCAGCCGGGCGCCGGAAACCAACATATGGCAACTTTCAGACGAGCCAGCAACCAACCGCCGCTCGCCTTCCGGCGTATGCAGCGAAAGGACGCCGCTGAGCAGGAAATAGCTCAAACCCGATGGCATCTGCTTGTCGAACAGCACTTCGCCTGCTGCCAGGGCGCGCGGCACCAAGTGATGGCGAATCTCTTGCAGGTATCGAGGCGACAGTGTGTTGAGCGGAACCAGGCAGTGCAGAAGATCGGGAGGCAGCAGCTTATTCATCCATGTGTTCCCAAGGGGCGAGAGGTCAGCGCAGCAGCCCGTCCAGCTGCGCCTGGGCAGCTCTCCGGCCTTGCAGACCGCCGGTATGCACGAAGATGAGCCGCGTACCGCAGGCAAAATAACCGCCCTGCACGTAAAGGCGCAATGCCATCATCGCCTTAGCCGTGTAAACAGGATCCAGAGGAACGCCTGAAACCGCTTCAGTCTCCAGCAGAAACCGAGCCAGCGGCTCGTCGAATCGACCGAAGCCTCCACGGCTGGCGTCGACCAGCTGATACCCGGAGTCAGCAGTGCCGGCGTCTCCCAACAGCCGGCTGACTTCGTCTGCAACGCCGTGCGAAGGCGGGCCTGCCAGCGCTCCGTGGACCATCCTTCTGCGCCGCTGCGCCTCGCCGATCACTAACCCAGCCAAGGTGGTACCCGTACCCGCGGCAAGCCACCAGCCGTCATAATCATCCCAGCCGATGTCGGCCAGGCGAGTTTGCACGTGGTCGACCAGCGGGGTGCAACCCCGTGCTCCAGCAAGCCCGCCGCCGCCTTCGGGTACGCAGTAGTAACCGGGGAACCGCTCCTGCCAGGAATTGAAGAAATCCGCCCGGTGCCGTTCGCGATAGCCGCCATAACCTAGCCAGTGCAGCTGCATGCCGAAGCGCTGCAAATCTTCGACAGTGGCTGTCTGCTGCGGATTGCCACGCAGTAGCCCGACGCTGGCTAGGCCGTAACGCTTGGCCGCTGCGGCTAGCGCATGCAAATGATTGGAGTGAGGGCCGCCAAGGCTGATCAACCCTGACGCGCCGCTGGCTTGCGCCGCAGTTAGGTGATGAGCGAGCTTGAACCACTTGTTCCCGGACAGCTCCGGATCGACCAGATCCAGCCGCAGCACGGCAACCTGAACATCGGCCTCGCGCAGCCAGGGCAGATCAAGCCGCTGCAGCGGCACTGAGGCCAGGCTGGGGATAAACGCAGAAATGATAGAAACCCTGTCAGCTACCGGTACGCAGTCGATCCTGAGACCGGTGCCTGGCGCAACAATTGGACTCGCCGATCACGAAGCGTGCAGGCGAGTCGACTTTGTCCAAGGGCATGTTGCAGCGCTCCCCAGTCGAGAGGCTGGCCACGCAGGTAGGTTGTTGATAATGCTGAACCCATTGGCCGTACTGCTCCTCGGAGACCGCACATTTAGCGGCGGCGTACGCTAGCGGATTCTCCTGATAGCGCGCCATATCCTGAAGCGCGATCGTCAGATGTCCGGCGCCGGGATGATAAGCCATGAACACCACGCCGATCCGCGACAGCCTTTCGAGCACTCGGTCCCCCGATTGCTCGGCCAGCACGCCCACCTGCTTCTGTAGCGCTTCGATCTCTTCCTGCAGTTGCGCATCCAGCTCGTTGCGATAAGCCAGCTCGACGTCCCGAATAGCAATCTGCTCTTTGTATTCAGCAACCGCTGCGGCGACCTGCACCTGCAGCTCGGTGTTGAAGCGCGCCAGTGCAGCATCGGCTTCGTCACGACTGTTCTGCTCAACCGCGCGCAGCTGCTGACTCATCTCTTCACGGGTCTTCTGGAACCCCTCGGCCTGTTCCGCGAGCTGGGCGCGAAGGTTCACTGTCTGCTGCTCATGCTCAAGCAGCCGCCCACGCAATCGGGTGATTTCATTTTGCAGCGTTGCCTGCTGTTGGGCGGCCAGATCCCGCAGTTTGGCGAGGTCGGCCTCGCGCATTTGTTCCAGGCTGGCAATGCGCAAACGCTGCTGCTTGATCAACTGCGCAGCCTTGAGCCGCTGTTCCTTTTCGAGCTGCTCAGTGCGGCGAGTAGCAGCCTGCCTGGCCGCGTCCGGCGCGTACCAAGTGTCTTCAGCCACCATTTGTAGACGCTCGGTGGGCACGGCCTGTGGTGCCTCTTCTTCCACCAGCAGCCCCAGCTGGTTGCGCTTGATGCGATCACGCAACATGACGAAGTGGTTCTTGCCGGGCGTCAGGTCCGGGTCCCACAAGTGCATTTGGTGCCAGGATACCGGGCACTGGCTGCGACAGGCCAAGCGGATCGGCCCGGCACCGAGATCCGGCCCGCGCCCGGTGCGTTCGGCAAGGCTGCGCAGCGGGATATTCCAGCCACTGTCGGCTGATCCGTCCTCGTTGAAATCGAGATAGAAGAACACCGCCGCGCGAATCTGCAGCCGTGCATTGACCAGCACATACGCGACCCGCATCTGCTGATCGGCGAACTCCAGCATGCTCACCACCCCATCGAGCATGGCCTCGAATTCTGGGTAGAGCATTTCCTTGCAGACGCCGCCATCATTGAAGAACAGTACGGCTTCGACCGTCTGCGGTTTGATCTGCATGCTCGGTTCCTCAACAACTTGAACGGCCCGCGGGATATCCGCGCTGCAGGCGCTCCGCGCTCGCTAGCCCATGGTTGGGCCGAAGTGTAGGGGAAAAAGCGAAACCGGCAATGTGACTGGGTTGGCAGCGACTTCGGCGCCAGGATTGGCTATCGAAACGCCACCGGCAAACTGTGAACGGGTTGGACTAAGCCGGTCGGCCCTTCATTGCCGCAAGCTGAGGTGCGAGACGCCTGCCCATTTCCTCTCCGAGCGCCTGCAGCCCACTCATCGGCCGGATCATGACTTCGAAATCGGTAATCAGCCCAGTCTCATCGAAGCGAATCATGTCGATACCCTTGAGCTGACGATCACCGACGCGAGCACTGAACTCCAACACGACGTCTGTGCCATCGGTGCTGGCCAGCTCGCGCTGATAGGCGAAGTCTTCGAATACCCTGACCACGGTATTGAGGATCAGATTGACCGCCGCAGCGCTCTCATAGGACGTGAAGGCCATCGGCGAGCGAAACACCGCCTGCGGGTGCAGCAGCTCGGGTAATCGGCTGAGATCGCCAGCTGCAATCATCTGATGCCAGCGCTGTAAGGTTGCAGCAGCGGCCGGGTGTAGCGGAAGAGATGTGTTCACGTCGTTGCTCCTGTACAAAAAAGCCCCGCTTGAAAGCGGGGCTTCTGCATTACACTTCAGCGGCTAGCCGCGAACCCTGATTGATGGCGCGCTTGGCATCGAGCTCTGCGGCAACGTCGGCCCCTCCGATCAGATGGACCTGGCGCCCAGCCGCCTCCAGTTCGGCTTGCAGCTCCCGCAACGGGTCCTGGCCGGCGCAGACGATGACCGTATCGACAGCAAGCACCTGCGGCTCACCATCTGCCACACGGATATGCAGGCCCTTATCGTCGACCCCCAGATAATCGACGGCGCTGATCATCTGCACGTGCTTGTTCTTCAGCCCTGTGCGGTGAATCCAACCGGTCGTCTTGCCCAGGCCGTTGCCAACCTTGGACTTCTTGCGTTGCAGCAGATACACCTGCCGTGCCGGTGCGTGTGGCTCAGGCTGAACGCCGGCCACCCCACCCCGAGCTTCCAGCGCGAGGTCGATACCCCATTCGCGCCAGAACGCCTCTCTGTCGAGACTGGTCGAGAGGCCGTTGTGAGTGATGAACTCCGACACATCGAAGCCGATCCCGCCGGCACCGATGACTGCTACGTGCTGCCCAACGGGCTTACGTTCCAGGATTGCGTCGATGTAGCTGATCACCATTGGATGATCGATACCTGGGATATCGGGCGTGCGCGGCGCAATCCCGGTTGCCAGGATGATCTCATCAAAACCGCCGGCTAGCAGATCAGCAGCGCTAACGCGCGTGTTCAGGCGGACGTCAACGCCAGTGCTCTGCAGCTTGCTCTTGAAGTAGCGTAGGGTTTCGAAGAACTCTTCCTTGCCCGGTACGAGCTTGGCGATATTGAACTGACCACCAATCTCATTGGCGGAATCGAACAGCGTTACCTGATGACCGCGCTCCGCCGCTACGGTAGCAGCTGCCAGGCCAGCCGGGCCGGCTCCCACAACGGCAATTTTCTTGATCGTGGTGGTGGGGATGTAATTCAGCTCTGTTTCGTAACACGCCCGTGGGTTGACCAGGCAGGTGGTCAGTTTGCCGCTGAATGTGTGATCCAGGCAGGCCTGATTGCAGCCGATACAGGTGTTAATGGTGTCGCTGCGGTCCGCTGCTGCCTTGTTGACGAAATCTGGATCGGCAAGGAACGGACGAGCCATGGAAACCATGTCAGCATCACCTTCTGCCAAGACCTGTTCAGCGACTTCCGGCGTGTTGATGCGGTTCGTCGTTACCAACGGGATGCCGACGTGGCCGCGCAGTTTCGCCGTTACCTTGGTAAACGCCGCGCGTGGCACCTTGGTGGCAATAGTGGGAATGCGGGCTTCGTGCCAGCCAATGCCGGTATTGATCAAGGTGGCACCGGCCTGTTCTATGGCCTTGGCCAGCATCAGTACCTCGTCCCAAGTACTACCGCCTTCCATTAGATCGAGCATCGACAGGCGATAGATGATGATGAACTCGCGGCCTACCGCTTCACGTACACGGCGGACGATTTCTACAGGCAGACGCATACGGTTTTCGTAGCTGCCACCCCAACGGTCGGTTCGGTGATTGGTATGGGACACCAGGAACTGGTTAATGAAGTAGCCTTCCGATCCCATGATCTCGACGCCGTCATAGCCAGCCTTTTGAGCCAAACCTGCACAATTGACGAAGTCACGGATCTGCTTCTCGATGCCCTCCTCGTCCAGCTCGCGTGGGGTAAAGGAGTTGATCGGCGCCTGGATGGCGCTTGGGCCCACCAGCTGAGGGCTGTAGGCATAACGCCCGGCGTGGAGAATCTGCATGCAGATCTTGCCACCTGCCTCGTGCACCGCCTGAGTGACCACCTTGTGCTCTTCGGCTTCCTCGAGGGTCGACAACTTAGCTGCTCCGGCGCGCACCGAACCTTCCTCGTTCGGGCCTACCCCACCCGTGACAATCAGACCCACGCCTCCACGTGCCCGCTCGGCGAAGAACGCGGCCATGCGCTCGAAACCATTGGGCATTTCTTCCAGCCCTGTATGCATCGAGCCCATCAGCGTGCGGTTGCGCAGCGTGGTAAACCCCAGGTCCAGCGGAGCCAGCAGATGCGGAAAAGCAGTCATGTTCGTTCCTCGATCAGGCGGCACAGCCAGTGCCAGAATTCGTCGGTTGGATCGCCGCGCCTCTGTCGGGCGCAGTCGCAATGCCGTGACGATAAACAGCACCCGCCACGCGCTCAATGACCGAAAATCACAACTACATGACTCAAATGCGCAAAACGCTTGGCAAGCGGCTGCGCGATGCCTAGTCTCTGCGGGAACATATCCAGCTCTGTAACCCATGCGCACCTATAGCAAGTTGCTCGGCCTCGCCGTGCTCGCCCTCGTGGCGCTCCTCATCTACCTCGACTGGACCCAAGACCGGGGCAGCGGCCCTCTGCTGTCTGACCTTCGGGTTCTTCCTATCGAGAGCCAGGGCCAGCCGGGTGAAACCGGCAACCTGCTCGGGATCGAAACCCGACTGATGCCGGCGGACTACCAAAGCCGCGAGCGGTTGCAATTGAAGTTCGCCACCTACCTGGACCAGGCGCGAAAAGCCGGACTGCTCAATCCCCGAACGGTTGTCGTGCTGCCAGAGCATGTCGGCACGGGCCTGTTCGCGCTCGGCGAGAAGCCTGAAGTCCAGCAGGCCCGCACGCTGCGCGACGCCGTGCAGTGGATGGCGCTGAGCAACCCTTGGGACTACTTGCGTGCGCTGCTGGGCAACGAAGGGGATGATCACCGTACTGAGGCCGTTCTAAAGATCAAGGCACGGAAGATGGCTGATGACTATCAGCTAATTTTCGGAGGCCTGGCGAAGGCGTACGGTGTGACACTCGTCGCCGGCTCGATCGTGCTGCCCGAACCCTATCTGGACGAGGGTCGACTACGGAGCGGTACCGGGCCGCTTCGGCAGGTCAGCCTCAGTTTCACACCGGACGGCGAGGTACTGGGGCCACTGCAGCACAAGCAGAAACTGAGTCGTTATGAGCGCCGTTACAGCGAAGCGCTCGAAGGTCAGGCGCCATCGGTACTCCAGACGCCGGCCGGTCGGTTGATCGTTTTGCTCGGCTGCGATGCCTATGCACGGCATGTTGCCGACGAAGCGGAGCTGATTGCAGTACCGGGCGCACGTGACGAACCGCTGGCCACCTGCGGCGCGAACCTGGGCGTAACTGCAAAACTGGCGCGGATGGATGTGCATACGCTGGGGCTGCCCTGGAATCTGGTCGGTTCGCCTCGCAGGCCGACACGACACCATCACGGCGAGCCGGTGCGTTTGCGCAACCAGTGGCTGCCGAATCGACCATGAACCGTCAACGGGTCCGCCTTGGTGATCTCTCGGTTGGCTTCGTGCACAGCCTGGTCAGTGCCCTGCAGGAAAAGCAGATCGACCCCCAACCGCTGCTGGATGCGTATGGCCTCGATCATGCGCGGCTATCGGAGCCGCGAGCGCGGCTTTCGATCCCTCGCTACATGCGTCTGGGTCATGCGGCCATGCAGCTGGCGGGCGACCCTGGGCTAGGGCTTGAAATGGGGCGGCTGCGCAAGGCCGGCCACCTTGGCCTCGTCGGCGTGGCCTCGACGCAAGCCCCTACGGTGCGCGAAGCCGCACGTGCACTGATTCGCTACGAGCCGCTTTATGCGTCCAATTACCGGGGCGCCTCAGGGTTCCACGAGGATGCATCTGGTGCCTGGCTCAGGTTCTACTCGATCAGCCCGTACAACAGCTACAACCGGTTCGTCGTGGACACCGTCTTGGCCAGCTGGGTTACGCAACTTGGCGCGGTCGCGGGCCAGCCGTTGACCCCGGTTGCAGTGCAAATTGAATTTCAACGCCCCGATTACGCTGCACGCTACGAAGCGTTCTTCGCAAGACCGATCGAATTCGGCGCCGAGCACAATCAACTGCGACTGGACCAGGCGACACTGGCGCTCCGCAACCCGGAGCACTGCCCGGGTACCTGGCGCCAGCTTCTCGAACTCTGCGAGGCGGAACTGGAGGTTCGCACTCGAACCCGCAGCATCCGCGAGCGAGTGGCTCAGCTCCTCGGGGCGATGCTCAAGGGCCAGGAGCCCGATCTGCAGCAAGTTGCAGGACGATTGCAGTTACCGCCCTGGACGCTGCGTCGAAAGCTGGATGACGAAGGCACCAGTTACCGCGCGATTCTCAACGACACTCGCCGCGATCTTGCCATGGCCTACATTCGGGACACCGAATCGGCGTTCGGCGAGATTGCCTGGTTACTCGGATTCTCTTCGGCGGAAGCCTTCCAACGCGCATTCAAACGCTGGAGCGGCCAGACACCGGGAGAATATCGGCGCGCACAACGGCGCGCCGACTGATTCCGTCAAAGCTCGAAGGCGTCGTCAGCAGGCTCCGGCCCGTCCTGCTCAGATGCGTGCCACTCGAGAATTTCGTCTTGATAGTCATCCATAGAAACGATCCTCTTTTTCGGTTTGCCCAGTTCTGCGTTTCAAAGTCCATGCCAGCGAAACTAACCTGCGTACATGACCGAAACATGAAGCGCTTCACACGGCGGATGACCAATAAATAGCCCGAGCGGGCTGCTGCCACAACGCGCCATATCGCCGCAGGCGGCAGATACGCTCTAGCGCGGCGGTTAGGGCGATGTCAGACCCGCCGCGGTCATCGCCTGTCGCAGCAGCCAGGCAACCACGCCCAGCGCGAGAACGCTGGCCGACCAGATCAAAACCAACCAGGTCATGCGCTTCCACAGCGGTTTGGGTCTGGCTGCACCACTTTCGTGCTTGTTGTGCATATATCGCTCCGTAACGGCCCGTTTCAGTGGTAGCCGTCGTCTGCACTGACCTTGCCGCGGAATACGTAGTAACTCCACGCGGTGTACATCAGGATCAGCGGGATGATCAGCAGCGCCCCGACCAGGGTGAACCCTTGGCTCTGAGGCGGTGCGGCGGCGTCCCAGATACTGATGGACGGCGGAATGATGTTCGGCCAGAGGCTGATTCCGAGTCCGCTGTAGCCCAGGAAAATCAGCGCCAGGGTGAACAGGAATGGCGAGTAGTGAGCGTAACGCTTGATCGATCGAAGCAGCCCGAACGTACATGCGAGCACCAGAATCGGCACCGGCAAGAACAGGATCAGGTTCGGCATGCTGAACCAGCGCTCAGCGATATCGGGATGGGTCAGCGGTGTCCAGATACTGACGATCCCGGTTACGGCCAGCACCGCCCAGACCAGCGGAATGCCAATGTCATGCATGCGCTTTTGCAGATCGCCAGCGGTCTTCATGATCAGCCAGGTGCAGCCCAGCAAGGCATACGCCACGATCAGCGCCACGCCGCAGAACACCGAGAACGGTGTCAGCCAGTCCAGCGGACCACCGGCATAAGCTCGATCGACCACAGGGAAGCCATGAATGAAGGCGCCAAGTGCGACACCCTGGAAGAAGGTCGCCGCCAGCGAGCCGCCAACGAAGGCCTTGTCCCACACATGCTGACGAGACGCGCTGGCCTTGAAGCGAAATTCGAACGCCACGCCACGGAAGATCAACCCCATCAGCATGAAGATGATCGGCAGGTAGAGCGCCGAAAGCACGACGGAATAGGCAAGCGGGAACGCTGCGAACAGCCCTGCACCGCCCAGTACCAGCCATGTCTCGTTGCCGTCCCAAATTGGCGCCACGGTGTTCATCGCGACGTCCCGCTCGGAGGTATCGGCCAGGAACGGAAAGAGAATGCCGATACCCAGATCGAACCCATCCATCACCACGTACATCATGATGCCGAAGATGATGATGACGGCCCAGATCAGCGAAAGATCAATACCCATAATTCAGTTCCTCTCGCCCAGTTTGTCGCCATGATCGTGCGGTATCGCCTCGTCTGCGGCAGACAGCGGCCGCATTGGCGTGCGCTTCTCCCCCGGACCACCGGCGCCCTTCTCGTCTCCCTCGTTGATGATTGGCCCTTTGCCGATCAGACGCAGGACGTAAACGAACCCGATGCCGAACACCGCAAAGTAGATCAGGACGAACATCGCCAGGGTCAGACCAAGCTGCCCGGCGCCATGGTTGGATACTGCATCGGCGGTCCGCATGATCCCGTACACCACCCACGGCTGCCGCCCAACCTCGGTGGTAAACCAACCGGCGAGAATTGCGAGAATCCCCGACGGGCCCATCAGCAATGCGAGGCGCAAGAAGGGCTTGGAGCGGAACAGCCTACCACCTCGACGCAGCCACAGACTCCAGAAGCCTGTGACGATCATCAGCAGACCGAGCGCGACCATCACACGGAAGGTCCAAAACACAATGGTGGAATTAGGTCGGTCTTCTTTGGGGAAATCCTTCAGCGCCGGGATCTGCTCGGTCAGGCTGTGCTTGAGAATCAGGCTACCGAGGTACGGAATTTCGACCTTGTAGCGGGTTTCTTCGCGCTCCATATCCGGCCAGCCAAACAGCAACAACGGAGTAGGCTCACCTGACGAGTTGTCCCAATGACCTTCCATCGCGGCGATCTTCGCCGGCTGGTATTCAAGCGTGTTGAGCCCGTGAAAATCTCCAACCACGGCCTGGATCGGCGCAACGATCAGCGCCATCCACATCGCCATGGAAAGCATCTTTCGCACCGCCGGGTTGTCATTGCCGCGCAGCAGGTGCCAGGCGGCAGATGCGCCGACCATGAACGCAGTCGCGAGAAAGGCAGCAATCGCCATGTGCGTCAGACGGTACGGGAACGAGGGGTTGAATACGATGGCAAACCAGTCCACTGGGATCACGATGCCATCGATGATCTCGTGCCCTTGCGGTGTGTGCATCCAGCTGTTCGAAGCCAGGATCCAGAACGTGGAGATCAGGGTGCCGACTGCCACCATCAGCGTCGAAAAGAAATGCAGCCCGGCGCCCACGCGATTCCAGCCAAACAGCATGACGCCGAGGAAACCGGCTTCAAGGAAGAAAGCGGTCAGCACCTCGTAAGCCAGCAATGGCCCCGTGACGCTTCCAGCGAACTCGGAATAGGCGCTCCAGTTCGTACCGAACTGGTAGGCCATGACGATCCCTGATACCACACCCATTCCGAAGTTGACGGCGAATATCTTGAGCCAGAAATGGTAGAGGTCTCGATAGACCTGGCGCTTGGTTTTCAGCCACAACCCTTCCAGCACTGCCAGGAAACTCGCCAACCCGATGGTGATCGCTGGAAAGATGATGTGGAAGGAAATCGTGAAAGCAAACTGGATCCGCGCAAGTTCAAGCGCTTCCAAACCGAACATTAACCACCCCTCGTCAGTACGCCATCAGCCCCTGGCTTGTTAGTCACAACACGCATTACTGACAGCATTTAACCGCAAGGGTGCGCCGGATACCCCGTTACAGGTTGACGCAGGTCAAGGTAAAACAGCCAAGGATGTGGCCATGCCCCTCCACTTTGGCCTTTTTTGTGGCTCAGCTGCGGCCATCAGCCGCGCCGGCAATACGCCTAACGCGTCCGAAGGTCACTATGCCGTGCACCAGCAAGGCTTAGGCCTCCTGCATCAGCCCCGGAAGTAACCAACCTTTCGATTCAATTCCTGGGCGAGCGTCGTCAGGTCTCTGCTCGAAGCGGCAACCTGATTAGAGGCGGCCGAGCTGGCCACTGCGGAGTCATGGATGCGCGTCACGCTCTGGTTGACCTCCTCGGCCACCGCGCTCTGCTCCTCGGATGCCGTGGCGATCTGGGCATTCATTTCGTTGATCGAGCCAACCTCCTGGCGGATCTTCGACAGAGCGCCCTCCGCCTCGAGGGTCTGCTCGACCGTCTGCTGCGCCATTCGCTTGCTGGTTTGCATCACCTCAGCCGCCTTGCTTGCTCCCGCCTGCAACGACTCGATCATTTCGCTGATCTCGCTTGACGATTGCTGAGTCCGGTTCGCCAACGACCGCACCTCGTCCGCCACCACTGCAAAGCCTCGCCCATGCTCACCGGCGCGCGCGGCCTCGATGGCAGCATTAAGCGCCAGCAAATTGGTCTGCTCCGCAATGGCGGTAATGACCTGAAGAATCTTTTCGATGCTGCCGCTTTGCTTGGAAACCTGGCTAACTGTCTCGGTGGCTTGCTCAAGCACCTTGGCCAGATTGTGGATCGATATCGCCGTTTCACCCACCACTCGCGTGCCGGTCTCGACTTGCTCGTCGGCGCTCTTAGCGGCCATCGCGGCCCGGGCCGCAAAGTTTGCGACTTCACTGACAGTCGCCGCCATCTGATTGATGGCGGTCGCCACCTGCTCAGCCTCTGCGGACTGCTGCTGAATCTGCTGACTGCTGTTGGACGATGAGGTAAGCAGTTCTCCCGACGCGACACCCAGCCCGTCTGCGGCAGCACGAACCTCGGCGATGATCCCGGTCAGTCGACCGGCCATCTTCGCAGTTGCCCCCATTACGCTATCCGGGTAGCGGGTGAGGATCACCTGGCCGAGATCGCCGTCGGCAAGGTTGCCGATTACCCGAGCCACTTCATCAGGCTCAGCACCAAGGGTCGATCGCAACTTGCGGATGATCAGCATGGCGATAGCTGTGCCCAGCAAAATCGCTAGACCAGTGACTGTGATGATAAGCACTAGAAAACCGCTAGCCGTATCGCGCACCACAGTCACTTGCTCGCTTATCGACGTTTCTTGGTGGTCGATAAAGGCATTGATCAGCCGAAGCCACTCGCTGTAAGCGCCAGCAACATTTTCCAAGAGAAAGGCATAAGCCTGCTCCGAGCCTTGAGCGAAACGCATGTCGACGACTTTTCGGGTCAGGTCGTTGGTCTTCGCTTCGATCGCTTCGATCTGCCCCATCAGCTGAAGCTCGACCGGGTCAGCCGTGCGCTGCGCAAGCATCGCCTTCATCGGGCCGGCGGAGTCGGCATATAACTTTGCAAGATGATCGATCTCCGCTATCCGACCTCGTGCGAAGTCAGCGTCAGCCGCGCTAACCGCGTCCCGTACGGCAATTGCGCGATCATGAACGCTTCCCCGGAAGTTGATCGCGTAGCGCTGCTTCAGACCCGCCTGAGAGCTGATGCTCTTCATGGTCCGATCGATCGTATCGACCTTTAGCGCACTGACCATGGCCACGACTGCCATCAACGCGAGAATGACGAAAAACCCGAGACCGAGGCGCTTGGATACTGACATCTGCTTGTTCATTGAGAGTCTCTGCATACGTGCTGCGCGGCAGCCGGGAATGAATGTCGTTACGCCGCGGCAAGAGAAAGCTCTAGCCCACCCATAACTTGTACAAGAAGATGTCACAATGACATATGTTTGTACAAGTATTTAGCTCTTACAATCGAAAACAGCCGGATTTTCGGCGCTACAACGCCATCCAAACAGTGCAAACTGCTACTTTAAATCCACGATGTACAATTTTTGAGAGTCGTCTGAGTTGACGACAGGCAAGCGCATCGCGGCTAGACGCAAGCGCCTGACGCTCGATGAAGCGAAGAAGAAATACAGACGATAGAAACGAAAAAAGCGGCCCTAAGGCCGCTTTTCGCGTGGCTTCCGCAGAAGGGAAGCAAATATGGCGCAGCGGACGGGACTCGAACCCGCGACCCCCGGCGTGACAGGCCGGTATTCTAACCGACTGAACTACCGCTGCGCGTCGGCTGGACTTTCGTCCGACTCGCAAGGCGTTTAGTGTCAACCGTTAAGGCTGATGGCTGATCGCCCTGCGAGGCGCGCAATTTACGCACCAAGGGAAATCAAGTCAACAGTGTGTCGCGATTTTTTCAAAAATATTCCAAGCCCTCGTGGCCCCATCGCTCATTCCACTGCCTCCGGGCACCTTTTGCCTGAAAAACAGTCAGTTGCACTGGCATACTCAAGTGCTTCTTTGTCATGGTCCGGGTCTACACTGGCACTCAAGCCCGCTGTTCATACTGTCAACAACCGCCGCCGCGAGTCAGCGTTCATGACCATCAAACATTTGGTTTCACGGAGTGCCTAGCTTGGCTTCCCCCGCAGCACTGCAGAAAATTCGCCGATTTGCGCCCCTGATCCTCAGCGCAGTCATTGTCGTGCTATTTGGTCTTTACCTGGCCAGTCAGGTGATGGCCTGGCTCAGACTGACCCAAACGCCGCCTGCAGCCATCACGGACAGCAGCCAACCCGCCGGGGCCGCGCCTGATCTGGAGCGAATGGAAGGGTTGTTCGGTTCCCCGGCCTCGAGCGGACAAAGCTATACGCCCGGCGAATCGAGTTCTGATCTAACCTTGCTAGGCAGCTTCGTTCATGCCGACCCCGCTCGGTCGACTGCGATCATTCAGTTAAGCGGCCAACCGCCACAGCTTTATCGGGTCGATCAAGAACTGGAGTCAGGGGTACGCCTGTACAGCGTTCAACCCGACAGGGTTGAGGTAAAGCGTGGCGGCCGTATTGATAGCCTGTTCTTCCCAAGCGTCCGTTCTCCGACGGCCGTGCCCGATAGCCTGCCCGACTACAGTGAACCAGCGGAGATGGAAGCTCTCGATCCGCAAGCGGAGATGCTTCAACAGCAAATGGAAGCACTCCGGCAACAAATGGAAGGGGCTACAAGCCCGCCAGAAACCATGCCCTCCGACGAACAGACCACGGAAGACAACTGACCGATGCTGCCTTTTTCCTCCCGCCCGCTCATTGCATTGCTCGTCGCCGGTCTGCTCGCCGCCCCCCTGCCCCTGTACGCGGCCGATCCCGGAATCGAACCAAGCGAGACCCAACAGGACGGCTGGACGATCAACCTTAAGGATGCCGACATTCGGGCCTTCATTGACCAGATCAGCCAACTGACCGGACAGACCTTCATCGTTGATCCTCGCGTAAAGGGTCAGGTGAGCGTCGTATCGTCTACGACCCTCTCGCTGGAAGAGGTCTACCAATTGTTCCTGTCGGTCATGGCAACTCACGGCTTCAGCGTACTCACACAGGGTGAGGTCGCCAGAATCGTGCCGAACGCCGAAGCGAAATCGGAGGCCGGTGGCGGCCCGACTGGAGGGGATCTGCTGGAAACCCGCGTCATCCAGGTCCAGCACACGTCCGCGACCGAGCTGATCCCACTGATCCGCCCACTGGTTCCACAGTACGGGCATCTCGCTGCAGTCAGCTCGGCGAACGCGTTGATCATCAGCGACCGTAGCGCCAACATCGCACGCATCGAAGAGCTGGTCCGACAGCTCGACCAAGCCCAAAACGACGATTACTCAGTGGTGAATTTGCAATATGGCTGGGCCGTCGACATTGCTGAAGTCCTGCGTAATACGTTGGCGCGCGGCGAAGCCAAGGACACCGCAGGTGCGCAGATCATTGCCGATTCGCGCACCAATCGCCTGATCTTCACCGGACCGGAACTGGCGCGCCAGAAGCTGGCCAGCCTGGCCAAGACACTCGACACGCCCAGCACGCGCTCAGCCAATACGCGGGTGATTCGCCTTCGCCACAATGACGCCAAGTCGCTGGCCGAGATGCTCGGCGACATTTCCGAAGGCCTCGCCGAACAAGGGGATGGCGAGGTCCAAGGGGGAGCGGGACGTCAGCAGAACATACTCATTCGCGCGGACGAGAGCCTCAACGCACTGGTCATGCTGGCGGAGCCCGAGCTGATCTCGACTCTCGAATCAATCGTGCGCCAACTCGATGTGCCGCGGGCGCAGGTGATGGTGGAGGCGGCCATCGTTGAGGTATCTGGCGACATCACCGACGCCCTTGGCGTGCAGTGGGCCGTAGATGCACGAGGTGGCACGGGCGGCGTAGGTGGAGTCAGTTTTGGCAATACAGGCCTTTCCATTGGTACTGTGCTCAACGCCATCAATGACAATGAAATCCCCAACAATCTGCCTGACGGCGCAATCATTGGCGTTGGCACCCGTAGCTTTGGTGCACTGATCACCGCACTTTCCGCCAACAGCAAAAGCAACCTACTCTCCACCCCGAGCTTGTTAACGCTGGACAATCAGGAAGCCGAGATCCTGGTTGGCCAGAACGTGCCGTTCCAAACCGGCACCTACACTACCGACGCTTCCGGCGCGAACAACCCGTTTACGACCATTGAGCGGGAGGACATTGGTGTCACGCTCAAGGTGGTTCCGCATATCAATGAGGGCGCCACGCTGCGGCTGGAAATCGAGCAGGAGATCTCCTCGATTGCGCCATCCGCCAGCCTTTCTGCTCAGGCCGTCGACCTGGTCACCAACAAAAGATCCATCAAGAGCACCATCCTCGCTGAGGATGGCCAGGTCATCGTACTGGGGGGATTGATTCAGGACGATGTGACCCGAACCGATTCGAAGGTGCCTCTGCTTGGCGACATCCCACTGCTAGGAGCGCTGTTCCGCTCAACGCAGGAAAGTCATATCAAACGCAATTTGATGGTGTTTTTGCGACCGACCGTGATTCGCGACCGTGCTGGTCTGGCAGCATTGTCGGGCAAGAAATACAGCGACATCCGAGTCATCGAAACCAACCCCGGCAGCCCAACCATTCTTCCGGCCACTCCGGAAGGTTTATTCGATGGACAGGGACAACCAGCCCCGGCGATCGACCTGCGCTCCAACGAGCCCGAGCAACGCAGCCGCATGCCCTCTACTCCCGCAACGCAACGTGCACCGCAAAGCTTCACACCGCAAACGCAGCCGCCAATTCAGGCGTCCTCTCGCTCAGGCTGGGCAGTGCAACTGGCAAGCCTGCAAAATGGTGACAGTGCTCAGGCGCTGGCGAGCAAGCTTCGCGAGGCGGGCTTTGACGCCTACCTGCGCATTACCGGCCGGACGCATCGGGTGTTCGTGGGTCCGATAGACAGTCGCCAGGAGGCCAATCGGGTTCGAGAAGAACTAGCGACTGAACAGCGCCTTGACGGTTTCGTGGTGAACTTCGAGCCGGCAAAGGACTGAAATCGCAATTTCAGCACACGACGCTCGCACTGACCCGTGTTCCATCAAAAAAGGACCCTCCTCGTAGCGGGGTCCTTTTTGCTTGAGCGTATTGATTTAGAGCGCCGCCAACCCTCGGGCGAGATCAGCTTGTAGATCAACCACGTCCTCAAGCCCCACTGCCACCCTTATCAAGCTATCGCGAATGCCTGCTTTGGCACGGTCTTCGGCAGAAAGCCGCCCGTGGGTGGTCGAGCCAGGATGGGTGATGGTGGTTTTGCTATCGCCCAGGTTAGCCGTGATGGAAATCAAGCGGGTGGCATCGATGAACCGCCAGGCACCCTCCTTGCCCCCCACCACCTCAAAGCTCAGCACCGCACCAAAGTCTTTCTGTTGACGCTTGGCCAATTCGTGTTGAGGGTGGCTGGGCAAGCCTGCGTAGTAGACTTTCTCAATTCCCGGCTGTTGCTCCAGCCACTCGGCTAACGTACGAGCACTGGCGCAATGGGCCTGCATACGCAGGCGCAGCGTTTCCAGGCCCTTGAGAAATATCCAGGCGTTGAACGGGCTCAGCGTTGGTCCTGCGGTGCGCAAAAAGCCCACGACTTCTTTCATCTGCTCCGCACGACCGGCAACCACACCGCCCAGACAACGGCCCTGACCATCGATGTACTTCGTGGCGGAATGAATGACGATGTCAGCACCCAGTGCCAAAGGCTGCTGGAGAACTGGCGTGCAGAAACAGTTATCCACGGCGAGCATCACACCATTGCTATGACACAACGCCGCCAGTTCAGCGATGTCGACCAGCTCAGCCAGCGGGTTGGATGGCGACTCGACGAAGACCAACTTGGTGTTGGGCTTGAATGCCGGCGCCCAGGCTGCAAGCTCGGTAAGCGGCACGTAGTCAACCTCGAGCCCGAAGCGCTTGAGATATTTTTCGAACAACGAAACCGTAGCACCGAAAACGCTGCGCGACACGAGCACATGATCGCCAGCAGAACACAAGCTCATCACCATGGCCAGAATCGCCGACATCCCAGAGGCGGTCGCTACCGCCTGCTCGGCGCCCTCCATAGCAGCGATACGCTCTTCGAACGCCCGCACGGTGGGGTTGGTATAGCGTGAATAGACATTACCCGACACCTCACCGGAAAAACGTGAGGCAGCGTCAGCGGCACTCCGGAACACATAGCTGGAGGTGAAGAACAGCGCTTCGCCATGCTCACCCTCAGGCGAGCGGCGCTGGCCCGCTCGAACAGCCAGCGTATCCATGCTCGCACCAGACAAATCACTGTCCAGCCGGCCTGCGTCCCAGTCGGTTGTCATAGTCGTTTTCCACCTTGAACCGAGGCGGCATGGCCGCCAGGTTGTCGATCAGTTGTTATAGAGGTCGATTATTGCGCTGCCAGCGACACCCTTGCTCTTGCTGAGGTCATTGCGGGCCTGTTCGATCTTGTGCAAATAGACATCATCGATGTCACCAGTCACATACTTACCGTCAAACACTGCGCAATCGAAGTTCTCTATCTTTACCTTACCGCCACCAACTGCATCGATCAGGTCCGGCAGATCCTGGTAGATCAGCCAGTCGGCGCCAATCAGCTCTGCGACCTCCTCGGTGCTGCGATTGTGCGCGATGAGTTCGTGTGCACTGGGCATGTCGATCCCATAAACGTTCGGGTAGCGAACGGCTGGCGCTGCAGAACAGAAATAGACGTTTTTCGCCCCAGCTTCCCGGGCCATCTGAATGATCTGTTTGCAGGTCGTTCCCCGGACGATGGAGTCGTCCACGAGCATGACGTTCTTACCGCGAAACTCAAGGTCGATGGCGTTGAGCTTTTGCCGTACCGATTTCTTGCGTGCGGCCTGGCCGGGCATGATGAAGGTCCGACCGATGTAGCGATTTTTGACGAAGCCTTCGCGGAACTTCACGCCCAGTCGGTTGGCTAGTTCCAATGCAGCCGTACGGCTGGTGTCGGGAATTGGAATGACGACGTCAATATCGTGCTCGGGCCGCTCCCGGAGGATCTTTTCGGCCAGCTTCTCACCCATGCGCAGGCGCGCTTTGTATACGGAAACGCCATCCATCAGCGAGTCTGAACGCGCAAGATAGACATGCTCGAAGATACAAGGCGCGTAGCGCGGATTCGGCGCGCATTGACGGGTGTGCAGCTTGCCATCTGCCGTGATGTATACGGCCTCGCCCGGTGCCAGATCCCGGATCAGCGAGAAGCCCAGCACGTCCAGCGCAACGCTTTCGGACGCGATCATGTACTCCACACCCTGATCGGTGTGCCGTTGCCCGAACACGATTGGACGGATGGCATGCGGATCGCGGAAGCCAACGATGCCATAGCCGGTCACCATGGCCACCACTGCATAACCACCTACACAACGTTCATGCACCTTGGCGACGGCAGCAAAGACATCCTCCTCGGTGGGCTGCAGCTTGCCACGCACTGCCAGCTCATGGGCGAAGACGTTGAGCAGCACTTCCGAGTCGGAATTGGTGTTTACATGGCGCAGGTCGGACTCGTAAATCTCCTTGGTCAACTGGTCGACGTTGGTCAAGTTGCCGTTATGCGCCAGTGTTATGCCATAAGGCGAGTTCACATAAAACGGCTGTGCTTCCGCCGAGCTAGAGCTGCCCGCGGTGGGGTAACGCACGTGACCGATACCCATGTTGCCCACCAGTCGCTGCATGTGACGCTGCTGAAACACGTCCCGAACCAGCCCGTTGTCCTTGCGCAGAAACAGCTTGCCGCTGTCGCTGGTCACGATTCCGGCTGCGTCCTGCCCACGATGTTGCAGAACGGTAAGCGCGTCATACAACGCCTGATTGACGTTCGACTTACCGACAATGCCGACAATGCCACACATGCAAGGAACCTCTCAGTTGTTACAGGCTGATCCGGACATCACACAGGTTTTAGCCGTGCCGAGTCCTTCTAAAGATTGCTCGTATTAGCTTGAAGCATCGAGCGAGCCGGCCACCCACTGGCTTCCAAACCCAAGGATCAGGTTCTTCGACCAGTCAGCAACCAACAAAAAATGCGGTAGCAACGTTGACTCTCGCCACCAGGGATCCTGCTGGACAGGGGCGAGGCTGAGCAGACCAACCAACACCACGACCAGCAGGCCCCCTCGAGCTGCCCCGAATACCATTCCAAGGAAACGATCCGTACCGGAGAGGCCGGTGACGCGCACCAGCTCTCCCACGAGAAAATTAACCAGTGCGCCGACTAGTAACGTCACTACGAAAAGAATTACGCACGCTGCGATGACTTGAAAGGAAGGTGTGCTGATGAAGTCCGCGAGATGGTGCGAAAGCGCACCACCGAACATCCAGGCGATGACGCCGGCAATGATCCAGGTGAGCAGGGAAAGCGCTTCCTTGACGAAACCGCGCTTCAAACTGATCAGGCTGGAAATGACCACAACGGCGATGAACGCCCAATCGACCCAGGTGAATGTCACAGGGTTTCCTGCAAAGGATAAAGGCGGCGCATTTTACCAGAGCGCAAGCCAGGGAGTAAGCACCGCGTAGGTGCCCTCCAGGCTACGGCTAAAACGAACTGGAACGCCGTTATGAGTCAGCCTTGCTCTGGCTTGAAACGTACAACGAACCCGTCGAGCTTCTGCTGTCGCTGCAATTGGTCCCGCAGACGATTGGCTTCCGCCCGCTCCACCAAAGGCCCCACGAACACCCGGTTCATCCCGTCAGCAGTACGTATGTAGGCGTTGTAGCCTTGAGATCGTAGTGTTTTCTCGAGCTTGTCGGCGTTTTCACGGCTGGAAAGGCTGGCCAGCTGAACGGACCAACTGACCGGCAGATTGGCTGCGTCCAACCGCTGCTCGTCAGTCGCTGCCGGCTTGACCGGTGGAGGCGGAGCGCTTGCCGACTCGGGAGTGACCGGAGCAGGCTGTGATCCCGCAGGAGCAGGATTGATGGGGTCTGCCGGGCTATTGGATTCAGCCACAGGCCCTTCTTCGATAATTTCGTAATTTTCTGGGAACGGGTCGACCTCTGGCTCAGGTACCTCTACAGGCTGTGTCTCGATTGCCGGTGTAGCCGGTGCTTCAGGCATTGCGGGCGCATCGACGGCAACCTGCTGGCCCGCATCATCACGATTGAAAAGCATCGGCACGAATATCACGGCCAGCGCAACAAGCACCAACGCGCCGACGATACGTTGCAACAATCCTCTATCCACCAAGAGCATGCCCTCCACCAGATGCGTGCCGATCAAGCCAGGTCAGCGCTTCAGCCACGCAATAAAAAGACCCAAACACCACTATCTCATCGCCCTCGCGCGCCTCATCACATTGCCGCTGGAGCGCCTCGGAGATGCCAGTGTAGATAGTGACCGCCTCGCCGCGCTCCATCAATGCCGAACGCAACTCGTCCGCAGAGCGCGAGCGATGGGTGGGTAATGGTGCGACTGCCCAAGCATCAAAAACAGTCGCCAGCGCGGCAATGACACCCGAGAGATCCTTGTCAGCCAAAAGACCGAACACCGCGAGGCGGCGACCGGGCTTCGACTCCCGAAGGAGCTGCTCAGCCAGATAGACAGCTGCGTGCGGGTTATGCCCAACGTCTAGCATTACCGAAAGCTCAACGCCGCGGCAGTAGACGGTACGGCGATCCAGGCGTCCGGTAACTCGGGTGCTCTGTAGCGCCTCGACCAGTCGCTCAGGCTGCCAAGACGACTCGAGCAATGCAAACGCCTGTAGCGCTAGCGCAGCGTTATCCAGTGGCAGGGTCAGCATCGGAAGATCTAACAGCTCTCGGACGGCGCCTTGGGCGTCTATACCACGCCAATGCCAGCAGGTTGCTTCCCTACGCAGGTCGAAATCGCGCCCACGGACGATAAGCGGCACAGCGGACCGAGCCGCGCTTTCCAGCATCGATTCTGGAGGGTCGGCGTCACCACATACCGCGGGCTTTGCAGCACGAAATATTCCGGCCTTTTCAAACGCCACGCTTTCGCGGGTCGTTCCAAGCCATTCGGCATGATCCAAGCCAATATTGGTTACCACTGCCACGTCGGCGTCCACGATATTTACCGCATCGAGACGCCCACCAAGCCCGACCTCCAATACCACGGCATCGAGCGCCTCACGCTCGAAAAGCCAGAAAGCAGCCAGCGTGCCCATTTCGAAATAGGTGAGAGAAACAGAGCCACGCGCTTGCTCGACCGCCTCGAACGCTTCGCACAATGCCTCGTCTGTCGCATCGACTTGGTTGAAACGAACCCGCTCGTTGTAGCGCAACAGATGCGGCGAGCTGTAGACACCCACCGTCTTGCCCTGCCCCGCCAACATTCGAGCAATGAAGGCGCAGGTGGATCCCTTGCCATTGGTACCTGTAACGGTGACGACCTGGCGAGCTGGACGCGTTAGCCCTAGCCTCGCGGCCACCTCTCGGCATCGCTCAAGGCCCATATCAATGGCAACGGGATGCAGCTGTTCAAGGTATCCGAGCCAGTCCTCCAGGCTCCGCTGGGTCATGCGTCAGCCGTGACCAGAGCGGGCTCACCTGGAGTAGGCATTTGCTGCAGCTGAGCCAGAAGACGCGACAGGCGAGCACGCAACTCGGAACGAGGAACGATCAGGTCAATAGCGCCGTGATCAAGCAAGAACTCACTGCGTTGGAACCCTTCCGGAAGTTTTTCGCGCACAGTCTGCTCAATCACACGCGGGCCAGCAAAACCGATGAGCGCTTTAGGCTCCGCAACAATGACATCCCCCAGCATGGCCAGACTCGCCGATACGCCACCATAAACCGGGTCGGTGAGGACGGAGATGAATGGCAACCCCTCTTCGCGCATACGAGCCAGGACAGCGGAGGTTTTGGCCATCTGCATCAACGAGATCAGCGCTTCTTGCATACGAGCACCACCGGATGCTGCGAAGCAGACCAGAGGGCAGCGTTGCTCAAGCGCAGCGTTCGCAGCACGCACAAAACGCTCGCCGACTATTGCGCCCATGGAGCCGCCCATGAAGGAAAACTCGAATGCACAGGCTACTACTGGCATATGCATCAAGGTTCCGCGCATCGCAATCAGAGCATCCTTTTCCCCGGTTTGTTTCTGCGCAGCGGAGAGGCGATCCTTATACTTTTTGCTGTCCCGGAATTTCAATCGGTCAACAGGCTCGAGGTCCGCAGCTATTTCTTCACGCCCTTCCTTATCAAGGAAGATGTCCAGACGGGTGCGTGCGTCAATCCGCATGTGATGCTGACACTTCGGGCAAACGTCCAGAGTTTTTTCAAGCTCCGGCCGATAGAGGACTGCCTCACACGACGGGCATTTGTGCCACAGCCCTTCGGGCACTGAGCTTTTCTGCGTTTCCGAGCGCATGATCGAGGGGATCAGCTTGTCTACCAGCCAGTTGCTCATGCTTTTATTCTCCACAGCTTGTCAGTCCCGCGCGTAACGTCTGCACGCACCGGCAAATTCATCGTAGCGACCGGTCTCCAATCGGAGCTCACTGCGTCGCGTAAGCGATAGGCCTTAAGGCGCTGTCGCTGAGACTCGAGTCATCGCGCATCAACGGCGATGCATGAATGGCGGCTCGCCAGCACAGCGAACTGTAACTGGACGGCAAACGCCTTAGGTTCGTCACATCGACGCCCTTATCAACCGAACGAATTCCCTCACACAATCAGGATCTTTAATGCCTTTGCTGAGCTCCACTCCACCGCTGACATCGACGGCAAATGGCCGCACTTCGGCCACAGCCTGCTGGACGTTTTGGCACGTGAGCCCGCCAGCGAGTATCAAGGGCTTGGGCAGATCAGCCGGGATCAGTGACCAGTCGAAAACTTCTCCAGTCCCACCTGGAACGCCTGCAACGAACGTATCAAGCAGAATGGCACTGGCGCCCGCATAGCGCGCAGCCTGCCGTCGAACATCCTCGCCCGCCTGGACTCGGAGTGCCTTGTACCAAGGCCGACAGAACCCTTCGCAGTCGGCGGGGGCTTCGTCACCATGAAATTGAAGCATGTCCAGCGGCACCGCATCTAACGTTTCGTTGATCTCGCAACGCGACGCGTTAACGAACAAGCCTACAGTGGTGACGAACGGCGGCAGTGCGGCAACGATTCTCTGCGCCTGCTGAATGCTGACGGCCCGAGGGCTCTTGGCATAGAACACAAGGCCGATTGCGTCCGCCCCGGCATCAGCTGCGACAAGCGCATCCTCGACTCGGGTTATTCCACATATCTTGCTACGAACGATAGGCAACGGCGGACACCTGCGATAGAAGACCCAGGATGGTAACAAAAGCACCAGAGGCTGCAACCTGCATCGTTCAGCCGCATCACCACCTGCGCCGCGCCAGTTTCAGTTTGGGCTTTGCCTCAGCGCGGGAGTGCCCGTACATCCGGCAGGCCGGACAGAAAGTGCGGCCCCAAATAGCGTTCAGGTAATTGGAACTGATCGGGATAGTCCACCTGGACGAGGTACAACCCAAAAGGGTGAGCCGTCACCCCACCAGTTCGCCTTACACGTGACTCCAATACCTCCCGCGCCCATTTGACAGGTTGCTCGCCGGCGCCGATTGTCATGAGCACGCCAGCGAAGTTCCGGACCATATGATGCAGAAAAGCGTTGGCACGTACGTCGAGCACAATAAGCCTGCCATGCTGGAGCAATTCAAAATGATGAATCGTCTTGATGGGCGACTTTGCCTGGCATTGGCGCGCCCGAAATGCGCTGAAGTCATGAGTTCCGACGAAGGTCTTCGCCGCTTCACGCATGAGTGCGATATCCAGGGGACGGTGATTCCAGGTCACTTCCTCTGCTAGGTGGGCAGGCCGGATATGATCGTTGTAAATCACGTAACGGTAACGGCGGGCCATGGCACTGAACCGTGCATCGAAGCTGCTCGGCATCTCCTTGGCCCAAGTCACGCTGATATCGCTGGGCAGGTTTTGATTCGCACCCATCACCCAGGCGTGCATGGATCGCTTTACCGGCGTATCGAAATGCACGACCTGGGCACACGCATGAACGAGCGCATCGGTACGTCCAGCACAACTCAACGTGACCGAATGCCCCCCGGCGACCTTGCTCAAGGCGTTTTCTAACGACAGCTGAATGGAGGGCACGCCGTCACGCTGCCTTTGGAAGCCACGATACCGGGCGCCTTTGTATTCAACCCCGAGGGCAATTCTGAAAACGTCAGCGGCAGCCGATGGGGCTGCCGCTTGGTGTACTGCTTCGATCATAGTCAGGCTAGTCTAGCGAGCATCTCTCGCGCTTCTTGCTGCTGGGTGTCACTTCCCTCGCTCATGACCTCGTCAAGAATATCGCGAGCGCCCTCGGCATCGCCCATATCGATGTAAGCCCGCGCGAGGTCCAGCTTGGTGGTGGTTTCGTCGGTATCGGCAAAGAAATCGAAATCATCATCCAGCGCCTCGGCCGAAGACGTGGTCGGCTCAACTGCGCTTTCCGTCACTACTGGCGATGGATCAAGCGTCTCATTGTAATCCCGTGAAAGGTCCTCAAGCTCGGCCTCGACCACTTCCAACTCTGAAGAGAAAGCTTCCGGCACCGACTCCGCAGCAGGCTCGTCATCCAATGACAGGTCAAATTCGTCGGGCATACTAGCGGGCTGCACAGGGTCAGCAAGCCCAAAGTCAAACTCTTCCACCGACTCGGGTGATGCTGCCTTCGCGTCATCCTCTAGACCCAGCATCAGATCGTCGCCGCGAGCAGGGCTGGTCAATTGCTCGTCTAGGTCAAGAGAGAAGCCAGCCAGCTCATCATCCAGGGATTCATTGCCGGCTGTCGCTGGCTCGTCCAGATCGAAGGAAAAATCATCGGCAGCTTGCTCCTGGCCAGCCGCATCGAGACTGAACTCGTCAAAGTTGGCTTCATCCAGCTCCGCGCTGGCTTCGCTAGCTGGCGCTACGGGTGCAACCGCCAGGTCATCGTCCAGCTCGAGATCATCGAGGCTCAGATCGAAGTCATCGTCCGCCTTTTGCTCCGTCACCGGGGCAGGCTCTTCCAGCTCGAGGTCATCCAAACTGAAGGTGTCAAAATCATCGCTTGTAGAGGCAGCCGCAGCCGCAGCACCAAAACCGGCGGCCGCCATCGCTGGATAACGGGCCTTTGCCTGCTCGATCTCCGCAAACGAACCACCTATTTCGCGAAGCTCAGCCTCTTGCCTCGCGAATCCATCTCGATCGCCCAGTTCGGCATAGACCTCCATGAGTTTCAGCCGCAGGTCGCTACGCTGCGGCTCGTCGTTCAACGCGTTCTGTAGCAGTTCGGCAGCCTGATTAAAACGACCGTAAGCAATATAGATATCCGCCTCGGCCAAGGGATCATTACCCGCGCCAGCAAGCGAATCTGCTGATACCTGTTCAGCATCGTGCGCGGCGCCGAGATCGGCCGAATCGCTCTCAGACGACTCCAGCTCCGCCTGAGCGACATAAAAATTATCAGTCGAATTGTCGGCAAGAAGGCTTTCCTGCAGTTCGGCCTCTTTCATCGCGTTACGACGTGACAGCACCATTAATCCGACCAGCAATAGCAGCAACGCGCTGCCGCCCAGAACGCCGAGCAGAACGGGACTGGCCAACAACTCGTCGATGTAGCCATCGGTCTCTGGCTCTTGCGGAGCGGCAACCGGCTCGGCCGGCACAACAGGTGCTTGCTCGGCCTGCGTAGGAGGCTCTATGGTTTCGCTCTGAGGGGCCTGCGACGCTGCGTCCGGGCTAGCATTGGCTCCATCACCAAGCTGAGAATCTCCTTCAGCAGCCTCGGGCGCAAGCTCAGCGCTTGTGCCAGTCTCTTCGGCCGAAGGGGTCAAAGGCGCAGCGACACCTGCTCCTGCTTCCGTCCCGGCCGCGAGCTGTGCCTGCAATTTTGCTAACTGGTCGTCTTTCAGCTGCATCAGACGCTGCAGCTTGTCCAGCTGCCCCTGCAGGTCGCTGAGACGATCCTTCAGGTCAAGATTTTCGCGACGGCTGGAATCGAGGCTCTCTTCGCTAACAGCTAGCTTGTCGCGCAATGCGGCCGCATCACCACCAGCCCCTTCATCACTTCCAACGGTCGACTTGCCAGGTTCTGGAGCAACTAGCCGGAGATTGTCACCCTGTTCGCTGCGCGAAGGCGCAGCACCTGCCGAGCCACGCTGAGTGGCGTCGAGCTGACGAGCAGCTGGTGCTGCCGAGCCTGAAGCCTGGCGCCAGCTCGCGTTCTGCTGCGCGACCTGCTGAATAGCCTCGGCTTGCGAACGACTGCCAATTTGCTCGGCAGTAGGGAGACGGAGCACCTGACCATTCTTCATGCGGTTGATGTTATTGCCAATAAAGGCGTTGGGATTAAGATCCTGAATGGCCAACATTGTTTGATGGACCGTGCCGCCCTGGCGTGCACGCTCAGCGATCTCCCACAGCGTGTCGTTAGGCGTGACCTTGTACTGGTCGCTTGAGGAGGCAGCGCTGGAGGCGGGCGTAGAAGTAGGTCGTGTCGCGACCTGCGGCGCTGCGGCAGGCCGGGAAATCGGAGCAGCTACAGGCAGTTGCGGCGCGACCGAAGCGGCAATCTCCGGCGAGTAAAGTGGCGGGTCCAGAAGCAACGTGTACTCACGCAGGAGCCGCCCGCTTGGCCAGAGCACTTCGATCAGGAAATTTAGATAGGGTTCGCGGACCGGTTTGGTCGAAGACACCCGAATGACGCTTTTGCCGTCTGGGCGCAAAATCGGAGTAAAAGTCAGGTCCGTCAGGAAGTATTGGCGATCGACACCTGCCCGATTGAAGTCTTCAGCGGACGCCAGAACCGGCACAACTTCACCGGGCGCTAACGTTTTCGCGTCCAGCAGTTCGATTTCAGCCACCAGCGGTTGATTCAGCGAGGACTTCAGCGTGACCTCGCCCAAGCCCAGCGCATAAGCCATTTCGGAAGTCAGCGCGGTAGCAGCCGCGATTGCCAGCACCAGATTGCGAACCCGAACCATTGTGTAAATCCTTGTTTTTTAACTTTTCTCGGATCTTCGAGAGGGTCTTATAGTCACTGCCTGCGCCCGCCAGGTGGCGGTCCCCCGTCAGCGATAAGCCTAAACAGCGTTGTTAGCTAGAATAATTCTTCGAACTTCCAGCAAGTATCTTTTACAGATAGTGTTTTATCAACAACTCACCAGACCAGGCAGCGTTGCCCACTACGCCTTTTCGCACGTTATCAGACCCAATCCACAAATTAGCTCCGCGGGCTTCAAGCAAGTCGCAACTGCTGGCGACCTGCGTTCGCCGAGTGCTGGCTTTTTCAAACCACTTAAGCGCACCACTGTAGCGGAAAGCATTCTTGACACTGAACATTCGAGACTTAACCCGACGAAATACCAGGGAAACGCCACCTCGACTATGCCACTCCGCATGCGTCTCGGTGGGTTCCGGCACAAAAAAAGCGCCGCGGGGTTGCCGAGGCGCTTCTGGTATCGCTTTTGTCTAGGATTAACGCTCCAGGAGAATGCGCAACATGCGGCGTAACGGCTCGGCCGCCCCCCAAAGCAGCTGATCGCCGACGGTAAATGCACCGAGGTAATGCGACCCCATGTTCAGCTTGCGCAGGCGGCCGACCGGGACACTCAATGTGCCAGTCACCGAAGTCGGGCTCAGCTCCTGCATGCTTGCGTCACGATGGTTCGGAACAAGCTTTACCCAAGGGTTGTGCTGGCTAATCATGCCTTCGATATCGGAGATAGGCACGTCCTTGTTCAGCTTGATGGTCAACGCTTGGCTGTGGCAACGCATGGCGCCGACACGAACACAAATACCATCCACCGGAATCGGGCTTTTGAATCGACCCAGGATCTTGTTGGTTTCCGCCTGGGCCTTCCATTCTTCGCGGCTCTGCCCGTTCGGTAGTTCCTTGTCGATGTAAGGGATCAAGCTACCGGCCAGTGGAACGCCAAAGTTATCGACCGGGAACGCCTCCGAGCGCTGGCATTCGGCAACTTTTCGATCAATGTCCAGAATGGCGCTAGCCGGGTCAGCAAGCTCGTCAGCGACCGAAGCATTGATACTACCCATCTGCTTGATCAGCTCACGCATGTTCTGCGCACCGGCACCAGACGCGGCCTGATAAGTCATCGCACTCATCCAGTCGACCAGCCCATGCTCGAACAGACCGCCAAGCCCCATCAGCATCAAGCTGACGGTGCAATTGCCACCGATGTAGTTGAGTGTGCCTGCATCCAGCTGATGGTCGATGACCTTGCGGTTCACCGGATCCAGCACGATAACCGCGTCGTCGTGCATGCGCAGCGTGGACGCCGCATCGATCCAGTAGCCTTTCCAGCCCGCCTCACGCAGCTTCGGGAAGACTTCACTGGTGTAGTCACCACCTTGGCAAGTGAGAATTACATCGAGAGTTTTCAGCTCGTCGATGCTGTAGGCATCCTTCAGCGGCGCTATTTCCTTGCCGATCGAAGGACCCTGACCGCCGACGTTGGAGGTGGTAAAGAACACCGGCTCGATCAGGTCGAAATCCCGCTCCTCCAGCATCCGCTGCATGAGCACGGAACCAACCATACCGCGCCAACCGATCAGACCTACACGTTTCATCGCAACTACACCTATATATATGTGGCCCGCGGGACGGGCCGTCGATAAACAAAGACGCTTTCGGGTTCAAAAGCGCGGGCGCGTTGTTCATACACATCAAACACCACGCCTCGCACTATTCGGCGTTTCCGCCTAGCCGTCGCCCGCTAGCGCTATCAACGGCCGGTGCAATGGGGCCAGAGAGATTACAACTTCGCGAGCGCCGCGACTACCGCATCGCCCATCACCTGAGTATTCGCTTTTTCACAACCTTCGGACCAGATATCACCTGTTCTCAATCCCTGGTCGAGCACGTTGCTGACTGCCTTCTCGATCGCATCTGCGGCAGCGACCTGGTTGAAGCTGTAGCGAAGCATCATCGACACCGAGAGGATCGTTGCCAGCGGATTGGCGATACCCTTCCCGGCTATATCCGGAGCTGAACCATGGCAAGGCTCGAACATGCCTTTGTTGTTCGAGTCGAGAGAAGCAGAAGGCAGCATGCCGATCGAGCCGGTCAACATGGAAGCTTCGTCCGACAGAATGTCGCCGAACATGTTGTCGGTGACGATTACGTCGAACTGCTTCGGCGCACGTACTAACTGCATCGCTGCGTTATCGACATACATATGGCTAAGTTCGACATCCGGATAATCTTTGCCGACCTCCTCCACAACAGCGCGCCACAGCTGACTGGATGCCAGTACGTTCGCCTTGTCCACCGAGCAGAGCTTCTTGCCTCGAACAAGAGCCATGTCGAAACCGACCTTGGCTATACGGCGGATCTCGCTTTCGCTGTAGGGCAGCGTATCGAACGCCATACGCTCGCCATTTTCCAGCGTTTTGCTCTCGCGCGGCTGGCCGAAATAGATGCCGCCAGTCAGTTCCCGGACAATGAGAATATCCAGACCGGACACGATCTCCGGCTTAAGGCTAGAGGCAGCCGCCAGCTGCGGGTACAGCAGCGCCGGTCGCAGATTCCCGAAGAGGCCCAGCTGGGAGCGAATTTTCAACAAGCCACGCTCGGGGCGGATGGCCGGATCGATGGCGTCCCACTTCGGCCCGCCAACCGCGCCCAGCAGAATGGCATCCGCCGCACGAGCACGCTCCAGCGTCTCGTCAGCCAGTGGAACGCCATATTTATCGACCGCCGCGCCACCCAGCTCGTCATAGCTCAGCTCGAAATCGAGCTGAAACTTTTTGTTGGCCAGCTCCAGCACCTTGACCGCTTCGGCCATGATTTCAGGGCCGATACCGTCGCCGGGAAGAATTAAAATCTGCTTGGACATTGAAAAATTTCCCTTTGGAATAACTGAAAGCCGCGAGCAACTTGCTTGTGCTCGCCGCTTCTCTATTTACTTAATAGCGCCAAACAACCAGGGCTGGTTCTGTTGATGACGGGTTTCAAACGTCTTGATGGCCTCAGCGTCTTGCAGAGTCAGGCCGATATCATCCAATCCGTTAAGCAGGCAGTGCTTGCGAAATGCATCGACCTCGAAGCCGTACTGAACACCGTCCGGACGGGTAACCGTCTGAGCAGCAAGGTCTACAGTGAGCTGATAACCCTCATTGGCCTCTGCCTGTCCGAACAGTTCGTCGACCTCGTCTTCCTTCAGGACGATCGGCAGCAGGCCATTCTTGAAACTGTTGTTGTAGAAGATGTCGGCAAAGCTCGGCGCGATGATCGTCCGGAAGCCATATTCTTCCAGCGCCCAGGGCGCGTGCTCACGGGATGAACCGCAACCGAAGTTCTCACGCGCAAGCAGGACGCTAGCCCCCTGATAACGCGGAAAATTCAACACGAAATCCTGGTTCACGGGGCGAGTCGAACAATCCTGATTGGGCTGCCCGACGTCCAGATAGCGCCACTCATCGAACAGATTGGGCCCGAAACCGGTACGCTTGATCGACTTGAGAAACTGCTTGGGGATGATCTGATCGGTGTCGACGTTGGCGCGGTCGAGCGGCGCGACGAGACCGGTATGCTGGGTAAATGCTCTCATGGTGGTCTCCTCAGGCCAGCATCAATTCACGAACGTCTACGAAACGACCGGTCACCGCAGCCGCGGCCGCCATTGCCGGGCTCACCAGATGCGTCCTGCCACCGGCACCCTGCCGACCTTCGAAGTTGCGGTTGGAGGTGGACGCGCAGTGCTCGCCACTGCCCAGCTTGTCCGGGTTCATCGCCAGACACATGGAGCAGCCCGGCTCGCGCCATTCAAAGCCTGCCTCAACGAAAATCTTGTCCAGCCCCTCCGCCTCGGCCTGCCGCTTGACCAGCCCGGACCCCGGCACCACCATCGCTTGCTTGACCGTTGCGGCAACCTTACGACCCTTCGCCACTTCCGCTGCGGCGCGCAGGTCTTCGATCCGAGAGTTGGTGCAAGAACCGATGAAAACGCGATCGAGTTGAATGTCAGTAATCGGTTGGTTGGCTTGCAGCCCCATGTACTTCAGCGCGCGAGTGATGGAGTCACGCTTGACAGGGTCAGCTTCAACAGCCGGATCCGGCACGTTCTGGTCAACCGCCAGCACCATTTCAGGTGAAGTACCCCAGCTAACCTGTGGCTTAATGTCTTCGGCATTCAACTCCACGATCGTGTCAAAAACGGCGTCTTCGTCGGAAACCAGCGTCGTCCAGAGTTCGACAGCCCGCGCCCAATCGGCGCCTTTGGGCGCAAAGGGTCGACCGTCCACATAAGCGATGGTTTTCTCGTCTGCAGCCACCATCCCCACGCGCGCCCCGGCCTCGATGGACATATTGCAGATGGTCATGCGCCCTTCCATCGAAAGGTCACGGATGGCACTGCCAGCGAACTCCAGCGCATGGCCGTTGCCGCCGGCCGTGCCGATCTTGCCGATCACGGCCAAAACGATGTCTTTGGCAGTCACGCCAAAGGGCAGCTTGCCCTCGACGCGCACCTGCATGTTCTTCATTTTTTTAGCGACCAGGCACTGCGTGGCGAGGACATGCTCGACTTCCGAAGTGCCGATGCCATGGGCCAGTGCAGCGAAAGCGCCATGCGTAGAGGTGTGCGAGTCCCCGCAGACCACTGTCATCCCCGGCAGGGTTGCGCCCTGCTCTGGGCCGATCACATGGACGATGCCCTGACGAACGTCGTTCATCTTGAATTCAAGAATGCCAAAGTCGTCGCAGTTCTCGTCCAAAGTCTGCACTTGGATACGGGAAACCTCATCGGCGATCGCTTCCAAGCCGCCCTGACGCTCGCCCTTGGTAGTCGGCACATTGTGATCCGGGGTGGCAATGTTGGCATCGATGCGCCATGGCTTGCGCCCGGCCAGGCGAAGCCCTTCAAACGCTTGCGGTGAGGTCACTTCGTGCAGGATATGACGGTCGATATAAATCAGTGACGAGCCATCATCGCGGCGCTTGACCTCGTGCATTTCCCAGAGCTTGTCGTAGAGCGTTTTACCAGCCATCGGACTTTCCTCATCAGTGCGTTGGGCAATAGCCCTTTTGCTTATGAGGTCATGCTAGGGACTTGCAATGGATTACTCAAATTCATATTTTTCATCTTACTCATTCCTTATCGGAATACAGACATCTATCCTCATGCTAATGACGTCAGTCCAAAACCGATGACCGGAGCCAGCCATGGACCTCGCCAGCCTTAACGCTTTTGTAGCAATCGCCGAGATGGGGAGCTTCTCCCTCGCCGCTGAGCGTCTGCATCTGACTCAGCCGGCCGTGAGCAAGCGCCTGGCTTCGCTGGAATCACAGCTGAGCGTGCGACTGTTTGATCGGCTTGGCCGGGAAATCGGGCTGACTGAAGCTGGCCGCGCGCTGCTACCTCGCGCTTATCAGATCCTCAACGTGCTGGACGATACCCGTCGTGCACTGACCAACCTCAACGGCGACGTCAGCGGACAACTGAGCCTGGCCACCAGTCACCACATCGGACTGCATCGTCTACCACCGTTGCTGAGAGCCTTCACGCGTGCCTATCCGAAGGTGAATCTGGATATTCGTTTCCTCGATTCGGAGGTCGCTTACGATGAAGTTCTGCACGGTCGAGCCGAACTGGCCGTAATCACGCTGGCACCGCACACTGCATCGCCGATTCGCGCGGTCAAGGTCTGGGACGATCCACTGGACTTCGTCGTCGCCCCCGAACACCCGCTAGCCCAGAAGCCTGACATAACGCTAGCCGACGTCGCCGGCTTTCCTGCGGTATTTCCAGGTGGCAACACGTTCACCCATCACATCGCTCACCGGCTGTTCGAGCGTGAGAGGCTGACGCCTAATATCACGATGAGCACCAATTACATGGAGACCATCAAGATGATGGTTTCGATTGGGATCGCCTGGAGCGTGTTGCCCCGCACCATGCTTGATGATCAGGTAGTACGATTGCCCCTCTCGGGCATCCAACTGGCGAGGGAGCTCGGCTACATCACCCATACCGAGCGCACCCTGTCCAACGCGGCAAAGGCCTTCATGTCACTGCTGGAGGCCGACTAAGCGCACTTGCACTTTGCCACTAGCTACGGATAAGTTCGCGGAACAACAACAAGATCCAAGAGAGCCATGAGCATCGCCTACCGTCGAAACACTACGCAGATCCAGTTCTTCGAGGCCGCTCATGTTGCCGCCTGATGCCACGTCTGATTCCTCCCCAAGCGGCGCACCACAACCATGGCAGGACGTTGCGCGCCTACTATCGATGCTTGACGGTGCAGGGCTCGGCCTGTGGTCCTGGGATGTTCAACGCGACGCCATGCATTGGTCCCTCGGCACGGGGAAGCTGTTCGGCCTGAGCGCGCCGCTCGTAGAGCTTTCTCCAGCTCGGTATCTGGAACTCGTCGTACCTGAAGACCGACCACACGTCGAGACCGCAATATGTTCGATGCTCACTGGCGCCGAATCACGGTTCAGCTTCCGCCATCGCGTCTGCTGGCCAGACGCCAGTGTGCGGTGGCTTGAAATCGATGGGCAACGGCAGGTCAATGAGAATGGGGAGACGACGCTGGTGGGCGTCATCCGCGACATCACCGACCGTCACATTCAGGCGCAGGCGCTGGAAGACAGCCAAGAACGCCTTGAGCTGGCACTCGCCTCCGCAGAGCTGGGCAACTGGGAATGGCACATTCCAAGCGACCGGCTCTATGCCTCGTCCAGGGCCTCCGAGCTGCAAGGTCTGGTAGAAGGCCCATTCGATGGATCGTTTCGTGAGTTTTTCCGCAGCGTCGCTGCGAACGACCGCAAGACCATGCGGGCGGCATACAGCGACCTCCTCGCCGGGCGTCGACAAACCTATCAGGCCACGTACCAGGCCAACCATCCAGACGGCACGATTCGGCACCTCGAAAGCACCGCCAAGCTCTACCGAGACGAGCATGGCGCGCCCTTGCGCATGGCCGGAATTATCATCGACGCCACCGAACGGGTACTACGTGCGCAGCACCTGGCGGCGTCGGAAGCGAAGTTCTCAGCTTTGTTTCAAGGCAGTCCAGACCCGATCTCCCTGTCCCGCATCCGCGACGGGGTTTTCATGGAGATCAACCCGAGCTTTAGCGTTGTGTTCGGCTGGGAGAGCACCGATATCGTCGGGCGATCTGCTCCGGAAATCGGCATCTGGCAGGACGAACGGCAGCGAAAATCACTGTTCGAGCAACTGATGCGTGATCAACGGCTGGAGAACGCCGAGGCACAGTTCCGCACCAGGACAGGAGAGATCGTCACTTGCGTGGTTTCCAGCCGGTTCATCCGCGTCGACCGCCGCCTGTGCATCGTCACCACTTTTCGTGACATTACCAAACGACAACAGGCCGAGGCGGCGCTGAAGGCCAGCGAGGTTAAATTCGCCAAGGCTTTTCATTCGAGCCCTGACGCCATCATCATCAGCGAGCGCGGCACCGGACGATTCATCGAGGTTAACGAAGGCTTCCAACGCCTCTCAGGCTACAGTCCCGAAGAAGCCATCGGCAGAACCTCTTATGAATTGGGCGTCTGGCCCAGCACGCAGCGCCAGGAGATTCTCGAACGGCTCGAACGTGACGGCCGGGTGACGAACTGGGAGATGGTCGGCCAGGATCGTCACGGTCGTTTAAAGCACATTGAAGTGTCGGTAGAGCCCATCGTGCTGAACAACACAGATTGTCTGCTGTTATCCGCACGGGACATCAGCCAACTCAAGGCCGCCCACGCGCAAATTCACCACCTGGCCTATCACGACCCGTTGACAAACCTGCCTAACCGAACGCTGTTGATGGATCGCCTGACTCAGCAGACGGCGTTGCATAAACGCCACAAGCTGCGTGGCGCCCTACTGTTTCTCGACCTCGATCATTTCAAACACATCAACGACTCGCTTGGACATCCGGTCGGTGACGCGGTATTGAAAATGATCACTGCCCGCCTCGAGGCCAGCATCCGACAGGAGGACACCGTAGCCCGCTTGGGTGGCGATGAATTCGTTGTGCTACTCACCGGTTTGACGGGCAAGCGCTCGGAGGTGACCCGCCATGTCCGCCAGGTCGCCGAAAAACTTCGCACCCTCCTCGCCGAGCCTATGGTGTTCGAAGGCAACAGGCTGCAGGTAACGCCCAGTATCGGTATCGCCTTGATGCCTGATCACGGCGAGACGCCTGCCGATCTGCTGAAGCGCGCCGACATTGCGCTATATCGGGCTAAGGACGCCGGACGCAATGCGATTCAGCTGTTCCGCACCACAATGCAACAAGCCGCCAGTGCACGCCTCCAGCTTGAGAGCGAACTGCGTCTTGCCCTACAGCGCAACGAATTCGAGTTGTACCTTCAACCACAGGTCGATGCGCGCTCCGCCAGGGTGATCGGCGCCGAGGCCCTGTTGCGCTGGCATCACCCGGTGGATGGCGTGCGTTCCCCTGCCCAGTTCATCGACGTGCTCGAAGAAAGCGGCCTGATTGTCGAAGTGGGCAATTGGGTCATCAGGGAGGCCTGTCACATCGCCGCATCGCTGTTGGCCAACGGCGTCGTTGATTCGGACAGCTTCAGCCTCTGCGTCAACATCAGTCCACGGCAGTTCCGCCAGAGTGATTTCGTCGAACGGGTTCTCGAAGCGCTCAAAGCCGTCAGCCTTCCGCACACGATGATCAAACTGGAAATCACCGAAGGCATCGTTATCCAGAACCTGGACGACACCATCGCCAAGATGCGCCGCCTCTGCCGACAGGGCGTGAGCTTCGCCATGGACGATTTCGGCACTGGTTACTCTTCCCTCACCTACCTGAAGCGGCTACCAGTCGATGTCCTTAAGATCGATCAGTCCTTCGTTCGCGATGCACTGGATGATCCAAACGACGCCGAGATCATTCGCGCCATTGTCGCAATGGCGCGAAGTCTAAGGCTGGAAGTGATTGCCGAAGGGGTCGAACAACAGGCGCAGCTTGACCTGCTCCAAGCGCAAGGCTGCTACCTGTATCAGGGATATCTCTTCAGCCGCCCTCTTCCGCCGGCAGATTTCGGAGAACTGCTCAAAACTCACTCACTCTGCTGAAAGGCGTTTCCAGAAAACGAAAACCCCGCCGTGCGAACTGCACAGGCGGGGTTACTGTTCAAGCTACGTGCTGGCGGCTCGCTCAGCCCTCCAACGCCAAACGCTCACCGTTAATTGGGATGCGCTTGGGTTTGGCCTCCTCTGGCACGACACGCTCGAGCTCGATGCTGAGAAGCCCATTTGTCAGCTCTGCGCCCTTCACTTCAATATGGTCGGCGAGGCGGAATGAGAGCTTGAAAGCACGCTGGGCGATACCCTGGTGCAGGTAGGTAACGTTTTCGCCACTGTTCTCACGCCTGCCACCGCTCACAGTCAGCACGCCTCGCTCGACCTGCAAATCCAGGTCGGACTCATGGAACCCAGCGGCAGCTATGATGATGCGGTACTGATCATCGCCGTGCTTTTCCACGTTGTAGGGCGGGAACGAGCCGTTTGCATCATTGCGCAGCGCGGACTCGAACAGATCGTTGAAGCGATCGAAACCAATGGACTGACGAAACAGTGGGGCCATCGAAAAACTAGTCATTTTGCTGTCTCCTGATATTCAGCGAGTGGTCCTGTGATGCCCAAAATAGGAACTGCTCGCCTGTTTTCAAGACCGGTCGTCGAGGATTTTTTATGTCGAAAGTGATGTTGATAACGGGGGCCAGCCGTGGCATCGGCGCTGCCACAGCCAGGCTCGCAGCGGCTGAAGGCTACGCGTTGTGCTTGAACTTTCGATCGCGCCAGGACGCAGCCGACCAGCTATTGAACGAGCTGCACAGCCGGGGCGCGCGCGCAATTGCGGTTGAGGCGGACGTAGCGGAGGAGTCGCAAGTCATACGCTTGTTCGAAGCGCTTGATGCCGAATTCGGCAGGCTCGACGTACTCGTCAATAACGCCGGCATGCTCGAACGCCAGACGCGCCTGGAAGACATGGACAAAGCACGCCTGGAGCGCGTATTCGCGGTAAATGTATTCGGTAGCTTTCTCTGCGCCCGCGAGGCGGTCAAGCGCATGTCCACTCGCAACGGTGGTACCGGCGGTGCCATCGTCAACGTCTCCTCAATTGCAGCCAAACTCGGCGCGCCCAACGAGTACATCGACTACGCGGCCGCCAAGGGCGCGATAGATAGCATGACCCTCGGGCTGGCCAAAGAAGTGGCTGCAGAGGGCATCCGGGTCAATGCCGTACGGCCTGGCGTGATCCATACAGAAATTCACGCCAGTGGTGGCGAGCCCGATCGCATCGAGCGCGTAAGGAGCAGCGTGCCCATGGGCCGGGGCGGTGAAGCGAAAGAGGTCGCTGAAGCGATCCTCTGGTTGGCCAGCGACAAGGCCAGCTACACCAGTGGCGCTCTACTCGAAGTGAGCGGAGGACGCTAAACAGCCGCCTTAAAACCCTGCGCGTTTACGTCTAGACCCAGCAGTGCGTCGAGCCGATCGCAATCGTTTTCCCGCCGAACCTGAGCGAACAGCGTAACGGCTTGCGGATAGTTACGGGTAAGCAGGGATAACCATTGTTTGAAACGACCTGGCGCATAGCGCGGAGACATCTTGCGTCGCGCCTGCATCCAGAAATCGGCCAAAAGCGGTTGCAGATCTTCCCAGCTCAGCGGCTCGAGCAGCGCGCCGGCCTTTGCCGCCGCGATTTGCCGAGCCAGGTCCGGCCGACAAACCAGTCCGCGTCCTAGCATGATGTCCTCAACTCCGCTGACCTCACGGCAACGTCGCCAGTCCTCGACCGACCAAATATCGCCATTGGCAAACACCGGCACATTGACGACGTCCCTAACCTTAGCCACCCACTCCCAATGCGCTGGAGGTTTGTATCCCTCGACCTTGGTCCGCGCATGCACAACCAGTTGCGCAGCACCGCCATCAACCAGTGCACGGGCACAGTCGAGCGCGCCGTCCTTGTGGTCAAAACCCAAACGCATCTTCGCAGTAACCGGTATCTGCGCCGGAACCGCCTTACGTACTTCGAAAAGGATGGAATGAAGCAGATCCGGCTCCCTGAGCAGAACGGCGCCACCGCGGGATTTGTTGACCGTTTTGGCCGGGCAGCCGAAATTGAGATCGATTGCTGGGGCGCCGAGGCTACACGCGAAGGCCGCATTGTCAGCCAGGCAGAGCGGATCCGAGCCCAGCAACTGCACACGCAACGGCGTACCTGCGCGGGTTGCAGCGCCGTGTTCAAGCTCGGAAGCAAGCTTAAGAAAACTGGATGCCGGTAACAGACGATCCGACACTCGGATGAATTCGGTCACGCACCAGTCAACAGCGCCAACACGGGTGAGAACGTCGCGGAGAATGTCATCAACGAGCCCTTCCATAGGCGCCAAGGCGATCTGCATTAGAAACGACCCAACCGAGAAAGCGCTGCATTGTACGGACGCCAGCCATGGTAAGAAATGTCCGCGTCACGCCAATCGGCAGAACATCCGACGCCAAGCGATAAGCAAAAGGGTACTAGGGTTGAGCCTGCAAACGCGGACGCTTTATCTCAGTCACAGGGAATCAAAGTCCGAGTCTGGCCGCGCTGGCCTTGTAATGTTCGGCCTGCTGCACGTCTCGTGCGAGGCCATGGCCGCCCGCCATGTACAGCTGAGCCAACCTGGCCGCCGCTAAGGGGTGCCCTGCGTCGACGGCAAGCTTCCACCAATGCGCGGCCTTGGCGCCGTCTGGGCCGTGAGTAGCGTCTTCGCCCAGGCTGATGACACCCATCTGGTAAGCGGCCTTGGCATCGCCCTTTTCGGCGGCCAGACGCAGCAGACGTATGCCCTCTTGCCTGGCACCAAATCCCTGTCCTCTAAACAGCAGAATATGGCCGTAAAAGCTTTGCGCCTTCGAATCGCCAATCGCAGCCATGCGCGAAAATTGGCCCTCCATCCAGCGCCACAGTTTCGGTTGCTGAACGGCCCAACGTGAGCTCATCAATTTGCGAGCAAACAGATAACCGACTCGCGCACGGATGTTATTCAGCATTACGGAATCCCTGGATAATCAAACTCGAACACTCGCGCAACCTCACCTGCGTGCCAGGATGCGGCCGCAGAACCGTCTGCCGGACCAGAAAAGCGCCCTAGGCGGGTAGCACATTCGAAAAAACCGGTTCTTGGCAGACGACTTGCCCCTTGGCTCACCACCAACGCACTACGTAGCGGCCGATCCGCACGGGCATCCAGCGAAGCCAGATGTTCCAGCGCGGCTGTCAAGGTTTGCATGGCCGGCGCCGGTAACTGGAGCCGCTCGACCAACGCGCGGTAAGTGACCAGATGGCGCTGTCGCCGGACCTCAGCCAACTCGTCCAACAACGCCTGCCAATGTGGACGGCTAATGCGAATTGACGCTGCGGTGCCTGTCACGCCTCCTGCTGCCATCCTTCGATCTCCAATGCGCGGGCGAGTGCGCGACGTATCGCATTATCGGGATCGCGTTCACCGCTTTCGATGAGGGCGAGATAAGCAGGGCTGATACCCACCAAGCGCGCCAGCGCTTCTTGGCTCAACCCCTTAGCCTCTCGCAACATCGGCAACGTCCCGAAAGTTGGCAATGCGCCTAGAGCAGTATCACTTGCTTCAACTAGCTTTGCGGCGCTTACGTCACGCCCGTTCGTCAGCAGAGCCTGATACTCCTCCCACGGCAGCACGGCATACTCTGGCTTACCGTCCCGTATGATGACCTGAACACTCATCCGCTACCCCGACCGTAGTCTCAAATTGGAAAGTCGGGATCTTACCAGTCCGCGCGGCTATTTTTTCGACACCAGCCGGTCGCACCAAAGAATGAGGAAAGGGGCTGCACGAGCCATTCGAAAGAATTAATCCAGGATCTTTTTAGCGCCCGACATTCCGCCCGTTGCTGACGTCACTCTCCATTGGCTCGTCCAAGGAGGGTAACCGGTCGACACTTGCTCGAACATCCGCTGACTGGCTGTCTCTCCAGGTCCGAAACGCCTGCAACTCGCCAGACCACTTGCGGATTATCCAACCCAGTACTGCTAGATCATCAACGAAGCCAAGACCTGGAATCCAGTCGGGGATAGCGTCCAAGGGGGACAGGAAATACAACAAACCAGCTACCGCAGCCACCAGTGCGGGTCTGCTGACCTGCCGATATTCGCCTCGCCACCACGCCACGCACAGTTGCTGCAGCAAACCAAGATCTTCACGCAGACCTTTCATCAACCCACCCTGAGCCGAGCGTTTGCGCGCGACCGCAAGTAGCACGATGGGCAACCGGCCCCGAGCGAGCACACGTTGCGCCATCGGTAGGTATTTAAAGAAATTCCAAGGTGTTTTCATCAGATACCTCCGACTAGAGCTGCTTTGCTCGTTCTCTGAAAATATCCACAGAACCTGTGGATAAGCTTGTGAACAGCGGCTGGATGACTGGCTGGAACGCCCGCGTGGCGTGGCCTCTAAACAGATCGGCGGCTTTTTACTCAGCGCAAATAAATCTTTTACAATCAGTAAGTTAGCAAAACCCAGTGAGTTGCTGCGCCGCGTACAGGTGTCTTCCCAGACAAGACGGTATCAATGTGAATAACCGTAACATGTCAACGCCTTTTTAAGGCTAATTCGGCCTCAAAGGCGGTAGACAAAGTTAGCTGAGCGTTCTAACAAGGACAGCGCGCGTAGGCCCGCGTTCCTACCTACCGGACCGGGATAGCCAACGCAGCAGAACCGGCCCGATTTGAGAGCGGGTCTGCGCAGCACCGTTACAGGCATAAAAAAGCCGGTCGAATGACCGGCTTCGTTTATTCAAAATAGGCTGATCAGTTAACGCCCAGTTTGGTTCGATTTTTTTCTAAAGTGGCCGCACCGATTCCTTTAACTTCGAGGAGCTCGTCGACGGCGGTGAATGGGCCATGCGCTTCGCGATAAGCAACGATCGCCTTGGCCTTTGTTGCGCCAATACCCTTGAGTTCGCGGGTCAGGGTTTCGGCGTCGGCCGAATTGATGTTGATCGGCGCAGCTTGCTGGGCCGTTGCAACCACTACGGGGTCAGCAGACTTGGTCGGGCCAGCGAAACTGCTGAGAGAGACGCCAGCGAGCAGTGCGAATATTGAAGCGGATATAAATGACTTAAGCATTGTTCATGTCCTTATGAGTGTCGGATTAGCAACGCGGTACTCCATGCGCCGCAATGACACTCTAAGTCGCACCAATAGCAAGTCAAATCGGGCTGCTTATTCTGTGAACCGTGCCCTCCGGGCGACTCAACGCATCACGTTGAACAGACTCAATCCCGCGATCTTCACATAACTCTGCTGGGCTGCTTCAAGCACCACCGTCTGCATCGATAGCCGAGACAGCGCTTCAGCGTAGTCGAGCTCACGCAGCTCGGCCTGCACGCCTTTGTTGACCAGCGCAACATCTTCGTTATCAGTTTGTGTTGTTTCGATTACATTGAGTCGAGCCCCGATGTTCCCGCGCGCCTGGTCAACACTGACCATGCCGTGGTCAAGGTTGGTTAGGGCTACTGCTACGGCGTCGCGAACGCCGGCATTGCCAGTTGTCGGGTTTTCCAGAGATGAGCGGAGGTTAGCAATGGTATCCAGGATGCCCTGCTTCTGCTGTGTTGCACTGGGGCCAGATAGCTTCGGAGTGATGTTTACCGCTTCCCCGCCTATAGCCGCTCCGTCGAGTTGCAGCGTCATGCCGCGAAACACCAACGAATCGCTCTTGCTAGAGTTACTATCCATTCTTAAGCCAGTTCCGTCCGTAAGCGGGGCCGCTGCAGGCAAGCCGCTATTGTCCAGCTCGTAAATATCGTAGCTGCCGTCCGCGTTGAACTGGAGTTGAACTCCATTGGCAGGAAAACCATTGGCTCCGGAAAAAGCAATCTCGTCACTAACGAGTGGAGCTGAAACGGCGAGAGTTGAACCTGGCGGAAACGATGCGGCTGGCTGTTTTTCCAAGCGCCCCGCATCTGTTACGTTCTGAAAAATGGACTTTCCGTTATCGCTGATCGGTATTCCCAGAGAGCTTGCGATCTGCAATTTCCGCTGCCCTTCGTCGCCCTGGTAGCTGTAGCTGCCATCGCCAGCGCGAACGAACGGTTGCGTCTTGCCCTGAAATCCGGAAAACAGGTACTCACCACGCGCGTTTCGGGTATTCATCAGCGAGAGCAGCTCGTCCTCCCTCTCGCCCAGCTCCGCCGAGATCGACTTTCGATCCTGAGGATCCAGCGCACCGTTGCCAGCCTGTACAGCCAGCTCACGAACACGCTGCAGCACGGTATTAACCGAATTCAGCGTCACCTCTTCCTGGGTCAGGCTGTTCTTTGCCGCAGTGAGGTTGGAGTTGTACTGGCTCAGCACATTCTGCTGCTGCTCAAGCTGCAACAAACGCACCGACGCGACCGGATCGTCTGCCGGCGTCAGGATTCGGTTACCCGTGCTGATCTGTTCCTGTGTGCGGGTTGCATTGGAGTAGTTCCGTTGAATGCCGGCTACGCCGTTATTGAATGCTTGCAAGGTCGAGATGCGCATGGGCGGGCCTGTTACCTGAAGGTACTGATCAATGTATCGAACATGGAGCGGGCAACTTGAATGATTTGAGCCGAAGCGTTGTAGTACTGCTCGAACTTGATCAAGTTGGCTGCTTCCTCGTCCAGGTTCACGGCCGAGAGCGAGTCGCGATTATCGGTGGCCTGCTTGAGGATTGCGCCAGTTGCTTCGCTGTCCATACGGGCCTGAGCTGTCAGGGTGCCGACGCGCTCGACCAATTCGCCGTAGCCATCGGTGAAGCTGAAGCCGGATCCTACAATCGCACTATCAACCCCCACCGTCTGTTTGGTCTGTAAATTTACCAGCGCTAGCGCGTTCCGGTTATCCGATACTCCGTTTGTATTGAAGCCTAAGCTGAACGCATCCCCCGACTGCGGACGACCACTTAGGGAAAACTCGAATAGGTAAGGATCAGAGCTAGTCGATGGAGGGATTGGGGGTGGTGTATACGCCAGCCGTACAGTATTGGTAGTGCCGGACGCTAAGCTGGCGAGCGGATTGCCATTGCTATCGATCAGCTGCCACTCGGGCGGCAAGGTGCTAGACGAACTAAAAGTATAAGTTCCGTTTGCCGCCGTGGCTTCAAAGGCGGGAAGTGCGGCGAACGCACTTTTCAAACCGGGTACATCAATCGGCGACGGCCCCGATAGGAGAAGCGGTTGACTGACATTGCCAGTGCCTCGGTTCTGCAGGCTCGACTCACCGCGCACAATCGACGCGAAGGCCAACTGGTCCGCCTGATCCAAATCAACGGCGATATCGGTCGCGCCCCGGCGCGTCGGCATTGCCGTGTAGGTTGCGCCGGCCACACTAGCCGGTCCGACACTAAATCCCAGGCCCGCTATTTCACCGTTACTGACATCGAAGACCGTCGGCACACCGCTTGTTTGCAACCAAGCGCCGCCTACGGGACGCACGCGAAACTGTTCCGTAGACCCTGAAACGAACTCAATCTGATAATCGCTGGTCGTCAGACTTGATGGGGTTTCGATTCGTACGTCCAACCCTGTTGGGTACGTGCGCCTGCCGACTAGATCAGACGAATTGATATCTTTGAACAGACCAACACCTACCTGCCCCTTTAGATCCAACCCCTGCCCCAGCTGCGTGTTGACCTGATCACTTACAGCCAGCGCCAGCCGCCCTAACGAATTCATCGTCGAGTCCAACACCTCGCCGCGATAGCGGATCAAGCCACCCAACTCACCGCCGGTAATCTGCGACGTGATGCCTTGCTCCGAACCTCCGCTAACAAATCGAATCTCGTGACGGGTGGGATCGCTGAGCCCCGGGACCACTTTGAGCTGACTCACCGCCTTACCCACCACCAACGGCTGACCACTGCCAACCGAGATATTGAAGCTGTTGTCATCCTGCGGCGTCACGCTGATGCCGATATACGTCGACAATTGCCGCACTGCCTCGTCGCGCGCATCGAGTAAATCGTTGGGCTGTTTGCCGTTGGCCGAAGCGGTCGCGATAGCGTCGTTCAAGCTGCCGATGCTGCCAGCGAGGCGATTGACCTGATCGGTAACTGCTGCCATCTGCTTATTGGTAAAGTTGTTCTGCTCAGTCAGACGGTCAGACACGGTATTGAAACGGCGTGCCAAGCCTTCGGCTTCAGCCAACACCAGCTGACGTGCCGGAATATTGGCTGGGTCTTCCGCCGCCGTTTGCAGCGCTGAAAAGAACTTCTGCAACGATGGGGTGATACCTGTCGTGCTGCCGGCTAGCAACGAATCAAGCTGGTCAATCTGGCTTTTGTACGCTTCAACGTCACTGCTGAGCGACGTACTGCTGCGCAGCTGACTGGTGAGGAATTCGCTGTAGCTACGGCGAATCTCGACCAGCGTCGTACCTGAACCGACGTACCCAGCACCGCTGAACTGCGGCGTACGGGTCGCTTGGGAGGCATCCTGACGGCTGAAGCCTGGCGTGTTGACGTTGCTGATGTTGTGGCCAGTAATGGACAACTGGCTCTTGCTGGCACTCAGGCCAGACAGGCCTATATTCAGTAAGTCAGCCATGTTTAACCCCTAGTCCGCATCGCGGGCGACGTGCTGGCGTCGGCAATTGTCTGATAGGTCTGCACCTTACGGGCGATCTGATTGATCTTGTTCGCGTACTGCGGATCGGTCGCATAACCGGCCCGCTGCAATTCGTTGACGAAACGCTCGGAATCACCAGAGACGCTCGCCACCTGGATCGCAGGCTTATAGCGCTCGTTGTTCTCCAACAGCCGGACGTAATCGTTAAAGCTCTGCTCGAACGAGTCGTAAGCCCGGAAACCGGCTACCTGCTTGGTCGCTTTACCGTTCACGTATTCGGTCGTGGTGACTTTCGCCGACTCCCCGCTCCAGCCATTAGCCTTAATACCAAACAGGTTGTGGCTGTTGCTGCCGTCTTTCTGCTTGATCATCGACTTGCCCCAACCTGTCTCGAGCGCAGCCTGGGCCACGAGGAAACGCGGTTCTACGCCGAGACGCTTGGCTGCTTTTTCTGCCATGGGCAACATGGTCGCAATGAATTCAGCCGGAGAGCTGAAGCGCGTCTTGCTTGGGGCGCTTGGGGCGCTCGCTTCGACGCCATTGATGGTCAAAGCTGCTTCTTTGGGCGCCGCGAAAGCGGTGGCTGGCTTCCAGTCGAGATTGACCAACGGCTGAGTCACTCCCGCTTGATTTGCTTGCTCGGCCTGAGGACTCGCGGCAGCGACATCCGCCTGCGCCCGCTCGGCCAGACGGCCCGGCAGGGCCAGACGACGCTGGTTGAGCAACTGGGTATCGTTACGGGCCGGGTCAACCTTAGCAAGCGTCGTGTTGGCGTTAGGGTTGCTCGACCATTTGACACCTTCAGTCTGCGCAACCTGTGCGAACGGATTAGGCTTCTCGACAGGTTTCTGATCCTTGCTCAACTGGCGAATCAGTACATCGGCCAGCCCAATGCCACCGCCTTCCTTGGACAGCGTGACTGAGAGCTGCTGGTCATGCATATCTTGGTACTGCTTGCTGGCCTGGCTGTTGAACGGATTGTCCTTCGCCATGACCTCGGTGGCCGAACGCATCGACTTGAGCATCTCGTTCATGAACAAGGACTCGAACTCCTGAGCGACCTTGCGCACGTTCTCGGCGCCGTCGCGGTCCTTGCCAACCTTGAGCTGGTTCAGCCGGTTGAGGTCGGAGTAACTACCGCTATCAGGGGTACGACGACCCAGTCCCAGACGATTTTCCATGTCCCGTTCCTCAGATAACGATCAGGTCGGCTTGCAGCGCACCGGCTTGCTTGAGTGCTTCGAGGATCGCCATCAGGTCGCTGGGGGCAGCACCTACCTGATTCACAGCGCGGACGATTTCATCGAGCGTGGTGCCAGGGCCGAACTTGAACATCGGTTTGGCCTCCTGCTCCGCCTTCACTTTGGAGTTAGGGACGACGACTGTCTGGCCGTCCGAAAGCGGGTTGGGTTGGCTCACCTGCGGATCTTCCGAAATGGTCACAGTCAGGCTGCCGTGGGTAACAGCTGCAGGTTGAACTCGGACGTTCTGACCGATCACGATGGTGCCGGTGCGCGAATTGATGATGACCTTTGCGACCGCCTGACCCACGTCCACTTCCAGATTTTCCAGGATGGACAAATAATCCACACGTTGGCTTGGATCCAGCGGTGCCGTGATGCTGATCGAGCCACCATCGAGTGCCTGAGCCACGCCTGGGCCGAGCAGCTCATTGATATGATCGACAACGTTCTTGGCGGTAGTGAAGTCCGGGCGATTGAGATTCATCGTCAGGGTCGTACCCTGGTTGAATGCGCTCGGCACTGGTCGCTCCACAGTCGCCCCTCCAGGGATCCGACCGGCCGACGGGATGTTGACGGTGATCCGCGAACCATCTGCGCCGCCCGCATCGAAACCACCAACCACCAGGTTGCCCTGGGCAATGGCGTAGACGTTTCCGTCAATCCCTTTAAGCGGTGCCATCAACAGACTGCCGCCGCGCAGGCTTTTGGCGTTACCGATCGACGAAACGGTGATATCGATCGTCTGGCCCGGCTTGGCGAACGGCGGAAGCTCAGCGTGTATCGACACAGCCGCCACGTTTTTCAGCTGAACGTTGCCGCCCGCGGGCACCTTGATACCAAACTGCGCCATCATGTTATTGAAGGTCTGCACCGTGAAAGGCGTTTGGGTCGTCTGGTCGCCGCTGCCGTTCAAACCAACCACAAGACCGTAACCGATCAGCTGGTTGCTACGTACGCCTTGAATGGTGGCGATGTCCTTCAACCGCTCGGCATGGGCAGGAAGCACTGCAACGCAAAGCAAGGCAATCAGAATCGAGCTGAACAGTTTCATTGCCTGCACCTGCTTAGAACGGCCACAACGGGCTGATGAAGAAACGGTCCAGCCAACCTGGCTGGCTGGCATCAGCGAAAGCGCCGGTGCCAGAGTAGGTAATACGGGCATCAGCGATACGGGTCGACGGGACGGTGTTGTCGGTGGCGATATCGTCCGAACGTACCAACCCGGCAATTCGCACCAGCTCATCGCCCGTGTTGAGCGTCATCCATTTTTCTCCACGGATCGCGAGGATGCCGTTAGGCAGCACGTCCGAGACGGTCACTGTGATCGAACCGGAGAGACTGTTGCTCTGCCCGGCCTGACCAGAACCAGAGGTATCACGCGCCGCTTCATACTCAGCGCCCAACGTCATCTTGTTGTCGGTCAGCGGATTGGCCATCGAAACAGCGCCGCCAAACAGGGAACCAAGGCCGATGTTGGCACTGCTGTCCTTGGATATTTTCGAGTTCGAGTTCTTACTCGCCTGGGTCTTTTCGTTAAGCGTCACGGTGATGATGTCGCCGACCCGATAGGCCTTCCGATCGTCGTAGAAATTAGTCTCGAAGCCCGCCTGGTAGATCGCCCCATTGTTCTGCGCAGCAGGCAGCGGTGTGCGCGGCAGAACTGGCGAGTAGTAAGGATCGTTAGGCTTCGGAGCTGGCGCCATGCAACCAGACACAATCACGGCGGACACCAGCGGAAGGACAATCAACAAGCGGCGCATATTCACCTCAATCCAGCGGCTGACAGCGGTTAAAGCTGCTGGGTAACAAAGGACAGCATCTGGTCGGCCGTGGAGATGACTTTCGAGTTCATCTCATAGGCGCGCTGAGTGGTGATCATGTTCACCAGCTCCTCGACCACACTGACGTTGGAGTTTTCCAAGGTGTTTTGCAGCACGGTACCCAGGCCATTGAGACCAGGTGTACTGACTTGTGGCGCACCGCTTGCGGCGGTTTCCAGAAACAGGTTGCTGCCCATCGCCTGCAGACCAGCCGGGTTTACGAAGTCAGCGGTCTGGATGTTGCCAATGATTTGTGGTGCCGGGTTACCCAGCGTTGTGACGGAAACAGTGCCGTCCTCGCCCACGGTGAATGTCTGCGTTTCCGGCGGCACGACAATCGCCGGCTCCAGTGAGTAACCGTTCGAGGTCACGATCTGGCCTTCAGCGTTCAGATGGAAACTGCCGTCACGCGAGTAGGAAACTGTGCCGTCGGGCAGCAGCACCTGAAAGAAGCCACGGCCGTTGATTGCCATGTCGAGCGGCTGTTCGGTGGTCTGCAGACTGCCGGCGGTGAACTGCTTCTGCGTACCGACGATCCGCACACCGGTACCCAATTGCAGACCCGATGGCAGCTCACTGTCCTGGCTGGACTGGCCACCAGGCTGGCGGCGGATCTGATATAGCAAGTCCTGAAACTCAGCCCGATCTTTCTTGAAGCCGGTGGTCGAGACGTTGGCCAGGTTGTTGGAAATGGTGGTCAGGTTCATATCCTGCGCGGACAGACCGGTCTTACTCACCCACAGTGCTGGAAGCATGTCGTTCTCCTATGGCGCCGGAATCTGGTCGCGCCGACTAGTTTGATTAGCTGATCTGCAAGACTCGGGCCGCAGCGGCACCATCTTCTTCGGCAGTACGCATCATTTTCACGTGCAGCTCGAACTGCCGGGACAGGGCCAGCATCGATGTCATCTCGGCAACAGCGTTGACGTTACTTGCCTCAAGGAAACCGGAGGTCACACGAACCGCGGCGTCAGCCTCGACAGGCTGTCCATCCTTCATACGTATAAGGCCGTCGGTGCCCTTCTCCAGCTGCTTGAGATCAGGGTTGACCAACTTGAGACGATCGACGGTTACCACTACGTTAGGATCTTCACCCAGCGCACGGATGCTGATTGAGCCGTCAGCGCCGATCTCCACTTTCTCTTCCGGCGGCACGGCAATCGGCCCGGCGTTGCCGAGTACCGGCAAACCATCGCCGGTCCGGAGCATGCCGAGTGTGTCGATGTTCAGGCTGCCAGTACGGGCATAGGCTTCGCTGCCGTCAGGCGCCTGCACGGCAATCCAGCCATCCCCTTCGATCGCAACGTCCAGATCCCGACCTGTCTCTTGCAAGGTGCCGGAGCTGAAGTCCGTACCCGGCCGCTCGGTCATGGCATACACACGTGCTGGAAAAGTGTCGCCAAAGACCTGCATGGAGCGCGCCTGCTCGAAGTCACGCCGAAAGCCCGTGGTCGAGATGTTTGCCAGGTTGTTGGCATGCGCCTGCTGGGCTTGAGCGTTCTGGCTCGCTCCCGTCATCGCCACATAAAGCATCTTGTCCATGGAACCTCCGCTGCACCCGAATTGACACTAATCAGACTTATGTAGCGAAACAAAGCAAGCCATGTGCCAACCACTAAACCAAGGCTTAAGCCTTTGAAATAAAAAACTTTTTCTAAAAAAAAAAAGGCCCCGGAGGGCCTTCTGAAAACGATGCGGCAGTTTCCCGCCGCCCCGCGCAGTGCTAGGTAGCAATTACCGCAGATTGATGATCGTCTGGGTAATCGCGCTTTCTGTTTCGATGGTCTTGGCGTTCGCCTGGTAGTTGCGCTGCGCCACGATCAGGTTGACGAGCTGATCTGAAAGCTCGACGTTGGAGTCTTCCAGTGCGCCGGCTTGAAGTGCGCCCATGGTGCCGACGCCTGGAGGGTTGCGTACCGGCTCACCGGATTCGAAAGATTGAACCCATTGAGTTTTACCAACCGGCGTCAAACCTTGCTCGTTGGCGAAGCTTGCAAGAACCACTTGGCCTTGAACCTTGGATTGGCCGTTCGTGTAGCGCGCAAAAATCTGCCCGCTCTCATCAATTTCGAGACCGGCTAATTCACCGGTGGTGTAGCCATCCTGACTGACGCTGTTTACGGCAAACGCACTGGAATATTGGGTAGCATTGCGAAAGTCCAAGGTAACGCCGTCGACGCTGGCATCGGCACCGTTACCTGCCCAGACTGCTGGCGATCCACCATTCGATGCGGCGGGAGACCAATTGGTCAGCTTGATTGTGCCATCGGGGTTGACCTGTAGATCGCCAGAAACTGTCGTTTCTAATTTACCAGCCGTATTAAATGATAACGTCGCCTCAAAAGGGTCAGTACCTCCCGGCGTTTGAGGGTTACGCCCGTCGACCAGCACGCTCATCGACCAAGTATTGGCTGGAGTTGGCTGTTTGACGAAGTACTGCGTCAACACATGCGCGTTGCCTTGAGAATCATAAATATTGGTTGAGGTCGATGAGTGATAGGTGGACGGGTCGTTTGGATTGAATAATGTGGTTGTCTGGTCAATAGGAGTTGCCGTGGAGTTCAGGTTGAAGGTCTGATCCATCTTGCTGGTTGGCTTAGGCTCCTGGCTATCCGATTGAATACGCAGGTTGCCAATAGTGTCTCCAAGCGTCCCGTTAGCATCTGTCATATAGCCTTGGAGGTTGTAGCCGAAGTTGTCGACCAACATGCCCTCGCGGTCGGTTCCGAAATAGCCAGCTCGCGTGTAGCTCATCGCACCGTTGTTACTGACCTGAAAGAAGCCTTTTCCGTTTACCGCCAGGTCCAACGAATTGCCGGTGTAATTGACATTGCCTTGCGTGAACTGCTGGGAAATATTGGCCAGCTGCACGCCGCTGCCAACCGAATTTTTGTTTACCCCCATAGACGAGGCATACACATCCGCAAACTCAGCACGGGACTGCTTGAAGCCCGCCGTGCCAGCGTTGGCAATGTTGTTACCCGTAACATTGAGGTCTTTGCTGGCGGCACGCATGCCGCTAAGGCCGATATTGAACGACATGAATTGCTCCTGTTACCGGGCGCGCCGGTAGTTACTGACCGATAACTTGGACTTGAGATAGCCCGATGCTGCCGACACCGGCCAGATTGAGCTGAAGCTCACCGCCGTTTTGTCCGAGAGTGACGCTGTCTACGTTGGCAGGAAGCAAGGTGTACAACCCCTTCGTCTCGCCTTGATAAGTGGCTTGTGCTTCGAATCGATAGGTACCCGGCGGCAAGGTCTTGCCGCTCGAGTCTTTGCCATCCCACATAAACGAAACATTGCCAGCTTCCTGCTGACCCATGTTGATCCGATTCACTACCGTACCGGCGCTGTCATAGACGTTGACCGCCACGTTGCTGCTGGTTGTCGGGAGAACGATGCTGGCCTTGAAGGTTTCGCTGGTATCCACAACGGCTTTATCGGTTGGCACGATTACTTTGCGGCCGACGAGTGACGATGCTTGCAGCGCTTGGGATGACTGATACCCGGACAGCATGGTTTCCATGCTCGAGTTCAGTTTTTCCACACCTTCAACGGTGCTGAACTGTGCCAGCTGCGCGATGAACTCACCGTTCTCTTGCGGCTCCAGCGGGTTCTGGTTGTTCAGCTGCGTAACCAGCAACTCGAGAAACTCGTTTTTGCCGAGGTCGTTGCTTTTTACTTCGCGATCTTTTATCTGGTATTGGTCAAGTACCGAGCCGGTACCGCTGACGCCGCCTGTCGTGCTCATGGCTATATCTCGTAGTGGTTACTGGCCCAGGGTCAGTACTTTCTGCAACATGGTCTTGGCTGTATTCATCAGCTCAGCATTGGTTTGAAACGACCGGCTGGCAGAAATCATGTCGGCCATTTCTTCAACGACATTGACGTTCGGGTAATACACGTAGCCTTCGGCATTCGCCGCCGGATGGTTGGGCTCGTACCGGGCTTGCAGTTCGCTCTGGTCTTCGACCACTCCCAGCACCTGCACGCCTGCCCCTGCCTGGTCCTGCTCAGCGAACAACGACTCGTTCGGCGACCCGTTGGTCTGCTGCAGCACGGTTGCGAACACGGGGTGACGCGCGCGATAAGTCTGATCGACGCTAGACGACACCGTTTCGGCGTTAGCAATGTTGCTGGAAATGGTGTTAAGACGAGTGCTCTGGGCACTCATGCCGCTGCCGGCGATGCTGAATACACTGCTGAGGGACATGGTTTTGCTCCTTTTATTCGCCGCGCAGGGCGCTCATGAGCCCCCGGAATTTACTGTTGAGCAACGTGAAACTTGCCTGAAAGTCGATAGCATTCTCGGCATAGGCCGCTTGCTCAACCTGGGCATCAACAGTGTTTTGATCGAGCGAAGCGTGCGCCGGCGTGCGGAAACGCAAGCCGGGATCGGCAATCTCCATGCCTTCGGCGGCAATATGCTTGCTGCTGGTCACGGCCACGCCGAATCCGCCCTGGTTCTTGCTGTTTTGCGCAGCAAGCACCGAGCTGAAATCCAGATCACGCGCTTTGTAGTTAGGGGTGTCAGCGTTGGCAATGTTGTTGGCAAGCACCTCGGCACGCTGAGCGCGAAAACCGAGCGCCTTCTCATGGATGCCGAGTGCCTTGTCGAAACTGATGCTCATGATCTAGCCCTTTGCCGGGTACAAGTCTGCTTAGCAAACTTACAGCAAAGCCCATGCCATTTCAGCAACCGACTGATCTATAAGACTTTTACGAAGAGTGGATTGGCCTAGGCGTCAAAAGCGGCAAAGCGTGACCTATGTTTTTGCCGCTCATCCAGCCCACAGCGACAGATTCCTGCCGCCTTTTGCTATGAATTAACCATTACTTTGCTTTGTAGATGATGCCCGGGCTGCATTGCACCATCTGATACAGCTCAGGAAGACCGTTCAGCGCTTCTGATGCTCCCAGAAAGAGGTATCCGCCTGGCTTCAACGTCGCGTGGATTCGTTTGAGGATGTCTTTCTTTACATCAGCAGAAAAATAAATCAGCACGTTGCGGCAGAACACCACATCGAACTTGCCGAGCACTGCATAGCTGTCGAGAAGGTTCTGCACCCGAAACTCAACACGACTACGAATTGCCGGCTTAACCACCCAACGACCCGGGCTTTTCACCTCGAAATGACGCTGCAGCCGCTCACTGGATAAACCTCGAGCGATAGCGAGACTGTCATATTCGGCTGCCTTCGATGCAGCAAGCATGGCGCCTGACAATTCAGTAGCCACGATCTGAACTGCCGTTTTCGGCTGGCTAGGACTACTGCGCTCGTACTCGTCGATGGTCATCGACAGCGAGTAAGGCTCTTGCCCTGATGAACAAGCCGCCGACCAGATACGCAAGCGCTGTCCCGGCGCGTTTTTCAGCAGCTCAGGCAGAACTCGGTTTTTCATCACCTCAAAAGGATAGGTGTCACGAAACCAGAGCGTCTCGTTGGTTGTCATGGCGTCCACGACCTGCTCGCGCAGGCCGCTACGTGGCTGGGACTGAATCTTCCTGACCAAATCGCCAAGCGTTTTGAGCCCTTGTTGCTCCATAAGCTTGTTCAACCTGCTGGACACCAGGTATTGCTTGTTGCTGCCCAGCAGAATGCCGCACGTCTTCTCGAGGAATATTCGGAACTGATCGAAATCCGGATCACCTGACACTAATAATGCCCACCAGTCATATTAAGAGGACGAAGCCTCAATTCTTATCCGTAGTCCGGATCCGCTCTATCACTCGATTGGCCAGATCATCTGCCTGAAACTTGGCGAGAAAATCGTCCGCTCCGACCCGCTTGACCATGCTCTGGTTGAACACACCGGAAAGCGAAGTATGCAGCAGAATATGCATATCACGCATAGCCGGATCCTGACGAACCTCCGTCGTCAGGGTGTAACCATCCATTTCTGGCATTTCGATATCGGAAATCATCATTATGAATTCGTCAGACGGCTTCTTGCCCTCCGCTACAAGCTTCCGCAGATAGGTGAGCGCCTGCCGCCCATCATTGTGCGCAACGACCTCGATTCCCAGATTTTGTAGACAACGCATGATCTGCTTTCGCGCCACAGACGAGTCATCGACAATCAGTACCCGGCTTGTTGACGCCTTGTTACTGGTTGCCTCGTCCGCAATGCTGACCGAGAGCACTTCGGACACCGGCGCCACTTCGGCGAGTATCTTTTCAACGTCGATGATTTCCACCATCTGTTGATCTACATGAGTCACGGCCGTCAAATAATGGTCGTGCCCAACACCCTTAGGCGGCGGAAGAATGTCTTCCCAGTTCATGTTGACTATCCGCTCCACCGAGCGGACCAGAAAACCAAGCACCTTGGTGTTGTATTCGACAATGATGGCAAAGCTATTCGGCAAATCCTGTAGCACTGGCTTTCCGGTAGCAGCGGACAGATCGAGAATAGAAAGCGTGCTTCCCCGAATGTTTGCCACCCCTCTCACCACCGGACTCGACCGAGGCATGACCGTGAGCCGAGGGCACTGCAGCACCTCTTTGACCTTGAACACGTTGATGCCATAAAGCTGCTTGCCGTCCAGTCTGAACAGCAGCAGCTCCAAACGGTTCTGTCCCACCAGCTGCGTACGCTGATTAACCGAATCCAATACACCGGCCATGCCAGTTTCCTCTTGCGTGTGAGATGGGCGGGCAGACATCTGTAGCTCAGACTATCTGGCGCTGAAGTGGCATGCATTACCAACACGGATTTGCAAAATACCTGTCTCGCCTGCCCAGTCAGTTTCTGAACGGCCAACAAACGGCACGTCCCTTGCTTCAACCACGACATGAGCAGACAGACGACTTTTTTCCGGCATCCGTGCAAGACGCTTTTCCAAACGTTTCTATTGGCAACTCTGTGCGGGCTGAGCCAGCTGGCTGACTCAGCAAGCTTTACGCGACCTGAACAGCTTATCGACGCGACCCGCGCTTTTCTTGAGCAGGAAGTAACTGACTATTTACAGCGTAGTCAAATTCAGGCGCGCTACGAGATCGAGCTTAACAGGCTGGATCCGCGCCTACGGCTAGCGGCCTGCGATCAAGAATTGACGACCAGACTCGAAAGCCCGGCACAACCCGTTGGTCGCATTACCGTGCGAGTTAGCTGTGAAGCTACTTCGCCCTGGTCCGTTTTCGTCCCTGCACAGGTCCATTTGTTCCGCGAGGTAATCGTAGCCAAACGACCCCTGGCCCGAGAGAGTGTCGTAGAGCTAGCCGATGTCACCCTTGCCGAGCGCGACGTCAGCTTGCTCAATCAAGGCTATCTGACCTCGTTCGACCAAGTGCTGGGCAATAAGATTACCCGCAGCGCCCTCCCCGACCAGGTGCTACCGCCAACCTATTTATCCGCAGCTGAAATAGTCCGAAAAGGCGACCAGGTGGTAATCAGCGCGAAAAACTCTACGATAAATGTAAGAATGCCTGGTGAGGCACTGTCCGACGGCGCGCTTGGCTCTCAGATCAGAGTCAAAAACCAGCGCTCCGGACGAACCATCAAAGCCCGCGTCGTTGGTCCCGGGCAGGTAGAAGTCGCAATGTGAAGTCGGACGCCGCTACGCCAGCCGCCCATATGAAAAAAGACTAAAGTTTTATTTGGATTTGCCGAAAAGCAGGCAAGCGTCCTGACTTATTCGAGGTTTCGATCATGGTTATCGATTTCAATCGGCCCAACAGCGCCGTCAATTCAACCAGCAATGGGCGTAGCGGCAACGTCCAGAACACTGAGCGACCAACGGCTCAGCAGCCCTCCACTGACGAAGCAAAGACCACCGGCAACAGCCCGGTATCGGGGGAGAGCGTTCAGCTGAGCCCCGAAGCCCAGCGCCTGCAGCAGACCACCGAGAAGTTGAACCAGCAGCCCGCCGTTGATCAAGAGCGTGTTGCTCAGATCAAGCAGGCAATCGCCGATGGTAGCTATCAGGTGGACAGCCAGCGAGTGGCGTCGAAGCTACTGTCGTTCGAAAGCCAGCGCTGAGCCTGACACCAATGCGAGCGGGCGTGAGTGCAACAGAGGCCACTATGCTAGATTCCGAATTGCTCCAGCAGCTGACCAACGATATCGACACCGCCAGAACGCTACGCGAGCTCACCGACGCGGAATATCTGGCGCTCTCTGAGCGTAATCTCGGTGGACTGGAGCAGCTGCTCACGCAAAAGCAGGCACTGCTGGCACTTTTGGGCCAACACGGCACACTACGCAGCCAGGCATTAGCTAGGGCACAGCTGAGCGCCGACCGGAACGGCTTGGCACAGTTTGCCGCAGCTTCGGAGATAGGCGGCGAGATCCTTGCCCAGGCAGAACAGCTGGAGATCATCCTTGAGGACTGCCGCAAAGCCAATGAACGCAATGGCAAGCTTATCCGGGCCAACCAGAGCGCCGTAGGCACCATGCTGCAAATACTGCAAGGCACCTCCCAGACCCCGGACGTTTATGATCGCCGGGGAGCTGCCGCCAAAAGCACCCATCATCGCCCGCTCAGCCAGGCCTGAACCATCCGCAGCCGCATAGCATCAAAGTGCTATCATTGGGCTGTCGTCGTTACATGCCGGAGAGCAACGCCAAGTGTCTAGTCCTTTCGCCGAGGGAGAAGGCCCTCAGCCCCCTCAGATACTCAAGACTCCAGTCGAAATTCAGGCAAATTTACGCCCCCTGCTGGATAACCATATCCCGCTGCAGGTCCGTTTTGCCGAGCGCGCTCAGCGGTACCAGACTTACTTGGTAGAGATAAACCGCGAAAAGGGCTGGCTTGCATTAGACGAGCTGATACCTAGCGATGGTGAGCGACTAATGGCGTCAGGAGAAGCTTTCCAAATAGAAGGCTTTTACGAGGGCGTGCGAATTGCCTGGAATAATCCACATCCGGTTCATCTTGGCGAATTGGACGATGCGCGCTGCTATTGGGCTCACCTGCCAGACGAAATTCTCTACCACCAGCGGCGAAACGCGTATCGCGCCACACTGAGCGGGCAGCCAATCGCAGCGCAACTGAACGGAAAGACGATCAGGAAACCGCTGGTGGGCAAAGTCCTGGACATGTCCGCAACAGGTTGCAAGCTGAGCTTCCCAGGGAATCTACAAGCTGGCCTACAGTCCGGCCAAGTCTATGATCAACTTTCCGTAGACTTGCCTTTCGGCGCCATAACAACCGCAGCTGAGCTGCGCCACGTTATCTACGATGAGAAACTTGATCTCACGTTCTGCGGGATACGCTTCCACCGAATCAGCGGTTTAACGCAGAGACAGGTTGAACGGTTCGTCTATCAGCTACAACGCGAAGCCCGACGTGATCAGGTAACCGACCGGTTTAGTTGATACAGCAACACGCACGCTACTGATCGGCGTTCATCAAAAGCCACCCTCTCTACCCGGCACCTACTCGTCAGCTCGCGACCAAAGCAAACGGCGAGTCAGTCTGCGCAGAAAACGACAGCGCAAAACACCGGCTCGTATTGATAGCTGACCCTATGCACGGTGTGATTAGCTAAAGGCTCGAATGTTGAGCCAGTGTGATGCCTGGCGCCCATCTTCAAATGCCCCCCCCAAACGCGTCTCCGCACGTCCAGACCACCTTGGAACGCCTGAACTATCGGGCACTCGGTACGTGTCGATGGCGGCTGCAGTCGGCTGAGACTGAGATCGACCCGATCGGTGGCAGCAGAGACGTTGGCAATGGCACGCCTTCTCCGAAACATGGCAGCAGCGTGAAAGGACCCGCTGGTTCGCGGTCCGTTATGGAGCCGCCGAGCGTCCGTGCAGCTGTGACACTGCAGTAGGCACGTAGGTCCAGCACTAAGCGCCAGTTGTGAGGATAGGCCGGAACGGAGGGGCCGAAGCCGGCTTCAATCAGCACGGAGATGTGCCATCGAAGCAGATCTAAAGGCAATGACTTGCAGGAGCTGTCCATCTAGGCCAAGTGGATAAATGCTCCCATGTGGCGTCCCAGGCGAGGTTCGAACTCACAACCTTCCCCTTAGGAGGGGGATGCTCTATCCAATTGAGCTACTGGGACACGCGGGCGGCAGCATGTTAGCGAGCATTGGCTCGTTTGTCATGCCCGCCCCACTTATAAAGCAGCAACGCCCAATGGCTGACCATGACAGCACACACCGCCCATTGCATTTTGCATGAACGAGAAGCGGAAATCTTGCAAAGCGCATTGGCCAAATCTGAAAATCACCGCTAACTCATTGATATATATAGGTTATTTACCAACAACCTGTTGGCACGAGAGGTGCTTAATTACCTGACCGTAACGCGAAGGAGACGCCGATGCCACGCCCAGCCTACCTACTCAGTACCGCCCTTTTGGCCGCTGTCGCAATTCCGCTGCTTGAGACCATGCCAACAACGGACCTTATGAAGACAGCATCGACCCCCTCCCAGGTGACCACACCTAGGCTTTCTGTGCCGGCAAGCACCATTAGCAGCAGCGCGCAAAGCAAGCCCGCTCAGGCACAGCGCTGGATTTTCTAGACCAAGATGGCTACATGCAGGCTTTATCGGAGATGAAAATGTCTATTTACGGATATCTATTCCTTGCGCTTGGCATGCTGTGCGGCGCCCTGAGTATCGGCTCAACCCTTCCTGAGTTCTGGGATACGCTTGTCACAGGCGGCACAGTGCTATTCGCGGTGCTGTTTACGATTACGCTGCTGCTAGGTCGGCGAATCAAATTCGACCCAGTGCTGCGCTAGCGACGCAGACGAGATAAGCGCTGGATCACAATAAAGGCTATTGGCCACCACAGAGCCTTTACTCCTGCTTTTGTCGCCGTATAATTGGCGTCATTAAGTTGTCCAGCATCTTTTTCGCAGGTCGTGGAACAGCATGTGCTGTTTGGTGTCAGACCGGTGACTAGAACGGCAATAAGCCACCATCGCCCACCTGACTAACCGGTTTAATATGCGCCCAATGAAGCAGGCAGTATACTCCAGCCGTACGGCTGACAAATTCGTGGTTCGGCTCCCAGACGGAATGCGAGAGCGCATTGCAGAGGTTGCGCGGAACCACCATCGAAGCATGAACTCCGAGATCATTGCTCGCCTAGAGCAAAGCCTTCTTCAAGAAGGTGCGCTTGATGACGATTCCGCAATGCGCCTGGACAGCCCGGAACTGTCGCTGCATGAGCGCGAACTGCTGCAACGCTTTCGCCAGCTGGCCCACCGTCAGCAAAACGCACTGATCGCCCTTATCGCGCAGGATGCCGAAGCTGCGAAAGAAGAAGATTGAATCCGTTCAGTACTGACGACTAGCGCAAACCGCCCTGACAGCACGACAGGGCGGTTTGCATTTGGTAAGACGCATTGTTAGCCACCCTGGCGATAGGGTGGATTTACCAGCACCATGAAACGAAAATGCCTACGCCTTATCAGCGTAGGCATTTTCTCGTGCCTCTTTCCCACGCCACGCATCAGCAGTGGCGCTATCCTACAAAGCTAAGCAGAACGCCCGCCGCAACAGCCGAGCCAATCACCCCCGCTACGTTCGGGCCCATGGCATGCATGAGCAGGAAGTTCTGAGGATTCGCCTCAAGCCCGACCTTGTTCGATACTCTCGCCGCCATCGGCACTGCCGAAACGCCGGCCGACCCAATCAGCGGGTTGATCTTGTTCGCGCTGAACATGTTCATGACCTTGGCCATCAGCACGCCCGCCGCCGTACCGCCACAGAAGGCAACCATTCCAAGCAGCAAGATCCCAAGGGTTTTCATCTGCAGGAAGGCTTCTGCGGACAGCTTAGAGCCAACAGTTAACCCCAACGCGATGGTCACGATGTTGATCAGCGCGTTACGCGAGGTGTCGGCCAGACGATCCACGACCCCGCACTCTCGCAACAGGTTACCAAAGGCGAACATGCCTACTAGCGGCGCGGCATCCGGCAGTAGCAAACCCACCAGCAGAGCAAGCATGAGCGGAAAGACGATCTTTTCTGCCTGACCGACATGGCGCAGCTGCGTCATGACAATGGCGCGTTCTTCCTTGGTCGTCAGCGCTCGCATGATGGGTGGCTGAATCAACGGAACCAGCGCCATGTAAGAGTAGGCCGCGACAGCGATCGGCCCCAGCAGATGCGGCGCGAGCTTTGCCGTAACGAAGATTGAAGTGGGGCCGTCTGCACCGCCAATGATCGCAATCGAAGCAGCCTCACGCAGTGTGAATTCCATCCCCGGAACCCCCATTGCCGCAAGCGACAGGGCACCAAGCAAGGTGGCGAAGATACCGAATTGCGCCGCCGCACCGAGCAGCAAAGTCTTGGGGTTAGCCAGCATTGGACCGAAGTCTGTCATGGCGCCGACGCCCATGAATATCAACAACGGGAACACACTGGTCGGCAGACCCACTTCATAGAACAGGTGGAGGATGCCCGCACCCTCGGCCATGTTGGCAACGGGAATATTGGCAAGCACGCCGCCAAATCCGATTGGGATCAGCAGCAAGGGTTCGAACCCCTTGCGAATCGCCAGATAGATCAGCCCCAGACACACCACGATCATCAGCAGCTGACCGGGCTCTATATGATAAAGACCAGTGCTGTGCCACAGCTTGAGCAACTTATCCATGCAGCGCTCCTTAAGCGATGGTCAGCAGGCTATCGCCCACCGACACCGCGTCGCCGACCTTGACGTTCACACCTGAAACGGTGCCGGCTTTGAACGCACGGATTTCAGTTTCCATCTTCATGGCTTCGAGGATGATCACCAGATCTCCTTCCTGAACCAGCTGACCGGGCTGCACGAGAACCTTGAAGATATTGCCAGCTAACGGAGCCGGTTGAGGTTCGCCTGTACCAGACGCCGGCGCGCTAGCGACCGTCGACGGGGCGGCGGAGCCACTGCCAATAGCCTTGATGCCCTCTATGTCACCGCCTTCATTGACCTGAACTACGAAGGACTTGCCGTTGACTTCGACGGTGTAGACCTCGGGTACGCCCGCCTCCCGTGGCGCTTGCTCCTTGCCGGTCGGCACCGGTTCGAAAGCAGAGGCATTGCCTCGGTTTTCAAGGAACTTAAGGCCGATCTGAGGAAACAACGCATAGGTGAGGACGTCATCAATCTCGTTCTCGGCCAGCTTGATGCCTTTTTCCTGCGCCAACCCCTTCAGCTCGGCCGTTAGCTTCTCCATTTCCGGCTGCAGCAGGTCGGCCGGGCGGCAGGTGATGACATCTGCACCGTCGAGGACGCGCTGCTGCAGTTCGACATTGAACGGGGCTGGTGCCGCTCCGTACTCGCCCTTGAGGATGCCTGCGGTTTCCTTGGTAATAGATTTGAAGCGCTCACCGGTGAGCACGTTGATGACGGCCTGGGTACCGACGATTTGCGAGGTCGGCGTTACCAACGGAATGAACCCGAGATCTTCACGCACGCGAGGAATCTCGGCGAGCACCTCATCGAACTTGTCGAGTGCGCCCTGCTCCTTTAATTGGCCTTCCATATTGGTCAGCATGCCACCCGGCACTTGAGCCACAAGGATGCGCGAGTCAACACCCTTGAGCGTGCCTTCGAACTTTGCGTACTTCTTGCGCACCTCGCGGAAGTACGCAGCGATCTCTTCCAGCAGCAGCAGATCGAGCCCGGTATCGCGCTCGGTGCCCTGGAAAATCGCCACCACCGACTCGGTTGGCGAATGTCCATAGGTCATTGAGAGGGAGGAAATGGCTGTATCGACATTATCGATCCCCGCCTCGACCGCTTTGAGAATGGAAGCTGTGGAAAGGCCCGCCGTGGCGTGACACTGCATATGGATCGGAATGGACAGGCTTGCCTTCAAGCGCGAGACCAGCTCATAGGCCATATACGGCGTGAGAATGCCGGCCATGTCCTTGATCGCCACCGAGTCGGCACCCATGTCCTCGATCTGCTTGGCCAGGTCGACCCACATTTCCAGGGTATGCACCGGGCTGGTGGTGTAGGAAATGGTACCTTGCGCATGCTTGCCCTGCAGCTTGACCGCGCGCAGAGCGGTTTCCAGGTTGCGTGGATCGTTCATCGCATCGAACACACGGAACACATCGACGCCGTTAGCCGCAGCTCGCTCGACGAACTTTTCAACCACATCATCGGCGTAATGCCGATAGCCCAGCAGGTTCTGGCCACGCAGCAGCATTTGCTGCCGAGTGTTGGGCATCGCCTTCTTCAGTTCGCGGATGCGCTCCCAGGGATCTTCGCCCAGATAACGAATGCAAGAATCAAAGGTTGCCCCGCCCCAGGACTCGACCGACCAGAAGCCAACCTGATCGAGCTTGCCGGCAATCGGTAGCATGTCTTCAAGGCGAACGCGGGTAGCCAGAATGGATTGATGCGCATCACGAAGCACCACATCGGTAATGCCGAGCGGCTGTTTGACAGATGTCATGAAGGGAACTCCCTGTTCTGAATCAACCACGACGAGCGCGGTGCTGATGGATAGCGGTCTGGATTGCCGTAATGAGATCGGCATCCACTTCAGCCACGGCGGGTTCGCTGGAAGCCAACTGAGCGGTGGGCGCACTGTCGAAGCGGCCGATCACAAAAGACATCAGGCGAATGCAAGCAATCAACAACACGAGGAAGACAAAAACGGAACCTAAGCCGAACAGCATAAGTTCGACGCCTTCTAGGAGGAGTTCGCTGGGGGTCATCGGGATTCCCTTTCTATCAGCGGCTCGAGCCGCCTGTTATTCGCTTCGAGTTAGGGCCTTCGCTAGTGCGAAACCTCAGAACAGTAGCCCGAACAACAGGCGCAAGGCAAACGCCAAGTCGACGCAGGCGGAACGAGTCAGAGAAGAAAAATTGTTGCGAGCCCGAGAAAAATAAAGAAACCGCCACTGTCGGTAACGGCAGTAATCATGACACTGGCACCCAGCGCCGGGTCTCGCCCCATTCGCGCCAAAGTCACCGGAATCAGCACGCCCATCAAGGCCGCCAGCAAAAGATTGAGCGTCATCGCCGCAGTCATCACCACACCCAACGACCAGCTGCCGTAAAGCCAGTAGACCACGACACCGATAACCCCACCCCATATCAAGCCATTCAGCATCCCAACACCAGCCTCCTTGCGCAGCAAGCGAGCACTGTTGCCGGTACCCATCTGGTCCAGAGCCATTGCTCGGACAATCATGGTGATGGTCTGATTGCCTGAATTGCCGCCAATGCCAGCGACTATCGGCATCAGCGCAGCCAATGCAACTAGCTTCTCGATCGAGCCATCGAATAGGCCGATCACACGCGAGGCAACAAAGGCAGTGATGAGATTGACTGCAAGCCAGGCCCAACGGTTACGCAGCGATTTCCAGACCGAGGCGAAGATGTCTTCTTCTTCGCGCAGACCCGCCATATTGAGCACTTCGCTTTCGCTCTCCTCACGGATCAGGTCAACCATCTCGTCGATGGTCAGGCGCCCGATAAGCTTGCCGCTTTTGTCTACTACCGGTGTCGAAACCAAGTCGTAGCGCTCGAATGCCTGAGCCGCCTCATACGCATCCTCATCCGGATGGAATGTCACTGGATCACTGGCCATCACCTCGGCCACATGCCGCTCCGGATCATTGACCAGCAATCGCTTGATGGGTAGAACGCCCTTGAGCACGCCGTCGTAATCGACTACGAATAACTTGTCAGTATGACCGGGCAGCTCCTTCAGCCGTCGCAGGTAGCGCAGCACCACTTCAAGGCTTACGTCCTCGCGGATCGTGACCATCTCGAAGTCCATCAGAGCGCCAACCTGATCTTCCTCGTAAGACAAGGCCGAGCGGACACGCTCACGCTGTTGCGCATCCAGCGTTTCCATTAGCTCGTGAACGACGTCTCGCGGCAACTCGGCCGCCAGATCCGCCAGTTCGTCGGCGTCCATTTCCTTGGCAGCAGCGAGGAGCTCGTGATCGTCCATGTCGGCGATCAGCGTCTCGCGGACCGCGTCGGAAACCTCGAGCAAGATATCGCCATCGCGATCGGACTTGACCAGCTGCCAGACCGTCAGGCGGTCATCAAGGGGCAAAGCTTCGAGGATATGCGCGATGTCAGCGGGGTGCAGCGCCTCCAGCTTGCGCTGCAGTTCGACGAGGTTCTGACGATGCACCAGGTTTTCGACAAGATCCTGATGCTGCCCTTCCTGACTCTGACGATGCGCCAGATCCTCGACGATCCTGTGCCGGTGGAGCAACTCGACGACCTGCGCCAGACGATCCTGGAGACTTTCCTGCGGCTTTTTTGCTTCAACTTCAGTCATGGCGCACTCCACCCCCAGCGGTTGGAGCGCGCCAGGGGATCAATCATTCAAAACGTGATTGGCAAGCGAGGGTTTTATACGACTACTGGGCAAATCCATGAGGCGGATCCAGAAGCCCAAACGGGCGGACCGCGCAATAATACCACCGCAACTGTGATGCACGACCGCGAAATACAGGCAATACAATCGCTTGCGCGTCGCCACCGAAGGATCGCGCTATCAATGTGGACGCATTCACGTTGCGGAAAGGCACCGCTGCGAGCCAAGCGGTATTTGGCTAGGCTGGTTCGACCCATCGTCAAGGAGGACGACTATGAACAAACTGATCGCAGGAAGCTGCTGTGCCCTTCTCCTCTCCACCGCCCCAACGTTTGCTGCAAGCATCTATCGCTGCAGTGACGCCGCAGGGAACCTCACGTTTACTCGACAGGGATGCCCGATCGATCAGACCGCTCAGATTCAGGAGGCAGCGAATCCCACACCCAGTTCCGGCAAAGCCGTACCTCTGGCCAAATCTAAAGGACGACGTAAGACGTCAAAAAAAGAGTCGGCGCGAAGCCTTACCGTTGTAGGCGCACAGGATGATGGATGCGGAAACCGCATAACCGGGAGCGCAAGGCGAGATGCGCTGATCAAAAAGCAGATTCATCCCGGCATGACCCGCACCGATATCGAGAGCACCTTCGGCACACCCGACACGGTGGCCACTCGCAATGGCCAGATGCAGTACCGCTACAGCAACGATAAGGGCAGGACACGCACCGTCACCTTCGATGAAAACGGCTGCGTTCGGGGGAAACGCTAACTCCCCAAACGAAAAAAGGGTCTGCATCGCTGCAGACCCTTTTCCGATTTGGTGCACTCAGGAGGATTCGAACCTCCGACCGCTCGGTTCGTAGCCGAGTACTCTATCCAGCTGAGCTATGAGTGCAAAGGCGATTGATAAACCAGGTCACCGCTGGCTACAACACGAACCACATTTCTGAGATCCGACAATATGGTGCACTCAGGAGGATTCGAACCTCCGACCGCTCGGTTCGTAGCCGAGTACTCTATCCAGCTGAGCTATGAGTGCACTGAGGGTGCGCATTATAAGTTTGTGAACTCGGTGGTCAAGCTTTTTGGTTCAATGTTTTTTATCAAACCGCACCGCTAAAACCGACCCACAAACCAATCATGCAAAATGGCGGAGAGGGGGGGATTCGAACCCCCGACACCCTTTTGAGATGTACTCCCTTAGCAGGGGAGCGCCTTCGGCCACTCGGCCACCTCTCCGCAACACGGGGCGCATGATACCCATCTTCGCCCCGCTTGCAAAGCCAAAAATCACATAAATATTAATGGCTTGGTTCTTGATCTTTTTCTTTCTGGATCCGTTGATAAATCTCCTCGCGATGCACCGCTACCTCTTTGGGTGCATTCACTCCTATACGCACTTGATTTCCTTTAACACCCAGTACAGTGACAGTCACATCGTCACCCACCATCAGGGTCTCTCCGACCCGGCGAGTCAGAATCAGCATTCCTTTCTCCTTAAAACGGATTCAATTCAGTAAACAGTCTGCAAAGATAAAGACGGATAATGTTCCGTGAAACATCGACCTAGAGCCTTTCACCAGCTATTGACCAGTAACAACGACTCTAAAGTTCCTTTGCCCCCGGCGAAAACGACGGAAGGCTCGAATCAGTCCGCAGTCAGCGCGTCATTCCCCCTTGCCAGCGGGAGCATCCAGCTCGAATGCGGTGTGCAATGCCCGTACCGCCAACTCAAGATACTTTTCCTCGATCACTACCGAGACCTTGATTTCAGAAGTAGAGATCATCTGTATGTTGATGTTCTCCTTCGCCAGCGCCTCAAACATCCGACTCGCGACGCCCGCATGAGAGCGCATACCTACGCCGACAATCGATACCTTGGCGATGTCGATATCACCAATGACTTCGCGGGCGCCCATGTCACGGGCGATACCTTCCAGCACTTGCAGCGCGTTATGGTAATCGTTCCGGTGGACAGTGAAGGTGAAATCCGTGGTGTTATCGTGCGCGACGTTCTGCACGATCATGTCCACCTCGACGTTGGCCGCACTGACCGGGCCAAGGATCTTGAAGGCCACCCCGGGGGTATCCGGCACACCACGAATGGTCAGCTTGGCTTCATCACGATTGAAAGCGATGCCGGAAATGATGGGCTGTTCCATGGATTCCTCTTCATCAAGGGTAATGAGGGTTCCTGGACCCTCTTGAAAACTATGCAACACGCGCAACGGAACGCTGTATTTACCTGCGAATTCCACGGCGCGAATCTGTAACACTTTCGACCCGAGACTTGCCATCTCAAGCATTTCTTCAAAGGTAATCTTGTCCAGGCGCTGCGCCTTGGCAACGACGCGAGGATCGGTCGTGTAAACCCCATCGACATCGGTATAGATCTGGCACTCGTCTGCCTTCAACGCTGCAGCGAGAGCCACACCGGTAGTGTCTGAACCGCCACGGCCAAGCGTGGTGATATTGCCGGCTTCATCCACGCCCTGGAATCCGGCCACAACAACGACTCGCCCGGCCTTGAGCTCCTTCTGAATCTGCTGCGAATCAATCTGCAGGATGCGCGCTTTGGTATGGGCACTGTCGGTCAGGATGCGGACTTGGGCGCCCGTATAGGACACCGCTGGGACGCCGATCTTCATCAGCGCCATCGCGAGCAGAGCGATAGTGACCTGCTCGCCCGTCGACACCATTACGTCCAACTCGCGGGCGACCGGCTGTTCACTGATCTGTTTGGCAAGATCGATCAGCCGGTTGGTTTCACCGCTCATGGCCGAGACCACCACGACAATGTCGTCTCCGTTATCACGGAATTTTTTGACCTTCGCCGCCACTTGCTCGATGCGCTCGACGGAGCCCACCGAGGTACCTCCAAACTTCTGTACGATCAAAGCCATCTCATCGCCGCCTAAGCCCGTCAAGGGCGCTTATTAAACAATCAACCCAGCACCGCAAAGTGCCTCCGGACAGCGACCGGACCAGCCGCTGACCGAGGTGGTCACCAGACAAACAGCCCATCGCGACCAACCCAACCTGACACGCTCCTGCTACACGCCCTGCTCGACGAACGCCGCGGCAATGGCTAATGCTTCGTCGAGGCGATTCGCGTCGCTCCCACCGCCTTGCGCCATATCCGGGCGACCACCACCTTTGCCACCAACAACCGCAGCAGCCAGTCTCATCAGATCGCCGGCCTTCAGACGGCCGGTGAGATCCTGCGTGACGCCAGCGACCAGTACGACTTTTTCATCCTGCACGCCACCGAGCAGAATGACGCCGCTGCCAAGCTTGTTCTTCAGTTGATCGACCAATGCCAGAAGCGCCTTGCCATCCAGGCCATCCACGCGCGCGGCCAGGGTTTTGACGCCCTTCACCTCGACAGCGGAACTGGCTAGGTCATTGCCGGTGGCACTGGCCGCTTTGGCCTTGAGCTGCTCGAGTTCCTTTTCCAACTGCCGATTGCGCTCGAGGACGGCGCCCAGCTTGTCCAGCACATTGTCACGAGTGCCTTTGACCAGCGATGCTGCTTCTTTCAGCTGCTCTTCCGCAGTGTTCAGATAGGCCAGCGCCTGCTCACCAGTAACTGCCTCGATACGTCGCACACCCGCAGCCACACCACCTTCGCTGATGATCTTGAACAGACCGATGTCTCCAGTACGCTTGACGTGAGTTCCGCCGCACAGCTCGACTGAGAAGCCGCCCCCCATGGTCAATACGCGCACCTGGTTCCCATACTTTTCGCCAAACAGGGCCATAGCGCCTTTGCTCTTAGCAGTTTCGATGTCGGTTTCCTCGATCTCTACTGCCGTGTTGCCGCGAATTTCGGTATTGACCTTTTCTTCCAGGGCCTTCAACTGTTCAGGCTTAATCGCCTCGAAATGGCTGAAGTCGAAGCGTAGCCGCTGACTGTCGACCAATGACCCTTTCTGACCGACATGCTCACCGAGAATCTGGCGCAGTGCCGCGTGCAGAAGATGAGTCGCAGAGTGGTTCAGTGCAGTGGACTGACGTACTGATGCGTCGACCGTAGCTTCGACGGTCGCACCGACCTGCAGGCTGCCGCTGTCCAGAATGCCGTGGTGCAGGAACGCACCGCCGGCCTTGCTCGTGTCACGCACATCGAAGCGCAGACCGTCCGCCGAGAGGTATCCGCAATCGCCCACCTGCCCACCTGACTCGGCGTAGAACGGCGTCTGGTCGAGCACAACCACACCCTCCTCGCCCGCCGACAGGCTCTGCACCGCCATGCCTTCTTTGAACAGCGCCAGCACCTTACCGCTGCCGGATGTACCGAGGTAACCCGTGAAACGCGTTTCGCCCTCGACCTTGACCAAGCTGTTGTAGTCCAGGCCAAAGGCACTGGCCGAACGCGCCCGCTCACGCTGCGCCTGCATCTCGCGTTCGAACCCTTCTTCGTCCAGCGTCAGTTCACGCTCACGGGCGATGTCGCCAGTCAGGTCCATCGGAAAACCGTAGGTGTCATACAGCTTGAATATCACTTCGCCAGGAATCACGCTTCCCTGAAGATCAGCCAGATCCTGCTCGAGGATCCTCAGACCTTGCTCCAGCGTCTTGGCGAACTGCTCCTCTTCGGTTTTCAGCACGCGCTCTATGTGCGCCTGCTGGGTTTTCAGCTCGGAGAAAGCGTCACCCATCTCAGCCACCAGCGCGGCGACGATCTTGTGAAAGAAGCTGCCCTTGGCGCCGAGCTTGTTGCCATGGCGGCAGGCGCGGCGAACGATGCGGCGAAGCACATAACCGCGTCCTTCGTTGGATGGCGTCACGCCGTCGGCAATCAGGAAGCCACAAGAGCGGATGTGGTCAGCAACCACCTTGAGCGAAGCCTGACCCTCGTTGCCGCAACCGATGGCCTGAGCGGCGGCATTGAGCAAGCTCTGGAAGAGGTCGATCTCGTAGTTCGAGTTGACGTGTTGCAGCACCGCACTGATGCGCTCCAGGCCCATACCGGTGTCGACACTCGGCGCCGGCAGCGGATGCATCACGCCATCTGCAGTGCGATTGAATTGCATGAAGACGTTATTCCAGATCTCGATGTAACGGTCGCCGTCTTCTTCTGGCGAACCCGGCGGGCCACCCCAGATATGCTCGCCATGGTCGAAGAAGATCTCGGTACAAGGACCGCAGGGCCCGGTGTCACCCATTGCCCAGAAGTTGTCAGACGCGTACGGCGCCCCCTTGTTATCACCGATGCGAACCATGCGCTCGGCCGGCACGCCCACCTCTTTTGTCCAGATGTCATAGGCTTCGTCATCGCTGGCGTAGACGGTGACCCAGAGCTTTTCTTTCGGCAGGCTCAGCCATTTATCGGACGTCAAAAACTCCCAGGCGAAGGTGATCGCGTCGCGCTTGAAATAGTCGCCAAAACTGAAGTTGCCGAGCATCTCGAAGAAGGTGTGATGGCGTGCGGTATAGCCGACGTTCTCCAGATCGTTGTGCTTGCCGCCGGCGCGTACGCATTTCTGGCTGGTGGTGGCGCGGGTATAGGCGCGCTTTTCCAGCCCGAGGAAGCAGTCTTTAAACTGATTCATGCCGGCGTTGGTAAACAGCAGTGTCGGATCGTTCGCGGGAATCAGCGAACTGGAGGCCACACGAGTGTGGCCCTTCTCTTCGAAGAAGCGGAGGAAGGCTTCACGGATTTCTGCGCTTTTCATAGATCTCTTCCAGAGGACTGCGGCCGAACGGCTGCAAAACGACGCGGCGAGGCGGCACCGGGAGCCGGTTCACAGCTACCCAAACGGATAGCCGGCAAAGGGCCGCATTATATCGGCCCTGTGCCGCACGCATAGAGGATAAATAAGATTGAATCAAGCTATTCGACAGCGATTCGAACCTATGCTTTGAGGAATGCTGCAAAGCTCTCGAGAATCGGATCGACATGCTCTGGCAGCACGTCCAAATGCGTCACCAACCGCAGCCGAGGCGCAGCAGTGATGACGATGCCGAGCTCGGCACAGAACGCTTTCAGCGACGTCGCGCGGTCACCCATATCAACGTAGACCATATTGGTCTGGACTGGCTCGACGCGATAGCCCAGCGCTTGCAGTCCCTCGGCGATGTCGTTGGCGCGCTGGTGATCTTCTGCCAAACGTTGGACCTGATGATCCAAAGCGTAGAGGCCTGCCGCGGCCAGCACTCCGGCCTGGCGCATGCCGCCGCCAACCATCTTGCGCAATCGCCGCGCCTTGGCAACAAAGGACTCATCACCACAGAGCACCGAACCGACAGGCGCCCCCAGGCCCTTTGACAGACACACCGACACCGAATCGAAGTGGCGCCCTATCTCACCAGCCGTGCAACCCAGCTTGACCACCGCGTTGAACAAGCGAGCCCCGTCTAGATGAAGCGCAAGCCCACGTTCATACGTGAACGCTCTTGCCTCAGCCAGGTAGGCGAGCGGCAGGACCTTGCCGTGCATCGTGTTTTCAAGCGCCAGCAACCGCGTCCGGGCGAAATGAAAGTCGTCCGGCTTGATCGCCGCCGCGACGCGCGCCAGATCCAACGAGCCATCCGGCTCCATCTCGATCGGCTGCGGCTGGATCGAGCCAAGCACTGCAGCACCGCCGGCTTCGTACTTGTAGGCGTGCGCCAACTGCCCAGCGATGTACTCATCGCCCCGCTCACAATGCGCCATCAGCGCCAACAAATTGCTCATGGTTCCGCTGGGCACAAACAATCCAGCCTGTAAACCCAGCTGCGCCGCCAACGTCTGTTCCAGCTGGCGGACAGTCGGATCCTCGCCATACACATCATCGCCAGTGCTTGCACCCAGCATGGCGTCGCGCATGCCCAAGGTCGGCTGGGTGACCGTATCACTCCTAAGATCAATCAGACTCATCACAGGGTCCTTGCTCGAATGGATTCATCACCAAGACAGGCACCGCCTACGCACCACCCCGCCCGTAGCGCAACAACCGGCTATCAAGAACCTTCGATCCGCCACCCAGCATGGTTTCAGTGATGTTGATGAAGTCGTCAGTGGTTACCCGATCCAGTCGCATCAAACCCCGCGCAACATCATCGAGCGAGTGGCGTCCTTTGCTGCGCTGGCGGATCTCCCGATCGAGTTCCTGCAGCAGAAGCACGGCTCTGGCTGTGATCGGACCACTGGATCGCTCGGTTCGCAGGCTATCGACCTTGCGGCTCCATTCAGTCAGATGCTCTCGAACCGCCTGGTAGCGATCCTCGCTCATGCCACCGGCGCGTCGCATCAGCTCGATCGCGTAGTACTCGGCCAGCCCCTCGCTTATCCAGTCACTGCGATCGGCATCGGAGATTCGACTGAACACGTGCACCAGCTCATGCACCAGCGAACTGGTGCCGTTCTCGCTGACCAGTGGACGGTCGGCGTGCATGAACAGCGAATTGGGGCCAGACAAACCGCCTCTCCACATCGGGTCGCCGGCCCCGACAACCAGAAGCTTCTCGGGATCCCGGGGGAATACGTTCTGCATTTCGGGCCAGACGAAGGTCAGCAGCGTAAGGATGTCCATCCTGCGCATCCCTTCGCCCACCGGGGCAGAAACCGCCACGTCGGTTTCACCGAGTCGGGCGCGGCGACTGCCAAGCTTGCCGGCAAGGATCCATCCGGTCGGGCGATCGAACAGGCGCTCGGGATTGTCGATGCGAAAGCGATTCTTCCCGATACGTGGCCAACCGGTCTCGACGCTCTTCCAGCCGCTGGGTAGTTCGAACTGCAGCCGAGAAACCAGTCTGACTCCGTCCTGCTGATCAAGGCGACCGGCGGGCACCAGATCGTCTCCGCGCAGCAACGTCCAGTCATCCGTCATCCGCGCATCGAAGCGGCCGCTTTTGCGCTGATGACTGACCTTAACCTGATAACGCAAATGTGCTTTGCCAGGCCCTGGCCGCCAGACTCCGCGCCCACTCTCTTCCTCCCATCTGCTTTCGCTGTTGGTCTGGAAATCGCTATAGGCCTGTTCCTTGCCAAGATTCAGATCTAGAAATTTAACCGCGCCGCCGTCTTCGAGGGCGAGCTCCACTTCCGCAATACCCTGCTCGGGAACGAACTTGACGGTGTAGTCCAGGTCGACCCGCTTGGCCGCCTGAAGTGGCGCAACGAACGAAAGCAACAGAACGGCAAGCAGCGGTAACTGACGGCGGGACATCGAGCGGCTCCAGATTGGGTTCAGTGCTATGACGACGCGGACTGAGGTAGATTCAACCGGCCCGGAATATCAGATGATCTTCCCAGTCCTCGTCAGCCACAGAGCCCTCGGTAATCATCCGGCCCGATTGGGAAATCCGCTCGGCATGCACGGCATCTGGATCGCCACACACCAGATGATGCCAAAGCGGTAGATCCTTACCTTCGGCTACGAGGCGGTAGCCACAGGTAGGCGGCAGCCATTTGAATTGCGCAGCGTCCACCGCTGTCAGTTGGACGCAGTCAGGGACACTGGCGCGGCGGTTGGGATAGTCGGTGCAACGGCAGCTTTTCAGATCGAGCAGTTTGCAGGCGATACGGGTGTAGTAAACGCTTCCATCCTCTTCATCCTCAAGCTTTTGCAGACAGCAAAGACCACAGCCATCGCAAAGCGACTCCCACTCGGCTGAGTCCAGCTCGGCCAGAGTCTTGCGCATCCAGAAGGGTTCGACTTTTGCTGCCATGAATAGCCATCTCGGAAACTTGCGAGTCTAGCCGGCAGCAGACGGCCGGCCAATAGCAAAGGGCCTGCCGGTAGACCAACGACATGCAAGGCCGTCTTTGACTACTAAGACGGCCCTCGCACCGTCAACTTTTGTCCAGCAGATCCCGGTGACTCCGCATTTGCTCGAGCATCCGCTCCATCTGCTGGATGCGCAGGTCCAGCATTTCCTTGGAAGGCTGCATGCCCATCATACGACCTCCGCTCATCCCGCCCTGCATGGCCTTACCTCCAGACTTGCCCATGCCGGCACCCGCCCCACCCATCGGGCAGCCATCCATCATGCCGAACCCAGACTGCATGCTCTGCCAGTGCTGATCGCGAAGCTTTTGCTTCTCATCAGGTGTCTTTGCATTCTCCCAAGCCTGACGGTACTCCTGCATCTTCTGCCAGTGTTGCTGCCAAGCTTGCTCATCATAGTCCGGCGCAGGCTGAGCCTGAGCTGTCATTACCAGACCAGTCAGAACAGGAACAATAATCCAAGAGCGAATGTTCATGAGCCATCTCCGTTTTGTTGATGTCATCTGAGCATAGGCCCGCCCCTGCTATTGTTTCTTGTCGCTCGTCAGTAACGCGTACGGTTTACATCGGGTCGTTTCTGCGCAAAAGCTCTTCAGGCAAATGCTCGATATAGTCATCCTCTGGCGGTGGCATTTGCAGGTGATAACCCTGTTTCTCGAGGTTATCGAGCACCGTCGCGATGTCCTCCTGCGCCAGCTTGCGTTCAGGCGTAAGGACGATATCGAAGGCAAGCTGCGGCGGACCGAAAGCGGCAAGCAAAGCTTCCGGCACCCGGGCGAGCGCTTCGCTGCGCTCAACGTACAGGTACATTCCTTTCTTACGCGGGCTTCTATAGATGGAGCAGATGCGTTTCATGATTTCTCTTCCAGCACGTCAAGAAGGGCTTGCCCCATTCGTTCGCGGCGCCAACCGCGCAGCGACTCAGGCAACTGATAAGGACCGTCGGGATATCCGGATTTCAACAAGGCTTCCAGCACCTTCTTGCGCAGCATCAATTCCGGCGCGATGTTCATGGCTTGGGCTTCGCGCTGACCGACAGTACGCAATTTTTTCAGCAGCGCCGACGCGTCGAGTGGCAATGGCTCCGGTAAAGATTCAGGCCAGTCCTGCTCGGGCGTCGCAGCGGCAGTACGGATTAGCTCGAGTAACGTCTCGCCATCCTGGCGTACCGTTCGCGGGTGCATGTCATCGATACGCGCCAGGCTTACCAGATCGGTTGGCTGGGTGCGGGCCAGTGGCCACAAGCTATGTTCGCGTAATACGCGATTACGGGGTTGGTTACGTGCACGCGCCTGCCGCTCACGCCAGGCCGTCAAGACTCGCAACACCGCCAGCTGACGCGGCTTCAAGCGCCAGGCCTGCTTGACGTCACGATAGGCTTCATCCGGATCGGTCTCGCGCTGGAGACTGGCGACCAACTCGGCGCCGTCTTCCATGACCCAGGCACGCTTTTCGTCGGACAGCTTCGGCAGCAGGGCCTCGTACAGCTCAGCCAGATGCTGTGCGTCTTCGGCTGCATAACGCACCTGCATCTCGCTCAAGGGTCGCTGAAGCCAATCGGAGCGCGTCTCACCCTTGGGCAGCTCGATGTTCAGCACGCTCTGCACCAACCGCGAGTAGCCCATGGAAAAGCCGATATTCAGATAGCCAGCAGCCAGCTGCGTATCGAACAACGGCACCGGAAGGCTACCGGTCAACCGCCAGAGCACTTCCAGATCTTCACTGCACGCATGCAAGACTTTCACGACCGCCGGATCCGTCAGCAGACCGGCAAAAGCAGCCCAATCGGTAATCAGCAATGGATCGATCAGATAGGCACAACGTCCATCACCCACCTGCAGCAGCGCGGCGATCGGGTAGAAGGTATCGACCCGCATAAACTCCGTGTCCACTGCTATATAAGGCAGCTGGCGCCATTCGGCACACAGGCGGGTCAGTTGCGCATCATCCAGCACCCATTGAGTTTCGATGGCCACTAGGCCCTCCTTGTTGTCCGATGTTACGACCGACGAGCGGGCGAAAAGGCACGCAGTATATATCGCCCCCCAACTCCAGCGCTTTGATCGCCGTGTCCGCCTGCGTGATAACGTTTCCCCCGAATTCGAACGGAGCCCTGCCATGCCGCTTGCTCAACTGATCGACACTGCGGAACTGACCGCACGCCTTTCGCAGCCGAATCTGTGCATTTTCGATTGCCGATTCGCCCTTGAAGACCCTGAATACGGGAGGCGTAGCTACGAACAGGCGCATATTCCCGGTGCGCGCTTTCTCGATCTGGAAAACGACCTGTCAGGCCCGGTTGTCCGCGGCCAGACCGGTCGACACCCGTTGCCGCAGCCGGGGCAGTTGGTTGCGCGACTCCGCGCGGCAGGCCTGAATGATGACAGCGAAGTCGTGATCTACGACGACGGCCCCGGCGCATTTGCCGCAAGGGCATGGTGGCTGCTGGCATGGCTGGGCAAACGCAGCGGTGTGTATTTGCTGGACGGTGGGTTCAAAGCCTGGCGTGATGCCAGCGGGCCGGTAACTGGAGAACCGGCCAACGCTCAGCCCGGCCAGTTCAACGGGACTCCCGACGACCTTTTGCTGGTTTCCACGCAACAGCTGGCAAAACGCCTCGGACAGCCTGGTCTGACCTTATTCGACGCGCGTGCCCTGCCTCGCTTTCTCGGCGAACAAGAGCCTATCGATCCTGTGGCTGGGCATATTCCTGGTGCTCGCTGTGTGCCGTTTACCGAAAACCTTGATGCCGCCGGATATTTTCTCTCCCCCGAACAGCTGCGTTCACGATTCGACCGGCACCTGGCCGACCAGCCAGCAGATGATCTGGTGGCCTATTGCGGATCTGGCGTGACGGCCTGCCATAACCTGTTTGCCCTCTGCCTGGCCGGCTACCCGCTGGCCAAACTGTACCCAGGCTCCTGGAGCGAATGGATCACCGACCCGCAACGACCTTTCGCCTGATCCAGGCGATCAAATGCGACCGATCGGTCAGCTTCAGCCCAGCGGGTTTTATCGGCAATTCGACCTTTTATCGGCGCCGATCGTCGTTCTTTACGAAAAATTGCACTCTTTCGTTTGCGACGGATCAGAGAAGCTTGGTAGGGTCCGAGCCGCTTTTTCCCCTGGAGTACAACAATGAAAAAAACATGGTTGAAGACCGCGATTGCAGTAGCCGTAGGTGCCCTTTCCACTCAGGTCATGGCTGCCGGCTTCGCGCTTAACGAACAAAGCATCAGCGGCATGGGCACCTCATTTGCCGGTCGCTCTTCTTCTGCCGATGACGCCACTACCCTGTTCGGCAACCCAGCCGGCATGTCGCGCCTCCAGCGCGAGCAGGTCAGCTTCGGCATGGCGGCGATCAATGCGAAGACTGATATCAACGACACCAGCGGGCTCCCTGGCAACGGCTCCAACGACGGCGACATGGTTCCTTTCACCGCGGTCCCGATGGGCTATTACGTTAAGCCGCTGGATGACAAATGGGCCGTTGGCGTCGGTATCTATGTACCGTTCGGCCTGATCACTGACTACGAAAGCGGATTCCAGGGTCGTTACTTTGGCGATTACAGCGAAGTCCGCGTCATCACCGTCCAGCCTACGGTCAGCTACCGGTTCAACGAGAAGCTATCGATCGGCTTCGGTCCGACCATCAACCGGATCGACGGCGAGCTTCAGAGCGCTGTTCTGAACGCTGCGTCCCCTGGCGCCAATGACGGCCGAATTAAAGTAACTGGCGACGATACCGCCATCGGTTTCAACGCAGGCTTGTTGTATGAGTTCACGCCTCAAACCCGCCTGGGAATAACGTACCACTCGAAAGTCGACTACACGCTGGAAGGCGAAACACGTGTCTCCGGAATCGGTTTCGGTCCGTTCGCAGGCACTTACGACGCATCGCTCGATCTGGAAACGCCTGAGTCGATCGACGTATCCATGACGCACGAGCTGAACGACCAGTGGACGCTTTACGGCGGCGCGATGCTGACGCGCTGGAGCCGCCTCGAGGCGATCATCATCGAAAACGACGGGATGCCAGGTCCGATCGCGCCGCGCGTTGGCACCATCACCGAAGAGCAGGACTGGCATGACACCTGGTCCTATGCAGTCGGTGCAGCCTACAAACTGAACAAGCAGTGGACGCTTCGTACCGGCATGGCGTTCGACCAGAGTCCGACCAACAACACCCACCGCTCACCACGCATCCCGACTGGCGACCGCACTGCGGTGAGCTTCGGTCTGGCCTGGAACCCTACCGACGACATGACGGTTGATCTGGCCTATTCCTACCTGTGGGAAGAGGACACCAAGATCCAGCAGACCAGCGCAACTCGTGGCGTTTACAACTCCACCTACGAAAACAGCGCTCACGGTTTCGGCGCTGCCATGACCTACCGCTTCTGATGTACCTCGCCCCGACCACTCGGTCGGGGCACCCCTTCCGCTACTCGGCCAACGCCTTCTCTACTGCACCGATCAGATCTGGATCGTCCGGTTCGACTTTGCTCGAGAAGTAGTCGACGACCTTGCCGTTGCGATCGACCACATACTTATAAAAATTCCATCGCGGCGCCCCACCGGCCTGCTCGGCCAACTGCCGAAACAGTGGTATCGCATCGCTGCCGCGCACTGACTGAGTCTCAGCCATGGGGAAGGTCACCCCGTAATTCACATAGCAGACCTCTGCCGTTTCGGCCGCATCGTCAGACTCCTGAAAGAAGTCATCGGACGGCACGCCGAGAATCACCAGCCCATCGCCCTTGTAGCGCTGATACAGCGCCTCCAGCCCCTTGAACTGCGGTGCGAAGCCACAAAAGCTGGCGGTATTGACCACAACCAACGCCTTACCCTGAAACTGCTCGCACAGATCAATGGTTTCCTTTGATCGCAGCTTCGGAAGTTCATGTTGCAGCAACGCCGGGCACTGTTCGGCCGCTGCGGGACCAGCCAACAAGAGCAGCGCAAGTGAGGCGGCAACCCATTCAATTTTCATGACGAAGCTCCAAAAACGGAATCGAGGCCACGCTACTCCCGAGTCCCGTCACGAGCAATGGCCGCCCAACCGCAATAACTGAGGCCAACGCGATAACGCTATATACAATTCTATATAGCGCTTGCCAAAATGGCCGCTCCTTATGGGAGGCAGACATGAGCGATCCGAGACAATTCGAGCCGTTGCGCATAGACGGGCAGCTCTGGTTCAACCGTGGCGAGAAGGGCTATCTCGGTGGCAAGCGCATCGAGCTGCTCGAACAAATAGAAGCGACGGGCTCGATCAGTCGCGCCGCCAAGGCCATCAAGCTCAGCTACAAGGCGGCCTGGGATGCGGTGGATGCCATGAACAATCTGTCCGAGCGCCCGCTGGTCATACGCTCAGCGGGCGGCACCAAGGGCGGCGGGACGCAACTGACAGAATTCGGTCGGGAAATGCTGCATGTCTGGCAGCGCATGCAACACGAGTACGAACGCTTCCTGGCGCAGGTCGCCCAGGGTATCGATGGGTTCGAGGATTTCGACAAACTGCTTCGGGCAATCGCTATGAAAACCAGCGCACGCAACCAGTTTCGGGGCCGCATTACCCAGGTCGAAAGAGGCGCTGTGAACGGCAGCGTCAGCCTGGATATCGGCGACGGACAAACGGTGACCGCGACGCTGACCAACGACAGTATCGACGAGCTTCAGCTCGCACCCGGCAAGATCGCCATGGCATTGGTCAAAGCCAGCTTTGTCCTGCTGTCACCTGATCCCGACGTGAAGATCAGCGCCCGCAACCGTCTGAGCGGAACCATCGGCGCCATCACGCCTGGTGCGGTCAGCTGCGAGGTCAAGCTGCTACTTCCCGGCAACCGAACGCTGGGGGCAGTCATCACCAATGAAAGCACCGAAGCGCTCGGATTGGCCGTCGGTCAGCCCTGTACGGCGCTGATCAAAGCCTCTCATGTAATCATCGCGGTAGATTGATGAGCATGATGAATCGTATGCGTATGACCCTTGTCGCGGCGCTGGCTGCACTTACGCCTTTGATCGGCCATGCCGATGAAATCCAGGTTGCGGTGGCGTCGAATTTCACCGCGCCCATGCGCGTCATCACTGAACAGTTCGAACGCGACACCGGCCATAAGGTACTGCTGTCCTTCGGCTCGACTGGAAAGCTCTACGCGCAGATTCGCAACGGGGCGCCTTTCTCAATACTGCTGGCAGCGGATGAACAGATTCCAGTCAGGCTGGAAGACGAAGGGTTGGGTGTTGCTGGAAGCCGCTTCACCTATGCCATCGGTACATTGGTGTTGTGGTCGGCCAATGAAGGTTATGTCGACGATCAGGGCAAGGTGCTTACTGATCAGGCATATCGTCACCTCGCGATCGCCAACCCGAAAACCGCACCCTACGGCGCCGCAGCGATGGCGACGCTGACAAAGCTGGGTCTTGCCGATTCGGTCAGGGGCAAGCTGGTGCAGGGCGAAAACATTGCACAAACCCATCAATTCGTCGCCAGCGGCAACGCCGAACTCGGCTTCGTCGCGCTCTCTCAGGTAATCGAAAGCGGTGAAATCCGGCAGGGGTCCGGCTGGATTGTACCCGCCACCTATCATCCACCGATTCGCCAGGACGCTCTGCTGCTGACCAACGGTCACGACAACCCGGCGGCGCACGCACTGCTCGATTACCTGCGAAGCGCAAAGGCAACCGAGGTGATCAACGCCTACGGTTATGGTCGGTAGGTGATGGTAATGCCCGCCCTGGATGACGCCAGTCTTTCGGCGATCTGGCTGACGCTCAAACTCGCCAGCATCACCACCGTTCTGCTGTTACTACTCGGAACCCCCATCGCATGGTGGCTGGCACGAACCCGCTCACGCCTGAAAGGCCCCATTGGCGCCGTGGTGGCGCTCCCTCTCGTACTTCCACCCAGTGTGCTCGGCTTCTATCTGCTGGTAGCGATGGGCCCCAATGGACCCGTTGGGCAACTGACCCAAACGCTCGGTCTGGGCGTCCTGCCGTTCACCTTTGCCGGCCTGGTCGTGGGCTCGGTTTTCTACTCGATGCCCTTCGTGGTGCAACCGTTGCAGAACGCCTTCGAAGCGATTGGCGAACGTCCATTAGAAGCCGCAGCAACCTTGCGTGCGGGCCCGCTGGACACCTTCTTCACCGTCGTATTGCCGCTGGCACGGCCAGGTTTCGTAACGGCCAGCATTCTCGGCTTCGCCCATACGGTGGGCGAGTTTGGTGTCGTGCTGATGATCGGCGGGAACATTCCCGAGAAAACCCGCGTGTTGTCCGTACAGATCTACGATCACGTCGAAGCCCTGGAATACGCCCAGGCGCACTGGCTGGCCGGCGGGATGCTGCTGTTTTCCTTTCTGGTGCTGCTCGTTCTCTATGCAAGCCCGCTGCGGCAGGGGTGGCGCGGATGAACAACAACCTGAGCGGGATACATGCACAGCTGCGTCTGGCCCATCCGGGCTTCGCTCTCGACGTGGACGTCAAACTACCGGGCCGTGGTGTCAGCGCCCTGTTCGGCCCCTCGGGCTCGGGCAAGACCAGTTGCTTGCGCTGCATCGCCGGGCTCGAGCGCAGCAGCACCGGAACACTGGTGGTCAATGGTGACTGCTGGCAAGACTCGAGCCGCCAGTGGTTCGTGCCGCCGCACCAGCGCCCGATTGGTTACGTGTTTCAGGATGCCAATCTGTTTGCCCATCTGTCCGTCAAAGGCAATCTCGAATTCGGCATGAAGCGCGTCCCAGCACAGGACCGGCGTGTCGTCTGGAATCAGGCTGTCGAACTGCTTGGCATCGAGCATCTTCTGGATCGCATGCCAGAGCGACTTTCCGGTGGCGAGCGACAACGGGTCGGTATCGCACGTGCACTGCTGACCAGCCCCCGTCTGCTGCTGATGGACGAGCCTCTGGCTGCCCTCGACGTGAAGCGCAAACAGGAAATCCTGCCGTACCTCGAACGTCTGCACGACGAGCTGGATATACCGCTGCTCTATGTCAGTCACGCACCAGACGAAGTGGCGCGACTGGCTGATCACCTGGTTCTGCTCGATGAGGGCCAGGTCGTTGCGCAGGGGCCGCTGCACGAAACCCTTGCACGCCTCGATCTACCGACTGCGTTCGGTGAGGATGCAGGCGTCGTCATCGAATCGGAAATTGCCGGGCACGATACCGATTACCACCTCACTCGCCTGACGTTTCAGGGCGGTGACGTTCTGGTGGCGCAACGGAGCGAATCGGTCGGTCATCGGCTGCGCTTTCGCGTCCATGCGCGCGATGTCAGCTTGACGCTGGATCGTGCAGAGGGCACCAGCATCAGCAACCTGCTACCGGTGCGGGTTGCTGAAGTGGTCACCGCCGATACGCCAGCCCATGTTCTGGTCCGTCTGGACGCCCAAGGCACACCGCTGCTGGCGCGCATCACGCGGCGTTCGGCCGATCAGCTCGGGGTTACCGAGGGCAAGGCGCTCTGGGCGCAGATCAAGACAGTCGCACTGCTGGGTTGAGGGCTCGCCCTAGCCCAGCAGCGCCAAGCCGACCAGCACCGCACACTCCACCAGCTCCAACAACGCACCGGCAGTGTCACCCGTGGTACCGTCCAACCGCTGAACCAGGGCGCGGCGCACCAGCACTCCCACACAAGCGGCAACGGCCAGCGCAACCCAACCACCAGCACCCATCAGGACGCCCACGAGCACAATCAGCCCCAACACTACCCGAGCTTCCGATCGCGGCATGTGCTCGGCCAGGGCCTGGCCCAAACCGCCGGGCCGCACGTAGGGCGTAGTCAGAAACAACCCCAGCATCGCGCTTCGCCCTAACAGCGGCACCGCCCAAAGCACCCATGGATTGCCTTGCTCAAGCAGGGTCCATAAAGCGACGAACTTCAGCAGCAGGACTAACACCAGCACGGCAACCGCAACCGGGCCGCTGCAGGGGTCTTTCATGATCGCCAGGGTTCGCTCCCGGTCTCCGAAGCCGCCCAGCCAGGCATCCGCACTGTCGGCGAGGCCGTCGAGGTGCAGCGCACCGGTGAGCCAAACCCACGCGGCCAGCAGCAAAGCGGCCTTCAAGGGTGGTGCCCCATTGCCGAGAACCATGCCGAGCAAACAGAGTATGCCGCCGAGCAGCAACCCCACCAGCGGGTAATACAGCAGCGACCTGCCGATCTGCTGCGGCTTGGGCATGCCGCGCAGCCGTACCGGGAGGCAGGTGAGAAACTGCAGCGCGATCAGAAAGGGCTGCATCGTTCTTCCAGCCAGAGCGTGGCGTCGGCGAACCCGGTTCTCAGCCCGAACAATGCCCCATGGCTGACCTCAACCTGCAGCAGACATTCGCGCGGCAACCCACGCGCCTGCGCCAGGAGCAGCCGCATCACGCCCGCGTGCGTGATCAGCAGTACGCGTTCGCCTGCGCATCGATCGGTCAGCCGCTCGATTGCTGCCAGCACGCGGGCCTCGAAGTCAGCGACGGGCTCCGCGCCGGGCGGAGTGAAGCCGTACGGGTCGCTCCAGAAGCGGCCCAGGGCTTCGCTCTGATCCACCATCAGATCCGCAGCGGTGCGCCCTTCCCAATCGCCGAAGTCCAGTTCGCGAAGGTCGGGTTCAAGTTCGAGCTCAAGTGACCGTTGCTCGGCGAGTTCAGCTGCGAAATCCGCGCAGCGGCGCAGGGGTGAACTGATGATGCGGTCCCAGGGTCCGGCGCCGACAACGGCTGCTCGCAACTGCTGCCAACCTGTTGCGGTGAGGGCATCGTCCAGCCGCCCGCGAAAACCGCCGCCGGCTTCGGTTTCACCGTGACGCAGCAACTCCAGCTGCACGCTCATGAGTGTTTCACCGCAACGGCGGCTTCTTCGAATGTGGCCATGCCGTCGTGCAGCGCGCAGGCCATCCGGAGCAGCGGAACCGCCAGCGCCGCGCCGCTGCCTTCGCCCAGGCGCAGGCCAAGGTCGAGCAACGGCTGAGCATCCAATGCGCTGAGCACAGCGACATGGCCTGGCTCAGCCGAGCGGTGGGCGAACAGCAGCCAGTCACGACAGGCTGGGTTCAGACGCACCGCACACAGCGCCGCCACACTGCAGATAAAGCCGTCGACCAGCACGACGATGGCTTGCTGCGCGCAGGCGACATAGGCGCCGGTGAGCGCAGCCAGTTCGAAACCACCGAGCCGCTGCATCCAGCCGAGGGTGTCGTGCGATCCCGCGTGCAGCGCCAGTGCCCGCTCGATGACTGCACGCTTATGCGCCACTCCGGCCTCGTCCAGGCCAGTGCCTGGCCCGGCCAATTCGTGCGGCGCGCAACCCAGCAAAGCGCAGGCCAGCGCGGCCGCAGTAGTGGTATTGCCGATGCCCATCTCGCCACCAATGAACAGCTCGCTCCGCTGCTGTTGCGCCCGCAGCACGCTGTCGCGCCCGGCCTGCATGGCGAGCTGGCAGGTCTCGGCACTCATCGCCGATTCCCTGGCGAAATTGCGGGTGCCCGGCCCCAGCGAAAGATGGCGCACCCGAGGCAACGACAACGGTGTCGCTGTCCCCAAATCAACCACTTCCAGGGTCGCCTCGAGCTGCTTCGCCAGCACACTGATCGCTGCTCCACCGTTGACGAAGTTGGCAAGCATCTGGCCAGTCACCGATTGCGGGAACGCCGAGACGCCTTCTTCGGCAACGCCATGATCACCCGCAAAAATGGCGATAAAAACGTGCTCCGCTGACGGACGAGCGCGACCCTGCAAAGCCGCCAACTGCGGCACCACCGCTTCGATACGTCCCAGCGAACCCGCAGGCTTGGTCAACCGGGCATCGCGCTGGCGTGCCGCCTGGCGGGCCGCTTCGTCCGGAACCCGGCAGGGTTCCAGCCACCATTGCTTGTTCAAAGCGCCGCTCCTTTCAGGGTCATTGGCAAACCCGCCACGGTGAACACCACGCGCTGACAACGCTCGGCGAGGGCTTGGTGCAGCAGGCCCGCCTCATCGACATATCGCCGGGTCAACTCCCCCAGCGGCACCACGCCCAGCCCTGTTTCATTACTGACCAATAGCACCCGCCCCGGTAGGTCAGCGAGGCACCCAAGCAAGGCCTCACGTTCTTCCGTCAGGCGAACCTGGTCGTCCAGCATCAGCAGATTTGTCAGCCAAAGCGTCAGGCAATCCACCAGCAGGCAGCGATCCGCACGGGCGTGCTCACGCAGGACAGAAGCGAGCGTCAGCGGTTCTTCAATCAAGGCCCAGCTGGCGGGGCGCCGAGCACGGTGATGAGCGATGCGTTCGTTCATCTCGCCATCCAATGGCTGGCTCGTGGCGATATAGGTAACCGCCAGGCCACTTTCAACCGCAAGCCGCTCGGCCAAACGACTCTTGCCGGACCGCGCGCCGCCGAGGATAAGCTCGATCATGCATCCGTCTCCATTGGTAGGCCGCAAAGCGTCAGCAGTCGCCCGACCTCCAAG
>Ga0222713_10000108_pt1 | contig 86771 bp, 87 predicted proteins | sample C33_649DmetaG_FD_165061 | JGI IMG/M metagenome (GOLD analysis project Ga0222713, IMG submission 165061) | Estuarine water microbial communities from San Francisco Bay, California, United States - C33_649D | ecosystem: Environmental > Aquatic > Marine > Unclassified | place: USA: California...
TGAACGGCAATGAGCGCAGCACGTTCACCACGAAGGACAGAAAGCCGTACAGCGGGCCGTTCTCGAACAGTTGGCGCGGGCCGGTGAGGAACAGCAGCACGCCCAGCGGCAGGCCGAGGATGATGGTGAACAGCAGCGACCCGCCGAGCATCAGCAGGGTGTCCAGGGTCGCCAGCCAGATTTCGTACCAGTCGACATTCCCCAACAAAGAGCTAAACAAGGCGTCCATCAGCGCAGCACCTCCACGTGCACGTCAGCTGCATCCAGCTGGGCCAGGGCAGCACCCATGTCGCCCCCTACCAGCGCCAGGGTCAGCTGGCCGTAGGGGGTGTCCTTGATGCGGTCGATGCGTCCCGAGAGGATGCTGAAATCCACACCGGTCTCCCGGGCGACGGTGCCGAGCAGCGGCTTGTAGGTGGCTTCACCCTGGAAGGTCAGGCGCAGAATCCGGCCGGGGACATGGGCAAAATCATCGTGCTGCTCGCCTTCGTCGACTGCTTCGTCTTCAAGGACGAAACGTTGCGTGGTCGGATGCTTCGGGTGCAGGAATACTTCGGTGACCGGCCCCTGTTCGACAATCTCACCGCCATCCATCACCGCGACGCGGTCACAAACACGGCGGATCACATCCATCTCGTGAGTAATCAACACGATGGTCAATTTCAGCTCGGCATTGATCTCGGCGAGCAGCTGTAGCACCGAAGCAGTGGTCTGCGGGTCGAGCGCGCTGGTGGCTTCGTCGCAGAGCAGAATGTCCGGCTCGGTCGCCAGCGCGCGGGCGATACCGACGCGCTGTTTCTGGCCGCCGGACAACTGCGCCGGGTACTTGCGCGCCTGATCTTTCAGGCCGACGCGGTCGAGCAGGGCGGCGACCCGGCTGTCGATCTCGCCGCGTGAGTGGTTACCCGCCAGGCGCAGCGGCATGGCGACGTTATCGGCCACGGTCTTGGACATCAGCAGGTTGAAGTGCTGGAAGATCATCCCGACCCGCTGACGGAAGCGACGCAGGCCGTTGGCGTCGAGCGCCGTGACGTCTTCTCCGTTAACCAGGATGCGGCCTCCGGATGGTTCTTCCAGACGGTTGATCAGGCGCAGCAAGGTGCTCTTGCCTGCACCGGAATGGCCAATCAGGCCAAACACTTCGCCTGCACCGATAGTCAGTTCGGTCGGCTTGAGCGCAGGCACTTCTCGAGCAGTGCGCCGGCCGGCAACCCGATAGGTTTTGTGGACTTGCTGAAATTCGATCACGGGCGAACCTTGTGGGTGCGGTCGTATGTGCCTGGATGGTGGCGAAAGGCGTGCATTCTACGCATTTGCAGCGGGCGGGCGTAGCGAACTGCGGTGATTGAGACAAGCCATCGCCTCTATAGTCTGAGCAAATCGTCGCAGCTCGCAACCTTGAGCGGCTTTATCGGGTCACTAACTGGTACGCCGTGAATTGATCAAGTGTTGGGCCGCACGGCCCGATTTCTTCGCGGTTCAGCACACCCGCTCAACCGAGGCCCATGATGACGGACAACAAAGATTCTAAGAACAGCGAGCTCGCCGGTACCGACACTGTCGATCGCAAGAACCACAACGCCAAGCTCGATCAGCTCGAAACCTTTCGTTCCGATGCCACGGGCGAGGCCCTGAGCACGAACCAGGGCGTCAAGATCGCTGATAACCAGAACACGCTGAGGGCAGGCGAACGGGGACCCTCGCTGCTCGAAGACTTCATCATGCGCGAGAAGCTGACCCACTTCGACCACGAGCGCATCCCCGAGCGCATCGTGCACGCCCGCGGCTCGGCTGCCCATGGTGTGTTCGTCAGCTATGACGACCACAGCGCGCTGACCAAGGCCTCATTCCTCGCCGGCAAGGGCAAGGAAACCCCGGTGTTCGTGCGCTTTTCCACCGTGCAGGGCTCGCGCGGCTCGGCCGATACCGTGCGTGACGTGCGCGGTTTCGCCACCAAGTTCTACACCGACGAGGGCATCTTCGACCTGGTCGGCAATAACATGCCGGTGTTCTTCATTCAGGATGCGATCAAGTTTCCCGACTTCGTGCATGCGGTCAAACCCGAGCCGCACAACGAAATTCCGCAGGGCCAGTCGGCCCACGACAGCTTCTGGGACTTCGTTTCACTGACCCCCGAGTCGGCGCACATGGTCATCTGGGCCATGTCCGATCGCGGCATCCCGCGTAGCCTGCGTGCCATGGAAGGATTCGGCGTGCACACCTTCCGCCTGATCAATGCCGAGGGCGTGAGCCGCTTCGTCAAATTCCACTGGAAGCCTGTAGCTGGCGCCTTCTCGCTGGTCTGGGACGAGACGCTGAAGCTCGCTGGTAAGGACCCGGACTTCAACCGCCGCGACCTGTGGGAGTCCATCGAGATGGGGGACTATTTCGAGTGGGAACTGGGCGTACAGGTGGTGGAAGAGGCCGACGAGCACAAGTTCGATTTCGACCTGCTCGACCCGACCAAGATCATCCCAGAGGAACTGGTGCCGGTGCAGAAGCTCGGCAAGATGACGCTCAACCGCAACCCGGACAACTTCTTCGCCGAAACCGAGCAGGCCGCCTTCCACATCGGCCACATCGTGCCCGGCATCGATTTCACCAACGATCCGCTGCTGCAGGGCCGGCTGTTTTCCTACACCGATACCCAATTGCTGCGTCTGGGCGGGCCGAACTTCCACGAACTGCCGATCAACCGCTCGATTGCGCCGGTACACAACAACCAGCGTGATGCGTTTCACCGGCAGACCATCAACAAGGGCCGCGCTAACTACGAGCCTAACTCCATCGACAGCGGCTGGCCGAAAGAAACCCCGCCAGCAGCCAGCGGCGGCGGGTTCGAGAGCTATCCGGAGCGCATGGAAGGCCATAAGGTGCGGGCACGCAGCCCTTCGTTCGGCGATCACTTCTCCCAGGCGACCTTGTTCTGGAACAGCATGAGCGCCCCGGAGAAGGAGCACATCATCGGCGCCTACAGCTTCGAGTTGGGCAAGGTCGAGCGCGTCTTCATCCGCGAGCGTCAGGTCAACGAGATCCTTGCCAATATCGATCTGGAACTGGCTCGCCGGGTTGCTGAAAACATCGGCGTCACGCCGCCGACCGCGCCGACAGTCAGCCTCAAGCAGCCGAACCCGGCCAGCTCACCGGCGCTGAGCCTGATGAATCACCTATCCGGCAATATCAAGTCGCGCAAAGTGGCGATCCTTATCGCCAACGGCGTGGACGGTAAAGCTATCGAGGCTTTCAAACAGAAGCTGGCAGACGAGGGTGCAATCGCCAAACTGATCGGTCCGTCACCGGCACCGATCAAGGCGGCTGACGGCACGATGCTCACGCCTGATGCAGCGATGGATGGCATGCCCTCGATCGCCTTCGACGCGGTCTTCGTGCCGGGCGGCGCGCAGAGCGTGCAGGCCATGGCCAAGAACGGCGTGGCCAAGCACTACCTGCTCGAGGCCTACAAGCACCTCAAGCCCATCGCGGTACTGGGCGAGGCGCGGCAGCTGCTCACTGCGCTCAACCTGCCGGAGGATGCCGGTCTGGTGACCGGTGATGACGGTGATGTCGCTAGGGTATTCACGGCGTTCGCCCAGGCCCTGGCGCAGCATCGCATCTGGGCGCGCGAGGCGGCTGCAGCGCAGGTTCCGGCCTGATCGTAGCGGCATGTCCAGAGGCGGCTCGGTTTGTTCCGAGCCGCCTTTTTTATGCCTGGAGGCTGTGTGTCAGCTCAGCTCGCGCCAGTGCAGGTAGCAGCGCAAGTCAAATTCGGTCTGCGCATAACCCGGCATCATGTGTTCGCAGAGCTTGTAGAAGGCGCGGTTGTGATCACTCTCGCGCAGGTGCGCCAGCTCATGCACGACGATCATCTGCAGGAATTCTGGCGCCGCTTCCTTGAACAGCGCAGCGACGCGGATCTCCTTCTTCGCCTTCAGCTTGCCACCTTGGACGCGTGAAACGGCGGTGTGCAGGCCCAGCGCGCGATGGGTGAGGTCTAGGCGGTTGTCGTAGAGCACCTTGTCGATGTTCGGCGCGCTTTTCAGATGGCTCTGGCGCAACTGCTGGACGTAGCCATACAGCGCCTTGTCGCTCTGCACCTGATGGCGCTGCGGATAGCGGCGCTCAAGGTAGTCGCCCAGCCGCTGCTCGGCGATCAGCTGGCGAACCTGCTGCTGCAACGATTCGGGGTAACCCTGCAGGTATTTGAGCATGGCCGGCGCGGCAGTCATCACGTTAGGCCCTACGCGGCCAGGCAAAACTGAGCAGGAATATCGCGGCCGCCGAGACGACAATAGACGGGCCGGCCGGCGTGTCCTGATACCAGGACAATGCAAGCCCGCAGCAGACCGCCAGCAGTCCCAGCAGGCTGGCACCTAAGGCCATCTGCTCCGGCGTGCGTGCATGGCGCTGAGCGGCAGCGGCCGGAATGATCAGCAGTGAGGTGATCAGCAGCACACCGACGATCTTCATCGCTACGGCAATCACCATCGCGATCAATAACATCAGGGCCATGCGGATGGCGGCCACCGGCAAGCCTTCTACCTTGGCCAGTTCCTCGTGCACGGTAACCGCCAGTAAGGGTCGCCATAGCGGGATGAGCGCCAGCAGCACCAGGGCGCTGCCACCAACGATCCAGGCCAGATCGGTCGGGCTGACGGCCAGCAGGTCGCCGAATAGATAACCCATCAGGTCAATGCGCACGTCCTGCATGAAGCTCAGCGACACCAGTCCGAGCGACAGCGTGCTATGGGCGAGAATACCCAGAAGGGTGTCCGAAGCCAGCGGCTGGCGCTGCTGCAAGGTCACCAGCAGCACCGCCAGCAGCACGCAGCAAACGATGACCGCCAGGGTCAGGTTGACCTCGAGCATCAGACCCAGCGCCACACCAAGCAGGGCGGAATGGGACAGGGTGTCGCCAAAATAGGCCATCCGCCGCCAGACCACGAAGGAGCCAAGCGGGCCGGCGACTAACGCCAGCGCGAGGCCGGCGAGCAGGGCATTCAGTAGGAAATCTGGCATATCGATCAATGCTTGCAGTTCGGGCCGTGGACGTGAGGTTTGCCGGTCACTACGCTGCCGTGCAGGTCGTGGCTGTGGTCGTGCTGATGGTGATAGACCGCCAGGCTGCGGGCATCCTGGCCGAACAGTTCGACGAACGCCGGGTCAGCGCTGACCTGTTCCGGGTGGCCGGAGCAACAGACGTGGCGATTCAGGCAGACCACCTGGTCGGTGGCGCTCATCACCAGATGCAGGTCGTGTGACACCATCAGTACGCCGCAGCCATAGCGCTCGCGCAATCGTCCGATCAGCCGGTAGAGCTCGGCCTGGCCGGCCACATCGACACCTTGGACCGGCTCGTCCAGCACCAGCAGCTCCGGTTCACGGAGCAGCGCGCGGGCCAGCAGCACCCGTTGCATCTCGCCGCCGGAAACCGATTGCAGCGGACTGTCGATGACGTGCTCGGCGCCCACCTCGCTAAGCGCCGACAGCGCCGCGGCTCTATCCACTCCCGGCACCAGGCGCAGAAAGCGCAGTACGGACAGGGGCAGGGTCGGGTCGACGTTAAGCTTCTGCGGCATGTAGCCGACGCGCAGCTTAGGTTTGCGCCAGACGGTGCCGCTGTCCGGCTTGAGCAGGCCGAGCACAGCACGCACCAGGGTGGTCTTGCCAGCGCCATTGGGGCCGATCAGGGTCACGATCTCGCCCCGATGGACCTGCAGCTGAGCGCCTTCGAGCACCGCCTGGTTGGCGAAGCGGACATGAATATCGGCCAGGCGGATCAACGCTTCGTTCATGCCGCGTTCCTGCAGGGGGCGCACAGACCAACGACCTCGACCGTCTCACCCTCGACTTGGAAACCGACGCTGTGCGCGGCCTGGTTGATGGCCTCGCTGATGGCTGGTCGCTCAAGCTCAATGGCGGTATGGCAGTTGCGGCAGATCAGGAACTGGCCCTGGTGCGGGTGTTCGGGGTGATTGCAGCCAATAAACGCGTTGAGTGAGGCGATGCGGTGCACCAGCCCGTTCTCAAGCAGGAAATCCAGCGCGCGATAAACGGTAGGCGGCGCGGCGCGGCGGCCGTCCTGGGCCGTCAGCTCGGCGAGGATGTCGTAGGCGCCGAGCGGCTTGTGGCTCTGCCAGACCAGCTCCAGTACGCGTTTGCGCAGGGCGGTCAGGCGCACACCGGAACGTTCGCAGAGGAGGTCGGCTTCGGCCAGAGCATGGCTGACGCAGTGGTTGTGGTCGTGGGGCGTGCAGGCCAGCGGAGACTTGGGCATGAGCGAGACGATGTGGTTGAGAGACGTTATTATGTTACCCATTCAGTTCAATCGAGTGTTGCCCGTGTTTCGTCTTTTTTCGATACCTCTTCTAGTGACCGCGAGCCTTTTCAGCAGCGCCCAAGCCCATGCCGAGATCGAGGTGCTGACCAGCATCAAGCCGCTGCAGCTGATCGCCGCTGCCGTTCAGGACGGTGTCGGCAAGCCAGCCGTTCTGTTGCCGCCGGGTGCCTCGCCCCACCATTACGCCATGCGCCCGTCCGACGTACGGCAGATTCGCAGCGCCGATCTGTTCTACTGGATCGGCCCGGACATGGAAGGTTTTCTCGCGCCGGTGCTGGAAGGCCGCAAGCGGCCGAGCGTGGCGATACAGTCGCTGCCCGGGCTGACCCTGCGTCACTTCGGCGACGCAGCCGGCGAGCACGAGGCTGAGCATGATCGTCACGACGAGCATGCACACGAGGCGCACGGCGAGCACTCCGAGCAGGTACATGATGAACATGACGACCACGCTCATGAAGCCGCCGACCACGACGAACACGACCACGCCCATCGTCCCGGCAGCCTGGACGCGCACCTCTGGTTGTTGCCTGCCAATGCGGTAACCATCGCCGAGGGCATGGCGCAGGACATGGCCAAGGCCGATCCGGCCAACGCCGAGCGCTACAGAGCCAACCTGACCGCATTCAAGCAGCGGCTGGAAGCGCTGGATAAGCGGCTCAGCCAGCGCCTGAGCGAAACCCGAACCAAGCCGTTCTTCGTCTTCCATGAAGCCTTCGATTATTTCGAAGCCGCTTATGGGATCAAACACGCCGGCGTATTCAGCGCCGGTGGCGAAGCCCAGCCCGGCGCGCGGCATGTTGCCGCCATGCGAGAGCGTCTGGAGCAGGCCGGCCCGAGCTGCGTGTTCTACGAGCCACCGGTTCGTCCGCGTCTGGCGGATAGTCTGATCCGGGGACTGCCAGTGAAGGTCACCGAGCTGGACGCGCTGGGTCATAGCATCGACGCCTCGGCGGGCGGCTACGAGCAGTTGATCGACAACCTCGGTCGCTCGCTGGCGGGATGTCTGGAATCGCTCTGACCCTTGGTTCATAGCGCTCGGCGGCAACGCTCCGCTCGGCGCTTGTCCGGGTCGTCCGTCGGCCGACTTGATGCGCGTCATAGTGCTTCTGGCGCTCATGGCTATGCTTCGTGCTTTGGTTTCCACTCCATCGACACGAGGATGCGCAGCGCATGGCGAAGACGGACGGGCCCATTACGGCAGAGACGAAAATCACCCCAGAAATCGCTCTTCAGACGGCCTCCGAAGACATCTGGGCGCAAAAATATCGCCTGACCCGCAAGGACGGTAGCGCCGTTGATGACAGCGTCGACGCCACCTGGCAGCGGGTCGCCCGCGCGCTTGCTGATGTGGAAGAACAGGGTGCCCGCGAGCACTGGTACGAACGCTTCCTCTGGGCGCTGCGCAACGGTGCCATTCCAGCCGGGCGGATCATTTCCAACGCCGGCGCGCAGGACTACAAACCGGCCACCTCGACGATCAACTGCACCGTCTCCGGCACCATCACCGACTCGATGGACGACATCCTCGGCAAGGTGCATGAAGCCGGCCTGACGCTCAAGGCCGGTTGCGGCATCGGTTACGAGTTCAGCACCCTGCGCCCGCGCGGCTCCTTCGTCTCCGGCGCGGGCGCACACACCAGCGGGCCGCTGTCGTTCATGGATATCTTCGACAAGATGTGCTTCACCGTCAGCTCCGCCGGTGGCCGCCGCGGCGCGCAGATGGGCACCTTCGACGTCGGCCATCCGGACGTGCGCGAATTCATCCGCGCCAAGCGTGAAGACGGCCGGCTGCGTCAGTTCAACCTCAGCTTGCTGATCACTGACGAGTTCATGCAGTCGGTGGAAGCCGACGCGGACTGGCCGTTGATCTTTCCGCTGCACATGAAGGAAAAAGCCGAGCTTGATCTGGCCGATGCTGAACAGGTGGTGTGGCGCGAGTGGCCGAGCCATGACGGCTACATCGTCCGAGACGACGGCCTGGTCGCCTGCAAGATCTATGGCCGGGTAAAGGCAAGGCATCTGTGGGACATGATCATGGTCTCCACCTACGATTATGCCGAGCCGGGCTTCATCCTCATCGACCGGGTCAACCAGCTGAACAACAACTGGTGGTGCGAAGCGATCCGCGCCACCAATCCCTGCGGCGAGCAACCGCTGCCGCCCTACGGCTCCTGCCTGCTGGGCTCGATCAACCTGACCCGCTTCGTCATCGATCCCTTTGGCGTCGATGCGCGCTTCGATTGGGACAAGTACCGCGAAGTGGTGCGCCTGTTCACCCGCATGCTGGACAACGTGGTGGAGATCAACGGGCTGCCATTGGCTCGGCAGCGCCATGAAATCGAGAGCAAGCGCCGCCACGGCATGGGCTTCCTCGGTCTTGGTTCAGCCCTGACGCTGCTCAAGCTGCGTTACGGCAGCCCTGAAGCCTGCGTCTTTACCGAAGAAGTGGCCCGCGAAATGGCGCTGGTCGGCTGGGAAGTGGCGCTCGAACTGTCGAAAGAAAAAGGCCCTGCGCCGCTACTGACCGAAACCTTCGAGGTCACCGCCGAATTGCTGCGCAAGCGTCCGGAGATGAAGAAGGACGGTTACCAGATCGGCGACCAAGTGCCGGGCCGCGTATTGCACGCGAAGTATTCGCGCTACATGCAGAAGATCGCCGAATACGCCCCCGAGCTTATCGATCAGCTGGCCGAGCAGGGTGCACGTTTCACTCACCACAGCTCCATCGCGCCTACTGGCACCATCAGCCTGAGCCTGGCCAACAACGCCTCCAATGGCATCGAGCCGAGCTTCGCCCATCACTACTCGCGCAACCTGATCCGTGCCGGCCGCAAGGCCAAGGAAAAGATCGAGGTGTTCAGTTACGAGTTGCTCGCCTATCGCACGTTGATCAATTCGCACGCCAAGCCGGGCTCGAGCGAGGCGGGCGAGCAGCTGCCGGAGTACTTCATCACCGCCGACGATGTCACCCCGACCCAGCATGTCGACATCCAGGCCGCCGCGCAGAAGTGGGTCGACTCGTCGATTTCCAAGACCGCCAACGTGCCCACTGATTATCCGTTCGAGGCGTTCAAGGACATCTACCGCTACGCCTGGCGGCAGGGCCTGAAAGGCTGCACCACCTTCCGCTTCAACCCGGCGGCGTTCCAGGGCGTGCTGGTCAAGGAGGCTGATCTGGAAAAGACCCTTTACCGCTTCATTCTCGAAGACGGCAGCGTGGTCGAGCTGAAGGGCAACGAAGAGGTGGAATACGACGGTGAGGTCAACTCTGCGGCCAACCTGTTCGATGCCTTGAAAGAAGGCTACTACGGCAAATACTGAGCCCCGACTGATAACTGGACGGCCCGCGCCGTCCGGGTGGAGAACATGCAATGACCGTAAAGATCACCCAGCGTATCAAGGGCTTCAAGGTCGTCGACGAGACCCTGGAGCGTCCGGCTGTCACCGCTGACAACGCCAGTGGCAAGACCACCGTGGTGGAAATGGATGAAAGTTTGCAGCGCCCCGAAACACTGGTCGGCATGACTTACAAGATCAAGTCGCCGCTGTTCGAGCACGCGCTCTATGTCACCGTCAACGATGTGGTCCTCAACGCCGGTACGCCCCACGAGCAGCGGCGGCCGTTCGAGATCTTCATCAACTCGAAAAATATGGACCACTTCCAGTGGATCGTCGCGCTCACCCGGATCATGTCTGCAGTGTTCCGCAAGGGGGGTGACTGCACCTTCCTCGTCGAGGAACTGAAAGCGGTGTTCGATCCCCGCGGCGGCTATCTGAAAAAGGGCGGCGTCTATATGCCGTCCATCGTGGCGGAGATCGGCGGCGTACTGGAGCGCCACCTGATCCATATCGGCATGCTCGAAGGCCATGCCTTGGACGAGACGCAGCTCAAGTACCTGGCGGAAAAGCGCGCCGCTTACGAGGCCAGCCAGGGGGCGGTGACCGTCGAACCGGGCGAGGGCTTCCCGGCCGGTGCGCAGCTGTGCAGCAAGTGCAACACCCAGGCGGTGGTGCAGATGGATGGCTGCGCGACTTGCCTGAATTGCGGCAATTCCAAGTGTGGTTGAGGGTTGGTGTCGCTGGGGCTAACGCCGGTTGGGCCGTTATCGGGGCTAGGGCCAACCCACTGGCTACCAGAAAACCTGGCCAGCCGCTGTAGCACGCGGGCGATACGCCGGCGCATCTGGCAGAACCAATCTGCCCAGCGACTAGCAGCGAGAAAATTGCTGTCGATACTTTGCCGGAGTGAGTGCAGTCAAATCCTTGAACATCCGTCGCATGTTGGCGTCGCTGCTGAAACCCAACTCTGTGCTGATGGCGTTGACCGGTGCTGAGGTCAGGGTGAGGCGTTCACCGACCTGGCTCAACTTGATGCGCCGTGCATAGGTGGCCGCCGGTACGCCTGCCTCGCTTCTCACCTTGCGTGCCAGCGTGCGCTCGGACATGCCAAGTTCAGATGCCAGCTTCAACAGGGTGATTTGGTCGGCCGGCAGCCTTTCCACTAGGGCGTGTACCTGGCGGAGCAGCCTGCTGGGCTGCTTGATGAGGCTTATGGCTTGAAAGACGTCATGTGACTGTGCGGGGCGTGGGAGCACCATCAATTTGATGAGGTCACGAAAGATCGCTGGGCTGACGTGTCGCTCGATCAGCGACTGTGCAATGGGTAGATAGCCATTCACTCCCGTAGCGGTGGCGTTGTGCTCGTTGAAAATGCAGTTTTGCTCGATCTGCCAGCGAACCTTCGGATAACGCTTGAGCATGGTGTCAGCCAACCACCAGGTCACGGTCGCGTGTTGATTACTCAGCCGGCCACTCGCAGCAGCTAGGCAAACACCCACGCAGTAGCTCCATAACTGGCAACGTTTTCCTCGTATCGATAAGGCCGCCACGAGGTCTGCATTGGCTGCCAACGCCGTGTCGATATGTTCCGCCGACTCTGCCCAGAACCCAGGTATCAGTAAGGCTTCGAGCGAACCGTCATGGATGGCGTGTGTTGCTTCCAGAATCAGGCCATGGGCACAGACAATCGGTCCTTTATTCAAGGCCATGAAGCGCGTTTCAAAAAGCTGCTGCCCGGTTCGACGGTTGGCGGCATGCAGCATATCCGCAAAAGCGAGCAGCCCGGCAGGCATGCATCCGGGGTACAGGAGAAGGCCTACCTGAAGGGTTTTGGTCATGGCTTGAAATGAACTGAATATGTCTAAGTTGGCCATTATGGCGACGGCGATGGATTGGCACCATGAAGTCATACCTGAAGGGGGCTTCATCATGAAAATTCAGCAAATTCGCAACGCCACAATCATTGTCGAACTGGGTCCTTACCGCATTCTCGTCGACCCCATGCTGGCCAGAAAAGGAGCGCTTCCTCCCTTGCGGATACTGTCCGCAAGGCAGAGAAACCCGGTGGTTGAGCTGCCCGATTCAACAGGCGATGCGCTCGAGGAGGTGACGCACTGCTTGATTACCCACTGCCAGAAAGGCCACTTCGATCACCTCGACCGCGCAGCCAAGCACTGGCTTAGAGAGCGGCAGACGCCCGTCATCTGCACCCCGCACGATGCGTCGCATCTCGCGGAACGGGGCCTGAACGTCCAGTCGCTTCCTGACGATCATGAGCAGCCAAGCCCGTTTCTGGGTGGGGTTATCCGCACGGTCGGCTGCACTCATGGCAAGGGCCTGGTCGGGAAGCTGATGGAGCACGGCGTCGGCTATCTGATTGAGCTACCCAACGAGCCCAGCCTGTATCTGGCTGGCGACACCCTTCTCACTGCGACAGTTCGGGAGTTCGTCTTGCGGCATCAACCTCAGGTCAGCGTCATTCCCGCAGGGGGTGCCCGTTTCGACATAGGCGACGAGATCATCATGGGCGTAGACGAGGTGCTTGAGTTCACGCGACTGAGTCGGGGCAGGGTGATTGCCAACCATCTAGAAGCGATCAGCCATTGCCCTGTTACCCGAGCGGAATTGGCAGCTGCAGCGATTGGAGCCGGTGTGGCCCATCGGCTGGTCATCCCGGCCGATGGGCAGACGTTAACAGTGAATGATTGAGCTGATACTCAACAGACAGCTATGGAGGCGTGCATGGTTTCCATTGCGCGGAGGTGGGCCGGGGCTCCGAGGGGGAGCGCAGCTGCTGCGTGTGGCTCCCAGAACAGGTCAGACGCCTATGCTGCATTGCCCACGGCCCGCTCCGTCAGGTCACTACGCGATAGCACGGCTCGTAGGGTCGGCCGCCGGGGAGTTTCATGCGGTGTTGCTGGACAAATGCCTGCAGTAACTTATCCAGTGGCTTCATGATCGCCGTGTCGCCATTGATTTCGTAGCGGCCGAACTGCTCGATGCGGCGAATGCCCTTGTCCTTGACGTTACCCGCGACGATCCCGGAGAACGCCCGACGCAGGTTCGCCGCCAGCAAGTGGGGCGGCACGTCGCGGGTCAGCTGCAGGCTGGCCATGTTTTCGTGAGTCGGGTCGAACGGGTGCTGGAAGCCTTCCTCGATTTTCAGCAGCCAGTTGAAATGGAACGCGTCGTTACGCTCACGGCGGAACTGCTTGACCGCTTTCAAGCCTTCGGACATCTGCCGGGCTACCTCGGCCGGGTTGTCGATGATGATCTGGTACAAGCCCTGTGCTTTTTCGCCGAGGGTGGCGCCGACGAAGTCACGCAGCTGCTGCAAATACGGCGCGGCACTTTCCGGGCCGGTGAGGATGACCGGGAAGGGCACGTCGCGGTTGTCCGGGTGTAGCAGAATGCCCAGCAAGTAGAGGAATTCCTCCGCCGTGCCGACGCCGCCGGGGAAGATGATGATCCCGTGACCGACGCGGACGAAAGCTTCCAGGCGCTTTTCGATATCCGGCAGGATCACCAGCTCGTTGACGATCGGGTTCGGCGCCTCGGCGGCAATGATGCCCGGCTCGGTCAGGCCCAGGTAGCGGCCGCCGACTATGCGCTGCTTGGCATGAGCGATGGTCGCGCCCTTCATCGGGCCCTTCATCACGCCAGGGCCGCAGCCGGTGCAGATATTCAGGTTGCGCAGGCCCAGCTCGTGGCCGACCCGCTTGCTGTACTTGTATTCCTCGGTGCTGATCGAGTGTCCGCCCCAGCACACCACCATGTTCGGCTCGACGCCGGGACGCAGCGTGCGAGCGTTACGCAGTAGATGGAAGACGTAGTCGGTGATGCCCTGGGAGCTGCTCAGGTCGATGCGCGGGCTTCCCAGTTCGCTTTCGGTGTAGACGATGTCGCGCAGCGCACTGAATAGCATTTCGCGGGTGCTGGCGATCATCTCGCCGTCGACGAAGGCATCGGCCGGCGCATTGAGCAATTCCAGACGCACACCGCGATCTTGTTGGTGGATACGTACTTCGAAGTCGTCGTAGGCCTCAAGGATGGTCTTGGCGTTATCGATGCGCGCGCCGGTATTGAGAATGGCCAAGGCGCACTGGCGGAACAGCGTGTACGTACTGCCACAACCAGCTTCGCTCAGTTGCTGGACTTCCCGTTGCGACAGCGTCTCCAGACTACCTTTCGGGGTAACCGAGGCATTGATTACATAGCGTGAGGTCATGCGTGTTTTCCCTGAAAACAATGCGGCCTGGCCGAGACGGGCAGGTGCATCAGGATGTTGAGTGCCACGGCGGTGGGCAGCGGCGTATGAATAGGGCCGTCCGAACGGGCAGTGCGCCAGGGGACAGGGTTGCTGCTGGGCGCGGCGGCTAAACCCATAGCCGCAAGCTGCTTGCTGGTGCCGGCTGTATCTTTCCAGGTACAACGATGCGCCTGGACGGGCTGTGCTTGACGTTTAACCGGCGAAAACGTTCCTGAAATCCCCTCCTGGGGAATTGCTCTGTTCATGCGTACATCCCGTACGGTCTTAGGTGCAGGAACTTTGACCGCGAGCATGGCTGTTTGATTGCGCACGGCGTGAAGGGTTTTTCCGTCACGCGGCGCGGGCCGGCCTTCCGCTTAAAGAGGGCCTTAAAAGGCAAACGGCAGGGCGCTTTGGCAGTGCTGACGGGCGCTAAGCATACGGCGGAATTCGTCGGGATCCTTGATCAATACCGGTTGGCCAGCGAACTTCTGCGCCGCGATCAAGCGCGACAGCCAGAAACGCACGCAGGCGACGCGTAGCATCGGGCGCCATAGTTCGGCCTCGGCCGGGGTGAAGCGGCGCAGGCTGGAATAGGCAGCCAGCAATGCCTGGCTGCGCGTCTCATCGATCTCGCCGTTGGGGTGCGAGCACCAGTCGTTAAGGGCGATGGCTATGTCATAGAGCATTGGCCCGGAACAGGCGTTGTAGAAGTCGATCACGCCGGTCAGGTGGCTGCCCTCGAAGAGCAGGTTGTCGCGGAACAGGTCAGCGTGCAGGTTGGCTCGCGGCAGCGCCAGAAGCTTCGGCTTCAGTTCGGCAATCTCTGCAAGGCTGTCACGCAGCAGCGGCATTTGCGCGTCGTCTAGCGACAGCGCCAGGCTCGGGCCTTCTTCCTGCATCCAGTCCAGGCCACGGTCGCTGCGTCGCTCGATGATGTGGTCGCGGGTCGCCAGGTGCAGTCGCGCCAGTAGGCGACCCACTTCAGCGCACTGATGGGGGTTGGGTGCACTGACGTGTTTGCCGGCCAGGCGCGGTTGCAGCAGGGCCGGCTTTTCCGCCAGCGTACGTAGCGCTTCACCGCGATCGGTACGCAGCGCGTAGGGCACCGGCAGACCGTGACGATGAAGCACGTCGAGCAGTTCGATGAAGAACGGCAGATCCTGGCTGGGGCCGCGTTCGATCAGCGTCAGGACGTATTCGCCCTGTTCCAGGCTGACGAAGAAATTGCTGTTCTCGCTGCCAGCGGCGATGCCCTCGAAATCGCGCAGGCGTCCCAGTCCATAAGGGGCCAGGAAAACTTCGAGTTCTTCGCGTTGCAGGGGCGTGAAAACCGACATGAGCTGCCTTCCGTTACGTGTGGCGCCAGGTTACCAGCTGAAGATTTCCCAGGCCGGGATCAGCATGTCCGGCTTATCGGCGCGGATGAAGTTGCTGTCGCCATCGGCGCGTACCAGGAAGTACGGCTTGCCGACCTTAGGCGTGATCTTTACTGCATAGAGGAAGCCGTTGACCCGGTATTCCTCAACCGTGCGATCACCTTCCTGGCGAATCGTGACGTCGGGTTCGCCATCGACCGATTCCTGAGCGAAACCGCTCAGCGGCACCAGTGCCAGCAGCCCGGCCAGCAGCAAAGGTTTGAATGTGCGCATGATAACCTTGTCCCTTTGTCGTCAAGTGGTCCTATGCATTCTAGCCGCGGACCCGTCGAAAAGGTTGATCCTGCTCATGAGCCAAGCGCCCCTCGTTCTGGTGGACGGTTCGTCCTACCTCTACCGCGCCTTCCACGCCCTACCGCCGCTGACCACCTCGACCGGCAAGCCCACCGGGGCGGTCAAGGGCGTGCTGAACATGCTGCTGTCGCTGCGCCGGCAATACCCGGACAGCCCCTTCGCGGTGGTCTTCGATGCCAAGGGCCCAACCTTCCGCGACACGCTGTTCGCTGAATACAAATCCCATCGTCCACCGATGCCCGACGACCTCCGCGGTCAGGTCGAGCCGCTGCATGCCAGCGTCCGCGCCCTTGGCATGCCGCTGCTGTGCGTCGACGGCGTCGAAGCCGACGACGTGATTGGAACACTGGCGCGCCAATGCGCGGCGCTGGGACGCGACGTGATCATCTCCACCGGCGACAAGGACATGGCGCAGCTGGTGTGTCCGCATGTCACCCTGGTCAACACCATGACCGGCAGCGTCTATGACATCGAAGGCGTGAAGAACAAGTTCGGCGTTGGCCCGGAGCTGATCATCGACTTCCTCGCGCTGATGGGCGACAAGGTCGACAACATCCCCGGCGTTCCTGGCGTTGGTGAGAAGACCGCTTGCGGCCTGCTCAACGGCATCGAAGGCGGCATCAAGGGGCTCTACGAGAACCTCGACAAGGTTTGCAACCTGCCGATTCGCGGCGCCAAGTCGCTGGCCGCCAAGCTCGAGGAGCATCGTGACGCCGCGTTCATGTCCTACGAGCTGGCAACGATCAAGATCGATGTGGCGCTGGACGTGCAGGTCGGCGACCTGATGCCCGGTGAGCCGCACCGCGAGGCGCTGATCGCCTTATATCGCGAGTTGGAGTTCAAGAACTGGCTCGACGATCTGCTGCGTGAAGCCAAGGCCGCCGGAGAGGATTGCGAGGTGCAGCCCGAGGGCTGTTCGATCCAGGCCGAAGCCGAGTACAGCACGATTTTCGAGCAAGCCGAGTTCGACGCCTGGCTTGAACAACTGAAGGCCGCCGATTGCTTCGCCTTCGACACCGAAACCACCAGCCTCGATGCGCAGAAGGCACAGCTGGTGGGCGTGTCATTTGCCATCGAGGCGGGCAAAGCGGCGTACGTACCGCTGGCCCACAGCTACATGGGCGTGCCGCAGCAGCTTGATCGCGACGCCGTGCTCGCGGCGCTCAAGCCGCTGCTGGAAGACCCGAGCAAGCGCAAGATCTGCCAGCACGGCAAATACGACATGAACGTATTGATGCACTACGGCATCGAGATGCGGGGCATGACCTTCGACACCATGCTCGAATCCTACGTGCTCGACGCCACCGCGACCCGCCATGACATGGACAGCCTGGCGCTCAAGTACCTGGGCCGCGGCACCATCCGCTTCGAGGACATCGCCGGGAAGGGCGCCAAGCAGCTGACCTTCGACCAGATCGCCGTCGAGCAGGCGGGGCCCTACGCCGCCGAGGACGCCGACGTTACCCTGCGCCTGCATCAGACCCTGATGAGCAAGCTCGAAGCCACGCCGTCGCTGCTCAAGGTGCTCAACGAAATCGAGATGCCGTTGGTGCCGGTGCTGGCGCGCATCGAGCGCAACGGCGCGCTGGTCGACGCCAATCTGCTCGGGCTGCAGAGCGTCGAGCTGGGTAACAAGCTGGTCGAGCTGGAGCGTGAGGCGTTCGAGATTGCCGGTGAGGAATTCAACCTGGGCTCGCCGAAGCAGCTCTGCGCGATCCTCTATGACAAGCTTGGCTGCCCGGTGCTGTCGAAGACCGCTGGCGGTCAGCCGTCTACGGCGGAAAGCGTGCTGGCCGAGCTGGCTGAGCGGGACTACCCGCTGCCCAAAGTGATCATGCAGCACCGTAGCTTGAGCAAGCTCAAAGGCACCTACACCGACAAGCTGCCGCAGCAGATCAATCCGCGCACCGGACGGATCCACACCAGCTACCACCAGGCCGTGACCGCGACCGGACGGTTGTCCTCCAGCGACCCGAACCTGCAGAACATCCCGATCCGTACGGCCGAGGGCCGGCGTATCCGTCAGGCCTTCGTCGCGGCGCCGGGTTACAAGCTGCTGGCCGCCGACTATTCGCAGATCGAGTTGCGCATCATGGCGCACCTGGCGCAGGACGCCGGGCTGTTGTACGCCTTCCAGAACGACCTGGACGTCCACCGTGCCACGGCGGCCGAAGTGTTCGGCGTCGAGCTGGACCAGGTCAGTAACGATCAGCGGCGCAGCGCCAAGGCGATCAACTTCGGCCTGATCTATGGCATGAGCGCATTTGGCCTGGCCAAGCAGATCGACGTTTCGCGTGGCGAAGCACAGGCCTATATCGACCGCTACTTTGCCCGCTACCCCGGCGTGCTCGCCTACATGGAACGCACCCGCACCCAGGCCGCGGAGCAGGGCTATGTGGAGACGCTGTTCGGCCGGCGGCTGTATTTACCCGAGATCAACTCGAAGAATGGCGCCATGCGCAAAGGTGCCGAGCGCACGGCGATCAACGCGCCGATGCAGGGCACCGCGGCGGACATCATCAAGCGCGCCATGATCGCGGTGGACAACTGGCTGCAAGAGAGCGGGCTGGATGCGCGCGTCATCCTGCAGGTGCACGATGAACTGGTGGTCGAGGTCCGTGAAGATCTGGTCGAGCAGGTTCGCGAGCAGATTCTTCCGTTGATGAGCGGAGCAGCCCAGCTGGACGTGCCGCTGCTGGTCGAGGCGGGCGTCGGCAATAACTGGGACGAGGCGCACTGACGGCACCTGCGAGTCGACGTTCCGTAGTCGGCTCGCTCAGCGGCGAGCAGACGTCAGTTCTCACCGCGGATAGCCGGAAAGGGGCGTTGGCGGAATGCGCCAAGTTAGGGAAGCTGCGTGAAAATGCGGTGAGAGGCGGCTGGACAAGGGCGCGTCGCGTTCGTGCAGCCTCGGGACGCCCCGTTTTAGAGCGGTCACGCCCCGTTATGAAATTATTTTTCGATCCGTATTGAACTGACGGATCGGAAGCCTGGTCATAGGCTACGAAGGGTGTAAAAGCCCTTCGATGCTCCTTGTTGTGTTAAGTGTTGGCAGATCTCTGGATACGCCTATGGCGTTCCGGATTTAGACCTCGAACTTCCCCCTCCCCCAACGAAGTTCGAGGTTTTTTTTCGTCTCGGAAAAAGTGCCGGTACGGCGCCGGCTGGTGCCTCCGGTTGCGCCTTTATGTGGCGCTGCCGATCCGCTTCGCTTTGTAGGAGCGAGGGAGGCGCCCCAGTTCTTGCTCGTGATCATGGGCGTTGCGCATAACCTGGCACGTGGGTGGGATGTGTATCGCCAGCAAGCTGGGGCCTACGAGATCGGCGTTAACGGGGGGGACGGCGCGGCGGACGGGCGTCAGGGTAGCTGCAGACCTCCGCCGGCCTTGTGCAATCCGCGTAGGTGTTTACTGATCTGTGCCAGATTGGTTTCGACGCTTTCCAACTCCAGCCGCCGCTCTTCGCCGAGCAACAGGCGCACCTCGGCGTTCAGCGCATCGGTAAGCTGATTCAAGCGCGCCTGGCGTTGGCTGCTTTCCGACTCTAGGCGCTGCCATTCGCTGGCCTGCGGCAGCCCGTAGCCGTAGCCGTTGCCGTCGAGCAATTGCGCCGGCTGGCTGAGATAACCGCTGTTGGCGAGGATGCCCTGCAGGGTTTCGTCCGCCTTGGCCAGGCTCCTGTCGCCGTGCTCGCGGCCGCTCAGATAACGATTTTTCAACTCTTCTTGAGCCAGCAGCAGATGCCGGCGCAGCGCCGCCTGTTCGACCAGCAGCAGGGCAGCGCTGGCGCGCAGGTCGGCCTTTTCAATCCAAGGGCGGCGTTGCTCGGCGCTGAGCGCTAGCCAGGCTTCGACATCCGTCTGCGGCAAGCCCAGACGCTCGCGAAGCACGGTGAACATGGCCTGGTAGCGATCACGGTAGGAATCGAAGCGATACCCCAGGCGCAGCGCCTCTTGTGGGTCGTCGAGTACGCTGGCATCGGCCAGGCCACGGCTGATCAGGAGTTCCAGCAGGCCGCTAGGCAGGATGCTGTCCAGCGCAACGAGTTCGGGGCGGGCGGTGCCGCTGCGTAGCAGCTTGAGCGTTTCCACCGCGCAATTGTTGGACAGGAAGTAGTAATCACCGTCGTAGCTCCAGTGCATTTCGGCGCTGCGGGTCACCAGGTTCTCGATCTCGTCACGCTGCAGTTTCAGCGGAATCGAGGCGAGGCTGCGCAGTTCGACCTTGGTGTACTCGTCGATCACCTGGCCCAGCGGCAGGACGAACAGGCGTGACGGATAGACGCCGGTGAGTCCGTCCCAGCTCGACAGCTGCACATCGCCAACGAAGGCGCGGAAAGACAGCACCAGGTGATGGTCCAGATCCAGGCGGCAGTCTGCTCCGCGCGGCCGACCGGGCGCACAGATAACCAGGCGCAGCATGCTGTGGCCCCAGCGACTGACCCATGCGTCGTTGGCCTCGGCGAAGAGATAATCAACGGCGTAGACGCGCTCGGGGTCGAGCTCGATCAGCGGGGTGCGCGCAAAGTCGTGTCCGGCATTGAGGATCGGCAGTGCGCCTTTGCATGCCTCCGCTCTGGCCGGTTGCCAGCCGAAATGCTCAGTGAAATAGCGATGCAACAGTGGCCGACGGCAGGCGTAGCTGGGGTCCAGAAGAAAGTACTCCAGGTTCACCGCAACGAATTCCAGTGGGCTGGTCAGCTCATAGGCATCGGGGCTGCGCGCCTGTTGCGCATTTTCGCGCTCGCGCTCGCCACGCTCGCCGACGCGTTGCGGCCAGCCGGCAAGATCAAGCAGATATGGATCATCACTGAGGGTAAAGCGGCGCTCGGTCTGGCCGCGGCAACTGTCCGGCAACCCGACCAGGCCGAGGCTGCCGGCGCGTTGATTACAGAAACCCAGTTGCCGATGGGTTTCCGCTGACCAGAGGTGGGCGCGGTCATACAGATGGGCAATCTCATGGACCAGTGTCGCCAACATCTCGCGCCGCACCGTGCCGTGCGGTCGTTCCGTACGTTGATTGGCCGCGCTGCCATCGGTCAGTGCTGGCAACAGGCGCCGATTGAGCAGCAGCAGGTTGCCGCCGGCACTTCCATAAACCTCGTGGGTCAGCCCGTCATGCCAGCGGACGCGGACGTTCCGGTCCAGACGTTCCTTCATTTGCGGTGGCAGCGCGGCTACCGCTTCGTCCAGCAATTGCTGGCTGGCTGCCCGTTCGGCCGGTTGCAGGTCGGCGTCATCCAGGGTCAGGCGCAGCTCGGCCTGGCACACATTGCCGAACGCCATGACCGCAGTGAGCGCAACGCCCAGCCAGCGGGCCCGAGACGGTTTCACTGAGCGAGGATGGCTTCGGCCAGCGCCAGGTCACTGGCTTGTTGTGCTTCCGGGAATGCACCGCGCAAGCGGCCGAGCGCGGCTTCCAGCCGCGCGCCACGAATTTCACCACCGCTGGCGACAAAGCCGGCGGCTTCATCGCGGGCTTCGCTGACGACCTTCATGTCGCTGATGCGGCTGGTAACGTCGGAGGTGAAATTGATGCTGCGGTCCAGGGCGTTGACGACGATATTGCTGGTAGCCACCAGCGTCTGTGCCTGAGCACCGCTGGCAAGAAGGGCCATGGCAAAAGGCGCGGCGATCAGCTTGAGGTTCATGGGTCTTCTCGAGGGAGCGGAGTGGGTGATTGGACGAGGATTGCCTCGGCCAGTTCAAGGTCGCTGGCCGTCAGCTGCGGTTGCCGCGCGCGCAGCCAGCGCAAAGCACCTTCCAGGCGAGCGCCACGAAGCTCGCCGTGGCTGGCAACGAACCCGGCGGCGTCGTCGCGGGCGTTGAGGATCAGCTTGTTGTCGAAGGGGGCGCTGGTCACCTGGCTGGCGACGTAGGAAGACGCAACGGTGCTGCCGATGAGGCTGTCGAAGGCCTGCGCGCTGCCGCAGACGCAGCAGCCGCCGAGTACAAGGTAAAGCGAACGCATGTGAATCCTGAGGCTAGACAATCAGCCGGCAAGGCTAGCGAAACGCCAGCCTCAGAGCCAGCGTCATGCTCGCTCACGCCGCGGATCAGAGCGCCAGAATTGCGCCGGCCAGCTGAAGGTCAGTGGCGTGCAGGGCCGGTGCCTGGGTGCGGATGTGCTTCAGTGCCGCTTCCAGTTGAGCGCCACGGGATTCGCCATTACTGGCAACGAAGCGGGCCGCATCGTCCTTGGCGTCGAGTACCAGCTTGTCATCGCCCAGGTTCGAGGTGATATCGGAGGTGCCTTCCACGGTGTTGACCAGCGAGGCGCCGATGGCGTCGATGGTGCCGGTGATGCTTCCCGCCGACGCGGTGCCTGCCACCAGGCAGGCAGCGGTGGCAACTGACAACAGATACTTGTTCATGGTGTTCTCCAGAATAGACGCGGCTTCCCGCCGATAGTCGCTTTGACCGTCGGGCGGGGCATGCCGTTCAGCTTACGGCTCGACGACGTCGCCTGGAAAGCACCGTATCAGCGCCAGAAAGGCTTGTTCAGCTCGTCCAGGCGCTCGCTGTGGCTGATCCCGACGTCCGCCAATTGGCGCTCGTCGAGCGCGGCCAGCTGCCGCCGGGTCCGCATGCGTTGTTGCCACAGGCGTAGCTGCTGAAGCACCCGATGCAGCGGCGGCAGGCCGATTGCAAGTGTTTGCCTCCGAGTCAGTATGCGCTCCATGAGCCGCTCCTTCCCGCAATCAACGGGGATGGGTTATGGGCAGATAGAGTCGCGTGCCGGGCTGTTACGTAACAGTCACAGGGAGCTTGAATTGTGTCGGTTCAGTTGCGCGAGCAGAACTACTGTACCGGTGCTTCAGGCGCCGAAGTGTTCGGCTGCTGATGGCGCTAAAAACAAAACCCCTCGCGGCAAGGCCGGGAGGGGTTTCGGTGTTGCGGTGTCGCTTATTCCACGGCTTTAACCATGTCCTCGACGACCTTCTTGGCATCGCCGAAGACCATCATGGTCTTGTCCATGTAGAACAGCTCGTTATCCAGACCGGCATAGCCGCTGGCCATGGAGCGCTTGTTGACGATGACCGTCTTGGCTTTGTACGCCTCGAGGATCGGCATGCCGGCGATGGGCGACTTGGGATCGTTCTTCGCCGCCGGGTTGACCACGTCGTTGGCGCCAAGCACCAGCACCACGTCGGCCTGGCCGAACTCGGAGTTGATGTCGTCCATCTCGAACACCATCTCGTACGGCACTTCGGCCTCGGCCAACAGCACGTTCATATGGCCCGGCATACGACCGGCGACGGGGTGGATCGCGTACTTCACGGTCACGCCCATGTGCGTCAGCTTCTCGGCCAGTTCCATCAGTGCGTGCTGCGCGCGCGCCACCGCCAGGCCGTAGCCGGGAACGATGATCACGGTGTCGGCGTTCGACAGTAGGAAGGCCGCATCATCGCTGGACCCGGATTTGACCGGGCGCTGTTCCTGGCTGCCCGTCGCCGGGCCGGCATCCACATCGCCACCGAAGCCGCCGAGGATGACGTTGAAGAACGAACGGTTCATCGCCTTGCACATGATGTACGAGAGGATCGCGCCCGAGGAGCCGACCAGCGAACCGGCAATGATCAGCATCGAGTTGTTCAGCGAGAAGCCGATACCTGCCGCCGCCCAGCCCGAGTAGCTGTTGAGCATCGACACCACCACCGGCATGTCGGCGCCGCCGATGGGGATGATGATCAGCACGCCGATGACGAACGCCAGCGCCACCAGGATCATGAAGGCGGTGAAGTTGCCGCTGAAGGTGTAGATCAGGCCCAGCACCAGAATGGCCACGCCAACGGCGAGGTTGATCTTGTGCTGGTTGGGGAAGGACACAGGCGCGCCCTGGAACAGGCGGAACTTGTACTTGCCCGACAGCTTGCCGAAGGCGATCACCGAACCGGAGAAGGTGATGGCGCCGATGGCTGCGCCGAGGAACAGCTCCAGGCGGTTGCCAGCCGGGATCGGATAGCCGATGGCCTGAACGATGCCCAGCGACTGCGGCTCAAGCACGGCGGCGATGGCGATGAACACCGCCGCCAGGCCGATCATGCTGTGCATGAAGGCGACCAGCTCGGGCATCTTGGTCATCTCGACGCGCCTGGCCATCAGCGTACCGATGGTGCCGCCGATCAACAGACCGAGGACGATGAAGCCCAGGCCGCTCCAGGGGCTGGCGCTCTCGGCCAGCTGTGAGCCGAGCTTGAACACCAGGAACACCGTGGTGACCACGGCGATGCCCATGCCGATCATGCCGAACAGGTTGCCGCGGCGTGAGGTGGTGGGGTGGGACAGGCCTTTGAGGGCCTGGATGAAGCTCACCGAAGCGATGAGGTACAGCAGGGTGATGAGGTTCATGCTCATGGCTTGGACTCCGCCTTGGCGCCCGAAACGGCGCGCTCCTTCTTCTTGAACATTTCCAGCATGCGCCGGGTAACCAGGAAGCCGCCGAAGACGTTCACGGCGGCCAGGGTCACGGCTAGGGTGCCCATCAGCTTGCCCATCGGGGTGACCGTCAGCGCGGCGGCGAGCATGGCGCCGACGATGACAATCGCAGAGATGGCGTTGGTGACTGCCATCAGCGGGGTGTGCAGCGCGGGGGTGACGTTCCAGACCACGTGGTAGCCGACGTAGATCGCCAGCACGAAGATGATCAGGTTGTAGATGCCATCAGAAATCATGTCCATGTTCGGGCTCCCTTAACCGTTGGTGCGCACGACTTGGCCGTCGCGGCACATCAGGCACGCGGCGACGATGTCGTCTTCAAGATTGAGCTGGAATCGGGCTTCGCTATCGATCACCAGCTTGAGGAAGTCCAGCAGGTTGCGGGCGTATAGCGCCGAAGCGTCCGCCGGCACGTGGGTCGCCAGGTTGGTGTAGCCAACCAGGGTCACGCCGTGCTTGACCACCACCTGATCGGCTTCGGTCAATGGACAGTTGCCGCCCTGAGAGGCGGCGAGGTCGATCACCACCGAGCCGGGCTTCATCTGCTGCACGGTTTCTTCCTGCAGCAGCGTCGGCGCCTTGCGGCCAGGGATCAGTGCGGTGGTGATGATGATGTCGGCCTGCTTGGCGCGCTCGTGCACGGCCTGGGCCTGTCGCGCCATCCAGCTGGCTGGCATCGGTCGGGCGTAGCCACCGACACCTTCGGCGCATTCGCGCTCTTCGTCGGTTTCGCAGGGCACGTCGACGAACTTGGCGCCGAGGGATTCGATCTGCTCCTTCACCGCCGGACGCACGTCCGAGGCTTCGATCACCGCACCCAGGCGCTTGGCCGTGGCGATGGCCTGCAGACCGGCGACGCCGGCGCCGAGGATCAGCACCCGTGCGGCCTTCACCGTACCGGCGGCGGTCATCAGCATCGGCATGAAGCGCGGGTACTGGTTGGCCGCGACCATGACCGCCTTGTAGCCTGCGATGTTGGCCTGCGAGGAGAGCACGTCGAGGCTCTGCGCGCGCGAGGTGCGCGGCGCGGCTTCCAGGGCGAAGGCGGTGATACCGCGTTCTGCCATGCGTGCAATGTTTTCATTGTCGAAGGGATTAAGCATACCGACGAGTACCGTGCCGGGCTGCATCTGCGCCAGTTCGGTTTCGCTCGGTGCGTTCACCTTCAGCAGGATCTCTGCTGCGAACGCCGCAGCGGCATCGGCGATGGTGGCGCCTGCCGCTTCGAAGGCACTGTCCGGAACACTGGCCTGTACGCCAGCTCCGCTCTGCACCGTCACCCGATGCCCTTGCCCGATCAGCTTCTTGATGGTTTCCGGTGTCGCGGCAACGCGCGTTTCACCGGGCCTGGTTTCGAGAGGAACACCAATGTGCATTGTTCTTGTTCTCCTGCTTGATCGTAACCAGCGTGCTGCGCGGTAACCCGGCTATTGCAACGCTGGTGTTACTTTTCGCCCGGCCACTGCGGATGGCGGCTGGGTGTGAATCGGCTAACGGGCCCCTGCACTTGCCGGTTTGCCTGCTGCGGCGCGGCATTCTGCAAGGGCTATGGAAATCAAACAACTGTTTTAATCTGAACGCAACGGCGGATGTTCGTTCACGCCGTGACCATTAGGTTGCTTTGTATCGCTGCAGGCTGCGTCGGTACGGGGTTCGACCTTCGTCTAAGGTTCTGTACTCGGTTATGCGCGGCGCAATCATGAATGACGGACCATAGACGTTGTATTCGTCGGCGGGCTTGTCTGTATGCGACCTTGGTGCCGGTCGGCGCGGCGCATGTGCAAAAAAAATCGGAGCAGAGCCTGTAATGTCATGGAATCCCTGTAGTCCAATGCATTTGGTTGCGCTGGCTTCGGAATGCCGACGACGTTCGATCGCATTACTCATGAGAAATTCACATGGCCGAACTAGACGTGAATGAAATGATCCTGATGGAGGAATCGCAGCCCAGGCGGCTGCCGTTCGCTTTCGCTCGTCGCCACGGCGTGCTTCTGCAGGAACGCCCGGAAGGCCTGCGTTTGTGCGCGCGCGAAGGTGCGCCGCTGACCGCCTTGCAGGAAGCACAGCGCGTCGCCGGCGGGCCGTTGGCGATGCAGTGGCTGGCGCAGGACGAGTTCGAGCAGGCCTTGAGCGCGGCCTACCAGCATGACTCTTCGGCTGCGATGCAGATGGTTGAAGGCCTCGGCGACGACATGGATCTGCATAGCCTGGCCGACCAGATCCAGGAAACCGAAGACCTGCTGGAGCAGGAAGACGACGCGCCGATCATCCGCCTGATCAACGCCATCCTCGGCGAGGCGATCAAGGAAAACGCTTCGGATATCCACGTCGAAACCTTCGAGAAGCGCCTGGTCATCCGTTTTCGCATCGATGGCATTCTGCGTGAAGTGGTGCAGCCCAAGCGCGAGCTGGCGGCATTGCTGGTATCGCGGATCAAGGTCATGGCGCGGCTGGACATCGCTGAGAAGCGCATCCCGCAGGACGGTCGGATTTCCCTGCGGGTCGGCGGACGGGAGGTCGATATCCGTGTGTCGACGCTGCCTTCGGCCAACGGCGAACGCGTTGTGCTGCGTCTGCTGGACAAGCAGGCCGGTCGCCTGACGCTGCGCCATCTGGGCATGAGCGACCGGGATCGCAAGATTATGGAGCAGGCGGTGCAGAAGCCGCACGGGATCATCCTCGTCACCGGGCCGACCGGCTCGGGTAAGACCACTACCCTTTACGCCAGCCTGGTTACGCTCAACGACCGCACGCGCAACATTCTCACTGTCGAGGATCCGATCGAATACAACCTCGAGGGCATCGGCCAGACCCAGGTCAACACCAAGGTCGACATGACCTTTGCCCGCGGCTTGCGCGCCATCCTGCGTCAGGACCCGGACGTGGTGATGGTTGGCGAGATCCGCGACCAGGAAACCGCCGACATGGCGGTGCAGGCGTCGCTGACCGGTCACTTGGTGCTCTCGACACTGCACACCAACAGCGCCATCGGCGCCGTGACCCGCCTGGTGGACATGGGCGTCGAACCGTTCCTGATCTCCTCGTCGCTGCTTGGCGTGCTGGCCCAACGCCTTGTCCGCGTGCTGTGTAATGACTGCAAACGCGCCTATGTCGCTGACGAGGCCGAGTGCGCGCTGTTCGGCCTCGACCCGAGCGAGGCGCCGACGCTGTACCACGCCGAAGGCTGCGACGTTTGTCGCCAGCTGGGCTACCGTGGGCGAACCGGCATCTACGAACTGGTGCTGTTCGACGACACCCTGCGCAGCATGATCCACACCCGCGCCGCCGAGCAGGACATGGTTCGCCATGCCCGCCGCCTGGGCCCGAGCATTCGTGACGACGGCCTGCGCAAGGTGCGAGAAGGTGTGACCACCATCGAAGAAGTGTTGCGCGTGACACGCGAGGAATAAGCGCATGAGCAGTACTGGCAGAAGGATCGCTACCCGGCCATGACCAACCCTGATGAATACATCCATACCGCCGTTGCCGACGTTGGGCAGGCGACTGCCCTCCAGCGGTTTCGTGTCCACTGCCCCGCGCTAGGGCACTTGGCCGCGATGGCTGAGCGCTGATGGCGGCGTTCGAATACATCGCCCTCGATCCGCGTGGTCGCGAGCAGAAGGGCCTGATCGAGGCGGACAGCGCGCGGCAGGCGCGGCAGCTGTTGCGCGAGAAGCAATGGTCGCCGTTGGAGGTCAAACAGGCCAAGGCCAAGGAAGACATCAGTGGCGGAGGTTTCGCGTTTGGCCGTGGGCTGTCGGCGCGCGATCTGGCGCTGGTGACCCGGCAGCTGGCGACGCTGGTGCAGGCTGCGTTACCCATCGAGGAAGCGCTGCGTGCGGCAGCGGCGCAGTCGTCGTCACAGAAGATCAAGTCGATGCTGCTGGCCGTTCGGGCACGCGTGATGGAAGGCCATAGCCTGGCGGGATCGCTGCGTGAATACCCATCGGCGTTTCCCGAGCTTTACCGCGCCACGGTTGCGGCCGGCGAGCATGCCGGTCACCTCGGGTTGGTGCTCGATCAGCTGGCCGATTACACCGATCAACGCCAGCAGTCGCGGCAGAAGATTCAACTGGCGTTGCTGTATCCGGTGATCCTGCTGGTGGCCTCGCTGGCCATCGTGGTGTTGCTGCTGGGCTATGTGGTGCCGGATGTGGTGAAGGTATTCGTCAATACCGGGCAGGCGCTGCCGGCCCTGACCACAGGGCTGATCGCGGTGAGCGAAGTGGTGCAGCATTGGGGTTGGCTGATGCTCATTGGCATTGTCGCCGCCGCCCTGGCGATGCGGCAGGCGCTGCGTGATGAAAAGATAAAGCGCCGCTGGCATGCCTTCATCCTGCGCATCCCACTGGTGGGTCGGCTGGCGCGGGCGACCAACACCGCGCGTTTCGCCTCGACCCTGGCGATTCTGACCCGCAGCGGTGTGCCGCTGGTGGATGCGCTGGGCATTGCGGCGGCGGTGATCGCCAACCTGCGTATCCGTGACAAGGTCATCGAGGCGGCGCAGCGCGTGCGTGAGGGCGGTAGCCTGACCCGCGCGCTGGATGCCACCGGCGAGTTTCCACCGATGATGCTGCACATGATTGCCAGCGGTGAGAAATCCGGTGAGCTGGATCAAATGCTGGCGCGCACGGCGCGCAATCAGGAGAACGATCTGGCTGCGCAAATATCACTGATGGTGGGACTTTTCGAGCCCTTCATGCTGGTGTTCATGGGGGCTGTGGTATTGGTAATCGTGCTGGCGATACTGCTGCCGATCCTTTCTCTCAATCAACTGGTGGGCTAGTGAGAATGACGTTGAACGAACGCAAACAGGGTGGCTTCACCCTTATCGAAATCATGGTGGTGGTGGTGATCCTGGGGATTCTCGCCGCGCTGGTAGTGCCGCAGGTGATGAACCGCCCGGATCAGGCCAAGGTCACCGTGGCCAAGGGTGATATCAAGGCCATCGGTGCCGCCCTCGACATGTACAAGCTGGATAACTATTCCTACCCCAGCACGCAGCAGGGGCTGGATGCGCTGGTGGAGAAGCCGGGCGGCAATCCGCAACCGAAGAACTGGAACCGCGACGGCTACCTCAAACGTGTGCCGAAGGATCCATGGGGCAACGAATACCAGTACCTGTCGCCCGGCACCCAAGGCCCGTACGACCTGTACTCCTATGGTGCCGACGGTAAGCAGGGCGGCTCTGAGCTGAACGCGGACATCGGTAACTGGGACCTCTGATCCATGCTCCAGGCGCGTCGGGACGGTGGCTTCACGCTGATCGAGCTGCTGGTAGTGATCGTCATCCTTGGCAGCCTGGTGGGCCTGGCGGTGCTATCGACCGGTAACACCAGCTCGTCGCGTGAAATCCGTGATGAAGCGCAGCGCGTGGCTACGCTGATCAGCCTGATGGCCGACGAAGCCGTACTCGATAGCCGCGAATATGGCCTGCGGTTCGACCGGGACGGTTACCGGGTGATGCACTACGACGAAGCCGATGCGCGCTGGCGCGATGTTGGTGATCGCGAGGCGCACCAGGCTCCCGAATGGATGCGCCTGGAGCTGGAACTCGACGGCACGCCGTTGCAATTGGTGGCGCCGGTCAAGCGCGAAGATGACCCGGCCGGACTGTCCAACGACGAGGATCGAGAGCGACGGCGAGCCCCTCGCGTACAGCCGCAGCTGCTGATCCTTTCCAGCGGAGAGCTGTCTCCGTTCACCCTGACCCTGTCCGATCAGCGACCTGGAGGGAGCCGCTGGACGGTATCCAGCGATGGCTTTCGCATGCCGCGTGCCGAACCCGTGGAGACCCGTCGATGAGTCATCGTCCGGCACGCTCGCGCGGCTTTACCCTGCTTGAAGTGCTGGTGGCACTGGCGATTTTCGCCATCGTCGCGGCTGTGGTGTTGACCGCGGCCGCGCGCAGCGTGAGCAATGCCGGGCGGCTGGAAGCGCTGACTCTGGCCGGCTGGATCGCCGACAACCGCCTCACCGAGCTGCAGCTGCAACAACCGGCACCGAGCGTTGGCCGCGAAGATACCCGCCTGGAATTCGCTGGCCGTCAATGGCAGACCCTGAGCGAAGTGGAAACCAGCGGCACGCCCGGTTTGCTGCGTATTCGCGTCTGGGTCGCGGCCGCCGAGCAGCGGCGGGGTGCCGGGGCCGGCTCCATCGAAGAGCGCGCGGTGACCAGCCTCACCGGCTTCGTTGGCGTTGACCCATGACGATCCGCACCGCTCGTGCCACCGCAGGCTTCACGCTACTCGAATTGCTGATCGCCATCGCGCTGTTCGCGCTGTTGGGCTTGGCCACCTACCGCATGCTCGAAGCGGTGATGCGCAGTGATGAGGTGGTACGGGCGCAGGAAGTGCAGCTGCGCGAACTCGGGCGCGCGATGTGGAGTTTGGAACGCGACCTCATCCAGGCCATGCCACGACCCGTGCGCGATGGTTATGGGGATGAGCAGAACGCGTTCATCGGTCAGATGGCCGGTGCCGCAGACGGCGTGTCGCTGGAGCTGACCCGCAGCGGCTGGCGAAACCCCACCGGTATGCGTCGGGCCAACCTGCAGCGGGTACGCTGGCGGCTGGTTGGCGACACGCTGGAGCGGGCCTATTGGGTGGTGCTCGACCGTGACGTGGACAGCGAACCACGGGTGCAGCCTGTGCTCGACAATGTGTTGGCGCTGCGGCTGCGCTATCTGGATGCGGAGAACACCTGGCACGAGGAATGGCCGCCGTTCGAATTCGGTCGCGGTGACCCGGCTGAACAAGCGCGGCGGTTGCCGCTCGCCGTGGAGGTCTCCATTGACCATCAGCGTTACGGCACCATCACCCGCCTGCTGCGGTTGCCGGATGGCCCGACGCCGGCTCCGCAATTCATCCAGCCCGACTCCCAGGGCGTACCGGAGCCCGGCGGCGTGGGAGAGATGCAATGAAGGCCCAGCGCGGCGTCGCGCTCATCACCGTGCTGCTGGTGGTCGCCATCGTTACGGTGATTTGCGCCGGGATGATTGCGCGTCAGCAGCTGTCGATCCGAGGTACCGGCAACCAGCTGCAGGCGCGCCAGGCCTGGCACTACGCGCTGGGTGGGGAGGCGCTGGCGCAATCCATGCTGCGCCGTGATCTGCAACTGTCCGGTCAGGGCACAGGGCAACCGGCGGTGGATCATCTGCTAGAGCCCTGGGCGCTGCCGCAACCGGCGTACGATCTCGACGAGGGTCAGGGGCAGGTCCAGGTACGAATCGAGGACCTGGCCGGGCGTTTCAATCTCAACAGCCTGGTGCAGGAACAACAGCCCAACGCGGCAGCGCTCGCACAGTTTCGCCGGCTGCTGCTGCGCCTGCAGATCACCGAGCCTTATGCCGAGCGGCTGGTGGACTGGATCGACAGCGATCAGCAACCCAGCGGCGAAACGGGCGCGGAGGACAACGCCTACCTGCTGCTTGATCCGCCTTATCGCACGGCGGGCAGACGGCTGGAGGATCTCTCTGAACTGCGCCTGCTGCTCGGTATGCGCGATGAAGACTTTCAGCGTCTGGCGCCCTATGTCAGTGTGCTGCCAGCGGATACACCGCTGAACGTCAACACGGCCAGTGCCATGGTGCTGTCGAGCCTTGCCGACAGCCTCAGCCCCAGCGCCGCCGAATCGCTGGTGAAGGCACGACAATCTGCCCCATTCCGCGACACGGCCAGTTTCATGGCGCAACCAGCGCTCAGCGGTGTCCAACTTCAAAGCACCAACATCGCAGTGACCAGTCAATTCTTCCAGGCCATTAGCGAGGTGCGCCTGGCGGACCGCCGCCTGGCACTGGTGAGTCAGCTGCGGCGTGAGGACGATGGCGATGTTCGCGTGCTGCAGCGCAACCTGGGACAGCCGCCACGGCTGCCCCGACCAACCAATGACGGAGATCGATAGCCGATGGACTGCCTGTTTCTGCCCGCTGATTGCGGTTCCCGGATCGACAGCGATACGCGCGTCTACTGGCTGCCGGGTGAAGGGGATGACGGCTGGATGCCGTTGGCGAACGTCATCGAGCGGGCGCCGGCGGCTGTGACCCTGGTGCTGCCGGCCGAAGTCTGCAGCTCGTTCGCGGTCAACCTGCCGACCCGCAAGGCGCGCTGGGTCAATCAGGCACTGGCCTATGCCGTTGAAGAACTGCTCGCCGAAAACGTCGATGACCTGCACCTGACCCATGGCGATGCGCTGGAAGACGGGCGGCGTCGGGTCATCGCAATTCGCCGGCAGCTACTGGCCGATTGGCTGGAGGATCTGCAGGCGCTCGGCATGACTATCGTCGCGATTCATGTCGATGCCGACTTGCTGCCGCGCGACGGTACACAGCTACTGTTCATCGACGGTCGCGCGCTGCTCGGAGGCAAGCCGGAAGCGCGACTGGCCTTCGAGAGTGCGCAGTGGCCGCACCTGGCTGGGCAGTGTCCTGTGCCGCATCACGGACATGGCACGCTGGAAGCCGCACCCTCACCGCTGGACGACTACCAGCAGCTGGACGAGCCCTATCGTTTCCTGGCCTCGGGTCGCGCGGCTGCACTCAATCTGGCGCAGGGCGATTTCGCCGTTCACGCCGCGGGAAGCGGGCTGGGTCAATGGAAGCCGGTCATGATCGTGCTGGCGCTGGTGTTGGCTGTGCAACTGGTGTTCAACCTGGTCCAGGCCTGGACGCTGGAAAGCCAGGCCGAGCAATACGCAGAGGCAAGTCGGGCGCTCTACACCGAGCTGTTTCCCGAGGACCGACGCATCGTCAATCTGCGGGCTCAGTTCGACGACCATATCAGCCAGAACGCCGGTGCTTCGGCAGAGTTCATGCGCTTGTTGAATGAAGTGGCGCTGGCATTGGCCGAGGGTATTCCGGTGTCGATCGGGCAGCTTGATTTCAACCAGGCCCGAGGTGATCTTGCCCTGCAGGTGCGCGCCAGCGATTTCGCTGCGCTCGAGCAGCTGCGACAGCGACTCGGGCAAACCGGGGAGAGCGTCCAGTTGGGGTCGGCCAGTCGTGACGGTGATGCCGTCAGCGCGCGTGTGGTGATCGGAGGCCGGGGATGAATTTGAGACAACAGATGCGCGTGCGCCTGGCCGAGTCGCCTTTGTGGCTGCGCTGGCAACGGCTGCAACCCCGTGAGCGCCTTTCGCTTACCTTGCTTGGTGCCTTTTTGCTGGTGGTGTTGTTCTACGTTCTACTCTGGGCGCCTGCCCAGCAGCGCGTGCGGGACGCGCAAGCGTACTTCCAGCAGGAGCGTGAGCTGCATGCCTATCTCGAGCAAAACACCGAGTTGGCGCGACAGATGTCACGCAGCAACCCGGTTTCGCTGGCACCGGATCAGTTGCAGGGACTGGTAACGCAGAGTGCGCAGCAGAGCGGCCTAACCATCGAGAGCTTCGATTTCGGCAATGACGGTAGCCTGCAGGTAACGCTCCCCAGTGCATCCTATGGGACGCTGTTGCGCTGGTTCGACGAGCTTCAGGCCGCGGGTGCGAGCCTCGCCGAGGTGAGCATCAGTCAGGTCGGAGAGGGGTTGGTCGATGCACGCGTAAGTTTCCGTGCAGAGGGCTAGACCGTTGCACAAGGGAAGCGGGCAGGGCTCGGTTGCCAGCAGCGCCGCGTAGGCGCTGCTGGCCAAGGCTCACGGCGCAGGATGAATCTGCATCGCCAGGGCGCGTAGCGCGGCTTCGGCATCAAGCACCTTGTTCAACACCTCGTTGGCCTTCTCACGGCTCAGCCCCAGGCGATCGAAGAGATCCTGCGGGATCTCGCTGTAGGGGCCGGAGCCGATGCCACGGTTACGCAGCAGGCGGACCGCCAGGCAGACTAGGTTGGCATGCCCGGCATGCTCGCCCTGGTAGTGCGGGTCATGCTGGAAGCGCAGCGCCGTCGACAGCTCGTCAGGCATCCCCCAGTAGCGCATCAGCCAGGCCCCGATCTGCTCACGGGTAATGCCCAGCAGGTGCTGTTCGATCACGCTGTGACTCAGATGCGGATTGACCTCCAGGTGTCGACAAATCAGCGAAAAATGCGGCGGAAAGACATGCGCGAGCACCAGATAGCCGAAGTTGTGCAATAACCCGGCAAGATAGCTGATGCCTGCCTCGGGCCGCTGGGTGCGCGGAATGGCGCGGTTCAGCCCCTCGATCACCGCCGCGGTATAGATCGACTGCTGCCAGTAAGGTGTAGCCTGCTGCGGCTGATCCTTGGGCAGGCTCAGGCTCTTGCCCAGCGCCAGGCCGAGCGCCAGGTTGATCACCAGGTCGAAACCGAGCACCCGCACGATGGCATCTTCCACCGAGCGGATCTTGCCGGGCGCGGCGTAATAGGGCGAAGCGGCCCAGCTGACCACCTGGGCGGCCAGCGCCGGGTCGGTTTCGACCACGCCGGTGATATCGTCCACTGTGGCGTCAGGGTCGACACGTAGCTTGATGATTTTCTGCGCCGTCTGTGCCAGCGGAGGAATCTCGATGGTTTCCTCCAGCCGCTTCTGAATGCGCCGCGCGGTGAAGCTTTGCACCGCCTTGGTAATTTCGGCGCGGTCCTCTTCGGGACGGTCGAGGTTCGGCTGGATGGTACTTAACGGAACGGCGAACTGACCGGCGCTGGCTTTGCTGAGCAGTTGCTTGAAATCCTGGCTCGCCAGCGCCAGCAGCAAGCCGGGCTGACCGGATTCGATGAACAACTCCGGCTGTTGCAACAGCCGGTCCTCGTACAGGCAGGGCGAGCTGGTCAGCGGCGGCAGCCCGGGCAGAACCTTCAGGTCATGCTTGGACAACATTCGAGTGAGCCGCTCGGGCTTAACCGCCACCAACTGGCGCCCGGTCAGTTCAACCAGACGTGGCAGATCGAGCAAATGGTCGCTGGGATAGAGCACCAGCAGCGCGCCGATGGCATCGTCGACCAGAATGGCCTGCACGCGCCGGGCCTGATCAAGATCCGGTCGGTCCTCGCAGGCGCGGTAAGGAAGCGCCAGCTTGTCCAGCAGCTGAACGATCATGGGTGGGAGCGTAATGTTGTTTTTGGTTTCAGCAGCCGAATTCATGGAAAGTCCGTCTTTATTCCCGATCGGCGCAGTATAGCCTTAGCGTTAGTGCGGTTTGGGTTTGCCGACGAGCGTCAAACCTGCCCGTATTGCTGGCCGTGGCGCAGCCAGCGCTCTAGCAAGGGGCTTACGTGCTGTGGCCAGTGTTCCAACAATGCGTGCGCTGCATCGCGAACTGCAGGCAGCAAATCGGCATCGCGCATCAGATCGGCGACCTTGAACTGCAGCAGGCCGGTCTGTCGGGTGCCGAGCATTTCGCCCGGGCCGCGCAATTCCAGATCCTTTTCGGCAATGATGAAGCCATCGCAGGTCTCGCGCATGATCGCCAAACGTTCACGGCCGATCTGAGACAGCGGCGGGTGGTAGAGCAGCACGCAATGGCTGGCGGCACTGCCGCGACCGACCCGCCCACGCAGCTGGTGCAGCTGGGCAAGGCCAAGGCGTTCGGGGTTTTCGATGATCATCAGACTTGAGTTGGGCACGTCGACCCCCACCTCGATCACCGTAGTGGCGACCAATAGCTGCAGGCGGCCTTCCTTGAACTCGGCCATCACCGCGGCTTTTTCGGCGGGCTTCATGCGGCCATGGATCAGCCCGACATTGAGCCCGCCGAGCGCGGCGGAGAGGTCTTCGAAGGTGGTTTCCGCCGCCTGGCAGGTCAGCTCTTCGGACTCCTCGATCAGGGTGCAGACCCAGTAGGCCTGGCGGCCTTCGTTACAGGCCGAGCGCACCCGCTCGATAACCTCCAGGCGGCGGCTGTCGGCCACCAGTACGGTGTTGACCGGCGTACGACCGGGGGGCAGCTCGTCGAGGATCGAGGTGTCCAGATCGGCGTAGGCACTCATCGCCAGGGTTCGCGGGATCGGCGTGGCGGTCATGATCAGCTGGTGCGGGCAGAGTCGTCCCTCGACGCCCTTGCGGCGCAGCGCCAGGCGCTGCTGCACGCCGAACCGGTGCTGCTCGTCGATGATCACCAGCGCGAGCCTGCTGAACCGCACTTCGTCCTGAAACAGCGCGTGAGTGCCGACCACCATTGGGCAGCCGGCGGCGATGCGCTCCAGCGATGCGGTTCGCGCTTTGCCCTTGAGCTTGCCGGCCAGCCAAGCGACTTCGATGCCCAGCGGTTCGAGCCATTTGCAGAAGGTGATGAAGTGCTGTTCGGCGAGGATCTCGGTCGGCGCCATCAAGGCCACCTGATAGCCCGCCTCCAAGGCTTGCAAGGCGGCGAGGGCGGCGACCACCGTCTTGCCGGCACCGACGTCTCCCTGCACCAGGCGCAGCATCGGCTCGTTCTGGGCGAGGTCGTAGGCGATCTCGGCACCCACTCGCTGCTGCGCGCCGGTGGGCTGGAAACCGAGGTTTTGCAGGTAACGCTGCGGCAGGTCGCGGGCAGCCGGTAAGGGCGGTGCGTGCTGGGCGCGGCTGCTCTCGCGCAGGCGTTGCATCGAAAGCTGGTGAGTCAGCAGCTCCTCGAAGGCCAGGCGGTGCTGGGCCCAATGGCGGCCCTCGGCGAGCTCTTCCAGAACGGCTGCGGGCGGCGGCCGGTGCAGGTAGCGAATCGCTTCGTCCAGCTTGGCCAATCGGTAGTCGCGGGTCAGCTCGTCGGGCAACCAGTCGGGCAGGCTGTGCGGGCCGAGTCGTGCCAGGGCTTGCGCGGTCAGTTGGCGCAAGCGTTGCTGGGTCAGGCCTTCGGTGGTTGGATAGATTGGCGTCAGTGTCTGCTCGACAGCCACCGGCTCGCTGTCGGTGAGCGCGCGGTATTCGGGATGGTAGATCTCCAGCCCCGAAGCGCCAGGCCGCGCTTCTCCGTAGCAGCGTACCTGGGTGCCACGCTTGAGGGCTTCCTTCTGCGCCTGGCTGAAATGGTAGAAGCGCAGGCTGAGGCTGCCGCTGCCGTCATGCAGACGGACCAGCAAGCTGCGGCGCCGGCCCATCACCACATCCGCGCCGGTGACGGTGCCTTCGACGACCGCATCCTGACCGGGGCGCAGGGCGCCGATTGGAACGATGCGGGTGCGGTCCTGATAGCGTAGCGGCAGGTGAAACAGCAGGTCCTGCAGGGTTTCCAGGCCAACCTTGGCGAGCTTTTCGGCCAGCGCCGCGCCGACGCCCTTCAATGCGGTCACCGGGACCGCTGCCAGCTCGCTCATGACGTCAGGCTTTGTCGGCGGGCGGTTTTGCAACCGAGCACAGACGGATGGAGTCGGCCAGCACTTCGATGGCCTTCGGCCGTGGGAAGCTGGCGCGCCAGGCGATCGCCACGGTGCGGAATGGCACAGGCGGCGTCAGCGGACGGATGTCCAGCACGCCAGGGGAGTAGTGATGGCTGTCGACCGCCGACAGCGGCAGGATCGACACGCCAAGGCCGGAGGCGACCATGTGGCGGATGGTTTCCAGCGACGAGGATTCCACCGTGGTGTGGCTTGGGGCCTCGCCTTTGCGCGTGGTCGGGCAGGCTTCGAGCACCTGATCGCGGAAGCAATGACCCTCACCCAGGAGCAGCAGGCTCTTGTCGTTGAGCATCTCGCTGTCGATGGTTTCCTTCTTCGTCCAGGGATGCCCGGCGGGCATCAGCACATAGAAGGGCTCGTCATACAGCGGCAGGGTCAGAACGTCGGCTTCCTGGAAAGGCAGTGCGATAATGATCGCGTCCAGCTCGCCGGTGCGCAGCTTGTCACGCAGGATGTGGGTGAAATTCTCTTCGATGTACAACGGCATGTCCGGTGCCACGCGATGCAGCTGCGGGATCAGATGCGGGAACATGTAGGGGCCGACCGTATAGATGGCGCCAACCTTGAGCGGGGCGGCCAGCTGATTCTTGCCGGCCTGGGCCAGCTCGCGAATGCTCTGCGCCTGTTCCAGCACCTTTTGTGCCTGGGTGACGATGCCTTCACCGACCGGTGTCAGCCGTACCGCGCTTTTGGTCCGCTCGAAAATCAGCACGCCGAGTTCGTCCTCGAGCTTTTTCACACCCACCGAGAGGGTAGGCTGACTGACGTGGCAACGTTCAGCGGCGCGGCCGAAGTGGGATTCCTGGGCGAGCGTGACGATGTAGCGCAGTTCGGTCAGTGTCATAGCGTTATTCCATCAGAGTGCGGGCTAGCATAGCCTTTGCTCGTGTTCGAACCAACTGGCCAGCAGCCGTTCCCTTATTAAGGGATCAGCGGAAATCCTGCTGACAGCAGTACACTCAAAAAAGGCGGGCCGAATCGGTGGTCCGCATCGGTTATGGAGCAACCGCCATGGCAACTCGACCCTCTGTAATGATCGCCGGCTGCGGCGATGTCGGTATTCGCCTCGGCCTGCAGCTGAGCCGCGCAGGTTGGACGGTGTACGGCTTGCGACGTCAGGCGGCGAGCCTGCCGGTACCTATCCTTCCGGTACGTGGCGACCTTGCCTCGAGCGAGGTGCCGCGTGGCTGGCCTAATGGCAAGCTGGACTACCTGGTGTATGCCGCCTCGGCCAGCCAGCACGACGAGCCCGGTTATCAGCAGGCCTACGTTGATGGCCTGCGCAATGCGCTTGGCTGGCTGGAGCAGCGGGGCCAACGCCCGCAGCGCGTTTTCTTTGTTTCCAGCACTGGTGTCTACGCGCAGAACGGCGGCGAGTGGATCGATGAAACCTCGGCCACCGAGCCTACTGGCTACACCGGGCAGGTGATGCTCGAGGCCGAACAGCTGGCGCTTGAGTGCGGCTTTCCAGCGACGCGGGTGCGCATGGCGGGGTTGTATGACCCGGTGCGGCCATGGATGCAGAACCAGGTGCGCTCGGGTCTGCGGGTCGAACGCGATCCGCCGCAGTACAGCAACCGCATCCATCGCGATGATGCTGCGGCCCTGTTGGCCTGCCTGCTGCAGACCGATCTGAACGGTGGCGCTCTGGAAGATTGCTACCTGGGTGTCGACGATGACCCTGCGCCGTTGCACGAAGTGGTGGACTGGTTGCGCGAGCGACTCGGCGTGACCCAATGGGCCGAGCAGGCCATGACCCGCCGTGCTGGCAGCAAACGGTGCAGCAACGCCCGAGCGCGGGCGCTTGGTTGGGTGCCGCAATACCCCAGCTATCGCAACGGTTACGCGGGCATCAGGCCGAACGGCAAGAGCTGAGATAGTGTCCGCGCCTCGGTCTGCTAGCGATCCGCACCCAAGTGCTGCTCCGCAGCAATAGGTGCCATCGGATCGTAAAGGGCGCGGTACCCCCTGCCTGCGCGCCTGCAGAGGCAGGTGGTGTACCTGCTGCGAAAAAATGCCTATCTCAACGCATTCATGACAGTCCGTCGGCGATTCCGCGCCAACGGCATCATTTCTCGCAACTCTGCAGCGGTCGCGAACACTAAAAATCTGATAGCACGCACGCCGTACACCTTGCCGCATGGCAGCAGTCGGGTCAGGAGCAGCTGCCGCAGCGCGGCGAAGACATCAGGAAGAACCAACCACGGCGGCGTTTTCGAACACCGAAGCAGGAGATTTTTCCAATGAGAGCCCTTCGCTGGCACGGCAAGCACGACATTCGCTGCGACAACCATGTACCCGATCCGTCGATAGAAGACCCCCGCGACGCCATCATCAAAGTGTCGTCCTGTGCCATCTGCGGCTCCGACTTGCACCTGTACGACGGTTTCATGCCGGGCATGCAGCACGGCGACATCATGGGCCACGAATTCATGGGCGAGGTGATGGAGGTCGGCTCGGCGAACAAGAAGCTCAAGGTCGGCGACCGCGTAGTGGTGCCCTTCACCATCGTCTGCGGTGAGTGTAATCAGTGCCGGCGCGGCAATTTCTCCGTCTGCGAGCGCACCAACCGCAACAAGGACGTGGCCGACAAAGTCTTCGGCCACACGACCGCCGGCCTCTACGGCTACACCCACCTCACCGGCGGCTATGCCGGCGGCCAGGCCGAATTCGTCCGTGTGCCCTATGCCGACGTCGGCCCCGTCGTGGTGCCGGATGGCATGACCGACGAGCAGGTGCTGTTCCTCGGCGACATCCTGCCCACCGGCTGGCAGGCCGCGGCGCAATGCGATATCCAGCCCACCGATACCGTGGCCGTCTGGGGTGCAGGTCCGGTCGGCCAGTTCGCCATCCGCAGCGCGATCATGATGGGTGCCGAGCAGGTCATCTGCATCGACAACGTGCCCGAGCGGCTGTCTATGGCCCGCGCCGGTGGCGCCATCACCATCAACTTCGATGAAGAAAGCGTGCTCGAACGCCTCAAGGAGCTGACCCGCGGCAAGGGCCCGGAAAAGTGCATCGACTCGGTGGGCATGGAGGCCCATGCGGCGCGCTCCATCGACTCCATGTACGACCGCGCGAAGCAGGCGCTGATGATGGAAACCGACCGTCCTCACGTGCTGCGCGAGATGATCTATGTCTGCCGTCCGGCTGGCATCATCTCGATTCCCGGCGTCTATGGTGGGCTGATCGACAAGATCCCATTCGGCGCGGCGATGAACAAAGGCCTGACCTTCCGCATGGGCCAGACCCACGTCAACCGCTGGACCGATGATCTGCTCAAGCGGATTCAGGAAGGACAAATCGACCCCAGCTTCGTCATTACCCACAGCGTCAGCCTCGAGCAGGGTCCGGAGATGTACAAGACCTTCCGCGACAAGCATGACGGCTGCATCAAGGTCGTTCTCAAACCCTGAGGGCCGGGCCTCGCGTCTCGCTAGCGGGACGTGGTCGGCTGCTTCTCCAAGCCCCGAGGAGGGACTGATTCATGAGCGTTCCACATCGTGTCACCCATACCAACCACTCCGCCCGTACGCTGGCCCGTGGCCTCGGCTGGTTCAGCATCGGGCTGGGACTGGCCGAGGTGCTGATGCCCGGCAAACTGGCGCGCTTTCTCGGCGTGCCCGGCAACGAAGGACTGATTCGCGCCTGTGGCGCGCGGGAAATCGCCACTGGCGTCGGGCTGTTGCTGAGTGACGATCCCAAGCCCTGGATCTACGGCCGCATCGGCGGCGATGCGCTGGACCTTATCGGCCTGGGCTTGAGCATCGAGAAGGGCACCGAGCAGGCCAACGCTGCCATCGCAGCGGGCGCTGTGGCCGGCATCACTGCGCTGGACATCTCCTGTGCAAAGGGGCTGGCGAGCGAAGGCCAGTTGGTGACGGAATGGGATTACAGCGACCGCAGCGGCTTCCCGCAGGGTGCGGATGCCATGCGTGGCCGAGTCGAAGCGGAGTTTGCCGCAGGGCGCGCCGAGCCGAATGGGTATCCGGTGTCGACTTTGTTGCATTAGAAGGAGCGTGCTCGACGGCAGCCGATTTTGCGAGGGTGGGTGTGTGGGTTGGGCGCTTCGCTTTAACTGTGATTAGCGAGCTGATTGAGGGTTTGGCTTCGCCCTGCTGGGCGACTCACTTTGGTCAGTCGCCGGAAGGCCGGCCCCGAAAAGTAACCAAATACGCTGACCCCGGCTGCGCCGGGGTTCCCCCTCTCCAGTGACGTTCCAGCGCCCGCCGCGAAGGGCCCTCCACGGCTGCGCGCCCCGAACCACCAGCGGCTCTCGCCGCATCCATGCTTCTCAACCCCTGCGTGCGGCCTGCGTTCAGGCCTCATGAAAGGCGCGGCTGGGGTTGTCTGCCAGGCCGTGCGCTAACAAGCGAAGCAAAACCGTCCACCACCAAGGTCCCAACCCACTGGTCCATCGCTGTGAAAAGCGAAACACCCAGCCAAACCCGTTTGCCAGTCGAGTGACGATCCGCCTCCAGGCATGCGATGAGCCATTTTTTTGCTAAGGTCGGCAGCCGGCCCCCTTCCACCACCCTCTGGCGGCCACCACACAATGAGAGTCCATGTCCGCCGTCGTTAACATCGTCCTCCCAGTCTTCGCTCTGATCCTGCTGGGTTTCATCTGTCGCCGTACCGGGCGCATGGGCCCGACGGGCGCCTCCGAGCTGAACCGATTCGTGGTCTGGCTGGGGTTGCCAGCGCTGCTGTTCAGCGTCGTCGCCAATTCCACCTGGGAGCAGCTTTGGCAGCCAGGCTTCATCACGGCGTTCTCGGTGGGCTGCCTCGGTGTGTTCGGCTTCACGCTCGGCTATCGACTGTTGCAAAAGCAGCCGCTGGCCGATGCCAGTCTAGATGCGCTCGGCGCGTCCTATGCCAATACCGGCTACATCGGCATTCCGCTGTGCATGTTGGTGCTGGGCGACGAAGCGCTGCAGCCAGCCATGGTGGCGTCGATCATCGTCGTCTGTGTGCTGTTCGCCATTGCGCTGGCGTGCGTGGAGACGGGGTTGCACGCCGGGCAGGGCTTCAACCAGACGTTGCGAAAGGTCAGTGTCGCGCTGCTGCGTAATCCGCTGGTGGTGGCGCCCCTGCTGGGTGGGTTATGGGCGGCGAGCGGGTTGGATCTGCCGGTGCCGGTGACGACGCTGCTGAAGTTGCTGGGCGCGGCGGCGGCACCCTGCGCGTTGGTTTCGCTGGGGTTGTTCCTGGCGCAACCGCAGCCGGGTGGCACGGTGAGTGGCGTCTGGCCGCTGGTCACGCTGAAGCTGGTGGTGCAGCCGCTGATCACCTGGTATCTAGCCTTTCAGGTGTTCGAGCTGCCGCCTCTATGGGCGTATTCGGCGCTCTTGCTCAGCGCACTACCCACCGGCACCGGGCCTTACATGCTCGCTGAGTTCTACGGCCGCGAGGCGTCACGAGTGTCGCGCGTGGTGCTGCTGTCGACGCTCGGCTCGCTTGTCACGCTATCGGCCTGCCTGGTGCTGCTGCCCATATAAAGGTCCTGGTACCCGTGGATAAGCCTGCGGCGTCATCCACCCTACATCTGGGCCGGTCGTAGGATGGAAAACCGCGAAGCGTTTTCCACGCGGTAACGTTCAGCCCGCCGATCGGGTGACTTCCAACACCACCGCCGCAATCCGGTCGCATTCGGTATAGGCGCCGTCGAGCAGCTCTTCACCGAAGACATCGGGATCGACCTCTCGATATCGCCATTCCAGCCCGTGACCTTCGAGACGCTGCTCGATTTCGCGGCGGAACGGGTCCTGATTGCCCTTCATCGCTACGCCGGTATAGAGCAGCAAGGTGCCGCACGGGGCGAGACGCGCCAGTGCGCTGTCGAAAATCGCCAGGGAAAGCCCGGCCCCCAAGGGTCCACCGCCGTGGCGATAGGCGCGCTCGTCCGGATCGACCAGATAGGGCGGGTTGGCCAGGATCAGGTCGAACTGACCGTCTATGTCATTGAGCAGATCGCTATGGTGGGCCTTCAGGTTGTCAGCCTCGGCCAGCGCCGCGTTAATGCGGGTCATGCGCAGCGCGGCCGGGTTGATGTCCACCGCCAGCACCTCGGCCTGTGGCCGTGCCAGTGCCGTCAGGATGGCCCCCGCACCGGAGCCACATCCGATGTCCACGGCACGCCCGATCTGACCTTTGTGGTTGTTCAGGTGGGCCAGGATTGCATTGGCGAACCGGTAGGTATCTGGGCCGAAAAATACGGCGTCTGGCGCGTCGGTGGGGTAGGCCGAGTGTACGAACAATTGGCCGTCGAGGCTCGACATCCGCACCCGGCTACGCCAGCGTGAGTCGCTGGGGGCAAGGACGCCGGCTTGATCCATCAGGCTGAAAATTGCCGGCGGCAGCAGCTCGTGCTGGAACGGCCGGCTCCAGCCGAACACACCTTCCAGATCTTTAGCCAGCTGGTTTTCCACCCGCGCGTTGACCCGCTCGTGCGTCAGCGGCGTGGGGGTGATGAAGTGATAACCGCGCTCGCGCAGCGCCTGGGCCAGGTGCAGCAGCGCGCGGTCCTGGGCAGTTTCCGTGGTCATGTCAGATTCCCTGGCGAATGCGCCTCAATTGAACAATCCGGTGAAGATGCGGGTGGCCAGCAGTCCGGCCGCGCTGTGGTGGCGCGTCGGTGCCAACAGCGGCAGCAGGTGGCGCATGCGTGCGTCACGTGTGGGCAGCTGTGTCAGTTGCTGTTCGAGCAGCAAGGCTTCCTGATCGAAGTCGCTGACGTGCTGGCCCTGCTGCACCAGCGCCGGCTTTGCCGGCCGCTCGGTAGACGTCCGTCGACGGCTGCTGAACGGCACCTGGCGTTGTGCAAGCGACGGGTGCGGCTTGCCACGGGTGGGCGTCTGCTTGGCCAGCCAGTCGCCAGCGATCCAGTCGTGAATCAGTTGCTGCTCGTGGGCGCTGAAAACGCCGAACATCGGGGCTTGTTCGCCGGTAATCAGCTGCCAGAATCGGCTGTGCTGTGGGTCTTCGTGACGCTTGATCCAGCTGCGGCGCTGTAGCGTCTCGATGAATTGCGGGATCTGTTCCGGCTCGGCCAGCCATTGGTTCACGGTACGCCCATCGAAGCGGCAGTAGTCCGAATGCACGAACTGGCCGACGCCGGCCTTTTTCTCCAGCACGCGCATCACTTCCTGCTCCGGTTCAAAACCGCCAATCACCGAAAGCGTGCTCGCACCCAGATCATTCAGGCGATAGCCGTTCATCACTCGTCGATAGAATTCTTCGCTGTCGCCCACCTGCGGCCAGGCCGCAAGCAAGCCTTGAATGGCCTTCTTCGCATGGCCGTTGTCGGCGTTGTCAACCGTCACGTGCAAGGTGAAGTAATAGGGGTCGATGCCCAGCTCGGTGAGCTCGTAGGAGCTGATCAAGAGGTGCAGCGGGAGCTGTTCGTAGCCGAGGTTGAAACCGATCACCTCAGGCAGGAACTGCTCGGCGTGCTCGGCCAGTGCGAGCTGGATGGCGCCTTGGACGAAGTTTTCGTCATCCAGCGTCTGCCAGTCGTCACAGCCCTGGCTGGCGAGCAGCTTGCGGTAAAGCACAACGTGGTTCTTTTCCGGCTGACCTTCGCCCAGTTCCTCGAGATAGGTCTGAATCAGCGAAGTGAAACGCGCATCGTCCCAACGCTGCAGCAGGCCATAGAGCCAGGCGCCATCGACCAGTTTGGTCGGTGCCGCGCCGCGCAGAAAATGCAGCGCATGAGCCTTGCTGGTGAAGTAGCGGCGTGGCCCGCCGGCGCGGCGTTCGTCGAGGTAGGCCTGATACTGCCCGCCAACCTTTGCCGTGTGTGCGTCCAGCCAATCCCCGAGCCCGGCTGGGTCGTGCGGCAGGTCGCAGGGCAGCGCTGAGGCTTCGTCCAGCTGTGCATTGAGGTAGTCAGCGGCGCGATTGCGCACGGCTGCGTCATCGGGGGCGTCGAGCAGGGCGAAGTAAAGCGCCCTGGAAGGCGCTGCCACCTCACAGGTCACAGGCGTGGTGTCGACGGGCAGGCTTCGAGTCAGTTGCATAGATTCACACGGTGGCAGTGGGGAAACCCCCAGATGATTTTTTGGCCGTCGCTATGCCGGATTAGTTCAGCGCGCCTGCCGAATGGCCGGGCCATCTCTGCAGATATGCATGCAACTTCTGCGATCGCGCGTCTTCCTAACCTATAGAGATGCCGAGCGGTGTCCGAATGAGCAACCAGACGGAGGTCCCCATGAATCAATCCGAACGCGGCAAGGAAAACCTGGAAACGATCAACGATCGCAACGATGAGCGCATCGACCAGGCGGGCAGGACCACCAATGGCGAGGCCGCTGGCGGTGATCGTGACGACGTCCCAGGCGGCGCCTACAACGTCCCGCCGGGCATGGCCGATGAGGTCAGCGATGAAGAAGCGTTGAAGCGCAACAAGCAGGATCGCCCCGAGCGCTAGTCCGGGTTGCGGAGCGGAGCATTGGCCCCGCTCCGCTAGCTGTAAAAAATAATTGGCTGATCCCTTAATTTTCGTTGTGTTTCGGTCGCTTGCAGCCTTTAAGCACGCCGCGACCGTTATGCCTGGGAGGACGATCCCAGCCGTTTCGCAGCGGAATAAAGGACTGCCAGAGCCTCGCCATGCGCCAACACAGCCGACTCACCTTCCGCCATCTCAGCCGTATCCAGGTCACCAATCGTCTCAGCGGCGACCCTATGGGTTACGTGGCTGACCTGTCGAAAGGCGGGTTGCGCCTGGTCGCCAAGCAGCCATTGGGCGTGAACGGCTGCTATGAGATGTGCCTGCTCGTGCCGACCGTGGGTGAGAAGACCCGTGAAGTGCAGGTCGTGGTGCTCTGCCAGTGGGTGCGCAAAGATTCCCGCCGCGACAGTTTCGAAATGGGCTTCTCCCTGGATCGCCCGAGTGAGGAATACACCCGGTTGATTGGCGAATTGATGCCCAAGCGGCGCGATTAGCGATTCACCACTTTCGCCGGCAGCGCGATCACCAGCAGCGAGCCGAGCACCAGACACGCCGCGAAGAACCACAACGCCGCACCGCTTTCCCCAGTGAGGTCGAGCGTGACGCCAATCAGCGTATTGCTGACCAGTCCGGCGATGTTCGCCAAGGAGCAGGCCAGGGCGAAGCCGGTCGCTGCCGCGGTGCCAGTGAGAAAGGTCGCCGGCAGGCTGAAAAACACCGGAACCGCGCCGATGATTGCTGCCTGGGCGATGGAGAACAGCAGCACCGTCATGATCACGTTGTCGGTGAACGCGGTGCTGGTTGCCATAGCGACGGCGCCAATCCAGAACGGCAGGATGATGTGCCAGCGGCGCTCGCGGAAGCGGTCGGAGCTGGCGCCCAGCACAAGCATGCCGAGCACCGCGGCGATGCTAGGCACGGCGGTCAGCAGGCCGATCTCCGACACATCACTGACGCCCGCGTTGCGGATGAAGGTCGGCATCCAGAACCCCAGCGCATAGGCGCTCAGCAAGATCGCGAAGTCGATGCCGCCGAGCATCCACACCTTGAGGTTGAAAAAGCCCTGGCGAAAGGTCTCGCCACTGGCCGGGCTCTGCGCCTCATCGAGGGTCAGGTCGCGCAGCACCTGGCCCTGCTCCTTGATATCCAGCCAGTCGGCGCGCTTCGGGCCGTCGGGCAGTACGCGTAGCGCCATCAGCCCGAGCAGCACGCTGGGAATGCCTTCGAGCAGGAACAGCCATTGCCAGCCACGCAGGCCCTGTACCTGATCGAATGCACCGAGAATCCAGCCGGACAAGGGCGCGCCGATCACGCTCGACAGCGGCAGGCCGATCATGAACAGCGCGATGATCCGCCCGCGGCGATAGGTCGGGAACCACAACGTCAGGTAATAGAGCACGCCCGGCAGGAAGCCCGCCTCGGCGACGCCCAGCAGCAGGCGCACCACGTAGAACTGCCCCGGCGTGGTGACCAGCATGGTGCAGGCCGACAACACGCCCCAGGTGATCATGATTCGCGCGATCCAGACCCGCGCGCCGACACGCTTGAGGATCAGGTTGCTGGGCACTTCGAAGAGGATGTAACCGACGAAGAACAGGCCCGCGCCCAGGCCGAAGGCCGCTTCGCTGAGCTGCAGTTGCTCGGCCATCTGCAACTTGGCGAAGCCGACATTGATGCGGTCCAGGTAGGCGGCCAGGTAGCAGAAGCACAGAAACGGAATCAGCCGCCAGGCGATCTTTCGGTAAAGACGCGGGTTGTTCGGCTCGCCGCTAAGGGCATGAGCGTCTGGCGCGGGCGCCTGAGGCATCGGTCGTCTCCGTGTTGGTGAGGTGTCGAAGCAATCCCGGCATGTTAATGGAGCCGGGCTGTCGAGTCAGAACGTCTGACCCAAGGCGCGCGGCGGAATGTTCCTCGTCGCTCTGCCGTGATGACAGGCGGACTTGACGGAGCTGCACAGCAGCAACTGCATAACTGCCCAGACAGTGTCGATACCCCTCTCTGTCCCACCCTCGACATCTTGCCCACTCGCCGGTGCGAGCCGACCCTGTTTCAGCTGCGTCTGCTGTTCCAAAAGAAGACCAGTGATGCCACTACCAATCCGAGCATGGCCAAGCGTTCGGCCGGATCGGGCCGGCGCCGGAGGCTGGTTGCTGCTTCGGGCCCGACCCGCTTATGACGAGTGAGCCGGCGCGAACTCGCCCCGTCTGCACCTGTCGCACCTGTTCGACCGGTGCTCTTCGGTGCGCCTGAAATTGTCCGGCAACTCGCAACCCAACGGAGACAGGCATGACTTCACAGTGGATCGACATTCCCGCGCAAGACGGCAAGACCTTCAAGGGCTACCTGGCACTGCCGCCCGCCGGCCATGGCCCCGGCATCGTGCTGATTCAGGAAATCTTCGGTGTGAACGAACACATCCAGTCGGTCGCCGACCAGTACGCGTCCGATGGCTACGTCGTAGTGGCCCCGGACCTGTTCTGGCGCAGCGAACCGGGTGTCCAGCTCGGTTATGGCGAGGAGGACTGGGAGCAGGCCTTCTCGCTGATGCAGGCGCTGGATTTCGACCTGGCGATCGACGACCTACGGCGCAGCGTCGAGCTGCTGCGCGGGCGCGATGACTGCAACGGCCGCGTGGCGTCGGTGGGCTATTGCATGGGCGGGGTTCTGTCGTTCCTGAGCGCCGCCAATGCAGGCGTCGATGCTGCGGTCTGCTACTACCCCGGCAGCATTGAGAAGCGCCTGGACCAAGCCGACCGCATCACCTGTCCCACGCTGTTCCACTTCGCCGAAGAAGACGACCACATCGACAGTGATGCAGTCGCCGCCGTGCAGGAAAAGATGGCCCAGGTCGGTAAAGCGAAGATCGAGACCTACCCGGGCGTCGATCACGGCTTCAACTGCTGGGCACGGCCCATGTACAACCAGAACGCTGCAGCGCTGGCCCATGGGCGGAGCTTGGTGTTCCTGGCCGAGAACCTGTAGCAATCCAGACGGCCCGCGTTCGCCCAGTAGGCGCTAAGCAGCAAGCGCTGCTTGCGGGAGGTAGCCGCGGCGGGCCCTTGATCGCGAGCAAGCTCGCTCCTACATAAGCAGCCCGCTCGGGGCGAACGGTTGCGCCGTTCCGCACTTGTAGGAGCCAGCTTGCTGGCGACCCTTGGTCTGCGTGCGAGTAGCCACGACGGATCCTTGATCGCGACCAAGGTCGCCCCTACATAAGCAGCCCGCACGGACAGTGAGCGGGATCGCCTCCCCGCACCCCGTAGGAGCCAGCTTGCTGGCGATCCTTGATCGTTCGGGCAGGGCGCTGACAGGCAGCACGAAACTGGGCGCCCTTGGCCGTCTCACGGCGGGCCAAGGTCTGCGACTGGTTAACCCAGCGTCCCGAGAATGTTCACCCCGACTCGATCTGGAATCTCGTTCTGCGACAGCACGTGCAGGCCCGGGCTGAACACCCGTGCGTAGCGCGACAGCAGCGGACGCAGCTGCGGCATCACGGTGAGGATCGGCGGGTGGCCGTCCTTGCGCAGCTTTTCCTTCACCACCGGCATGCTGTTCTGCAGCTGGTTGAGCAGGCTCGGCTCCACCGGGATGTTGTCCAGGCTCACCTGACCGGCCTGCTGGGCGATCGCCAGCGCATTGAGCAACGTGTTCTCCAGCGCATTTTCCAGCACGAACACCGCCAGTTCACGACGATCTCCGGCAATCATCGAAACGATGCTGCGGCGCAGGGCGTAGCGCACGTCGGCGGCCAGCAGCACCGGGTCCTTGGTGGTTTCGCTGCATTCGAGCAGCGTGCTGGCGATGGTTTCGATATCGCGCAGCGGCACTTCCTCCAGCAGCAGCTGGCGATAGACGCGCATCTGTTGCGTATAGCTCAGCGCATTCTTCAGGCTCTCGGCAAGCTTCGGCGCCTGCAGCGTCAAACGCTGCATCAGGTGTTCTACGTCGTCGTGCTTGAACAGATCAGGCAAATGCTCGCGCACCACCTTGTTCAGGTGCGTGGCGACCACGCTGGCGCAATCGATGACCTGATAGCCAAGGTTGAGCGCGCGGGATTTGTCCGACGGCTGAATCCACACCACCTGCATGCGATACGCCGGGTCGGTGCCGAGGATGCCGTCGATCTCGCCGTAGAGCTCGGGTGACGGAATCGCCATCAGGCGGTCGGCATGCAGTTCAGCGCCGTCGATCTTTTCGCCATTGATGTAGATGTCATATTGCGACGCCTTCAACCGCAAACTGTCGCGAATCTGCACTTCGGGCAGCAGGAAGCCCAGATGCTCGGACAGGGTCTGGCGCACGCCACGCACCCGCGCCGGCAAGGGTGCGCCGGAGGCTTCATTGACCAGCCCGACCAGCTTGTAACCCAGCGAAATCGACAGCCGCTCGACCAGCGGAATGTCTTCCCAGGCCAGCGATTGAGCCTTTTCCTTGTCCATCGCCTGACCGATGGCCTGGATCTCTTTGAGATCGGCCCCAGCGGCAGGCGGCTCGTGCAGCGACACCCGCCAGCCGATGAAGCCGATCAGCGCGGCAAAGCCGATGAACGCCAGGTGCGGCATGCCCGGCACCAGGCCGAGCACGAACAGAATGCCGGCCACGGTATACAGCGATGCTGGATTGGCCAGCAGCTGGCGCTGAACCTGGCTGGTAATGTCACTGGATTCGTTGATGCGGGTGACGATGATCGCCGCCGCGGTGGACAACAGCAGCGCCGGAATCTGCGCGACCAGGCCGTCACCGATGGTCAGCAGGGCGTACTGCTTGAAGGCTTCGCCCGCCGCCAATTCATGAACGAAAACACCGATGGCGAAGCCGCCGAACAGGTTGATCAGCAGGATCAGGATGCCGGCGATGGCGTCACCGCGGACGAACTTCGAGGCGCCGTCCATCGCGCCGTAGAAGTCGGCTTCCTTGGCCACTTCCTGGCGGCGCGCCTTGGCTTCTTCGTTGCTAAGCAGGCCCGCGTTGAGGTCGGCGTCGATGGCCATCTGCTTGCCCGGCAGGGCGTCCAGGGTGAAGCGCGCAGTCACTTCCGAGATCCGCTCGCCGCCCTTGGTGATGACGATGAAGTTGATGATCATCAGGATGATGAACACCACCAGGCCGACGATGAAGTTGCCGCCGATGACCACTTCACCGAAGGCTTCGATGACCTTGCCCGCAGCGCCCGTGCCGGTATGACCTTCGAGCAGCACCACCCGCGTCGAGGCGACGTTGAGCGTCAAACGCATCAGCGTGGTGATCAGGATCACCGTCGGGAACAGCGAGAAATCCAGCGGACTTTTCGACGACACGCTGACTAGCAACACCAGGATCGACATGGCGATGTTGAAGGTGAACAGCACGTCCAGCAGCTGCGGTGGCAGCGGCAGGATGATCATCGCCAGGATCGACAGGATGATTAGCGGGATCCCAATCCGTCCGCTGCTGAAGGTCGGCGTCAGTTTCTGAATCAAATTCATGATCGGGCTCGGTTGAACAGTTCTTCGGGAATATGCATGTCGCTCGCCAGCTTGGGCTTGGCCCGGCGACCCTGCTTCCAGGCCTTGAGCTGGAGGATGTAGGTCAGCACATGGGCCACCGCGGTGTAGAGCGGCGCCGGGATCTGCTGGTTGACCTGGGTACTGAAGTAGATCGCCCGTGCCAGCGGTGGCAGCTCGACCACTTCCAGGTTGTTGGCCTGGGCCAGCTTGCGGATGTACAACGCCGTTTCATCGACACCACGGGCGATGACGAAAGGTGTTTCGGCCTTCTTCGGGTCGTACTTTAGCGCCACGGCGTAATGCGTCGGGTTGACGATCACCACGTCGGCGTCCTTGATCACCCGGCTGATCTGCCGTTGGGCCAGCTGGCGCTGCAGCTGCTTGATCCGCGCCTTTACCTCGGGCCGGCCTTCCTGGTTCTTGTGCTCTTCCTTGCGCTCCTGCTTGGTCATGCGCATCTTTTTCAGAAAGAAGAAGCGCTGCAGCGGGATGTCGATGAACGAGAACAGCACGAATACCAGCAGCAGCGAAATCGCCAGATCGAAGGTCAGCGAGAACGCGCTGCTGATGGCATTGGTGATGTCGCTGCGCTGCAAGGCGATCAGCTTGGGCGCGGCGTAATACAGCTGGCCGACGGCGATGCCCAGCAGGGTGGTGATCTTCAGCAGCGACTTGAGCAGCTCGCTCCAGTTCTGCGCGCCCACCATCCGGCCCAGGCCGGTAATCGGGTTGAGCTTGCTGAACTGGGGCGCGAAGTTCTTCGAGGCGAACACCCAGCCGCCCGGCACCAGGGCAAAGGCGATGACCAGGATCGGCGTGACCAGCAATGGCAGCAACACGCTGATGAACACCAGCAGGTTGTGGGTGAGGATCAGCTGCAGATCATCGACGGTGATTTCGCTCTTGTGAAAGTCGATGTACGAGTAACTGAACGCCTGCTGCAGGCCGTCGAAAAAAAAGCCCAAGCTGAATTTGAGTACCAGTAGCGTGGCCAACAGCGAGACGGTGGTGGCGACGTCCTTGGAGCGGGTGACCTGGCCATCGTCGCGACTCTTCTTGAGTTTCTGCTCGGAGGCCTCTTCGGTTTTTTCCTGGCTGCTGTTCTGCTCAGACATCGCGGCCGCTCCGCAGAATCTCGCCGATGTTGCCAAGCAGCTCGCGGGTCAGGTGCAGGTAGGCTTCCGACAGGTTGGGCAGGGTCAGGAAAATCAGGATCAGTCCGGCGATGATCGCCATGGGAAAGCCCAGGGAGAACAGGTTCATTGCTGGCGAGATGCGGTTGAGCAAGCCAAAGCAGAACTGCACCAGCGTCATGCAGAAGACGATGGGTAGCGCGATCAGCAGGGCGGCGGAAATGACCCAGCTCAGCGACATCGCGATGGTCTGCAGGCCGTCGAAATGAATGCCGCTGCCGATCGGCCAGAAGATGAAGCTCTGATAGATGATGGTAACGATCACCAGGTGGCCGTCAGTGGCGAAGAACAGCAGCGCCAGCAGGATGAAATACAGCTGATAGACGATCGAGGCCGACGACACACCGTTCATGGGGTCGTTGAACACCGCCATGGACAGCCCCAGCTGGGTCGAGACGATGTCGCCGATCAGGGTGAATACCGTGAACACCAGCATTAGGGCCACGCCCAGCAGCAGGCCCATGGCGATCTGCTCCAGCGCGGTGAGAATGCCCTTCATGGACAGCGGGTCGATGGGCGCTGTGGGCGGCAGGGCGGCGGTGAGCACCACCGTCAGCGCGATCGCCAGCAGCACCCGCGCGCGGATGCTCAGCGACTTGTGGCTGAACATCGGCGCCAGGCTGAACACCGCCATGATCCGGCAGAACGGCCACCAGTAGCCCAGCAGGGATTGCAGGTATTGGCCGACCTGCATGATGGGTTCGTTGCCCACGGCTACCCGACCAGCCGCCCGGCTTGGGTGAAGGTCTCAATGAACAGGTCGCTGAACGTGCGCAGGATCCAGTGCCCGGCGAAGACTAGCATGCCGAGGGTGATCAGCAGGCGCGGCAAGAAGCTGAGCATCTGTTCGTTGATCTGGGTGGCCGCCTGGAAAATGCTCACCAGCAGGCCGCCGAGCAGGCTCGGCACCACCAGCACGCAGACCACCAGTACGATGACGTGGATGGCGTTGGAGATGATATTGACGGCGGTGTCGGGGGTCAGCATGGGAGCACCTGGGAGGTGAGGGTGGTTGTGCCGGTTAGCGCGGCAGTAAGCCCATGTAGGAGCGAGCTTGCTCGCGATCCGGTGTTGGCAGCCCGTATGCTGCTAGATCGCGCCGCGTTTTCCCTGGCCGGTGCTACGGGGTGCGCCGTCTGCAGTGGTTCCGACGCTTTTTGTAGGAGCGGGAAGCGACACCGAGTCTTTCCTAGCGAAGCTTTTTGGCTTTGGGTTCGTTGAGTGATCCCTATTGGCCGGGTTGGCTGAGGCATTGGTTTCGCCCTGCTGGGCGACTCACTTTTTTCAAACGCGAAAAAAGTAAGCAAAAACGCTTGCCCCTGCATCCGGCCCCGGCTGCGCCGGGGTTCCCTCGCTCCGGTGACGTTCCAGGGGCCCGCGGCGACGGGCCATCCATGGCCCAACGCCGCTCTCGCGGCATCCATGCCGCTCAACCCCTTCCACGCCACCTGCGCTCGGCCTTCTGAAAGGGGCGATTCGGTGGCGTCTGATGGCCTGTGCAACGAAGCGGAAGTAGGACCTAAACGTAGGGTGGGTAACGCGAAGCTTACCCACCGGTTTTCGGAAAGGTTGGGCGCTGACGATTCCAGTGCCAGTTTCGGTGGAAAATGCTCCGCAGTTTTCCACCCTACGAACTTTTGACGGTCATTGATTAAGTGATCCTGGCTCGACACGGCTTTCTGCTTTTCCATTGCACGACCTCCCAGACGACGCCGAACGCCCCTTTCAGGAGGCCGAATGGAATCCGCGCGGAGGGGAGCGAGCGGCATGGATGCCGCGAGAGGCGTAAAGGGCCAGGGATGGCCCTTGTACGCCGGCCCCCGGAGCGGGGATGGAATGAGGGAAGTCGAGCGCAGCGAGACCCGAATGTAGGGGCAAGCGTTTTTGGTTACTTTTTCGGCGTTTGGAAAAAGTGACTCGCCCAGCAGGGCGAAACCTGAGACTAGGGCCACCAGTAGCGCGGCGCCTTCGTTAGCAGGTTGCGCCAACGCTGCCGGATCGCGAGCAAGCTCGCTACGAAAAGCGATAACGGCGGTGAAGGGGCGATGACTCATCTCAACGCCCCCTAAAACGGCTGAATACTGGTGGTCAGCGTACCCATCAACAACGCCCACCCATCCACCAATACAAACACCATCAGCTTGAATGGCAGCGAAATCATCATCGGCGAGAGCATCATCATGCCCATCGCCATCAGCACGCTGGCGACAACAAGGTCGATTACCAGAAAAGGCACGAAGATCATGAAACCGAGCTGAAAGGCTGTTTTCAGCTCGCTGAGCACGAACGCCGGCAACAGCAGGGAGAAGTCCAGATCATCGAGATTCTCCGGCACTTCCTCGCCGGCCAGCGACACCATGGTTTCCAGCGAGGTCTTGTTGGTCTGCGCCAGCATGAACGCCGAGAGGCTGGTTTTTGAAACGTCCAGCGCCTGCTCCAGGCTGATCTCGTCGTTCTGGAAGGGCTCGAAAGCGGCGCTGTGGATTTCCTGCCAGACCGGGCGCATCACCAGCAGGGTGACGATCAGTGCGATACCGATCAGCACCTGGTTCGGTGGGCTCTGTTGCAGACCGATGGCCTGGCGCAGGATGGCCAGCACGATGATGAAGCGGGTGAAGCAGGTCATCATCATCAGCATCGCCGGCAGAAAGCCGAGCAGCGTCATGATGATCAGGATCTGCAGCTTGATGCTGAATTCCTGGCCGTTCTCGGTATCGTTCAGGTTGAACAACGTGATCTCGCCACCGGCAGCCTGCGCCACCAGCGGGAACAGGTCGGCCAGCAGCAGACACAGCAGCGACAGCCCGTGGCGCAGCTTCATTGCGTCAGCGCATCCAGGCCGACGCCGGACAGTTCGACGATACGCAGGCCGTAGCTGCCGTTCATCACCACCACTTCGGCCTTGGCGAACAGGGTGCCGTTGACCTTCACGTCCAGCGGCTCGCCGGCCACCTTGTCGAGCACGATGACGCTGCTGGTGTCGCACTCCATCAATTCTTTCAGCGAAATCTCTGCCGAGGCCACTTCCAGGGTGACGTTCACCGGGATCTTGCCGAAGAAGCTCAGGTCCTGGCGTGGTGCCTGGGGCTGGGGAGCGGGCGTGGCGGCTGGCTCGTCGGTGCCGTCGAGGCTCAGGTCGCCCTCGTTGATGAGGTTCTCGAATTCGTTGTCGGACAGTTGACCGGTCATTGGGATTTCACGCTTTCAAGTGAAGTGAGGAACAAGGCGCCGTCTTCTTCGAAGACAGTCCCCCGATAGAGCTTCTGCTGGTTGATGCGCACTTCGTAGCGGTCCAGCGGGCGCACCATGAGAATGTCGTTGAGCTGCAGGGCAAGCACCTGCGACAGCGCCATCTGCACCGAGGCGACCACGCAATCCAGGCGTACCGGCAGGTGCTTGATGTGATCGACCGGATTGCCGGTCAGCCGAGCAGGCAACGGGCCGGCCAGGCGACTGGTTAGTTCATCGACCAGATCGGTGTCCAGATGAATGAAAATCGATGAGCGGCTATTGGTCAGGTGGCTGATGTATTCGAACTCAGCGACATATTCCCAAGTGGTTTCTTCGTAATCGTTTTCATAGCGCTCAAGTGCGCCGAATGTGTCGCCGGATAATATCGAGCGCGCAAAAATGTAAGTTAGGTCCAAGCCCAGGCGATCACGCATCCGTTGTTCGGAAGTGCTGATCGGCGGAGCTTCCTGACTGGGCACGATTGTTCCGCCGTAATAGCACTCGAGTGCCTCGGTGAGCAGGGCCCGGTCAATTGAAAAACCAACTTTTCCCATCGGCGAACGGTAGATGCATTCTGGTGCGTTATCCGCCGGCTCCTGAACATCGACCTTGCTCAGCTCGAGGCTGATCCGGTAATTGCGCAGAAAGTAGTCGCCGATCAAACGAGGGTTCTTGTTGGTGGTTTCCTTGATGAACTGAGGAATCTTGTGGTGATGCCGGCCAAGCTTCTGCGGTTTCAATACAGTCAGGCTTTGGGCGGGCACGCCATGGTGGACTTTTGAATTGCCAGACATGTTGTGAACGGTAGTTCCTGGTTCTTGCACGGCTGGCGAAGGCCTGTCGCGCGGGTATAAGCAGAAGAAGGTTTGGCCAGGGCGGGTGTGCAATGCCTGAGGTCACGGGCACGGCTCTAGCGTGCCGCCAGTCTAGGCTTGGGCGCGAGGAAGAATTAAATCAATAGGTATCAATTGATCTTTTTTGAGATCACTGATGAGCATTTGATTTTAATTTAGCGGAACTGATTGGGCAGTTCCGGGCGGGCTTGTTAGCGTGCGCGCAATTGTTTCGGAGCGGTCGGCTGCAGTTACCTGTCTCGTTCGGCGAGTTGGACAGGCAGGGCGACAAAAGTTCCGAAAGACTTAAATAAATTTTTCAGCGAATCCGGCGTTGTGCTCGAGCAACAGGCGTAACAGCGCCAAGGTGGTCACATTGAATAGTGTCAGTCATGCAATGAACTACTCCCGCGAAGAGCTATTCGCTCCAGCGCCGGCGCGCAAGAAAATACTTATTGTCGGCAATCCCGCAGAAGCGGGTTGCGAGTTCCTTGAAGCGGGTCTGCGCAAGGAAGGTTGTGCGGTCTTTTCCTATGCCGGTCTGAATGATCTGGATAACGCCGCATTGAAGGGTGCGTCGCTGGTTTTTATCCTGATCAGCGGCATGCAACAGCCAACTCTTTATACGCAGGTCGATTCACTGATTCGTCGTGGACGCGCCATCAGCGTTATTCCCGTCGTGCAGTATGCCGATCAGGAAAAAGCTGCGGCCTTACTTGAACTGGGTTGTGTCGACTACTTGTTGTCTCCGTTCAGCGAAAGCCAGTTAAGCGCATTGTTGCGTCGTCAGGAATTCGCCGATGCAGCCCAGGAAAGTTTCGTCTCTTGCTCCCAGGCTGGCCGCCGTTTGCTGGCCATGGCGCAGCGTGTGTCACTGACCCGGGCGCCGATCCTGATCACCGGTGAAACCGGAACCGGCAAGGAGCTGATGGCGCGTTACATCCATCGTTTCTCGGCCAGCGCCGACGCACCCTTCATTGCAGTCAACTGCGCGGCCATCCCCGAGCAGATGCTCGAATCGATTCTGTTCGGTCACGAGAAGGGCGCCTTTACCGGTGCGGTGACGGCCCAGCCGGGCAAGTTCGAACTGGCCAACGGCGGCACCCTGCTGCTCGACGAAATCGGCGAGCTGCCGCTGGGGCTGCAAGCCAAGCTGCTTCGCGTACTGCAGGAGCAGCGTGTGGAGCGCCTCGGCGGGCGCAAGGAAATCGAACTCAACGTGCGCATCATCGCCGCCACTAACCGTGATTTGCAGGTGGAAGTGGCGCAAGGGCGCTTCCGCGCTGACCTGATGTTCCGTCTCGACGTGCTGCCGCTGCATATCAGCCCGCTGCGTGAGCGCAAGGAAGACGTGCTGCCGCTGGCTCGCCGTTTCGTGACCAAGTACGCACCGCAGGAAGCCGGTGAAGAACTGTTCACCAGCGATGCCTGCCGCGCCCTGCTGCAACACGACTGGCCGGGCAACGCTCGCGAGCTGGAGAACACCGTGCAGCGCGCCCTGGTTCTGCGCAACGGCCTGTTCATTCAGCCGCAGGATCTCGGCCTGGCAGCACCGGCCCAAGCCGAAGTTCGCACCGAGCGGCTGCCGCTACCCAACGCCGAGACCGGCAAGGCCGCCCTGCGCGCTAGCGGCAAGTGGGCCGAGTACCAGCACGTGATCGACACGATTCGCAAGTTCGACGGGCACAAGACCAAGGCCGCAGCCAGCCTCGGCATGACCTCGCGTGCCTTGCGCTACCGCCTCAATGCCATGCGCGAGCAGGGCATTGAGCTGAATTTCTGATTCAAACAAGTCAAGGGAGAGCCAGCGATGAGTTCAATCACTCAGGTACAGCAGGAACTGCTGGGCCGGATGCAGCAGCTCCAGGGTGTCGCCTCAGGCGCGACCATCAAGCCGGCTGACCAGGCGGCGCCCGATGCGGGCGGGATGTTCATGTCGGCGATGCGTTCGGTCGACGCCCAGCAACATCAGGCCGGCGCAGCCATGGCCGCGGTGGACAGCGGCAAGAGCGATGACCTGGTGGGCGCAATGATCGACAGCCAGAAGGCCAGCGTGTCGTTCTCCGCGTTGCTGCAAGTGCGCAACAAACTGACCACGGCGTTCGATGACGTCATGAGAATGCCGCTGTGATCGAGCGTGAGAGCTAAGCCGTGTTTGAAAAACTGAAAAGCAGGATGCCAGCAGGTGGCTTCCAACTCGACCCGCGCGTGATGCTCGCCGGCATGGCGGTGATCGCTGCCGCGCTGGCGGTGGCCGTGGCCTTCTACCTGTGGCGCGACAACGGCTCGTTCCGGCCGCTGCATGGGGCCGGTGAAGCCTTTCCGGTCGCCGAGGTGATGCAGGTGCTCGATGCCGAAGCCGTGCAATACCGCATCCATCCGCAGAGCGGGCAGATTCTGGTGCGTGAGGACCAGCTGTCCCGTGCGCGCATGCTGCTCGCCGCCAAGGGTGTGAAGGTCGCACTGCCGGCCGGCTACGAGCTGTTCGACAAGGAAGAGCCGCTGGGCACCAGCCAGTTCGTCCAGGACGTGCGGCTCAAGCGCAGCCTGGAAGGCGAGCTGGCGCGCACCGTGATGTCGCTCAAGGGCATCCAGCATGCCCGTGTGCACCTGGCGCAGGAGGAGAACAGCTCCTTCGTGGTCAGCAAGCGCGCACCGACCAAGGCTTCGGTGATGGTGCAGCTCGAACCCGGCTACAAGCTGAGCGCGGATCAGGTTGGCGCGATCGTCAATCTGGTGGCCGGCAGCGTGCCCAACCTCAAGGGCGAAGATGTCGGCGTGGTCGATCAATACGGTGCACTGCTCTCTCGCGGTCTGAATGTCGGTGGTGGCCCGTCGCAGAGCTGGGGTGCGGTGGAGGAGTACCAGCAGAAAGCTGTGGCTAATATCGAGGAAGTGCTGGCGCCGGTGCTGGGCAGCGGTAACTACCGCATCAGCGTCGCGGCCGATATCGATTTCAGCCAGAAGGAAGAGACGCTCCAGTCCTACGGCGAAACCCCGCGTCTGCGTCGCGAAGTGCTGAGCAATGAAAGCGCGCTGGATCAACTGGCGCTCGGCGTGCCCGGCTCGCTGGCCAACCGACCTGTGGCCCCGCCGAAGGAAGGCGAGGAGCCCAAACCGGCCCCAGGCGAGACCAAAGGCGCGACCTCCCTGCGCGAAGAATCCACCCGTCAACTGGACTACGACCAGAGCGTGATCCACGTGAAGCACGCCGGTTTTGCCCTGCGCCAGCAGAGTGTGGCGGTGGTGCTCAACGCCGCCGCCGCGCCGGAAGGCGGCTGGAGTGAAGAGGCCCGTACCGAGCTCGAAGCCATGGTACGCAGCGCCGTCGGCTTCAAGGAGGCGCGCGGCGACCTGCTGACCCTCAGCGTGCTGCCCTTCGCCGCTGTTGAAACCGTCACTGAAGAAGTGCCGTGGTGGGAAAACAATCAAGTGCATGCCCTGGCCAAGCTTGGCGTGGCCGGCCTGATCGCATTGCTACTGCTGTTGATCGTGGTACGTCCGGCTGTTCGCAGCCTGACCCAGCGCAACGCGCCAGGCGAAGCTGACCCGGTTGCACTGGAAGGCACCCTGGCGGCTGCGCCCGGGCCGCTGCCCATCGAGGCCGAGACCCGCGCGGCGTTGGCCAGCCCACGGCCCAGTGGCGACGGCATCCACGTATTCGGCGAACTCAATCCGCTTTCGGAAATTCGCCTGCCAGCGCCTGGTTCGGGGCTGGAGCTACAGATCGAGCATCTACAGATGCTCGCCAAGAACGACCCGGAGCGCGTTTCGGAAGTCATCAAGCATTGGATAGGCCGCAATGAAAGAGACCTCAACCCAGCCAGCTGAGTCGGTGACCGGCTCGAGCAAGGAAATCAAAGCGCGCCCGGTGCAGTTGCGCTCGGTGAGTTCGCTGGATCAGGCGGCGATCCTCATGCTGAGCATGGGCGACGACATTTCCGCGGGCATCCTGCGCAACTTTTCCCGTGAGGAAATCATCAGCATCAGCCAAGCGATGGCGCGTCTGTCCAACGTCAAGCAGCCGATGGTTTCCGATGTGATCAGCCGCTTCTTCGACGATTACAAGGAGCAGAGCAGCATCAAGGGCGCCTCGCGGACTTACCTGTCCGGCATGCTTGGCAAGGCGCTGGGCGGCGACATCACCCGTTCGCTGCTCGATTCGATCTATGGCGAGGAGATCCGCGCCAAGATGGCCAAGATGGAGTGGCTCGATCCGAAGCAGTTCGCCGCGCTGATCGCCAAGGAGCACGCGCAGATGCAGGCGGTGTTCCTTGCCTTTCTGCCGCCGGGCATGGCCACCGACGTGCTCGAGTGCATGCCGGCCGAGCGTCAGGACGAGCTGCTCTACCGCATCGCCAACCTCAACGAGGTCAACAGTGACGTCATCGCCGAGCTGGAACAGCTCATCGATCGCAGCCTGCAGGTGCTCTCGAATCAGGGTTCGCAGGTGCGCGGCGTCAAGCAGGCGGCGGACATCATGAATCGCTTCAAGGGCAACCGTGACCAGATGTTCGAGTTGTTGCGCGCCCACAACGAAGAGCTGGTGGGCAAGATCGAGGATGAGATGTATGACTTCTTCATCCTCTCGCGGCAGAACCAGGACGTATTGCAGACCCTGCTGGAAGTGATCCCGCTGGAAGAGTGGGTGGTTGCGCTCAAGGGCGCCGAACCCGCGCTGGTCAAGGCCATCCAGGGTGCGATGCCCAAGCGGCAGGCGCAACAGATGGAATCGATCAACCGTCGCCAGGGCCCGGTGCCGCTGTCGCGGGTGGAGCAGGTGCGCAAGGACATCATGGCGGTGGTCCGCGACATGTCCAACGACGGCGATCTGCAGGTTCAGCTGTTCCGCGAACAGACCGTCGAGTAAGCGCCGATGAGCATCAAGATCATCAAGGGTGAAGGCCGCTCCTGGCGTCCGTTCCGCTTTCCGCCTCGCGTGCGCACCGCCGCCGAACTGGCCGACAGCGTCGCTGGCGACCCGGCCGCATTGCAACGTGCGGTCGCCGACGGCTTTCAGGAAGGCATCGACAAGGGCTACGAGCAGGGGCTGGAGCAGGGCCGGGAAGCCGGGCATCGCGAAGGCTTCGAGCGTGGTGTCGAGGACGGCAAGGCCATCGGCCGTGAAGAAGGCCGCGCCCAGGGGCGTCGCGCATTCGACGAAGCGGCCCGGCCGATGGATGAACTGGTCGAGCGCTTCGAGCGCTTCCGACAGGAGTTCGAGCAGGCGCGTCGCGAGCAGTTACTGGAGCTGGTGCAGAAAGTCTCCAAGCAGGTGATTCGCTGCGAACTGACCCTCCATCCGACCCAGCTGCTGACGCTGGCCGAGGAAGCCCTGGCCGCCATGCCGGGCGATCAGGAAGACGTGCGCATCCTGCTCAACCCGGAGGAATGCACCCGCATCAAGGAGCTGGCGCCTGAGCGCGCAACAGCCTGGCGGCTGGTCCCGGACGAGAAGCTGGCGCTCGGCGAGTGCCGTGTAGTGACGGCTCAGGCCGAAGCCGATATCGGCTGCCAGCAGCGCCTGGATTCATGCATGGACACCCTGGCCGAACACATCCGGGCGGAAGCCTGAAATGTCCTTGCGCGAGAGCTTCCGGCTCGACGAGGCGCTGCGCTCGCTGGACACGGTGCAGCTGGCGAAGGTCAGCGGCCGATTGGTGCGCGTCTCCGGCATGTTGCTGGAAAGCCTCGGCTGCCAGCGCATGACCGGCCAGCGCTGCTTCGTCGAACAGGGCGACGGCAGCATGCTCGAAGCGCAGGTGGTGGGCTTCAACCGCGATATCACCTACCTGATGCCGTTCAAGAAGCCGGTGGGGCTGACCTCCGGCTCGCGCGTGTTTCCGGCACCGGATGACGCCAAGCTGCATATCGACGAATCCTGGCTGGGCCGGGTGGTCAACGGCCTTGGCGAGCCGCTGGACGAACTGGGCAAGCTGACCGGGCGCGATCCGCTGCCCACCGAGCTGCCTTCGGTGCATCCGCTCAAGCGTAAGCCGGTTAGTGAACCGCTGGACGTCGGCGTACGCGCGATCAACGCCATGCTGACCCTCGGCAAGGGCCAGCGCGTCGGGCTGTTTGCCGGTTCCGGTGTGGGCAAGAGCGTGCTGCTGGGCATGATCACCCGGCAGACCAAGGCCGACGTGGTAGTAGTCGGGTTGATTGGCGAGCGGGGTCGTGAGGTGCAGGAGTTTCTGCTGCATTCGCTGGGCGAGGAGGGCCTGAAGAAGGCAGTCGTCGTCGTCGCGCCAGCCAACGAGTCGCCCTTGATGCGCCTCAAGGCCACCGAGCTGTGCCACAGCATCGCGGCGTATTTCCGCGACCAGGGCAACGACGTGTTGTTGCTGGTCGATTCCTTGACTCGTTACGCCATGGCGCAGCGTGAAATCGCCTTGGCCCTCGGAGAGCCGCCAGCCACCAAGGGCTATCCGCCGTCGGTATTCGGCATGCTGCCGGAGCTGGTGGAAAGCGCCGGTAACGGCGCCAACGACAATGGCAGCCTGAGCGCGCTGTACACCGTGCTGGCCGAAGGCGACGACCAGCAGGACCCGATTGTCGATTGCGCACGGGCGATTCTCGACGGGCACATCGTCCTGTCGCGGCGCCTGGCCGATGCCGGGCACTACCCGGCCATCGACATCTGCGCCTCGGTGAGCCGCTGCATGAGCCAGGTCGGCCAGCCGCCGCATCTCGGCGCAGCGCGGCAGCTCAAGGAGTTCTACAGCACCTACGAAAAGATCAAGGAACTGATCCCGCTGGGCGGCTACAGCCCGGGCGCAGACCTGAAAACCGACCGCGCCGTGAAGCTGGCACCCACCATCGAGCGCTTCCTGCGCCAGGAAGTGGGCGAGGCCGCGGAGCTGGAAACCAGTCTGACCATCCTGCAGAGCATCATCAAACAACCATGAAGCAGCAGATCGAAACGCTCACGCGCCTGGCCAGCCTGCGTGGCAACCGGGTCAAGCAGATGCTCGGGCAGGTTCAGTACCAGCAGAACCTCTGCCAGCGCTATCGCAACAACATCACTGGCCTCAGCCGTCTGTGCGGCTTCAGCGTGCCGATGAGCACGCCGCTTCAGCGCGACAATCAGCAGCGCTACAAGGCCACGTTGTACAAGATGGTCGAGTTGCAGCGCCGAGAACTGGCGGTGGCCGAGCAGGCGCTGACGCGCATTCAGCAGGAGCTGCTGCAGGCCATGCGCAGCGAGAAGGTGGTCGAGCATGTAATCGAGGCCAAGATGCAGCAGTGGCAGCAACTGTTGATGGCGCAGGAACAGAAGATTCAGGACGGTCTGGCGGCGCAGACTTGGTGGCGTAACCAGATTGCCTAGGTCGCTTCGGCTCGTTAGTGGCTCGTAGGAGCCAGCTTGCTGGCGATCATGGCGCCTACCGGTGTGAACTGATGCGGCACGGCGCTAACGGCGCCACTCGTCCGTCCGATTGCAAAAAAGATTTAAGTAATCCGCCCGAGCGGTCGCTTGTTAGGCAGTAACCACTGAGTTGGAACGAGATCATGGAAATCAGCCGGCAGTTCAAGCCCGCCATTGCAATGCCCACCGAGACCGCCGCGGCGCGTCCGGCCAGCGCCCGTCCTGCTGCTCAGGCAGCCGCACGTCCAGCCGCAAGCCTGCCGCTGGAGCAAATGCAGGATGCCCTGCGCGCCATGCCCGAGGTCGATCTGGAGCGCGTAGCGGCCATCAAGCAAGCCCTGCAGCGCGGCGAAATCTCCACCGACGTAGGTGAGCTGGCCAGCAGCATGCTCAGCTATCACCGTGGAAACGATGCGTGAGCCAGCGTGAGAAGTTGCTGTCAGTCGTCGATGAGGACCTGCAACAGGACTGCGGCGATTACCTCGCTCTGCGCGAGCTGATGCAGGAGCTCTACGGACGTCTGCTAGAGCGCGACGTCCCGGAGATCGACCGCATCAATATGCAGATCACCGTCCGTGTCGAAGCCATTGCCGCGCGTGCCCAGCGTCGCAGCAAGGTGCTGTCGGCTTTCCGTCTGGAAACCTCGGGCGTGGGCATGCGGCGGCTGTTGTCCAGCTGCACGGGTGAGCGCGGCGAATCCCTTCAGCAACACTGGCGCCAGGTCGGTGACCTCGCCGTGCAGTGCCAGCAGTTCAACGAGCACAACGGCAAGCTGCTCGCCATGCACCACGACATCCTTCAGCAACTGCTCGCCGGTGGGCAGGACGCTCGGCTTTACTCGCCCCAGGCCTACTGAGGCGCAACGTCCGACTCCCTGCGCCTTCCCATGAGCAGAGCGCGCCGCGCTGGCCTCATGGGGGGATAAACCATGCAGCGTGTTTTAAAGCGAAACGTTGGATGGAAAAAGCGCACCCGTCTTACGTCCAGTGGCGGTCGAGGTTTCCTCTAGTCCGCCGATCGCCAGCAAGCTGGCTCCTACAGGAGCGCGCTATCGCGGCGGCGGCTGTCTGTCGTGACGCACCCAACCTGCACGTATCGCCTTCGGTAGGAGCCAGCTTGCTGGCGATTAAAGTCTGCGAGCGCCATCAGGTCAAAAGTCTAGTCTCGAGCCCAAGCCTTCCACAGCTCAATCCACTGCATGGCGCTTTTGGGAGCGACCCACGATTGTCAAACCGCTCGCTCTGATAAGGATTAATCCTTTTCAGTTGTCGCTTTAACTCCCTCGCCTTTCACGTCGCCTTTATAGACAGATGTTCCGCCATCGGCCGAGGCGGAAACGGTGCTTCCCCGTTTCCTCGTCTTGTCGCGTTGCGGAAGCCTTTTTTCTGCATGGCCGGCTCTGAAACGCCCGTAATACGGGTATTCAAGAACTGGCATCCAACTTGCTCTACCTGTTTCAAGAGGGGATGGTGATGGCTATAAATTCCGATTACGTACAACAGATGTCGACGCAGTTGGCCACCTACGAAGTTCAGGGTTCGTTGGATCGGCTTAATCGCAACGAATCGCGCTACAAGGCTCAGCGCGACGCGTTGAGCTCGCTGCGCACGTCGATGACGACCTTCAAGTCCGCCATCACCAAGCTCAACAGCAGCACGACGAGCATGCTGACCAATAGCGCGACCTTCAGTCAGGAGGGGTACGCCACCGCTTCCGTGGGCACTACGGCAAAGGCCGGCACCTACGACTTCTTCGTCGAGCGCCTGGCCAGCAAGCAACAGGTCGCGGTGCAGGGCCTGGTCGATGGCAGCCTGAGTGGCACCCTGACGCTGAACGCCCAGGCCTTCGACCTGAGCCAATACGCCACGCTGAGCGATGCCGCCACGGCTATCAATGACGCCGGCTTGGGCGTGCAAGCGACGCTGGTTCGTAGCGACGGCGCGGTCAGCCTGGTGGTCAGCAGCGAGCAAACCGGCGCCGCCAATGCCTTCAGTCTCACCATGGCAGGCAACGCCAGCGCAACCACGACACAGCTATCCACTGCTCAGGACGCCATGGTGCGGCTGGGTGGTAGCTATGGCGCCGGCGGCATCGAGCTGACCAGCGCCAGCAATACCTTCACCGACGTCATCGATGGCGTCAGCCTGACCGTGAGCAAGACCCACGCCGCGGGCGACACAGCGTTGACTGTCACGGTGGGGCAGGACAAGGCCGGCACCCAGGCCAAGGCGCAGACCTTCATCGACGCCTTCAATGCGCTGATGACCAGCTTCGATTCGCTGACCGCCAGTGGCGGTGACAGTGCCAAGCGTGGCGCTCTGGCCAGCGATTCCAGCGTGCGCTCCATCGAGAGCCGCCTGAACGGCCTGCTGCGTTCCGATTTCGGTGGCAAGAGCCTGATCGAGTTCGGCATCAGTGCCGACCGTAACGGCAAGCTGACGATCGACGCCAAGCGTTTCGAAGCCGCGGTCGCTAATGATCCCGCGGGCTTCGAGGAGCTGTTCACTGGCACCGACAAGCTGCTCGACAGCATGGACAAGACCGTCGCCGCATACACCAGCAGCACCAATGGGCTGCTGAAGAACCGCATGGACACGCTGGACATGAACCTGCGCCGTATCGACGAGCAGTTCGAAAACCTCCAGCAGCAGTACGACACCCATTACAGCCGCTACCTGCGGCAGTTCACCACCATGATGCAGACCATGCAGAGCATGGAGCAGACCAGCGGAATGTTCTCGATGCCAACCACACCGCAAGCTAACGGATTGTTCTCATGAACAGCTATCACCCTAACGACAGTTATGACAGCTACCGCTCGGTAGACCTTGAGGCGCGTGCAGCCTCGGCGTCCCCTTACGAACTGGTGCTGGTGCTGATGGACGGCCTGCTGGACGAACTGGCCCGTGCCCGCGGCCACATCGAACACAAGCGTTACCAGCAGAAGGGCGTATCGCTGGAAAAGTGCATGAACATCCTCAACGGCCTCAACGGTGCGCTCGACGAAGAGGGCGGTGGCGAGGTGGTTCAGGGGCTGGCGCGTCTGTACGAGTACTGCATCTACCGGCTTTCGGACGTCAGCGTGTCGCTGTCGCTGGAAGGGCTGGACGAGGTGATCAACCTGCTCAGCATTCTCCGCGAGGGCTGGGAGGGCGTCAGTGCCGCCCGTAAGTGACAGCGAGCGCCTGATGGCGCTGCACGGCGAATTGCAGCAGGCGTTGCAGAGCAACGACTGGACGGCGGTCGCCGCGGTTGACGCGGCGATCCGCCAGTGTCTCGAAACACTGGCCGGGCGGCTTGAGCTGGACGAGCCGACTCACGCTGCCAAGAACCGCCTCAAGCAGCTCCACGGTGAAGGCCTGCAAGCCTGTGCCGACGAATGTGAGCGCCTGCGCCTGTTGTTGTTGAACCACCTCGAACACGCCGAAGGGCGTGCCGCCTATCAGCGCATAGACATGTTCCAAGCCGGAGACAGGTGATGATCATCCAGTCAATTTCCGCCACGCGTGCCGCCGCAGCAAGTGCTGAAGCCGCATTGCCGGTTTCTGCGCGCGCGAGCCACGGTGGGCAAGCCACCGCCGGCCGAGCGATGGCAGCCGATGCCCTGCGAGGCTTTGCTGAGCGCATGCAGCGGGCGTCGACCACAGCTGATGATCAGCTCTCTGAGTTCTCCGCCGCCCTGTTGCAAGGTGCGCTGCCTGAGCTGGCAGCCGAGCAGGGCCAGGTGATGCAGGCAGGCGGCAATTCCAGCCAGGGCAATGAAGCGCCCCAAGAGCTGACCCCTGAGCAATGGTTGTTGGGCATGATCGACCAGCAGCTGGCCGAAATTCAGGCGCGCGATGCGGCACAAGTTGGCGCCGCACCTGTGCCACAGACACTGTCGCAAACCGCCACATCGGCGAGCGACGACCTGCTCAGCTTATTGCCGGGGCAGGCCCAGCTTGCCAACGCCCCGCTCGACGCCGTGCCGGGCGATTCGCTGAACATCATGAAGGTGGCCGTTCAGGGCCGCACCGTTGAGCTGAATCCGGTGCCGACGGCCATGCCCAAGCCCATCGTCGAGATGAGCGTCGGCCAATCCCTGGCCGCCGCCGTCACGCCGGCCGATGCCATGCCGGCCGCGTCGCTGGACTCGCTTCTGGACGTCGCTGAGCCACTGGAAACGGGCGACCCGCTGACCGCGACGGTCGAGCGCGGACAAAGCGCGCCGCTGCAGTCTGCGGACCGTGCGCTGAAGTTGCAGGCACCGGAGGCCAAGTGGGGCGAGCAGATGCTCCACGCCTTGCGCGAAAACGTAGATATGCAAATCCAGCAGAAGATCCAGAGCGCCACCATCCGCCTCGATCCGCCGGAACTGGGCAGCATGGAAATCCTGCTCAGCCACGAGTCGGGCCGGCTCAACGTGCACCTGTCTGCCGCGAACGCCGACGTGGCGCGTCTGCTGCAGCAGACCAGCGAGCGTCTGCGCCATGAACTGGTGGGCCAGCACTTCGTCCAGGTCAACGTGCAGGTCGGCGCCGACAGCAGCGGCCAGCAGGGTCAGCCGCGCCAACGGCCAGTGCTTGCAGGGGAAGAGGCACCGCTGGCGGCCCGGCCGCAGGAGCAGGAACAGCAACGTGAAAGCGGCCGCACCCGGGACGTCCTGGTAACGGTTTGACCCGTTTCAACCTAATTAGCCATTTGTGAGTGAGTTATGTCGACGTCCCGTATTGTCCTGCTGATGCTGTTGCTCAACGTCCTGACCGTTGCCGGTGGCGTGGGTGCCAGTTATTGGCTGCTCAAGCCTGGCCTAGAAGGGGCCAGCTCGGGTGAAGTTGCTCAGGCTGAGCCGGTCGAGCCTTCGGAGTACGTGTTCTTCCCGGTCGACAAAGTGATCGTCAGCGTCCGTGGTGACGGCCGTGAGCATTACTTCGTGCTGGATCTGGCGCTGCAGGCGGATGCGTCAGAAGAGCCGCCTAAGTTCGAGCAAGCCGAACCCATCGTGCGTAATTCGGTGGTGGGCTACCTGTCGTCCCTTCCGTTCGATGAATTGCGTGGGCTGAAGATCGGTGAGTTGCAGGATCGTCTGGAAACAGCCCTGTTCGCCGATTTCGCAGCCAAGAATGCAGCGGTGCCCTTCAAGCACGTGCTGGTCAACAAGCTGATCGTGCAGTAAAGGCCGCGCCATGAGTGCCACTTGCCCCATCGACTACTACGGCGCCACGCTGGCCGGCCCCTCGGTGTTCGCACCGGCGGTCGAACAGCGCTGGCTGATGCAGTACCTGCCGCTGGTCAAACGCATCGTTCGCCAGCTGTCACTGCAGGCCAACCAGGTGCTCGACCGCGAGGACATGGAACAGATCGGCATGATGGGGCTCCTCGAAGGCCTGCGCCGCTACGGCGAGCCGGACGAAGGCTTCGGCAAGTTCGCATCCCTGCGAATTCGTGGTGCCATTCTCGATGAGCTGCGCCGCCAGGACTGGCGCCCGCGCCAGGTCCGCCAGCAAGCCCACAAAGTCCGCGATGCGATCCGCGATCTGTCACGTCAACTGGGCCACGAACCCAGCGATGAAGAGATCAAGGCCCACACCGGCCTCGATGAAAAGGAATACCAGGAATTCCTCTGCGCCGACTCATCCGAAGCGATCGAAAGCCTCGATGAACTGTTGCAGAGCGGCCATGAGCACTTCCCTGACACCACCGAGCTATTCGAGGAGCGCCTGATCAAGGAGCGCGTGCTGGCGCAAGCGCTGGCGCGACTGGACGAGCGCGAACGCCTGGTGCTGACACTGTATTACCAGCACGAACTGAGCCTGAAGGAAATTGCCCTGGTGCTGGAAGTCAGCGATGCCCGGGTTTGTCAGCTAAGCAAGCAGGCGATCGGCAAGGCCTGTCGGTTTTTAGGGGCTTCTGACGCTTCGATCGCGGCCGCGCCGGAGCCCGTTTTTGCGCGGGGCAAGGCATGAGGAGAGAAGTTTGGTTACTCCAAATGAACGACGAATAACGCTGAACCGCGCAAAAACAGGCCCGGCCCTCCGGGTTGCGCGGCAGATGACGCCATGCGGCGTTGCGGGACTTGGCAAGGGAATAACCATTACCGGCGTGCCGCGCCTTACCTGGCGTCATTTGGCGCAGCAACGCGGCTCGCGCCGAAGCGTCAGCAGCCCCTTAACCGAGAGAAGTCAGTAGTCATGCAGAAAGTATTAGGTGCCTTCATCATCATCGGTTGCGTGCTGGGCGGCTACGCTATGGCCAATGGCGATATGCGCATGCTCTGGCAGCCAGCCGAGGTGGTCATCATCCTCGGCGCCGCGCTCGGCAGTCTGGTGGTCGGTAACCCCAAGGAAGTCCTGATCGAGATGCTGCATCAGATCAAGGGCGTCTTTTCCTACCAGCGTCGGGGCGAGGAATTTCAGCGCCAGTTGCTGATGCTGCTCTATGAGTTGCTGGAGATGGTCGACGTGGGTGGCCTCAAGGTGCTCGACTCGCATATCGAGGAACCGGAACAGAGCGATCTGTTCGTGCGCTATCCCCTGATTCTTCAAGAAAAGAACCTGATGGCCTTCATTGCCGACAACTTCCGTCTGATGGCCATGGGCAAAATCAGCGCTCACGAGCTGGAAGGCTTCCTCGAACAGGAACTCGAAGCAATGGAGCACGCCCTGCTGCAGCCGGCGCGCTCGCTGCACAAGATCGGTGAAGCCATGCCTGGCTTCGGCATTCTCGCGGCGATCATGGGCATCATCATCACCATGGGCAGCATCGGCGGCAGCGTCGCGGAAATCGGCGCACACGTGGCCGCAGCGCTGGTGGGTACCTTCCTCGGCATCTTCTTCTGCTACTGCCTGATGGACCCACTGTCGAACGCCATGAGTCAGCGCATAAAGACCGAGCTGTCGGCGCTGGAATGCGTGCGCACCACGCTGGTCGCCCATGTGGCCGGCAAGCCCACGCTGCTGGCGGTGGACGCCGGTCGCAAGCTGATCGAGCAGGACGTCAAACCCGCCTTCCGTCAGCTGGAAAAATGGGTGACGCAGTACGAGGAAGAAAGGGACGCCGCATGAGGAGCCGGGACAAGAGCAAGGGCGGCGGCGAGCACGAGATCATCATCAAGCGCCGCAGCAAGAAGGGCCATGGCGACGAACATGGTGGTGCCTGGAAGGTGGCCTTTGCCGACTTCACCCTGGCGATGATGGCGCTGTTCATGGTGCTCTGGATCATCCAGCCGCAGATGAATCAGACCAACCCCTCCTATGGTGAGATGGAAAGCAACCCACTGGTTGATGGCGGAGCCGGTATCTTCGATGGCACCAGCACCTCGCCGCTGGAGCTCGACGGCGTGCCGGTGCGCCCACCGCAGGCTGACGACACCGACCACAAGGAAGGGAAAGGCGATCGGGATGGCAGCCACAACTATGGCTCGACCGAAGAGCTGAAAAAGCTCGCCGAGCTGATGCGCGAGGTCGCCAGCGAAGTCGATGCTTTGGCCAACCTGGAAGTAGACGTGGTCCCGCAGGGGCTGCGCATTCTGATCAAGGACGACCAGCAGCGCTTCATGTTCCAGCGTGGCAGCGCGACGCTCAACCCACATTTCCAGAAGCTGCTAGGCGTGCTCGCTGGCGTGCTGGCCAAGGTCGACAACAAGCTGATCATCAGCGGTCACACTGACGCCACGCCGTACCGGCAGAAGAATGGCTACAACAACTGGAACCTCTCCGGGGATCGCGCCTTGCGCGCCCGCAATGCACTGGTCGACTCAGGCCTGGGCGAAGGCTCGGTGCTGCAGGTAACGGCTCAGGCGGACGTCATGCCGCTGCACCCCGAAGACCCACAGAGCGGCGCCAACCGCCGGGTAGAAATCCTGTTGCTCACCGCCTCGGCCGAGGCGCTGTACAAGGAATTGTTCGGCGACAGCTACGGCAAGGTGCGCTTTTCCGAAAGCGGGGCGAGCTATAGCGGAGCGTCCGCGGATTAACCAGCTTGGGGGCGGTGGCGCGAATGAGCGCCTACGGAGCGAGCCACTTAAGCTTGGATCGCGAGCAAGCTCGCTCCTACGGAGTCGGCCGATGGCTGGCCCGGCAACGGAACAATCTTTCGGGTTTGAATCTAGCAGGCAGGCCGTTCGTAGGAGCCAGCTTGCTGGCGATGGGGTATTTGCAGTGACCGGTTCGTTGGAATTCGCGGCGGCTTGATCGCGAGCAAGCTCGCTCCTGCGGAGGCGGCCGATGGCTGGCCCGGCATACGGAACAATCTTTCGGGTCTGAATCTAGCAGACAGGCCGTTCATAGGAGCCAGCTTGCAGGCGATGGGGTATTGCAGAGACCGGCTCCTTGGAGGTCGTTGCACCTTGTTGGCGCGCAAGCTCGCTCCGACAGGGCGGGCAATGAGCAAGCCCCCGGCAACAGGAAGAACGCTTTGGTTTGGTTCAGCGACATGCCGTTCGTAGGAGCCAGCTTGCTGCAAATGGGCGCCGTGGAGGCTGGATCATGTGAGCGCCGTTACTGGATCAGGCGCTGGTGTTCACTGCTAGGCATGGGCTGGATTGCAGCGCTTATATCGCGATTCCGATAGGCGCCTCTATCAGGCGCATCGCAAGCGCCGGCAGACGTGTACTTCAGCCGCGATTAGGGTGGTCGTCTGCGCAATAGACCTGGCGGGTTTCGACGCCGTACAGACAGGAGCCGACCTGTTCGAGGGTGATGCGTGCGCCCTTGTGGGAGCCGTAGAACAGGTTGAATACCAGCTCATCGTCCATCTGGTCTTTCGGCCCCAGGCCGTGCACCTGACCTTCTTCCACCACCAGCGATGCCCGCCCGAGCAGATCTGTTTCCAGGCGACCGGACGCCTCGACGATGGCCGGCGCGTTGCGTGTCATCGAGTAAAAGCGGCCCTTGTTGAAGACAAGGCTCTGACTGACTTTGAGGGTCGTACCGTCGCTCAGCAAGACATGTCCGCTGGAACTGTAATGGCCGTCGAGACTCGACGAGGCCGTGCCAGTGGTGCCCATCGCCACGAACGCCCATAGCAGCAGCGCAGCAGGCACCATCACCCGCAGCATGCGTTTGCCGACTGCGCCGGTTTCGTTCTGGCTATTCATTGCAGGCACTCTTGTAAATGGTCGCTGGAAATGGTCTGGACGCGGCTCTTGTGTACCTTGAGCCAATTGACCCGGCCGTCACCCTGCAGGCAACGAATCTCGTAGAAGCCCGGGGACATGTTGACGATCAACCGCGCCGGCTCGGCACTTATGTTGCTCATCGTATCGACCAGCAGCCCTGTTTCCTTAATCAGCGAATCGAGCAGGTGTTGGCTCTTCTCCACATACAGCACCTCAAGCGCCCCGACATCGACCGTTTGAGTAAACGACGGCGCAGAGCTGCTGGCCAGGCGAAAGCCGAGGGTCGCCAAGCCCAGCAGCACCATCATTCCCGAGCCGGCGAGCGCCATGCTTTGCCACGAACGGTAGCGGCGTGCGGCTTTAGGCTGCTCGGTCTTTGGCGTAGCGCTCGGCGCCGGCAGGTCCATCACGACCGCGCCATGCTTTTCAGCAATGACCGTCAACGGCGCGGCTTTGATTGAGGGCTGCGCCTGATCGACTTTCAAATACTGCGGATTGAACAGGTAGCCGCGGCGCGGCAACGTCTGGATGATCTGGTTGCCTGCATCGAACAGGGCCTGGCGCAGCGTGTAGATCTGCTGATTGAGGCTGCCCTGGCCAACTACCCGACCCTCCCAGGCATAGGTCATCAGCTCCTCGCGGGACACCACCTCTCCTGGCACCTGCAGCAGGCGCTCCAGCACTCGGCTACCGGAAAAACCCAGATCGAGCGTTTCTTCGTGTTCATCATGGGTCAGCACGAGCTGGAAGAGCGCGCGGTCGAAGCGAGCCGTGCAACCGTCTCGCCCGGTTTTCAACAGGTGACAGATGAGGGCATCGGTGGCCGGTGGGGTCAGAGATGAGGTCATGAGCGCCTGAGTTCGGGTTTTGCGGATTAATGGTTTTACCGGTGTGATGACCTTGGCAAAACAAGATGCCGGCATATTGGCGTCGTTTTTTTGATAGGGCAAGCGGGTAGACCACTAAAAGCGCTGAGCGGCGAGGGGCCGAGCGCTCCGAACAGGTGCCGTTGGAACGGCAGATATTGCGTTTACGGCTGAAATTTAGGATTAATCGGGCATATCTGGTGTGCGGACGTCTGGCTAAAAATAGCCGCCGTTTGTCGGAGCTTCCATGGGGCTGGGCTGGGAAAGCAAAAAGCCCCGAACCAGTCGGGGCTTTTTGATCCGGTCTTAGCGACCAGCGGTACTGCGTGCGGCTTAGCCCAGCAGGCCCATGACCATGCCTGGCATCTGGCCAGCCTGCTTGAGCATAGAGATGCCCGACTGCATGAGCATGGAGTTCTTGCTCATGTTGGCGCTTTCGATGGCGAAGTCGGCGTCCATGATCCGGCCTTTGGCCATGTCGGTGTTGTCCTTCATGTTCGCCAGGTTGTTGTTGACGTGGTTCAGGCGGTTGATGCTTGAGCCGAATTGAGCGCGCACTTCCCCAAGGGAGTTGAGTACGGTTTCCAGCTTGGTGATCGTGGCGTTGGCGTTGTTGACGGCAGTTTCCGGCGGGCCAGCGGTAACGGTTGCGATGTCATCCCCGACTAGCGTCGCGGTAGCGCCGTTGTCAGTGAAAATGTCCGACGCCAGGCCGAGGTTCGTGGCAAGCGTGCCGAGCTTGGCCGAGGCGTTAACGACCATCGTCTCGCTGGCGCTGGAACCGATCTGGAACGTCACACCGGCAGCCAGACCGAACTTGCCAGTAGCACCGTCGTTGGTGGTGCCGTTGCTGAACAGGCCTTCACCGGCGTACTTGGTGTTTTTGAAGATGTTCACCAGTTCTTTGCCCAGCTCGTCGTACTCTGACTGGATCGACTTGAGATCCGCAACGCCGTTGGTGCCGTTGGCAGCCTGAGTCGCCAGGTCCTTCATGCGCTGGGTGATGTCGGTCATTTCGCTGAACGCACCTTCGGCGGTCTGCAGCATCGACGTGGCATCACCCGTGTTGCGCATGGCAACGCCCATGCCGCGGCTCTGCGCGTTCAGGCGAGTGGCGATCTGCAGGCCAGCAGCGTCATCGGCTGCCGAGTTGATGCGCAGGCCAGTGCCCAGGCGCTGCTGGTTGGTTGCCAGCAAGTTGTTCGACTTGTTCAGCGCCGTGTTGGTGGTCAGGGCCGAATAGTTGGTGTGAATGGACAGTGCCATGGTTTAAATCCTTCTGATTAGCGAGCGTTCAGCTCGTAAAAGCGCGGTGCGGCGAACCATTCGAGCGTTCGCCGCGGTCGGGGTGGCTTAACCCAGCAGGCCCATGACCATGCCTGGCATCTGGCCGGCTTGCTTGAGCATGGAGATACCCGACTGCATGAGCATGGAGTTCTTGCTCATGTTGGCGCTTTCGATGGCGAAGTCGGCGTCCATGATCCGGCCCTTGGCCATATCAGTGTTGTCCTTCATGTTCGCCAGGTTGTTGCTGGTGTGGTTCAGGCGGTTGATGTTGGCGCCGAACTTGGCACGCATCGAACCGACGTTGTTCAACGCTGTTTCCAACGCGGTGATGGTGGTACCGGCGTTTGCCGCTGTGTCCATGGTGCCGGCCTGGACAGTAGTGGTCAGCTCGGTGCGCAGCGCCGTCATGTCGGCGGTAACGTCCATGGTCAGCTTCTCGGCGGCGGAAGCACCGATCTGGAAGTTGACCGCTGCGGAGAACTTGCCGCCAGCTGCGAACAGCGCTTCACCGGCGTACTTGGTGTTGTTGACGATGTTGACGAGTTCTTTGCCCAGCTCGTCGTACTCGGATTTCAGCGAGGTACGGTCGGATACGCCATTGGTATCGTTCGCCGCTTGGGTCGACAGGTCCTTCATGCGCTGCAGGATGTCGGTGACTTCGCTGAAGGAGCCTTCTGCGGTCTGCAGCATCGAGGTGGCATCACCTACGTTACGCATGGCAACGCTCATGCCGCGGCTCTGGGCGTTCAGGCGAGTGGCGATCTGCAGGCCGGCGGCGTCGTCGGCGGCGGAGTTGATGCGCAGACCGGTACCCAGGCGCTGCTGGTTGGTGGCCAGGGAGCTGTTGGACTTGTTCAGCGCAGTGTTGGTGGTCAGCGCGGAGTAGTTGGTATGAATGGACAGTGCCATGAAGATGATCCTTTTTGCGTTGGGCTGTTAGGAGCTGGCTTGACTGCCTGCTGAAAGGGAAGGGCGACAGCACTGCGCAGAGGATTAAATCCTGACGTCAAAATTTTTTTTGAAATCGTTCGGCACGCCGGATAGGGGCGTCGGTTTGGTCGCGGTTGGGCTGTGGGTTAAGCCGCGTCTTCAGCGCTTCGTGCAGCTCGGATCGCCAGCAAGCTGGCTCCTACAGGTCGCACCCGCTGTCCCTGATCGCTTCGCCAGACCGACGCGATCACGCTGCGTAGAAGCGGGTCGCGAGCATGCTCGCTTCTGCAGAGGCGGGCCCGATCGACTAGAACGTACTGGTCACCACGCCCTGCTCAAGCACCTTCGCGTCGATCACTTTGCCGCTACCGACGTTGCGCACGCGGATGACGTCGCCTGGCTGACCGTCGGCCAGGGCTTCGCCGGAGGTGGAGGCTTCGATGCCCTCGTTGCTGGCGACGATCTTCACCGGCTGGCCGCGTTTGACCGCCATGGCTTGTTCGAGCAGTGCTGGGGTGATGGTCTGGCCGGCGCGGATGCGGCGTTTGGCCGCCAGGCCGACCACCTCTTCGATGCGGTTGTAGTAGCCGCGCCGGGCCTTGGCGACGTTGATGCGTTGCAGCTTGAGGTCGTTGGCGGTCAGGGTCTGGCCGCGGTCGATGATGCCTTCGGCGTGGACGGCCGGAAGGAAGACGTGGGCTTGGCCTGTGGCGTTCGTTGACCAGCCGGGTGTGTCGACGCAGCGAAGCTGCAGGTTCTGCCGCTCCATGGCCGACGGCGCCTCGCCCGTCGCCCGGACCTGGAGCGCTTCGGAGCAGCGCGGCAGATTGGCCGCGCTGGCCGGCACGCTGATGTCGTAGCGCAGTTGCATGCCTTGCCAGCCCTGACGTGTGGCCTGTTGTTCGAGCATTAGCCGCAGGTGATTTTCCACGGCCTGCTGAACCTGCGTCGTGGCGTCCGCCTGCGCCTGGGGCATGACACCCATCAGGAGAAAGGTGACGAGCCACCATGCGGAAGGCGCTTTTCCGCTTCCGCATGGCCGCTTCTCGCCAAGCGGAAAAAAACGCTCGCTGCGCTCTGCTCTGTTCTCTTTTTTTGCTATGAAAATCAATTGATTACCAGTATCTGTAGGTTCGGCACGCTTTCTGCAAAAAGCAACAGCAAAGCGGTGGGCTGGGTTCGGCCTGCACAGGCTGCAAAGGGTATCGGCAAATGAGTATACGGATTGATGATGCGCTGGGCGTTCACGAGCGCGCCCTCGGTCTGCGCATGCAGCGCAGCGAGATTCTCGCGGCAAATCTGGCCAACGAAGACACCCCGGGCTTCCAGGCGCGGGACATCAATTTCAGCAAGGAAATGCAGCGGCTCGACAGCAGTACCTCGTCGCGCGCCAGCATGGCCGGTACCGATCCGCGTCTGCTGTTTCGCGTGCCGAGTCAGGCGTCGCAGGACGGCAACACCGTCGAGCTGTCGACCGAGCAGGCGCAGTTCTCGCGTAATTCCATGGATTTCCAGACCAGCCTGACCTTCGTCACGATGAAATTTCGTGGCTTGAAACAAGCCATCGAGGGCCGTTAAGCCATGTCGTTCGATTCTATCTACCGCATCGCCGGCTCGGCGATGAACGCCCAGACCGTGCGTCTGAACACCGTGGCGAGCAACCTGGCCAACACCGACTCGGCCGCCAACAACGCTGCCGATGTCTACCAGGCGCGCAAGCCGATGTTTGCCGCCGTGTATGAGAACAACTCGCTGACCCGCGGCGTCGGCCTCGGTGGTGCTCATGTACAGGTGCTCGACGTGGTCACCTCCGGTGCCGAGCCCAAGCGTCGCTATGAGCCGGGCAATCCGCTGGCCGATGGCGATGGCTACGTCTATTACCCGGACATCAACGAAATCGAAGAAATGACCGACATGATGTCGGCCACGCGCAGCTTCGAGACCGGCGTCGAGGTGCTCAATCGAGTGAAAAGCATGCAGCAGAGCCTGTTGCGGCTGGGAGAATCCTGATGGCGGTGACCAATAACCTGCAGGGCAGCGGTCTGTCCGGCGCTGCAGCGAGCGATCTGCCGAAGCAGGCGGTGAACATCAGCGATGCCACGCAGATGGAGAACAACTTCATCAGCCTGATGGTTGCGCAAATCAAGTATCAGGATCCGACCAAACCGGTCGACAGCACCGAGTTTCTCAATCAGTTCTCGGCCATGTCCCAGGTCAAGAGCATGGAGAACCTGGCCACCCTGGCGCAGAACAATCTGGTGCTGACCGACAACTTGCAGACCCTGACCGCTGCTGGCCTGGTCGGCCAGCAGGTGAGCGTCGCCGTTGAGTCGCTGGATCTCAGTGGGCAGGCCGTCAGCGGTGGCTTCGATTTAAGCCATGCCTCGACCCGCACCGCAGTCCTCCTGACCGATTCCAACGGCACCCAGACCCGCATCGAGCTGGGCGCGCAGTCCGCTGGCAAAGTGCCCTTCGTCATCGACCCGGCCAAACACGGGCTGCGCGATGGCCAATACAGCGTGAGCATCGAATCGGAAAACGGCGAGTTCCCGCAGGTGGAAGTTGCCGGTCAGGTCTCGAACGTGCGCGTCAGTGCCGAAGGTCCGGTGCTCCAGGTTAAAGGCGTCGGTTCGGTGCCTTTCTACAACATCCTTGAATTTGCCCAGGCCGATGCCGGGCTGCTCGGCGGCTGAGCCCCAGGGCTCGCCAGTCTTCATTTCCCTTTAAGTATCGAGATCAGCCCATGAGCTTCAACATCGCCCTGACCGGCCTGTCCGCCGTCAACGAACAACTCAACACCATCGGTAACAACATCGCCAACGCCGGCACCGTCGGCTTCAAGTCGTCCCGGACCAACTTCGGCAGCCTTTATGCCGAGAGCCAGGCCATGGGCGTTGAAGTCACCGGCACCAGCCAGAGCATCAGTCAGGGCGGTGCCTTGACCACCACCAATCGCAACCTCGACCTGGCCATTTCCGGCGGTGGCTTCTTCGTCACCCGCGCCAGTAACGGCGATGTGGCCTACACCCGCGCCGGCGTTTTCGGCACCGACAAGGACAGCTACCTGACCAACAGCCTTGGTCAGCGCTTGCAGGGCTACCCGGCCGATGCCACCGGTAACCTGCAGACAGGCGTGGTCGGTGATCTGCAAATGAAAGCCGGTGGTTTGCCCGCCAAAGCCACCGATGCGCTGAGCTTCGTTGCCAACCTCGACGCGAACCAGGAAGTCCCTGCGGTCGCTTTCGATCCGCTGGTCGCCGACAGCTACAACTCCACCTACACCACCAAGCTGTACGACTCCCAGGGCAAGGAACACACCCTGACCCAGTACTTCGCCAAGACCGCTGATAACAGCTGGAACGCCCATTACTACGTCGACGGCGCTGCGGTTGCCGGACCTCAGGCGCTGACCTTTGACGGCGCCGGCACGCTGGCTGCGCCCATTGGCAAGGTCCCGCTGAACGCGGCTCTGACCGGCGGCGTCGATCCGCTGGCCATCCAGCTCGACTACAGCGGCACCAGCCAGTACGGCTCTGAATTCAGCGTCACCAGTAACCGCGCCACCGGCTACTCGGCCGGCGAGCAGACCGGCATGAGTGTCGAGAAGGACGGCAAGGTCTACGCCAGCTATTCCAACGGCGAGCGCCTGCTTCAAGGCCAGGTGGTGCTGGCGAACTTCGTCAATGCCGAAGGCCTGAAGAACATCAGTGGCACCGCCTGGACCGAAACCGCGGCGTCCGGCGCGGCCATGCTCGGGGCGCCGGGTGTCGGCCAGTACGGAAACTTGGCCAGCGGCGCGCTGGAAAGCTCCAACGTCGACCTCACCCAGCAGCTGGTGGGCCTGATGGAAGGCCAGCGTAACTACCAAGCCAATACCCAGGTCATTTCCACCAACAAGGAACTGACCCAGGTTCTGTTTAGCGCACTCTGAGGCTGATCCATGGATCGTTTGGGATACACGGCGATGACCGCTGCGAGCCGCACGATGATGTCGCTGCAGGTGCGCTCCAACAACCTCGCCAACGTCAACACACCGGGCTTTCGCGCCGATCTCGAGCGCGCTCAGGCCGTCGCCGTGGAAGGCTACGGCTATGACAGCCGGCACATGGCGGTGGTCGAGAACAACGGTGTCAGCCTGGCCGCTGGCCCGATGGTCGCCACCGGTCGCGAGCTGGACTTCGCCGTCAAGGGCACCGGCCTGATCGTCCTGCAGGACGGCGAAGGTGAGGCCTATACGCGCCAGGGCAGCATGCAGATCGATGCCGAAGGTCGCCTGACGCTCAATGGCCGCGCGGTCATGGGCGAGGGCGGGCCGATCGAGCTGCCCGAGCATGAGCGGGTTGAGGTTGGCAATGACGGCACCGTGTCGATCATGGCGCCGGGCGACTGGATGATGGCCGAGGTCGACCGCATCCGCCTGGTCGACGTACCGGCTGCGGACCTGATGAAGAACGAAGCCGGCTTGCTGGTCACGCGCAACGGCGAGCCCGCCGCGCCCAGCGAAGACGTGCGCTTGGCCAGTGGTTTCCTCGAGTCGAGCAACGTCTCGGCGATCGACGAGCTGGCCTCGACCATGAGCCTCAATCGCCTGTTCGAAACCCAGGTAAAGATGATGAAAGCCGCCGAGGACCTTTCCGACGCCGGCAACCGAATGATCCGCGGCAGCTGATCGGGAGATAACGCATGAATTCCGCACTTTGGGTCAGCAAGACCGGCCTGGCTGCACAAGACACCGCCATGGCGACCGTCGCCAACAACCTGGCCAACGTCAACACCAACGGCTTCAAGGCCGACCGCGCGGTCTTCGAGGATCTGTTCTACAGCATCGAAAAGCAGCCCGGCGCCCAAGCGGATGAGATCAACACCGTGCCGTCCGGCATTCAGCTGGGCAGCGGCGTGCGCGTCGCCGGCACCCAGAAGGTGTTCACCGAAGGCAGCATCCAGACCACCGGTCAGCCGATGGACCTGGCGATCGTCGGGCGTGGCTTCTTCCAGGTCGAGTCGCCCAACGGCGACATCCTCTACACCGAGAACGGCCAGTTCCAGCTCAACGCCGAAGGCGTGATGGTCAATGCCCAGGGCTTGCCGCTGACGCCTGCCATCGAAGTGCCGCAGGGCAGCACCGGCTTTACCGTGGGCGCCGATGGCATCGTTACGGCCGTTCTGCCCGGTGACACACTGCCGTCCGAGCTGGGCCAGATCACCCTGGTCAACTTCACCAATCCGGGTGGCCTGGAAGCACTGGGCGGCAACCTCTATCGCGAAAGTGTTGCCAGCGGCGAAGCGGTGGAAGGCGTGCCGGGCGAAGAGGGCCTCGGCCAGCTCAAGCAGGGCGTACTGGAAGGCTCCAACGTGCAGGTGGTCGAGGCGATGGTGGCGATGATCGCCATCCAGCGCGCCTACGAGGCCAACGCCAAGGTCCTCGATGCCGCCAGCGGCATGCAGCAGTTCCTCAACCAGACCGTCTGAGAATCATGATGCGCACGCCCATTCTGCTCGTCGCTCTGGCCTTGCTCGGCGGCTGCGCCAGCTTCAACGAAATGCTGCCGGAAGAGCCCTCCACCGAGTACGAACCACTGGAGTTGGACTACAGCCTGCCGCCGACCACCGGTGGCGGCCTGTTCCGCTCCGGTTACAGCGGCTCGCTGATCAGCGACAGGCGCGCGGTGCGGGTCGGCGACATCCTCACGGTGGTGCTGGACGAATCCACCCAGTCGAGCAAGAGCGCCGGTACCAGCTTCGGCAAGGAATCGAGCGTCGGCATCGGCGTGCCGACCATTCTCGGCAAGACCTACCCGGACGTTGAAACCTCAGCCTCCGGCGAACGCGAGTTCAAGGGCTCGGCCAAGAGCTCGCAGCAGAACACCCTGCGCGGCTCCATCGCCGTCAGCGTGCACCGCGTGCTGCCCAACGGCACCTTGCTGATCAAGGGTGAAAAGGCCCTGCGGCTGAATCAGGGCGACGAATACATCCGCCTGACCGGTCTGGTGCGTATCGACGACATCAACCGCTACAACCAGGTGTCCTCGCAAAGCGTCGCCAACGCGAAGATTTCCTACGCCGGGCGCGGCGTGCTCAATGACAGCAACTCGGCCGGTTGGCTGACGCGGTTCTTCGCGTCGCCACTGTTCCCCCTTTAAGCGAGCCGATCTCTACATGACTAGCCTCATGCGACCACTCAAGCTGTTCCTCGCCGCCGTCGCGCTGTGGCAACTGCCGGCCCAGGCTGTGCCGTTGATGGACCTGGTGGATGTCGAGGGCATTCGTGGCAACCAGCTGATCGGCTACGGCCTGGTCGTGGGCCTCGACGGTACCGGCGACAAGAATCAGGTCAAGTTCACCAGCCAGTCGGTGACGAACATGATCAAGCAGTTCGGCGTGAACCTGCCGCCGAACGTCGACCCGAAGCTGAAGAACGTCGCCGCGGTGACCATCACCGCGACGGTCCCGCCGTCCTACAGCGCCGGCCAGACGGTGGATGTCACCGTCTCCTCGCTGGGCGACGCCAAGAGCCTGCGCGGCGGCCAACTGCTGATGACCCCGCTGCAGGGCGTCGACGGTGAGATCTATGCCCTGGCTCAGGGCGCGGTAATCGTCGGCGGCGTCACCGCCGAAGGTGCAGACGGCTCCAAGGTTTCCATCAACACCTCCAACAGCGGCCTGATCCCCAACGGTGCGACGGTCGAGCGGATGATTCCCAGCGACTTCACCGAACGCCCGGAAGTGATGCTCAACGTCCGCCAGCCGAGCTTCCAGACCGTTACCCGTGTGGTCGACGCGGTGGATGCCTATTTCGGCAAAGGCACCGCCACGGCGCTCAACGCCACCAAGGTGTCGATCCGTGCGCCCCTTACCAGCACTCAGCGCATGAGCTTCATGGCCATGCTCGAACGCCTGGAAGTCGAAGAGGGCCGCACCCGGCCGAAAGTGGTGTTCAACAGCCGCACCGGCACTGTCGTGGTCGGCCAGGGTGTGCGGGTCAAAGCCGCTGCGGTGGCCCACGGCAGCCTGACCGTGACCATCAGCGAGAACCCCCAGGTTAGCCAGCCGAACCCCTTATCCGGCGGCCAGACCGTGGTTACGCCGCAGTCGGATGTCGCCATCGAGCAGGACCGCAAGGCCATGTTCAAGTGGCCCGAGGGTGCCAGCCTGGAAAGCATCATCAGCACCATCAACAGTCTTGGCGCTACCCCCGACGACGTGATGAGCATCCTGCAGTCGCTGGAACGTGCCGGCGCACTGAACGCTGAATTGATCGTGATGTAACAAGCGCCTGCTTCTGATGAAGCAGGCCTGACGCGCAGCAGATTGAATAGGTTTTTGTCGGATGAGCATCGTATCCCTCCCCCAGCACCTCAACACCCTGCGCAACCGCCAGGACGGCCCGACCGCGGCCCGGCGCCAGCAGCTGGAAGTCGTCGCCGAACAGTTCGAGGCGATGTTCCTGCAGCAGATCCTCAAGCAGATGCGCAAGGCCGGCGACGTGCTCGGTGCCGGCAACCCGATGCGCAGCCGCGAGCTGGATACCATGCGCGACTTCTATGACGAAGTGCTTGCCGACACCCTGGCCGGCAAGCGTCAGACGGGGATCGCCGACATGCTGGTGCAGCAGCTAAGTGGTGAAGCCGGCAGCGCGCCCGCGCCGACTGCCCTGGCCGGTCACGCTGGCAGCGGTTTGCAGGGTGGCGGCTTGCATGCGCTGCGGGGCACCTGGCAGCGCGGTGTCGATGCGCTGGACAGTGCCTGGGAAAGCGGCAAGGCCGGCTTCAAGTCGCTGGTCGACAGCGTGATCAAGCATGAGTCCAGCGGCAACATCGCCGCCGTCTCGCCCAAGGGCGCGCGCGGCCTGATGCAGCTGATGCCCGGCACCGCACGGGACATGGCGGCCGAGCTGGGTTTGCCGTTCAGTGAAGCGCGGTTGACCACCGATGCGGAATACAACAAGCGCCTCGGCAGCGCCTACCTGAACAAGATGCTCGACCGCTACGACGGCCATCAGGCGCTGGCGCTGGCCGCCTATAACGCCGGCCCCGGCCGGGTAGACGAGTGGCTGAAGAGCCACGGCGACCCCCGCAAGGGCGAGATCGGCACCGGCGCCTGGGTGCAGAAAATCCCTTTTGCAGAGACCCGCAACTACACCCGCAACATCCTCAACGATCTGCGCGCCGCTGCGCCTCGGCAGGCCGAACCGCGTGCGCAGCTGCAAGCCGTTCCGCCTGTTGTGCCGTCGCCGCTTAATTCCGCTGGCGATCCGGTCGCTCTTTCTACTGGGCACAGTGTTGTTGCTGGCGCCCGCCTCTCGGTGGCGTTCGCGCAACCGATCCGGATCGAGCCGAAGGAAGTCGTGTCGTGAGTATTCTTGGTCAAATTGGCTACAGCGGCGTTCGCGCCTCGCAGATCGCCCTCTCGGCGACGGGGCAGAACATCGCCAACGTCAACACGCCGGGTTTCAGCCGTCTGACGCCAGACATGAAGTCGGTGGGCGGGCAGACCTCGGTCAGCATCGGTGGTGGCGTACAGGTCAGCAGCATCCGGCGTCTGTCCAACGACTTCCAGAATCAGCAGCTCTGGCGCGCCAGCACCGACGAGAACTACTTCAACACCAGCCAGCAATACCTCACCGCCCTCGAAGGCCTGATCGACAGCGAAGGCTCGAGCGTCAGCGTTGGCCTGGACAACTTCTTCGCCGCCCTCAGCGAAGCCAGTTCCACCCCCGAATCCATCGCCCTGCGCCAACAGATCATCGGCGAGTCGAAGCAGTTGGCACAGCGCTTCAACGGGCTGAACAGCAACATCGGCACCCAGCTCAACGCCCTGCAGGGCCAGCGCGTGGCCATGACCAGCGAAATCAACGGGCTGTCCGGCAACATCGCCGAGTTGAACGCACAGATCCGTGAGATGGAATCCTCGGGTCGTGATACCGCGACCCTGCGCGATTACCGCGACAACCTGGTCAAGGACCTTAGCCAATACGCCGGCATCCGCGTGCAGGAAGCCGCTGACGGCACACTGAATGTCTCGCTGGCCAACGGTCAGCCACTGGTTGCCGGTGCGACGGCGGGCCAGTTGAAGGTCGACGCCAACCTCGCCGGTGAGCAGGAGATGACCCTGGTATTCGCCAAGACCACCTTCCCGCTCAACCAGCAGGGCATCGGCGGCTCGCTTGGCGGCCTCTACGACATGGAATACGGCGCGCTGCGCCCGGCCCAGCAGGATTTGCACGACATGGCCTCGGCCGTGGCGACCATGGTAAACGACGCGCTCGCCGGTGGCTTCGACCTCAACGGCAACCCGGGCCAGCCGCTGTTCAGCTACAACGCGGGCAGCACCAGCGGGATGCTGGCGGTCAACGCGCTGGGCGCCTCGGAACTGGCGTTCTCCGGCACGGCAGGCGAGGTGGGTAACAACAAGACCCTGCTCACCATGCTTGAACTCAAATCAGCGGGTGTCACTGTCGCCGGCAACACCGTACCGCTCAACGACGCCTACGCCGGCCTGGTTGGCCGCGTCGCCAGTGCCAGCCGGCAGAACCAGGCGGATTTGCGCGCCGCGACCACGGTAGCCGAGCAGGCTCAGGCCCAGCGCGACAGCGTCAGTGCGGTCAACCTCGACGAGGAGGCCGTCAACCTCATGGCCTACGAGCAGGCCTACCAAGCCAACATGAAAGTGATCAGCACTTCCAACGATCTGTTCAACGCCGTACTGGCGATGTTCTGAGCTGGCGCAAGCCAACTTGACTGACGAGAAAGACACCATGCGCATCTCCAACGCCCAAATCACCGCCATGATGCACGGCTCGATGAACACCAGCTCCGAGAAGCTCGGCAAGCTGATGCAGCAGATGGCCACAGGCGAGCGCATGCTGATGCCCTCGGATGACCCGATCTCCGCCGTGCGCGTGCTGCGCATCCAGCGCGAGGAAGCGACACTGACCCAGTACCGCACCAACATTGCCAACGTGTCCGGCAACCTGTCCAAGCAGGAAGCCAACCTCAAGGCGGCATCGGACACCATGCTCAACGTGCGTGACCTGCTGTTGTGGGCCGCCAACGGCAGCAACACCAGTGAAGACCTGGCCGCCATCGCCAACGAGATGGGCAATCTGGAACGCACCATCCTCAGCTTCGCCAACGTGCGCGACGAGGAAGGCCGTTATCTGTTCTCCGGCACCCTCAGCGACCGGCCGGCGATCACCTTCGATGCTGCCACCCAGAGCTACCAGCTGACCGGTAACGATCAATACCGCCAGGCGGCAGTCGCCAATGGTGTGCTGGTCGAGGAGAATGTCACCGCCGCGCAGGTCTTCGGTGGTGGTGTCGGCATGCTCAACGACCTCAACACCCTGGTCAAAAGGCTCGCCGACCCGGCACTGGACGCCAATGATCCCGCGGTGCAGGCCTCGATCACCGCGACGCTCAACAGCCTCGACAAGACTCACGGCGACCTGCTCGGCGCCGTCTCGGAGTTGGGCGGACGGCAGAACACCCTGACGTTGCTGTCGAGCAGCAACGAGGACGTTTCGCTGGTGAATCAGAAAATCGACGGCGAGCTGTCGCAACTCGACTACGCCTCGGCCAGCATCGACCTGAACAACTATCAGCTGTCGCTGCAGGCGACGCAGAAAACCTATTTGAAGATCAACGGGCTGTCGCTGTTCGGCATGCTCTGACCGAG
>Ga0222713_10000109_pt1 | contig 86652 bp, 82 predicted proteins | sample C33_649DmetaG_FD_165061 | JGI IMG/M metagenome (GOLD analysis project Ga0222713, IMG submission 165061) | Estuarine water microbial communities from San Francisco Bay, California, United States - C33_649D | ecosystem: Environmental > Aquatic > Marine > Unclassified | place: USA: California...
AACGTGCATGTCGACGCGGTGCGGGATGACCTCGACACATTGGTGCTGGACGCCGATCTGCTGGAGGCAGTGCTCTCGAACCCAGACCCTAAAAAGGCCAAGGAGATCGAGATCAAGCTCAAGCGCCGGCTGCGCGGGCATGGCGGCAACCCCAAGTTCAAGAAACTGTCGGAACGACTCGATGCGCTGAAGGACCGTTTCGAATCCGGACAGATCAACAGCGTCGAGTTTCTGAAGCAGTTGCTGGAGATCGCAAAGGAGACGCTGCAAGCCGAGAAGGAGGTCCCGCCCGAAGAGGACGAGGATCGCGGAAAGGCGGCGCTGACCGAGCTGTTCAACGAGGTGAAGACCGCCGAGACGCCCATCATGGTCGAACGCGTGGTCACGGATATCGACGAGATCGTGCGTCTGGTCCGCTTTCCGGGCTGGCAAGGCACCCAAGCAGGTGAGCGTGAGGTCAAGAAGGCGCTACGAAAGGCGCTCTTCAAATACAAGCTACACGCGGACGAGGAGCTGTTCGAGAAGGCCTACAGCTACATCCGGCAGTATTACTAAAGGGGGCGGGGGATGACCACTCAGACGATAGATAGTGCACCGCATGCAACTTGGTTTGTCGGCGCCAGCTACGGCGGTACCGATGATCAGATGCCGCGATTTCTTGCAGAAGGAATTTGGGAGAACGGCTACGACGACAAGCTCCTCGATGTGGTGCGTTCCATGCGCCCGGGAGAGCGGATCGCCATCAAGTCGTCTTACACGCGAAAGCACGGTCTGCCCTTCGATAGCCGAGGCCGGGCGGTTTCGGTTATGGGCATCAAGGCGGTCGGCAAGATCACCGAAAACCTGAACGACGGGAAGCGGGTGAAGGTGGACTGGGCCAAAGCCGAGCCGGTACGGGAGTGGTACTTCTACACTCACCGAGCGACGATCTGGCGTGTGTTACCTGGCGAATGGATGAACGATGCGCTGATCGCATTCGCCTTTGACGGCAAGCCGCAGGATATCGATCGCTTTCGCAACGAGCCGTTTTGGCGGGAGCGTTACGGCACGACTTCGCCAGAAAAGCAGCGCTTCGATTGGACGGACTTCTACGAGGCAGTGGCTGAAAAGCTGCTGGCCCACGCAGACGATCGAACTCCGCTCATTGAAGGCATCCACGAGATCGCGTCCCGCGTGCCGGGACTGACCTATCTCCAGGATAAGTTTCCCGATGGAACCAGTGGTCCGCTGCGCGACATTTGCCCGTTCACCACGATGGGGACCTTTAACCGGTCCATGACCGATGCCAACCGCAAGACCATTGCGGGTGAACTTGCCAAGCTGCTGGGTGTGACGGTGCCGGTCCCACCTTCATTCGAAGGTATCCCCGTTCTCAACAACCAACGCTCCTGGTTTTTCGCCTATGCCGACAAGCGTGGTGCGGGCGACATCGACGCACTATGGAAGGTATTCGTTGCCGCGAGCAAGATGGTCGATGGCGATCAGTTGGACACTCGCGATGCCTTCATCCGGGCTTATGACGAGGCAACCCAAGTGTGGGGTGTCGCATGGAACCTTTCGACAGGTCTCTACTGGGCGCATCCGTGGGAATTCCTGACGCTTGATAGCCAGTCGCGCCACTACATCAACAAGCGGCTCCGCCTGAATGTTGCCATCAGTGGTCAGCAAGGCCCCTGTGATGGACGCGAGTATTTGAAGCTGCTGGACGATTTGCGGTCGCGCTTCGGCGAAGACGGCTACCCGGTCCACAGTTTCCCAGACCTGTCGCTTGCGTCCTGGATGTACAAAGACCCGGTTGACGAGCCTGTGCCTGCTGGCGATGTAGATACCAATGCCGGGGCAGAACAGGAGAATGAAGGTGAAGTTCGCGAAGCCTTTCAGGTAGCTGCGCCTATCGTTTCTTACTCGGTGGAGGACATCCTCAAGGACGGCTGTTTCCTCGAGCGGGCCGAGATTGACCGCTTGCTCGAACGTCTGCGCACGAAAAAGAACCTCATCCTTCAGGGGCCTCCGGGCACGGGGAAGACCTGGCTAGCCAAACGGCTCGCGTTCGCGCTCATGGGGCAGAAGGACGATAGCAAGGTCCGTGCCGTGCAGTTCCACCCCAACCTGTCCTACGAGGACTTTGTTCGAGGGTGGCGTCCGACTGGAGAAGGCAAGTTGTCGCTGGCGGACGGTGTTTTCATGGAAGCCATCAAGGCCGCATCGAAGGACCCTTCGTCGAAGATTGTCGTGGTGATTGAGGAGATCAACCGTGGAAACCCCGCGCAGATCTTCGGCGAGTTGCTGACGCTGCTTGAGGCCGGCAAGCGGACACCCAACGAAGCGCTGGAACTCTGCTATCCGGATGCGGACGGCAAACGACGTCCCGTCCATATTCCCGAGAATCTCTATGTGGTCGGCACCATGAATATCGCCGACCGATCACTCGCACTGGTCGATCTGGCATTGCGTCGCCGCTTTGCTTTCGTTGGGCTGGAGCCAAGACTGGGCCAGGTTTGGCGGGAGTGGGTGGTCAAGGAGTGTGCTGTCGATCGGGGCTTGGTCGCGGATATTGAACGCCGTATCGCCGATCTGAACGAACAGATCGCAGCGGATGCGCGCCTTGGCAAGCAATTCCGGATTGGTCACAGCTATGTGACCCCTGCACATCGACTGGAAGCCGGGGACACGAAGAAGTGGTTCCAGCAGGTCGTGGAGACGGAGATCGGCCCGTTGCTAGATGAATACTGGTTCGATGCGCCCGACGAAGCACAAAAGGCGATTGCACGGCTGACGCAGGGCTGGTGATGACCGCCGTAGCAGAACAGATGGAAAGCGCATCCATGAGTGCTGATGGGTTCATCGGACGCATTCCTGTGCGCAACCTCTGGCTACTGATGCTCTACGCTTCTGACCTGTTCCGCACTCGCGGCATCGGCAAGATCGGCTTGGAAGACAGCCCGGACGATCTACCGGATCTAGTCGCAGAGATCCTTGCCCATGCGGTTGAGGTGCGACAGCGTCGCCGCTTGAGTCTTGGCTATCGATCTCGTGACGCAGTAATCAATCGCGTGCGTGGCCGGATCGACGTCTTGGCCACCGAGCGTCATCAGTTGATGGACAGAGGCCTGGTGGCGTGCCGATTCGACGAACTCACCATCGACACCCCACGCAATCGTTTCGTCCGAGCAGCTTTGGAATCCATCTCCAGGATCGTTCAGAGGAGGGACGTTGCCCATCGGTGCCGCGCACTTGCGGGTGGCATGAAGGCAATGGGTGTATCGGGCGACGCTCCGACCCGCGCCCAAATGAGCACCGATCGTTTTGGCCGTAACGATGCGGACGACCGCTTCATGGCGGCAGCCGCAAAGCTGGCGTTCGACCTAGTGCTACCTACGGAGGCGTCGGGTGCGAATGTACTCTCGCTGCCAGACCGAGAAGCGACTTGGGTACGCCGTTTGTTCGAGCGAGCGGTGGGCGGCTTCTACGAAGTCGTATTGCATCCGCAGGGCTGGCGGGTGCTATGCGGCGGGACGATGGGCTGGCAGATCGAGCAGAAGACGGCGGGGATCGACAAGATCCTGCCGACGATGCGAACTGATGTCGTGCTCGACCACCCGTCAACCGGGCAGAGGATCGTCATCGATACCAAGTTCACCTCGATTGTGACGAGCGGTTGGTACCGTGAGGAAACACTGCGCAGCGGATACGTGTACCAGATCTACGCCTATCTGCGCTCCCAGGTTGGGTGCGGCGATGCGCTTGCAGATCACGCGAGTGGATTGTTGTTGCATCCCGCGATCGGCCAGATGGTCGATGAGACGGCTGTCATCCAAGGGCATCGCGTTCGTTTTGCCACCGTGGATTTGACTGCGTCGACGGCGGATATTCGATCGCAACTGCTCCGATTCTTTGACTCGATCCAGTCAGTGACAGGCCAGTGAAGAGCACGGATCGAATCGACATCGACACCTGGGAAAGTATCAGCGCTGAAGGTTGGAGCTCCCTCCTTCTGGGCAACGGCGCCAGTATCGCCATCCACAAGGAGTTCGCATACTCAACACTCCATGGCATCGCTGATGCAAAAGGACTGCTCGCCACCACTGCCCCAATATTCGCCAAGCTCGGGACAACCGACTTCGAGCACGTTCTGCTAGCGTGCTGGTATGCCGAGCATGTCAACGGAGCATTGGGGACGCCGTCGGCCGCCATCTCAGCAGCCTATGGGGAAGCTCGCACAGCGCTGATCGAGGCCGTGCACAGCGTGCATCCGGTGCATGCCGATATTGCCACCGACCTACAGTGTGTCGGTGCGTTTGCAAGCGCGTTTCCCACGGTCGTCAGCCTGAACTACGACCTCACGTTGTACTGGGCCATGCTGCTGTTCAACGCAGAAAATGGGAATTGGTTCAAGGACGCGTTTCCCGAGGGGGAGTTCCAGACGGATTGGAAATATCTGCGACGCCCCTATGGGCATGCTGCAGGAGCAACATTGGTTTTCTACCCTCACGGCAGTCTTGCGGTTGCGCGTGACTACCTTGGTGATGAGACGAAGCTCGCTGTAGGCGCGGGAGCCGCAGGTGACTTGCTTGGCACCATAACTCGTAGGTGGGCGTCCGGGCACTATGTACCCGTGTTTGTTAGCGAGGGAACCAGCAAGCAGAAAGTCGCAGCGATTCGTCGGAGCCACTACCTAACGAACGTGTACGAAGAGGTTCTGCCCAGCCTCGGAGAGAGTCTGGTCGTGTATGGCTGGAGCTTTGACGAAAGGGACCAGCACATCCTCGATGCCATCTCGGCGAATCCGCCGAAGCGAATGGCTGCCTCGGTATTCACGGGGCAACCAGATGGAGATCGGCAAGCGTTCTGCCACCAGGTCCTTAAGGCCGTTGGCCGGTCCTTGCCAGAGACCACTGTAGCTTTCTTCGATTCGCGAAGCCCAGGATGCTGGAAAAATCCATAACGAAGTATATTCGTTGTGGTCGGCCTCTGGAACTCGACGCTGATCTAAGCGTCGGCGATCAGTGGGGTGAGCTCAGCCCCGCGTCGCGTAACGAGGCCCGGCAGTACCCTGACTCCACCGTACACCCAGCGTCGCAGCTCTTGTCCTGCCATAAGCCAGTCTCGCTCGTTGATTCGCCGACGCAGCGTTCATGTCTGCAGCCGACCGGCACCAAGGTTGAAGGTGAAGTCGACAATGGCCGCGAGCCGGCCCTCGGGCGCGGTGGCCAGTACCGGGCAGTATCGCTCGCCGTGCCGGCGCACTCACCATTTTTTTCGCAGCGGATCCTTGATCAGGTCGTTCTCAAACACCTGCTCGGCCAGCAGCTTCTTGAGGCGCGTGTTCTCCGCCTCCAGTTCCTTGAGTCGCTTGGGGCTAGGCACGCCCGTGCCGCCGAACTTGCTACGCCACAGGTAGGAGAAGACCTCGCTGAACCCGTGCCGCCAGCACAGGCCCTCCGCCGCCGCGCCGGCTCGGCCTCATGCAGGAAGCCAATGATGTGCTCTTCGGAAAAGCGCTTCCTCACGTCCAGTCTCCGTCTCGTTGGGGATTGGACTCCAAATCACCGCGCGGCTCAAAACCGGGCGCGTCGTGTTCTCCGTGATGCAGCGCGTTTTCGCTTACCCGGTGTGGAGTTGATGGTGCGTCAATAAGGGCGCGCGTGGGGCGGCAATGTGGAGTATCCCAGGCAAGCCGATTGAACAGATTTTCAGATCTATAACACCCTATTGAACCAGGGGCGTCCTGGCTCTGCCTGCGCCGCATTGGCGCCATTGAATTGAGGTGTGGAGTGAGTAAGCGAGGCGAACTCTTTTATTGCGTATTGGTTGTCGTGGCGGCGTTTCTAACCGCCCTGTGCAAGTGCTCGGTCTGTGGCGACATCGAGAACCTCTAAGCCTTCCCCTGACTCAATAAAGCCCGGCCTCTGGTCGGGCTTTTTTATGCGCCCAGCGCGCGGAGAACAACATGCATCAAGTCGAAGAGATGGCCTATGTGGGTCGGCGCCCCTGGCACCGGCTGGGCAACCAGCTGGAAAGACACCAGCCGATCGAGGTCTGGCGCCAGAAAGCCGGGATGGACTGGAAGATCGAGGAGTCCGAAGTCCATTACATGAGCTGGCCCACCGACACCCAGGGGCTGATCCACTCCTTTTCCGACCAGAAGGTGTTGTATCGCTCGGACACCCAGGCCCCATTGGCCGTGGTGTCCAAGCGGTTTCAGGTCGTCCAACCGGGCGAGATCCTGGAGTTCTACCGGGATCTGACCGCCTTGCATGGGTTTGAGCTGGAAACGGCTGGCGTGCTGCGGGGCGGTCGCAAGTTCTGGGCGTTGGCCAGGACCGGACAGAGCACGGTGTTGCCGGGTAAGGATCGGGTGGACGGCTACCTGCTGCTGGCCTCGGCCTGCGATGGGACGCTGGCCACCACCGCCCAGTTCACCTCGGTCCGGGTGGTCTGCAACAACACCCTGCAGATTGCGCTCAACAAGGGCGAGGGTGTGGTCAAGGTGCCACACCGGAGCACGTTCAACCCGGAGTGGGTGAAGGGCAAGTTGGGCCTGTCGGTCGCGGCCTGGGGTGGCTTCGTGGATCGGATGAAGGTCTTGTGCGAGTGCCCGGTGGACCCGGACACGGTCGATGGGCTGCTTCGTCGGGTGCTGACCTATGGTGGGGCCAACCCCAACCTGGTCAACGAGCAGGCGGTCGCCGGCACGCGTGCGCTGTACGAGGGGGCAGGGCATGGAGCGCTCCTGGCCTCAAGCCGCGGTACGGCTTGGGGACTTCTCAACAGTCTCACCGAGTACGTGGACCACCATCGCAGGGCTCGCAGTGAAGACCACCGGCGTGATGCGGCTTGGTTCGGACAGGGGGCTGCGATCAAGCAGCGGGCGTGGGACGAAGTCATGAGGTTGATCGCATGATCGGGCTTGCGCAGCTTCTCGAGGGGCCCCAATCGCTTAAGGAAACGTGGATTGCGCCCGATCCCGCACGGGCCCGGGAGGATCGTACGATCGCACGGGCGCTCACGATCCTTGAGGGGCGGGCGTTGGCGACCGGATTGATCATGACCAGCCCAGAGCGCAGTGGCGAGTTCTTTCGACTGAGGCTCGCCGACGAGACCCGTGAACACTTCGAGGCGGCGTTTCTCGACAACCGCCATCGCCTGCTCAAGGTCGAGCGCCTGTTCTCCGGGACCATCGATCAGTCCGTCGTGCATGCGCGAATCGTTGTCCAGCGCGCGCTCGCCCTCAATGCCGCCGCGGTTTTGCTAGCCCACAACCACCCGAGCGGTGATCCAGAGCCATCACCCGCCGACCGTAGCCTGACGGCCCAGCTCAAGCAGGCGCTGGCGTTGGTCGAGGTGCGGGTGTTGGATCACCTGATCGTGACCCATGGTAGGACCGTGTCGCTGGCGGCGCTTGGTTGGGTCTAAGCGGTGAGGCGAGGGTTCGCGGAGCCAGGGATGGCTCCCCGAGTCCTTTCGGCGTCGCGGAGCGATCTACTCCGGGTTCAATACAGCCAAGAGCCGCTCAAGCAACGCAGGCTCGGAGCTGGCTCGCATCAGCATAAAGGCGACATCGGCCTGCCGGGCCTTGTCCACCTGGGCCAACGCCAGGATTGCATCGGCCATCTCGGGACTTTCAGCCAGCAGATAGGCGGCCGGAACCTCCAGCGTCTTGGCTAGAACGTCCAGATTGTCGAACCCAACAGCGGTGACCTGGTGCTCGTAGCGATTGATCCGCGACGAGCCCTTGTCCTTGCCCAGTCCCATGCGATCTCCCAGCGCGCGCTGACTCAAGCCACGCAGTTCGCGTGCCTGTACGAGGCGGGCGGCAAAGAGGGCGCGCGGGCTGGCTGACAACGAGGGAGGGCAGGTGGTGGTGCTGTCCGAATCATGACGAAGCCTCTTCTCCTGTGGCAGACTCTATCTGAAAGATAGAGGTCTGTGCAGCCGATAGGGCATGCCGTTGCCACGACGAATTACATGCGCAGACAAAAAGGATCTGGACGTGGGAAAGGACTATTACGAGGTGCTGGGCATTCGCCCCAGTGCCGGACCGGATGAGATTGAGCTGGCCTACCGCGGGCGACGCAGCCAGTACCACCCGGATCGTTACGCCAATAGCGATGTGGAAACCCTGAGCTGGGCCACATCCAAGATGAAGGAGCTCAACGAGGCCTACGCAGCGCTGAAGGATCCGGATGCGCGGGCAAGGTTCGATTGGGAGCGGAGCCAGCAAAAGCAGGGTCATCAGCAGGGCAGGCACCAGAGCGAGTCATGCGGGCCGACACCGCCGCCCTTGCCGTCTTTGGCACAGGCCCTGGAAGGACTGGAGCTCAATGGCGAGCCGCTGGAGCGGATCTTCATCGCCCCGCATATCCCACGGAAGAAGCTCGCCGGCGCCCTGGAGTCGTACGGCGAAGGCCTGAGTGCCAAGGACGTGGTCGTCCTGATCGACGACACGCTTTTCGGCGGGGCCCGCGAAGGCGTGCTGATGACGGAAGCCGAGATCCGGTGCAAGGCCGTGTTCCAGCGCGCGGAGACCCGGCTGCTGGGTGTGCTGTCCGAGCTCGCGGCAGACGGCAAGCACCTCTACATCGAGGGCGAGCGCTGTATCGAACTGAACATGCCCAACAAAGGCGACCTCAAGCGCCTGTTCGAGGCCGTCACCCAATACCTGCAACACCAGCACTAATCCAACTCAACACAGGGGAAAAACACATGAAACTCATTGCCGGGCTCTATCTGTTCACCATCTTGCCGGCTTGGATCTACCTGGCCAACTGGGGGCAGTTTGCCTACAAGGGCATGGCCTACAACCTCGGCCGTTCGTTGATCTGGCCGGCCATCGCATTTCCATCGGTCGGCGGACTGATCAGCGGCCTGATGTGGCTCTTGGTGATCGTGGCTGTCCTGCTCTTCGTCAAGCGGCAATGACGATGGCCTACACCACGATCAAGACCGCGTATGCACTCGCGGCCGTCCTGGCTTTGGCCGGCTGTAGCAGTGAGCTGGACAAGGTGCGCGATCAGTTCATCGACAGTTGCTCCAGCGGGGGTGGCGACGAGGCGATGTGCGAGTGCGCGATCGACAGGCTACAGGCCCACTACGGGGAAGAGGGACTGGTCAGGATCCAGGCCGAGGGCTATCCGCCGCCGGACTTCGCCGGCCAGCTGTTCAAAGCCGCACAACAGTGCAGAAACGGAAAGTCGAGATGATGATGAAGCAGATCTATAAAGCTAGCTTGGCATTGCTGGTGGGGATGGCGCTGGCTGGCTGTGGCAAGAACCAAGCGGTGACGGGAGCAGGCGAGGTCAACCTGGCAGGATGTGAAGTGCCTGTGGGCATCCAGCGTTCGGAAGCTGAGGCGATCCAGTGCGACGAAGGCAAGCCCCCCAGAGCTGCGATCGCGGAGCAGGGCGGACCCCGGGTGCAGGAAGAGGCCAACATCACCCCAGACGCCGAGGTGATCGACGCGGCTATTGCCGAGGCGGCCGAGAAAGCCGACGGCGCGACTGAGTACAAGGAAGCACGTAAGCAGGTGGAAGGCGATCTGACCGGTGATTTCAAGCCGGACGTCGTGGTGATGTACACCCTGGAAGGCCAGGGGGGCGGAAACGGTGCCGGGACCTACATTGCTGCGTTCGTACGTGAACCGGCAAGACAGCTGCATTTGATCTCCATCACGTCTGTGGCTGGCCTTGGCATGGCCGTGAAGGACATCGTCATCAAGGACGCGTCGGTTCACCTGACACTGCTAGTGCAGGGGCCTGACGATCCAGACTGTTGTCCTTCGAGCGAGGAGCAGGCGCAGTACGTGCTGCACGGAGGCACGTGGATGCAGGTGCAGGACCGCTCTTGAGTATGGCCATCGGTTGGCAACTGAGGATGCGGACCAACAAGTAGCGTCAGTGGGCGAAGTCGTGGCCACTCCTTGCAAGCGCGGCATTGGGCTCCAACAGGAGGAAGGTGTGCGCTGGTACAGGGGATGCGGAATTCGCATTTACAGCATCGCGTGACGGAGTCGCGTGACTGGGCCAATGTGGGCCACCGAGTCCATTGCTCGGTCATATGCAGCAGCGCGACAAAATTCGAAGGGGTAGGGGGCGCGAGCTCCCTACCCCTTCTCGTAGGTGAAATTCCTTTTTAGGATCAGTGACTTATCAGCACTGCAAAAAAGAGGAAATATCGCGCGTATGCGGGGCTTGGCTTGGTTCGTACCTTCGTTCGCAGAGTTCGCACACACGCTGAACTCGACAACGATGAGGAGCCAAAGTGACCAATATCAAGTCAACCGATCCAGTGCCGATCGCTCAGGTCCCAAAGTTCTACTGGGATAACCACCCCTTGATCGATGGCCGTCCGGTCGTTCGATTCCCTGAGTTCATCAAGATCACGGGAGTCGGCCGGAGCAGGTCATACGACAAATGGAACGAGAAAAGCCCGTTCAAGGATCCCGATTACCCGAAAGGGTTTCCCCTCTACGACTCACCGCGCTCGCCCAAGGTCTTCTGGGTGCATGAAGCGCTGGCTTGGGTCAAAGCACGCAGCGACAAACACCGCAACCAATCACAGGACTGCAACAAATGAGCATCAACACCGAAACCAAGGGCAGCATTGTGCCCGACTCTCTCGATGAGGCACTGAACGCCGTGCTGGCCAACGGCAAGGGCAAGAAAGACGCGGACTTCCTGGTCGCGTACCCGAAATTGCAGGAGTACATCATTCGTGGTGTCTCCCAGCGCGCGGCGCTGGCGACCTTCAATCAGCATTACGGCCATGAGCTTCAGTTGCCCCGCTTTCGGCAGTTGCTGAAGGCCGAGAAGATGCGCCGCGAGCGCGATGGGGACGTCATCTGCTGTCCGACGTGTAGTCGTCCGCCGATGGATGCCGCTCTGACTGTGGGGAGCGCCGAATGAACCCGATGACTCCGACCAACCCGCGCCCCTACCTGTTCCAGGATTTTCCCAATCTCATGGCGCAGGCCGCCTGGGAGATCCAAGGCTACATCCATGCGCCGGATCCGATGATCGGCATGGCGGTCACTGCAGCTGCGGCCGCCGTCGTGCAGGGCTTGGCGGACGTGAAGATGCCGACCGGACAAATTCGTCCAACCGCGCTGAATTTTCTGGTCATTGCCGAGTCGGGTGAGCGTAAAACGACGATCGACAATCTGTTGTTCGCGCCGATTTTTGCGCATGATGCGGAACTCTTGGCGGCATACCGTGCCGCCATCGCGAAACACACGTTCGACCTGCGCCGCTGGACGGTGAAGGAAAAGTCGCTCCACAAGAAGTATGACAAGGCGGAAGGCGACCCGGAGCAGGAGGCGCACTGGATCGAACAGATCGAAGCGCACAATGCGCGTATGCCCGCCAAGCCGCGGTTGCGCCGCTTGATTCGTCAGGACCTGACGGGCCGCGCTTGGATGGATGCCCTTGAAGGTGATGGCGAATCTATCGTGCTGGCGACTGACGAGGGTGAGGTGCTGTTCAAGGGGCGTGTGATGCAGCAGCTCGGACGCTTGAACAAGGCTTTTGACGGTGCCGCCTTGCTGTCGCTGGACCTGGCGGACGATGAGAACATCGTGGTGACTAACCCGCGCCTTTCCATCAACATCATGACCCAGCGCGAGGTCTTGGACGACTTCTTGGCAAAGCGCGGCTCGATTGCCCGTGGCTCCGGTCATTGGGCACGCTACTTGGTTGCCTGGCCGCCCTCCACTCAGGGCTTCCGCCCGGTGCCTGACCAGGAGCCGGTGTGGGAGGATCTGCCCAAGTTCCACGCACGTATCAAGGAGCTGTTGCAGCGCTGGGATGCTCGGGTAGCCTCGGGAGACATGACGCGCGACGTGCTGGAGTTTTCTGAGGAGGCAAAGCATCGCTGGGTGGGTCTGGCCCGCGAGGCCGAAGCGATGATTCGGCCGGGCGGGTACCTGCGTGACATTAATGACTTTGCATCGAAGGTCATGGAGATTCTCGGGCGCATGGCCGCCGTATTCCACTACTTCAACAACGAGCAGGGAAAAATCTCGGTCGACACCGTGAACCGTGCGTTCGAGTTCGTGCACTGGCATCTCGAGGAGTTCAAACGCCTGTTCTCCGAGCAGAACGCGCTGCCCGAAGATCAGGACGATGCCCTGCGTGTCGAAGACTATCTGCGTCATCGCGCGCCGCTTGAGATCGTCCATGGCCAGAAGCAGGTGAAGAAGAACTTGTTGCTGAATCGGCATGTGGTCGGATCTGCCAGGCGCTTGAACGCAGCCTTGGATGTCCTGGAGCGGCAGGAGAAGGTCTGGATTGATCGCACCCGCCGTAACAAGGAGCGCTGGGTGCTGCTCAGTCCCGCCTTCTTTCCCTAACGGAGTGACGGCTTCAACAAAGCCCCGGCCCTTGGCCGGGGTTTTTTTGGGCTCATCCGCCGGGAAATCAGGCGATTCGCGCTACAAAATCGCACGAATCGCTTTGAATCAGCTCAGTTGTCCCACCTGTCACTAGCGGCGAAGTAAGCAGCAGCCCGCGCGTCACGGACAGCGTGCTTTTCAGCTCCAGACATCCGCCCGATTTTTGCCGGCGCATAACGGCGCTCTGGCGCACGTGTGATGCCCCGCTCCTTGAGGGAGCGATGATCGACCCGTGCCGTATGACCGTACTTGGCGAGCACCTGATTCTGTGTCTCAGCGATGCGCTTGCGCTTCGCAATAACATCGTCTCGCAACTCCATCGGTGTGCGACCACCGCTATCCTTGCGCGCACCTCCGCGCTCAGGATGGTTAAGGTTGTAACGGGCGAAGGTCTGTGCTGGTGAACGCTGAATGCCGTCAAGGCTTCGGTCCGAGTACATCAGGTGCATGTGAGGATTGGGAACTTCGCCAATTGCGCCAGTGGGGCAGTGGATCGCGAACTGGTAGGGCTTGTTGGCACCCACCAAGTCATTGACATGCGCCATGGCCGCTTCTAAGAGCTGCTCGGAAGTGAGTTCGGCTGGTAGGGCGATCACATGCTCTCGATAGGTTGCGCCGTTTCTGCGTTCATGCTGGTCTGCCATCCTCCAGAACTGGCGGGGATCGCTTTGCGCCCAATCCGGCATGTTGCCTGCTCCGGATGCAATGAGGTCGTCCTTGCCTGCAAGACCAATGCGCAGAATGTAGTTCGCATGTCGCAGGGCCTGGCCCTTGGTGCCACTTTTGATGCGGTGATGGAAGCTTGCCATGTCGTTACTACCCTTTCTAGTTGACGAGTGGACGAAAAAAGCCGCCGAGATCGCGCTCGGCGGTACTTAGAGAGGGCTTTCAGCTATGTAACAGGGCTGGATATTTCCCAGGTTTAACTGTTCACGCAGGGAAACGGTAAGTGAGCGTGTGTTGTCCCCTATAACAAGTAACTATTGGATGCTTATCAGGATGGGCGGGGCAACACCAAGCTGGACCACTCTCATACCATGTAATGCATGGATATAAAAAAATACATTGACTTATGCATGAAGCATCGTTGATCGCCCATACAGGACCCTTCCGGAATATTCTTCAGAGAGGTTCTTGCAATGGTCGTTGAATTCATTGACGGATCTTTGGCCGCCCTCGAGTGTGGTTGCCTCTAGGCAATGCGCGTAGCCTGAGAGGCGGCTCACTGTGAAGGCGCGCTTCGCGTAATAAAGATCTTCCACGCCCAAGATGTATGCGTGGAATTGATTCATTCGACTGAGCAAAATCTGATGAACTCCCTCTGGGACATAGTCTTCCTCGTATAGATCTTCGATAGACAGTGTCTGTTCGAGTTGTCCGAGTAGGCTTGCCCTCTTGCCTGTCTGGCTTGTCTTTCCTTGGAACTTGGCTTCGTACTGGGTCTTGACCTTCTGCTGGTGCGCCACAACGCATAGGGCTGCAATGAAGTCTGCCAAGGATAGGACCTTCTCGGAAACTACTTGATCAGGAGGGAGCCTATTGGTTCCCGGTCGTAGCGGCTTATACGGGTCTGCCACGGCTAGGTGAAGGATCTTTTCAACGTAGTCCAGCTTGTCTTCCAAATCGCGGCGATTGATCTTGAGGCGAGTGACGACGCTCGTAATTTTTACAAGAGCTGTTGCCCAAGAGTCGAAGAATGATCTTGTGTCGTTTATTGCAATGAATTGGATCCGATACGGATCGATTCCCGGGCCAAGCGATGCCGCCATTGAGCCCAGCTCTTTCTCCGCGCGGTCAGGCGCAAAGTCGAGTTTGGCCAGTGTTTCGGTGCGCTTGAATTCGCCAACATGGTGTAGGAAGGGAAGGCTCAAGATACGAATGTAGATCGCCTCGTGAACTGGACGCAGCGCATTCTCAGTTGGCGGGCGGTATAGCTCGATCTGGCGTGCGAGTTGGAGGTATGCGTAAGGCCAGCTGGCAGGATAGGGGGCGAGCCGCGCCTTGAGCGGCTTGAGGATTTCTTGATTCTCGGAATCGATAGCAGGGAGGAGGTTGGCGGGTCTCAAGATGAACCTGTCAATGATCGATCGCCTGTCGGGTCGAATGCCGAGTGCGAGCTTTCCCAGTAGCTCAAGAACCAGTGCCGTCTTGGCGGTGTTTCGGATTGTATTTCCACTCAGTCTAAACTCGAACGTCGGTGCGCTGTCTGCGTCGTTCGGAACCTTTAGATACTCGAAAATGTGGCCGCGCTCGCCAAGGCTTGCTTGATACAGGGCCTTCACGGTCCTGAGGAGAGAGAGGGGGAGGCGCTCATTGATGTCCTCGTAGTCCCGGCCCGTAAACTGGCCAACGAAACTGAGGGACCTGTGCAGGCTCTTCAGGTAAATGACCTTGCCATCGTCGCTACGTTCGTTGTGCTCACGATTGAGTTCGAGCAAAAGCTCCTTGATCGTACTAATTCGGGTATCAGGTGCAGCTTCGTCTGGCTGGAAGTCAAAGAGGGGAAGGGTCGATGTCTGGTCTGATCCTGCGTGCATTGCTGTTCTGCGTCCGTTCTGGGGTGATAGTGGCGCTGGAGCTGCCGCCGCCGATTAGCTTAGTGCGAAGGAGTGGGCAGCAGGAGGGGTCCATCGAACGAGTGTGCGCCGGGCTCTGTGGCAAATTAATCTTCATTGAACTCGGGTGTGGAGGGTTCTACCCCACTGGTGCGGCTCGAGTTGATCCAGAGCGAAGTACTGCGCGAGCAGGCCAGCGCCATCCTGGCCAAGCGCAGGATCTCTACCGAAGCCGCGCCCCTAATCGAGCGAGCGCGGTGGAAAGTGAGCTGGTGCGCATGGTCTTGTGGACCATGCGCACCAGCTCCTTCAGACCTTCAGCACGCTGGCCACTGACATCTGGACGTACTGTGTCGTCACGGTCTTTGCGCTCAGCGGGCCATCCGGTGAGTACCAGATGCAGACGCCCGTCAGCATGGCAAGCAGCCCGAACGCGGCCAGGCGCATGTTCGTGGACCGAAACAGACCAGTACGCTTGCCGTCCTCCAGAATCCTGATCAGGATCAGCTCGTAGTCCCTTCTGCCCGCAACAATGGCGGCGTAATTGCCAGACTCGAGGCTGCGCATCTCCGAATTGCTGACGTAGACCTCGCGCTTTCTGGCGATGTGATAGGTGACGTGGAACGCGGCAAAGGCCTCAAGGCGCTCGACCGGATCGGTCAGGCCGGCCTGTGCTTGCTTGCAGGCGGCGAGCACTTCCAACTGGTGCTCACGCATCAATGCAAACAGCAGCGCCTGCTTGCTTTCGATGTGGTTGTAGAGCGAGCCCACCTGCAGGCCGACCTCGCGGGCCAGATCCCGAAGACTCATGGCCTCGTATCCATGCCGGAAGATCAGCTCAAGTCCTGCTTCCCGAATCGCTCCCGACGTCGTTGGGCCGTGTGATCCCGCAACGCGTGCCATGCAAAGCCACCATCCAAAAAGGGCGTCGAGCTCCAATAGAGATCGACTCATACATCAGATCATGGCAACAACAGCGCCCTTCGCCAACTCGCAGGGGGGGGGCTGTGCTCTCTTCGCGGCCTCTCGCGTGGCCATGCACCGAAAGTCGTACGAGCCTGCACTGGACGTTTGTCGGCGTGAGGCGTAAAAAAACGAACGTCCGTTCGTTTAATTGATCCTGTGCATCGGCACCGGATCGCTAGAGGAGGAGCTGGTGAGTACGAAGTTGAAGAACCGTCCGCTGGACGGCGTGCGGGTACTGGATTTCACATGGAGCGTGGCCGGGCCGACCATGACGCGCTACCTGGCGTCGCTGGGCGCCGAGATCATCAAGGTCGAGTGGCCGATGCATCCGGATCCGATGCGCAGCGCGATGTACCTGCGCGATGAGTCGGACAAGACGCTCAACAACGGATCGTTCTTTGCCAACCTCAACATCGGCAAGCGCAGCCTGTCGCTCAACGCGCGCGATCCGCACGGGCTGGACGTGATCCGCGAGCTGGTCGCCAAGTGCGACGTGGTGGCCGAATCGTTCTCGCCGGGCGTGCTGGAGAAGTGGGGCATGGGCTTCGAGGCGATGCAGGCGATCAACCCCGGCATCGTCTACGTGAGCATCAGCGGTTTCGGCCACACCGGGCCGCATCGCAACAAGGGCACCTGGGGCCCGACCGCGCAGGCCATGGGCGGCACGACCTTCATGTCCGGCATGCCCGGAAACCAGCCAGCGGGCTGGGGCTGGTCGTACCTGGACGTGTCCAGCGGCTACTTCGGCGCCATTGGCGTGCTGTCGGCGCTGTTCGACCGCAAGCGCACCGGCAAGGGCGTGCGCCTGGACCTGTCGCAGGTTGAGGTGGGCGTTTCGCTGCTGGGCCCGGGGATGCTGGAGCACGCCGTCACCGGTCGCAGCTTCGTCGGCCAGCAGGCCGTGCCGGGCGGCAATCGCTCGCTGGACAATGGCGGTGCCACGGTCGGCTACCGAGGCGATAGCGCTGCACCGCACGGCGTGTATCGCACCGCGGGCGAAGGCGCCAATGCATATTGCGCGATCAGCGTGCTGGATGACGCGCAGTGGCAGCGCTTGAAAGAAGCCATGGGCCAGCCGGCCTGGGCCGCTGATGCGGCGCTGGACACCGTCGGCGGGCGCGTCGCCCGACAGGACGAACTCGACGCACATCTGGCGCAGTGGGCCGCCACGCAAGACAAGTACGCGCTGATGCAGCAACTGCAGGCGCACGGCGTGGCCGCCTCGGCCGTGCAGTCGCCGCATGACCTGGTCGAACACGATCCGCAGCTACGCGCGCGCGGCCTGCACGTGCCGCTGGAGCATCCGCGCCTGGGCAAGCAGCTGTTTGAATCGGTCCCGTTTCGGATGGAGAAGACCGAACTGGCGCTGGAGCCTCACTGGCCACTGTTGGGGCAGGACACCGATTACGTGCTGCGCGAGGTGCTGGGCTACTCGGAGGCTCAGATCGAATCGCTGGCCGCAGCGCATATCACCTGGCCGGAAGGCCTGCCCGTTGAACCGAAAGTCGAGAGGTCGCTGTGGTGAATCCCGAAAACTTCCGCCCTTTGCAGGGCGTGCGTGTCATCGAATTCGGCGACGGCCTGGGGTCGTACGCCGGTCGCCTGCTGGCCGATTCCGGCGCCGAGGTCATCAAGGTCGAACCGCCGCAGGGCGCCGCCAGCCGCAGCGCCGGTCCGTTCGTCGGTGGCGCGGCCGATCCCGAGCAGAGTCTGCAGTTCTGGCATGCCAATGCTTCCAAGCAATCGATCGCCCTGGACCTGCACGATCCGCAGGATGTCGCCACTGCGCGGGCGCTGGTTGCCAGCGCGGACGTGGTGCTGGACGGTCTGGCGCCGGGCGCATTGCAGGCGCTGGGGCTGGGACAGGCCGCGTTGCGAGCGGCCCATTCAAAACTGATTGTCTGTGCGATCACACCGTTCGGTCAGGACGGTCCATGGGCGAACTACACCAGCTCGGATCTGGTGCAGCTAGCCGCCGGCGGCCTGCTGTCGGTGTGCGGCTACGACGGCGGTGACGGCCCGGACACGCCGGTGGCGCCGACGGGCGGCCAGGCTGCGCATATCGCCGGCATGACCGCGATGATGGCGATCCTGGCCGCACTGATCGAGGTGCAAGCTTCGGGCGAAGGGCAGTTCATCGATGTCTCGGCGCAGGCCTCCATCGCCGTGTCGCTGGAGATGGGCGTGCCGTTCTGGGCCTACCAGCAGCGCGAAGTGATCCGCCACACCGCGCGCCACGCGATGCCGGCCGAGTCGCCGCGCTGGCAGCACCGCTGCGCGGATGGCAAGTACTTCCTGGCGCTGCCGCTGTACATCGATGACGCGCGCTTTGCTGCATTGGTGGAGTGGTTCGACGCCGAGGGCCTGGCCGAAGACCTGACCGATCCCAGCTACCAGCTGATGTCAGGCCGCGCGCACCGCATGGGCCACATCATCGAGGTCATCGGGCGCTTCTGCGCCAAGCACGATGCGGCCACGATGTTCCGCGAGAGCCAGGCCCGCCGCCTGCCTTGGGCGCCGGTGAATTCACCTGACGAGATCCTGGCCGATCCGCATTTCAGCGAAGCGCGCCACACCTTCGCCGACGTGGCGGATCCGGCGACGGGCCAGCAGTACCGCTTCGCCAAGCTGCCGTATCTCATCGGCCATGCCGACACCACCACGATGCCGCCGCGGCTGGACCAGCACGGTGCGCGCCTGCGTGGCGAGCTCCAACAGAACCAGAAGGTGCAACATGCCCAATAACATCTCCGACCGCGCCTACATTGCCGGCGTTGGCGAAACCGAATACGTGCGTGGCACCGACAAGTCCGAGCGCCAGCTCATCCTGGAAGCCTCCGTCGCGGCCTGCCGCGATGCCGGCGTGGCGCCCAGCGAGGTCGACGGCGTCATCCTGGCGTGGAAGGACATCCCGACCAACGAGGACTTCATTGCCGCACTCGGCATCAAGGACCTCAAGTTCCACAGCCACGTCCACATCGGCGGCGCTTCGGCGACCGCGGCGGTGGTGCAGGCGGCCGCGGCAATTTCCGCCGGCCTGGCCGAGCGCATCATCGTGGCCACGGGTCACAATTTCTATTCCTCGGCCAACCGCTTCAGTTCGATGACCCAGGCGCCGGGTGGGGTGGGCAACATCCCCGGCCAGGAAATCCGCAGCAACATCGAATACCCGGCCGGAATCCTCGCGCCGATGCAGTGGTACAGCCTGCACGCCAACCGCTGGTTCCACGAGACCAACGCCGATCCTGAAGGTATGGAGATCGTGGCGCTGACCATGCGCGAGCATGCGCACCTAAACGCCAAGGCCTACATGAAGAACCGGCCGCTCACGCGTGAGCAGTACCAGGCCTCGCCGTATCTGGTCAAGCCGTTCCGGCTGTTCGACATCTGCCTGGAAACCGACGGCGCGGCCGCGGTGCTGGTGGTGAGCTCGGCCGAAGCCAGGCGGCTGGGCAAGCGTTGCATCGCCATCGGCGGTGGCGCCGAAGGGCATCCAGATTCGCCGGACGACATCATCAACCGGCCCGACATCCTCAACCTGGGCATCACCAAGGCGGCCAAGCGCGCCTTCGACATGGCCGGCGTCACGCACTCGGATTTCGACTTCGCCCAGGTCTATGACTGTTTCACCTTCATCGTGTTGCGGCAACTGGAAGAGATGGGGTTCTGCGCGCGCGGCGAAGGCCCGGAGTTCGTCAAGGGCGGCCGCATTTCGCGCACCGGCGCGCTGCCGATCAACACGCATGGTGGCCTGATGTCGCAGGCGCATGCGGTGGGCATGAACCACATGGTCGAGGCCGTGCACCAGTTGCGCGGCGAGGCGGGGCAGGCGCAACTGGACTCGCCGCGCATCGGCCTGGTCACCGGCTATGGCGATTTCGGCGACGGCTCGATCGTAGTCCTGCACAACTAAGGGAGCGCTTCACCATGACAACCCAGACCCAAGCTGCGGTGCAGCGCCCTCAGCCCTTGTTGGCCGACAGCCCGCTCTACCAAGCGCATTTCGCTGCGTTGCGCGAAGATCGCCTGACCGTGCGCAAGTGCGAAGACTGTGGTCAGCTGCAATGGCCCCCGCGTGATCTGTGCAGCACCTGCCAGTCCAGCCGCTTCACGGTGGTCGAGGTGCCGCGCACCGGTACCGTGTACACCTACAGCGTGATGTACCGCGCCTTCCAGCCATGGTTCGCCGACAAGCTGCCTTACGGCGTGGTCGTGGTGCAGCTCACCGATGACGTGCGCATGATGGGCCTGTACCTGGGTGATGCCGAATCACTCGCCTGCGGCCAGCAGGTCGAGGTCCAGATTGAGGCCAACGGCGAGGGCATCCCGCTGGTGTGCTGGAAGACACGCTGATTGTCACCGTCCTGTGAGCGGTCCAGAGCCCTGCAGGTCCTGTCCTGCAGGGCGGATTGCTCTTGTCCGCCTTCAAATCAGCAGCGAGTTCTCTCGGCAGTCGATCGCATCGCGTGCCTTGCCGCTCATCCTTCTTTGAGGCTGGTGGCGAACAAGACCCGACGACCTGGGCCAGAAGGTAAACCTGCGGCGAAAGATGCCAGCTGAAGGAGCATGAACACTCCAGATAATTCAGTGCCTCAACCTTGATGGAGCTAACAGGTCATGCATCGCGCCGGTGAGGGGCCTGCAGGTCTAGGGGCGGGCTAATTCCAGCTACGGGTCATGCTCATCTTCGTCATCCTTGATGGCAACGACAGCCAGAAGAGTCAAAACGACCAGACTTATCGCTGCATAGCTCCACATGATGGGCAACAGGAAATGGGCGGGGGGATTACCGTTCTGCATCTACCCGACCACGGCGTGTTCGGCACGGCCACGGGCTGATCTACGAGAAGCACTCCGATGCAGCACTGGCACCCCCGTCTTGAACTGGCTTATTCGATATACAGAACAGCACCGGTGAGCTCTCGCGGAGCGGAACGCTGCTGGCGTGCTCCGTTTCACGGAGCGGCCGCGCCCGCAGGAAACAAGTTCGGCTCAGGCGCGTTCCGCGGGCTGTTAGAATGGGATTCCAGCTTCGCTGCTTTGCCCGGGTGAGATGGCCGATTTTGACCGATTCCGGCCGTTAGGAGTTGCACACCAGTTTGCTGAACCATTTCTTTTCGTAAAAAAAAAGAGTATGACCCTGACTGACAGTTAAGGGGCCGTAGTCGGAAGCAGTCTTGAGTTCGCGGAGCTGGTGGGAACAAGCCAGCGTGACGCCTTCACCGAGTCTATGAATGCGCGCAGCGCCGACGAGATATTGCGGCTACTTGGGTAATAGACGAAGGCTCCGGGGATTGTTGGGCACCAGTCATCAAGTACGCTAAGCAGCCTCCCGTCATCGAGTTGAGAGCGCACTGAGCTTTCGAATACGTAAGCGATTCCCATGCCATCGGTTGCGGCATCGATCATCAAGCTCTCTTGATTGAGAGTGAGCGAGCCGGGGACTTCGATTTCGACAGACTGTCCTCGCTTTTCAAACTCCCACGAGAGCAATTTCCCGTTCGGAAGCCTGACGCGGATGCATTCATGTGCACGCAGATCGTCGGGTGCCTGTGGAGTGCCGTGTTCTTTCAGGTATTCAGGTGAGGCCACGGCAATGCATCGTGCAGAGTCCCCTAGCTGTATGGCGATCATGTCGCGAGGTATGGCGCCTCCCAGACGAACACCGGCATCGAATCCTTCTTTGATGATGTCGACGAACCTTCCTTCGACAACGATGTCGAGTTCGATATCTGGGAAGTTCTTGTGGAATGACCGCCTGATCTCCTGAAGCAAGATGCGTGCGCCTTGCTCCGGCGCGTTGATACGAACGCGGCCCGCAGGGCGACTCCGGAAGTCATCAACCTCCTCAAGCGCATCCCTCAGTTCGTCCAGCATGGGGCGCACCCGTGCCAGAAGACGCTCCCCGGCCTCGGTAGGGGCAACGCTACGGGTCGTCCGATTAAGCAACCGAACTCCGACTCTCTCTTCTAGGCGACTCATCAGGTGGCTAACGGTCGAGGGGGAAAGTTCGAGAACATCTGCCGCTCGGCGGAACGAGCGAAGCGTTGCCACCTGGGCGAAGGCCTGTAGTTCTGAGATATCGGGCTTCTTCATTCGTGGCGTTATAGCACTAGCACGTGCGGATAGCCGCGATTGTTAGGACGATCTTTCCCTGCTCCAATGGGTCGGACCTCTATCGGAGCTGCCCCAATGTCTTTGTTTGCGATCTTTAGGCCAGTTGGGCCGACAGGATTTGGCTATGGATCGACGGCCGAGCAGGTAACCGAGGGGCTATCTCTAGCCGGGAAAACGATCCTGGTGACTGGCTGCAACTCCGGAATCGGGCAAGAGTCTTGCCGTGTGCTGGCAAGCCGTGGGGCATTGGTGCTGGGAACCGCGCGAACCAAGGCTAAGGCGGACGCCGCTTGTGCTAAGTTCCCTGGAGAGTCCATCGGCTACGCGTGCGAGCTCGCAGACCCAGTGTCAGTTCGTGCGTGTGTATCGGCCATCAAAGCAGATGGCCACCAGCTTGATGTGGTGATTTGCAATGCGGGAATCATGATGCTGCCGAAGCTGGAGACGGCTCACGGCTATGAGCTTCAGTTCTTCACTAATCACATCGGGCATTTCGTTCTCGTCAACGGACTGCTTGATGTTGTGAAGGGTGACGGGCGTGTGGTCGTTCTGAGCAGCGAAGGCCATCGTCAGGCCCCAGCGAACGGCATCGATTTCAACAATCTCTCCGGAGAGAAGGGCTACAAGCCGTTGACCGCCTACGGTCAGTCGAAGATGGCAAACCTGTTGTTCGCCAAGGAATTGCAGCGACAGTTCCATGGCTCTGGAAGGACTGCATATGCCGTGCATCCCGGCGTGGTGAATACCAACCTTGTCCGAAATCTGGGGCCGATGCTTCGCATGCTGGCCTCATCGGTGGGCTCGCTGTTGTTGAAGACAGTTGAGGAAGGGGCCGCCACAGAGGTCTTTGCCGCCGTCAGTCCAAAGGCTCTGCCATTGGCTGGGTGCTATCTTGCGGACTCGAATAAAAAGAAAAGCCGCGCCGACGCTGACAGCCCTTGGCTTGCAAGACAGCTGTGGGTGAAGTCCGAGGAGATCGTTCGGAGTCTTTGATTTGATGCCAACTACGCCGCCAGACATCGAGAAAATTCCATAAACTTTGGTGGCTGGTCAGGATTCGCTTCGCCCTGTGATGGTGCGCCGTGTCTACTGGGAAGCCAGTGGCCAGATGAGCTCGTGTTGTCTGATAGCGTGACGACTATCTTCCCAATCTGTGCATTGGATTCTAGGAATCGCGTGGCCTCCTGGATTCTATCGAACGGGAAGATCTTTGAAATCAGTGGCACCAACTTGCCCGACTGAAGCCCCTCGACGATGAAGTCTTTTGCACGAGCGAGACTTGCGTCGTCGCCTACGATCTCGGTGTAGAGATAGCCCTTCAACGTCAGGCTTCTTGCAAACATTGCGAGGTGGGGGAGCGGCCCTTGTTCGCTACTGAGTGCGCCGTATTCCAGCAGGATGCCACCCACGGCCATGCACTCGGCGAGCTGCGCGACCGCGGGGCCGCCAATGGGGTCGAAGACCACACGAGCCCCCTTGCCTTCGGTGATCTTGGCCACGGCGGCGATCAGCTCCTCTTCCTCCGTTGCGATTACATGGTGTGCACCAGCCTCCAGGAGTGCCTGCTTCTTTGCGCTTGTTCGCGTCGTGGCGATGACGGTCGCGCCGACACTGCGGGCGATCTGGAACGCGGCGATGCCCACGCTGCTTGATGCGGCTGACACGATGACCACGTCCCCCTGTTGCAGCTTGGCTTGTTCGATCAGCGCGCCCCAGGCGGTGACATATTGCATCCAGGACGCCGCAGCCTGCTCGGCACTCAGGTTGGCAGGGTGCTTCACCACATTTCGCGCGGGGATGTTGATGATCTCGCCGTAGGTGGGCCAGCGCGTCATGTCGAGCGTGGGGATCACGCTGATCGCGTCGCCAAGCTCGAATCCGGTCGTGTCCTGCCCAAGTGCATGGATGGTGCCGGCTGCTTCATAACCCAGCTGGGAGGGAAACGCCGCCTGCTGCAGATAGGTACCACTGCGGAACATCGCCTCCGCGCGATTCAGGCCAATGGCCTTCACCTTGATCTGGATTTCGTCATGACGCGGCGGTGGCACCACCACCTCGTCGATCTGCAGGACGCTGGCGTCGCCGTAGCGGTGGAATCGGACAGCCTGGCTCATTTCGGTGACCTGTTCGGGGAGGGAGGGCGCCACTGTATTGGTCCGATTGATAGCCGGGAAGATCGCCCGGGGCGACTTGATTGTTATTTTTTTTTGTAACTATGATGGCGCATGGACTTTGTTCGGCTCCTGAAAGTGTTTGTTGCCGTCGCCGAAGCGGGTAGCTTCGCGCGCGCGGCTGAAGCGCTGCGGATGACCCGCCCAGCGGTGACAGGGGCCATCATCGCGCTTGAAAAAGCCGTCGGTGCGCGCCTGCTCCAGCGCACCACGCGGCGGACGAGCCTGACCGGCGAAGGCGCTGAACTGCTCGCGCGTGCGGGCGTGTTGCTGGACAGTGTCGAGGCAACGCGCAACCTATTCGGCGGAAGTCGAGAGCATCCGCGGGGACGCTTGAGGATTGACGTCGCAGTGGTGCTGGCCCGGGCGCTGGTGATCCCAGCCTTGCCACAGTTCAGGTCGCGCTATCCCGAGGTTGAACTCATCCTGGGCGTCAGCGACCAGCCGGTAGACCTGGTGGCCGACGCGGTGGACTGCGTGCTGCGCATTGGCACGCTTCCCGAGGCCAGCATGATCGGGCGGACGGTGGCTCTGGCGAAAATGGTGTTGTGTGCTTCGCCTCAATACCTTTCCGAGCATGGCACGCCGACCGATCTGAAGTCTCTCGCAAGCCATTTCGCGGTGAACTACTTCTCAGGCAAGGTGCAGCGCTCTCTGGCATGGACACTTCCGGATGCTGCGGGTGAGGCGGCTCTGCAGCTGCCAAGCGCGATTCTCGCCAACGACTCGGAGAGTCTGGTGGGATGTGCGCTGGCCGGCATGGGGCTGATCCAGATGCCGGGGCTTTTTATACAAGAGCATCTGGCGAGCGGCCGCCTCGTGCAGGTGCTGCCTGGCCTCGCGGATGTCGAGTGGCCAATTTCGTTGATGTACCCAAATCGGCAGTATTTGGCGCCGCAGGTACGAGCCTTCGTGGACTGGATCGCCGAGCTGGTGATGGAAAAGCCATGTCGCTGGCTGCGAGCGCTTTAAGCCGACGACGGGGCAGCCATCGCGGTCTGGTTCTCCGACGCCCATATGCTCTCGACTCCAAGCGGACGCGGGCGTCTTATCGATCGCCCGTGATGTAAGCGAGCGGATTTCATGCTGGCCACACAATGAGGCAGCAAAGTTCTTTCCGGTCAACCTAACCAAGGTGCAGCGTCGGAGGGGTGACCTCCGCCCAATAATTTGGACCAGCCAGAAGTAGATGAGTCGGCGACACTCAGGCCCAAGGAGGCCCGTCGCCATGAAGAAGTCGAAGTTCACCGAAGAGCAGATCGCGTTCGCCCTGAAGCAGGCCGAGAGCGGCACGACTGTGGAGGATATCTGCCGCAAGATGGGCATCAGCCAAGCCACGTTCTACGCTTGACGCAAGAAGTTCGGCGGGCTTGGCGTGGCCGAGCTGCGCCGGCTACGCCAGCTCGAAGAAGAGAACCGCAAGCTCAAGCAGCTGGTCGCCGATCTGAGCCTGGACAAGGTCATGCTGCAGGACGTCTTGTCAAAAAAGCTCTGAGGCCCGCGCAGCGTAAGACGCTCGTGGGCCATCTGATCGACCGTTACCGCGTCGGCGTGCGCCGAGCCTGCGAAGTGGTGAGGCAGAGCCGCTCGGCGTGGTACTACCAGCCTCGGGAGAACGATGATGCGCCACTGCTTCAGCGGATCGAGGAGATTGCCGCCGCTCGGGTCCGCTACGGCTTCTGGAGAATCTTCGTGTTACTGCGCCGGGAAGGCTGGAGGGCCAACCACAAGCGCGTGTACCGCCTGTATTGCCAAGCCGGGCTCAATCTGCGGCGCAAGCGTCCGCGTCGACGCAGAGCCGCGGCAGATCGCCTGGAGCGCACTGTGCTGACGGCCCCCAACCAGGTCTGGAGTATGGACTTTGTTGCGGACGCTCTGTTCGATGGACGCCGGTTCCGCGCCCTGACGGTCATGGACAACTTCACCAAGGAGAGCCTTGTCATCGAGGTCGGCCAGCAGCTCAAGAGCGATGACGTTGTGGCGGTAATGGAGCGGCTTCGCCAACAGCGTGATATGCCGCAGCGGATCCAGACTGACACGGCAGCGAGTTCATCTCGATTGTGATGGACCGCTGGGCCTACGACCATGGCGTGGTCATGGGTTACTCCAGTCCCGGCAAACCCACGGACAACCCGATTATCGAATCGTTCAACGGCAGCTTCCGAGACGAGTGCCTCAACACTCACTGGTTCGTGTCGCTGGATGACGCGCGCCAGAAGATCGAAAGCTGGAGGGTCGATTACAATCATTCCCGGACGCACTCATCGATCGGCGATGTCCCGCCCGCCGAGTCCGCCGCCCGATTCACCCCTCAACCCAAAGCCGAATTTTCCAGTTCTGCTCGGGCCTAGTATGGGGAGGAGGTCATGGGCCGGCAGGTAAACCTATGGCCAAAGATGTCAGCTGAAGGAGCATGAACACTCCAGATAATTCAGCGCCTCAACCTTGATGGAGCTAACAGGTCATGCATTGCGCCGGTGAGGGGCTTGCAGGTCTAGGGGCGGGCTAACGTCAGCTACGTGTCATGCTCATCTTCGTCATCCTTGATGGCAACGACAGCCACCAGAGTCAAAACGACCAGACTTATCGCTGCATAGCTCCACATGCTGGGCAACAGAAAATGCGCCAAAGCGATGGCAATGAGGCTGAAGAGATAGGTAATCCAGCCTTGCCATCGTATCGGGACGTAGAGCCGGAAGATGCCATCCCTTACTCGGAACCATTTCTTCAAAGCGGTCACCTATGTATCGATTTGATCGGCCTTCGTTCGGGCACCTCAGGAAAAGGTGCGATCCGAAGGCACGGGAGACAGTTCAATCCGCTCGATTATTCCAACCACAGCGAGATAGCTCACGATTTTTGATTCACTTCGCTCATGTGAGGTTTCTTGCTTGGTATGGGGCAGAGGTGCGGGAACGGCGTGGCACCGGAGGAAGCGCTCGAGGGCTGAGCGCTACGGGCGGTGGTAGCCGCCTTCGATGCCCCGTTTGGAAAGCACGAGTTGCCAGAGCTGGAGATCACGGGCGCGAAACGCGCCGGCGCACGAGAGGAGGTAGTAGCGCCACATGCGACCGAAGCGATCACCGAGGTTTTCAGAGAACCTGGGCCAGGCCTTCTCGAAATTTTCGTGCCAGGCCATCAGCGTACGGTCGTAGTCGGCGCCGAAGTTGTGCACGTCCTCGATGACGAAGGTGTCGGCGCAGGCATCGCCGATCTGCTGCAGTGTCGGGATCTCGCCATTGGGGAAGATGTACTTGCTGATCCATGGATCGGCCGCGCTGGTCGGAGCCTGTTTGCCGATGGTGTGGAGGAGGAAGAGTCCGTCGTTGCCCAAAATGCGCGTCGCAACTTCCATGAACACCTTGTAATTGCGGTGTCCAACGTGCTCGAACATGCCGATGCTGGCGATCCGGTCGAAGCGCCCGGTAAGCGAGCGATAGTCCTGTAGACGCACCTTGATCGGCAGGTGGCCATGGCGCTGCTGGATGTAGTTCGCCTGTTCGCGGGAGATGGTGACGCCGACACATTCGACACCGTAGTGTTCGGCCGCGTAGGCCATGAAGCTTCCCCAGCCACAGCCGATGTCCAGCACGCGCATGCCTGGACGGAGCCCGAGCTTTCGACACACCAGCTCGAGCTTGGCTTCCTGCGCCTGCTCCAGGTTCTCGGCGTAGTCCCAGTATCCGCACGTGTAGGTCATGCGCGAATCCAGCATGGCTGCGTAGAACTCGTTGCCAAGGTCGTAGTGAACTTCGCCGACCTGCCAGGATCGCCTCGCTGTCTGTCGATTCTTCAGTCGGGCCACGAGGTGATGAACCATCAGGTCTCGCGGTTTGACCCATTTCTCAAGGCCCGCACGAAGCGCTCTGTAGAACACCTCATCGAGCCGGTCGGCCTCCCACATGCCATCCATGTAGGCCTCGCCCAGACCCAGGTTCCCTTGGGCGAATACGCGCGCTGGCACGCCGGGGCCAAGCAGCCTGACATCCCAGGGACGATGCCCACCAAGCTGGATGTCCGCCACGCGCAAGATGTCGCCAAGCTTGTTGTGGAGGCCGTCGCGTGGGGCGGAAGGCAAGGGGGTGTTCTGGAGCATTGGCATTGTGATTGTCTCGATAGGCACGGCACGCCGGCGCAGCGGTGAGCCATGCTTCAGGGGGGGAGAGCTTGGCGCGGCATCAGCCGCCGTGAAGAAGGCAGGGGATCAGGCGGGCGGGGGGCGCCAGCCACCACCGAGCTCGAGGAAGACCTGTACTTGTGCGCGACTGACAGCTTGTTTCGCTTCGGACAGAGCAAGCTCGGTGTCGATCCGCGTTCGCTCGGCATCGAGTGCCTCGATAAAAGTAGTTTTGCCACCGCGATACAGGGCTTCAGCCTGTGCGGCCCCTACGTCGGCCTCTTGAAGCGACCTGGACAATGCGTCCTGACGCTCTGCCAGGCGGGCGTAGTCGGACAGTGCGACCTGCGTTTCCTTCAGGGCATCGAGTACGGTGCGATCGAACTCGGCCAATGCAACATCGGCGCCGATCCGGGCCAGCTCCACTCGTTCCCTGGAGTCGCGGGTCGGGATGTGCCACTGGATCAGCGGACCGACCGACCAGTACAGGGCCGGATGCTGTCCATAGTCGGAAAGAAGACCGTTGGTGCCTGCGCTTGCACCGAATGAGATCGATGGATAGAGATCTGCGACCGCAACGCCGATCCGTGCAGTGGCAGCTGCGAGCTTGCGTTCCGCCTGGCGGATATCGGGCCTGCGCCGCAGCAGGGCAGCGCCGTCGCCAACGGGAATCGGCTGTCGGATCTCGGGCGCCGCCTCGCACTTGCTGGCCGAGGCGGGAACATCGCCGGGAGGTCGGCCGAGCAACGAGGCCACTTCATAACCGGACGCCTCGATGCGTTGGTCATAGCGGGGCAGCTCGGCTTCCGAGCGCGAGAGCAGGGCCCGGGCCCGCGAGACATCGAAATCGGTACCGCGTCCGGTCTTTCGCATGCGCTGCGCGACATCGACGGCCTCCTGTTGAAGCTTGACGGCCTGTTTGGCAATGCGCAGGTCATGCCTGGCTTCGCAGATCGCCAGGTAGTGCTCGGTCACGCGCGCGGCGACGGTGACACGCACAAGGTCCCTCGCGGCCAAGGCTGCCTCCGTGTCCGCCGATGCGGCTTCGGCGCCGCGCCGGACCTTGCCGAACAGATCGAAGGCATAGGATGCTTCGATGCCCCCCTTGGCCACGCTGAAAGTCGGCAGCCTTTCGTCCTGCAGGAACGACTCTGCCGAGATCAGTGCGCGTTCGGCAGACGTGGCGGCCTGCGCCGAAAATCCGCCCTGCGAACGGGCCAATGACTCAACGGTCGCGGCCCGTTTCAGGTTGAGGTCGGCGACCTTCAGGTCACTGTTTGCCACCAGTGCTTCCCTCACCAATGCATCAAGCGCCGGATCGCGATATAGCTGCCACCAAGCATCAGGCAGGCTTCCTTGTTGCTGCAGCCGAGAAGTGTGTTCGTCCTGCAGGGGAGCCTGCGCCTGGGCCGAGCTGAAAACAGCCTCTTTTGGGAGGTGGTAGTCGGGGCCCACCGTCCGGCAACTGGCAAGCAGTGCCAACGCGGATATTCCGGCAAGTCGCGGCAGCATCATGTGCGCGGCCCCGCAGCAGCGGTCGCGGACCGTTCGACGGTAACGGTTGCGGTCCGACCTGCAATAAGCAACAGGTCAGGCGAATCGCCATCGATCGCAATGCGAACCGGGATGCGCTGGGCCAGGCGGACCCAGTTGAACGTGGGGTTGATGTTGGGAAGCAGCTGGGAGGACGGCGTGCGTTCGCGGTCGGCGATGCCGCCCGCAATGCTTTCGATGGTTCCGTGGAGCAGTTTGGGCTCGCCCATGACTTCGATGGTGACTTTCTGGCCCGGGGCCACGCCACGCAGGCGCGTTTCCTCGAAGTAACCATCGACCCGGAATGAGGTCGAGTCGATCATGGAGAACGGAGGCCGACCAGCTGCCACGTAATCGCCAACGCGCACCACACTGTCGTTGAGCACGCCGTCCGCTGGCGCCTTGACCAACGTGCGCTCAAGGTCCAGCTTCGCCGTATCCGCGGCTGCCTGCTCCGCGTGGAGCTTTGCCAGCGCCTCACGCAGGCGTGCCGAAGACTGCTCGGCACTTTCGTCGGAGACCAGTCCGCTCAGGGCCTTGTCGCGCCGTGCATCCCTGCGCAGTTGGGACACGATCGACTGCTGCTCCTCCACGGCCGCATTGGCACGTCGAGAGGCGAGTTCGTATCTGGCTTTGTCCACGGTGAACAGCGGCTGGCCGCGCTTCACGACCTGATTGTCGCGGACGTACACCTCGGTCACGAGCCCGGCCACGTCAGGTGCAATCTGAACAACGTCGGCGCGGATATGAGCGTCACGCGTCCAGACCTGTCCGTTGTAGTAGTTCCACATGTGCACGGCAACCGCGCATGCTGCAACGGCGATCAGGCCGGTCGCCATCATGGGAAGGACCCGTCGGTGTGCCTTAGCCACGGAGCACCCCCGGCGCGACATTCGCGACAAGGCCCAGCGCAAGGATCCACAACGCCAGATTGAAGAGGGCGGGATGCCAGACCCAAGTATAGAAGCGCGTGCGTGCGAGCAGCATGCGCACGCCGGTCTTAATGCCGTAAGCGACAGCCATGAGTGCGAGCAGCGTGGGGACGTAGACCCCATAAAGGCTGAACTCGCTGTACAAGGAACTATTCACGTCAGTGTTGGAAGGAAGAGGTGAGGGGAAATTGTTCGTCCTGTTGCTGGCGGCTGTGGCCGGACAGCAGGGCGATTCGGTAGCGCAGCAGATCGGACGCGAATGGCTTGGGCCCGTTGGCAATGGCTTGGTCGATCAGCGAGAGAATCTCCTCGTCCGGTGGGAGCGAGCGGCGCTGGTCCAGGCATTGCTCGAAATGGCGTTCGCTGGCTTCCAGGATCTCGACTAGCTGTGGTGCTTCTGCCTCGGTCTCCATGTGCGCCCGCAGGTCGATCAATGCCAGGCTCACGCACAGATCGCGAACGGCCGCCATCGACATTAGTGGCTCGCCGCTGGTCATCGCCAGTCGCGGCAGCCATTGCGCGGTTCGATCGACGGCGCGCGCGAGCGCCTCGGTGATTTCGCCGCGATAGCCGGGATCTACGAGTTTGAGCTGGTCGCGCCAAGTCGCCTCGGCCAGGCGTCCTGCCGCAATTTCTGTACCGAAGGGGCGCGCGACCGCATTCCACACGATGGCAAAGACCAGCCCAGCCAGCATGCCCAAGCTCGAATTGACGAAGATCTCGAAATTGGCGCTGAGGTGATTGCCGATCGCCAGGTCACTGATCGTCTGAGAGGTGAGCAGCAGAACACCGGTGTTGAACGTCGGCCGGCCCGTGAAGGTTCCCACGATCAGCAGCGGAGGAGCGAGCGCCACGGCGACGCCGGCAAAGGTGGTGATCTGGGGAAGGATGAGGAAGGTGTAGGTACCTGCCACCAGGACGCTGATGGCTTCCCAGAGGAAGAAGCGTGCGACCAACGGCGCCGGCGAATCCGCACTGGCGAAGAAGGCAGACGCCACCGCGATCATCACCACGCCACTGCCTGCAAGCGGCCATCCGCTGTACAGCCAGATCCAACCGCTCAGCAGCACCGCAAGGGCCGGGGACAGCGCCGCGTACAGCATGAGCCTGTGCTCGTAGTGGCGGCTGCGATGATCGGGCATCGGCAGGCGGTAGTTGAGATGTGGCCGCGTCCGCCGGTGCACATTGACGGTCCTAACCAGCATCAGGCAATCGCTCCAGAGATCGATGACGTCGATCATCCGCTCTGCGGCGTTTGCGACGGCCAATTCCTGTGGGCTTGAGCCCGCAGACGTTGAGCGGACTGTGCGCATCGCTTCGCGCTGAGCCTGTCCGCTCTCAGTAGAGCCCTCGTAGCCGAGCGAGATCCATTGCAGGAGTCGCCCGAGGAGGTCGTCGAAATGACGCGCTCGCAAGGAAGGATCCAACTGCTCAAGTGCATCAGAGAGGGACGCCACCGCAGGAATAAGCATCGTCATGCGGTAGCGGATGCGCCGAGCGTCCCGGGTCTGACGGCTGTGTAGCGCGTCATAGTTGAGGTGTGTAATCAGCGCATCGAGCGAGGTGATGTCGTTAAGGAGGTTGAACCGCTGTTTTGGGGCAGGCTGGTAGGGGTCTGCTTTGAGCCGCAGGGCCGTCCAGTTCGATGCATCACGCAGCAGCGTTGCGACCCTGGCGTTGAACACCGGAATCACGCGCGCAGGGAAGATGACCGTGCTGACGAGACTCGCGCAGACAATACCGAGCAGGATTTCCTCAGATCGCGCCATGGCCAAGTCGAAAACGCCAGCCGGCGCGACAACCGATGGAATCGCGACCAGTGGCGTGGTGTAGGACGCCAACAGGAAGACGTAAGCGCTCGGAGTGGCGTCTCTTAGCGAGAGATACAGCGAAAGCGCAGTCCATCCCGCAATCGCGGCGATCAGCGTCATCGGTTGATCTGCCAGTGGTGGAACGATTGCAACGGCCACGGCGGCACCCAGCAGCGTCCCAAGTGCGCGATACATCGCCTTCGACCGCGTGGCGCCCGTCAGGGGGTGCGACACGATATACACCGTGGCGAACGACCAGTACGGGTTGGGTAGCTGGATGACCAGCGCGGCATAGAACGCGAGCAGCGCTGCAAGCAGCGCCTTGCCCGAGTACAGCCAATCAGATCGGCTGGGCGGCTTCATGATGCTTACTCTGAAGCGTCGGCCGAGCTACTCGCCTGGAGCGAATCAAGCAATGCCTGGTGCACTCGCAATGCAGCTTCCACATCTTGTGCGGGAATCCCTGCGAACACCTCGGCTCTGATTTCGACCAAGCGGGCTTCAAGCCGCGCGACTAGCGCGGCACCTGCCTCGGTTAGACGCAAGCGCTTGGACCTACGGTCATCTGCATCGACTTCGCGGTGGACGAGGTCCAAGTCAGCCAGTGCATCGAGGGTTCTGACCAATGCGGGGCCTACGACACCTACCCGTTCAGCCAGCGCGGCCTGGTTAAGTCTGCCCCCCGAGCGGGCGATGATGACCAGCGGCACGACCGCGGCAGATCCGATTTCGAAATCTCCGAGCCGTGCATCGAGCAGCTTGAGCCAGCGACGGCTTGTGGCGGGCAGCAGAGTGGTCAACTGCACCAGGGAGTTTTGTAGTGCGTCCATTGCAAAACGGTAACGCGTGATTAGTTGATCATGCAATTAATAGTTGGGTTGGCAACTATTGCAACGCAGCAAAGATGCAATTCCAGTGCTTTGCATTGAATTCAACTGCCTGAAAAGTATGAATTTTCAAAATATGAACAATTGATTAACACATCGACCTTCACGGATTTGTCGAGCTCTCCGTCCGCGTCTGCGCCAAAATCCACTCTCTGAACTTGTCCAGCTTCTGTATGCGCGCCTCGCCGGTGCGGTAAGAAAAAAAGTGGATTTCCCGTTCGATCTGCTTGAATTGGCCTTGTCCGACTTCTACGAGCGAGCCATTGGCGAGTTCCCGGCCAGCCAAGCGGGCACTCTCCAGCGTGATACCCATTCCATCCGCTGCTGCTGCGATGGCGAGTGCGGCGCGGTCGAATGAGGGGCGTGGGCTGGTCGGGAGTTTCAACCCAGTGTGGGAAAACCAGTCCCGCCAGGCGACCGGGCTCAGCTGGGAGTCGATCAGCACCGCCGAGGCCATCAGCTTCTTCAGAGGCGCCTGGCCTGCCAGCAGGTCAGGCGAGCACAGCGGCAGGATCTTCTCCATGCCCAGCGACATGATGTCGATGCCCGGCCGCGCCAACGCGTGCCCATAGGAGATCGCGACGTCGATCTCGCGCGCTTCGTTGAGATCGATGGGCTGGGCGCCAGAGGACAGGCTGATGGTGATGCCGGGATGGGCCTTCATGAAGGCTGGTAGGCGCGGGCCCAGCCACTTTGCCGCCAGGCTAGGAGCGCAGTGCACGACCAGCACATCGGCCTTGGAACGCTGCGACATGTCCGCGCAGCTGGCTTCCAGCTCGTCGAAGATCGGGCTGAGCCGCTTGGACAGCAGGCTGCCCTCGGCCGTCAGCTCCACCCGACGATGCAGTCGGGTGAATAGCGGGCGGCCGAAATGCGCCTCTAGCTCACGCACGTGGTGACTGACGGCGGATGGGGTCAGGTTGAGCTCTTTTGCTGCAATCGCAAAGCTCTGCAGCCTCGCAGCGGCTTCGAAAGCCCGCAAAAGCACGAAATTCGGCATCTTGCGCATACGCACCTCAGGTGAATCTGATTCATCTTTTGGTGAAAACTTATCGTTTGTCAACGCGGCTACGCGAGGCATACCGTTTTCTGCAGCAGCACCTCTGCTCCGCCTTGACGCGGAGTTCCATAGTCAACAGCCCCACATTCCTGGGACATCAGGAGCGCGACATGAATGCTTTGCTGAAACAGCCGAAAATCTACGACGTGGCCAAGGAAGAGAAGATTTCTCTCTATCAGCCCGATCAGGCCGGCCTGATCTTCCCGTCAATCCCCAAGTTCGAAACCCACGCCGAGCACCGTGAGTACCTGAAGCAGCGCCTGGTGGCCGCGTGCCGCGCCTTCGGCCTGCAGGGCTACGACTACGGATTCGCCGGCCACCTCACCGTGCGTGATCCGGAATTTCCCAACCTGTACTGGACCAACCCGATGGCGGTCCACTTCAACCAGGTCAAGATGTCCAACCTGATCTGCGCTGACCATGAGGGTAATGTGGTCGAAGGTACCTACGCGATCAATCGCGCCGGCTTCGTTCTACATGCGGCCGTGCACGAGCAGCACCAGGACATCGTGGCGATGTGCCACGCACACACCGTCTACGGCACCGCATTTGCTTCGCTGGGCAAGCCGCTCGACCCGATCAGCCAGGACGCCGCAGCGTTCTACGAAGATCATGTGGTGATCACGGAAGAGGCCGGCCAAGTGGCAGTGGAAGTGAAGGGAGGTAATCGCGTCGCTGCCGCTTTTGAGGGCGTCAAGGCAGCTATTCACCAGAACCACGGTTTGCTGACCGCAAGTCGCCACAGCATCGAGTCGGCGGCGTTTTGGTTCATCGCGCTGGAGCGCTGCTGCCAGCAGCAGTTGATGATCGAGGCTACTGGCGCCACGCCCAAGCAGGTCACCGAGAAGCGCGCCCGGTACAGCCGTGAACACGTCGGCAGCGACTACATCGGCTGGTTGCACTTCCAGCCGATCTGGGAGGACCTCATCGCGACCCAGCCGGATATGTTCGACTAAATAAAGGGCCGAGGCCTGTCCACCGGAGAGGGGTGGACAGGTCTCTTTTTATGCGCGCGACATCCGCGGCTTCGGCCGTGCGATTGCGTGTGCCTGAAAGAAAAAACGCACGGGCCTTGCGCCCATCCTGGGAGGGATTGATGAACAGCCAGAGTATCGCCGCCAAGGCATACGCCGAGCCATCTTCTGCGGCAACCTACGCAAAGGTCTCACTGCGACTTTTGCCGTTTCTCTTTCTTTGCTACGTCTGCGCTTATCTCAACCGCATCAACATCAGCTTCGCCAAGCTGACGATGATGGATGACCTGGCGATGAGCGACACGGTCTACGGCCTGGGTGCCAGCGTCTTCTTCATCGGCTACCTAATGTTCGAGGTGCCAAGCAACCTGATCCTGCTCAAGGTCGGCGCACGCCGCTGGATCGCGCGGATCATGGTGACTTGGGGGATCATCTCTACGGCGATGATGTTCGTGCACACGCCGATGCAGTTCTACGTGCTGCGCTTCCTGCTAGGTGTGGCCGAGGCGGGTTTCATTCCCGCCATCCTGTTATATCTGACCTATTGGTTTCCTGAAGGTCGTCGCAGCAAGGTGACGGCATTTTTCCTTGCTGCCATTCCGACTGCGGGATTGATCGGCGCGCCCCTGTCGGGCTGGATCATGCATGAGTTCGCTGGCGTTTTCGGATGGGCAGGATGGCAGTGGCTATACCTGTGGGAAGGCGTGCCGACGTTCGCCATCGGACTTGTGGCTTTCTTCTATCTGGATGACAAAATCGAGCATGCCAAGTGGCTTACTCAGGAGCAGAAAGCGCTCATCTCGAAGGATCTTGCAGACGACGCAGCTGCCAAGGGAGGCCATGCCCTCCATTCCATCAAGGATGGCCTCACCAATCCGCGCGTTCTCTTGCTGAGCTTCACCTACTTCTTTTTCACCGCTGGGCTTTACGGCGTCAGCTTCTGGTTGCCGACCATCATCAAGGCGACCGGTGTGGACGACCCGTTGAACCTGGGGCTGCTGACTGCGATTCCCTACGGCGCTGCCGTCGTGGCCATGTTGCTGGTAGGTCGCAGTTCCGATTCGAGCGGCGAGCGTCGCTGGCACTTGGCTCTTGCAGGCATCATCGGTGCCTGTGCCCTGGCCTTCAGCGTGATGTTTGCCCACAACACGCTGATTGCAATGATCGCGCTGACCATCGGCACGATGGGCGTGATGACGACTATCTCGCAGTTCTGGGTGCTGCCGCCCGCCGTGCTTGCCGGTGCAGCAGCAGCGGCCGGCATTGCGATGGCCAATTCGATCGGGAGTATCTCCGGCGTCGTGATCCCGTACATGATAGGCGGCATCCAGACCGCAACCGGGAATACGGGCTATGGCGTGCTCAGCCTGTCGGTCTGCATGATCATCGGCAGCCTGCTGGTGTTCGCCAATCCGGCAAAGCTGGTCAACGGCCGGCGCAAGGCTTCGGCGGACCGAAGTCAGTAAATGACATTGCCTTGTACCGAATGGTGCAGGGCGAGTAATGCCCGGCGGATCGCGGTGTCCCCCTCCACCGCAGTCCCTGGCGCTTCCTTGCAGTGCTTTACGCGATTGCAATTCCGTCGCTTCGCCTGATGCGAAGTGACGCATTGACACTCTGCTGAGTGCACTGCCTGCCTATCTGAGTACGTACAGCTGCATCGCCTGATGCGTTGGTCCGGAGGGCCCGGCGCTGACAAAGGTGCTCTCATTCGACGTGCTCGGTCAATCGCGAAACAAATTGTTCACAACGGCGGAGGGGCCGATGATGATGCGTGCAACACGTTCGATTTTTAGCTTGCTTGTAGTCCTGGCCAGCGGCGACGCACTTGCCCAGGAGGGCGAGGGTTTCCTTGATGGAGCCAACGTCAAGCTCAATGCCACCAACTTCTACTACAACCGTGACTACCGAAGCGGCGTAGGCGTTGGGAAGCGCGAGGAGTGGGCGCAAGGCCTGCTGATTGACGCCAGAAGCGGCTACACCCGAGGCACCGTTGGTTTCGGCCTGGATTTGCTGGGGCTCGGGGTGGTGAAGCTTGACGGGATTGCTTCGGAAAATGCTACCGGGCTATTGCCTTACGACCAGAACGGGACGCGCCACGCCTTCGGCCGAGTTGCGCCGACCGTTAAGCTGCGCTTCGGGCCAGCAGAAGTGAAGGCCGGCACCTTCCTTACCAAGGATCTGCTGCTGAAATCCAACTTCTCACGTCTGTTGCCGCAGACTTTCGAAGGCCAGGCCGCCGGCGCGAAGTTCGAGAACTCCGAGATCGGTTACGCGCGCTATGACCGTACCTGGATCCGCGATGGTGTGGACCGCACCAGACTGACGATCACCAACAAGGATCGGCGCTTCGCTGGATCGCCGGCGTCGGGAGGCTTCCAGATGGTCACCTGGACCTACAAGCCGTCGGCAGACTGGAAGCTCCACTACGAGGCTGGCGAGCTGGAAGATATCTACCGTCAGCAGGTCTTCAACGGCGCCTTCAGCCATCCGGTCGGCACGGGCAAGTTGAGCGCGGAAGTCCGCTATTTCGTGTCTGATGAGGCCGGGCGCGCGCTGGCCGGCACGGTCGATAACAGGATGCTCAACGCTCTGGTGAGCTGGGAGGTCGGTGGGCAGGAGTTCGCCGCAGCCTACCAAGGGCTAAGCGGCGATAGCGCCATGCCGTTCGTCAATGGCACTGATGGCAATGTCTTCAACTGGACGCTGATCAATGACTTCATGGAGCGCGATGAGCGCAGCTGGCAGCTGCGCTACCAGCTGGATGGCAAGAAGATCCATGCCCCGGGACTGAAATTCCTGACGCGCTACATCCATGCCGATCACGCCAAGCCGACGATCTTCGACGGCGAAGGCCGGCAGTGGCAGCGCGACATCATCATCAGTTATGCATTCCAGTCCGAAGCACTCAGGCATTTGTCGGTGCAGTGGCTCAATGGCTTTTTCCGCTCGAACTACCAGCGCGATGCCGAGGAAAACCGGTTGATGGTCACCTACGAAATCCCGCTCTGGTCGGGGCGTTCCAGCCAATGAGGGCCGGCGCCAGATCAAGGCGATGGTTGCACACGCAAGGGCGAAGCACCGCACCTCCGGCCGAGATGGCCGGAGGTGGCGTCGACGGAGTCTCCACGGAAGGGCCACTGGCCGGGATCCGCGTGCTGGAATTCGGTACGCTGATCGCGGCCCCGTTTGCCACGCGCCTGCTGGCCGACTTCGGTGCCGAGGTCATCAAGGTGGAATCGCCGGGAGTGGGCGATCCGCTGCGCAACTGGCGACAGCTGCACAAGGGGACATCGTTGTGGTGGTCGGTGCAGGCGCGGGGCAAGAAGTCGATCGTGCTCGATCTCAAGTCGCCCAAAGGCGTCGAGGTCGCCATGCGCCTGGCGGCGCGAGCCGACATCGTGGTGGAGAACTTCAGGCCTGGAGGCCTGGAGAAGCTGGGTCTGGGCTGGGATCAGCTGTCTGGCATCAACCCGGATCTGGTGATGGTGCGCATCTCGGGGTACGGGCAGACCGGCCCCTATCGCGCCAGACCGGGTTTTGGGGCGATCGGGGAGGCGATGGGAGGCCTGCGCTACACCACCGGAGAGGCCGGGCGCGTGCCAGCGCGTGTAGGGGTCAGCATCGGTGACTCGCTGGCCTCGCTGCATGCGGTCATTGGCGCCTTGATTGCAGTTATGCGCGTCAAGCAGGGGCAGGGGCTTGGCCAGGTCGTGGACGTTTCGCTGGTCGAAAGCGTCTACAACCTCATGGAAAGCATGATTCCCGAATACTCGGTGACCGGGCAGCTGCGTGAACGCGCCGGCGGCGCGTTGCCTGGCATTAGTCCATCCAATACCTATCCCACCGCCGACGGCGCCTTCGTGGTCATCGCCGGCAACAGCGGCGCGATCTTCCGGCGGCTGATGGCGGCGATCGGGCGCGCCGACCTGGGCGAGGATCCTTCGTTGGCGCGTAATGCCGGCCGGGTCGCACGCAACGGCGAACTCGACGCGGCGATCACCCGCTGGACCAGCGGGCTGCCGATGGACCAGGTGCTGGCCGAACTCGAACGCGCCGAAGTGCCTGCCAGCAAGATCCATTCGGCGGCCGACATCGTGCGTGATCCGCACTTCCAGGCGAGGGACATGCTGCTCCAGGTCGAACTGGCCGATGGCCAGGCCATGACCATGCCGGGCATCGTGCCCAAGCTGAGCGACTCGCCTGGCCAGGTGCGCTGGCTGGGGCCGGAACTCGGGCAGCACACGCGGGAGATCCTCGAGACGCTGGGCTACGGCGAGGACCAGATCAGCGTATTGATGCAGCCCCTGCGCGGGACGCCAGCGGACTGAAGCGCCGCCGCCGGGCTCAGTCCGGCAGTTGCCAGCCCATGCGCTTGATGACGCCGGCGCGCGCGTTCTGGATGTGCAGTTCGGCCAGCCTGGCCGCCTCGTCGCCGTTGCCTTTCTCCAGTGCGTTGGCGATGGCTTCGTGTTCGTCCCAGATGGTCGAGCGTTGCGCGGCCGACTGCAGCGCGGCACCCATCACCCTGCGCAGGTGTACCCAGTGCAGGCGCACGGTATCGGACAGCAGCGGATTGTCGGCGGCGTCGTAAATGGCGCGATGGAAGTCGATGTCGGCATCGATCATCGCCTTGACATCGCCGCTCTTGGCGGCCTTGCGTCCGTTGGCGATGAGCTGTGGATCCACCTTGAAACCGCGCGCGGCAGCGAGCTTGGCAGCCAGCGCATCGAGTGCCCCGCGCACCTCGTAGATCTTGCAGGTCCAGGTGGCATCCAGCGGGGCGACCTGCAGGCCGCGGCCCGGCGCGTCCTGCACCAGTCCGTCTTTCTTCAGCAGTCCAAGCGCCTGCAGCACCGGCGAGCGCGAGACGCTCAGCTGCTCGGCAATGTCCTCCTGCGTGATGCGTTCGCCGGGGGCGAGGCGCCCCTCGCTGATCGCGCCCAGCAACGACTGGTAGACCTCATCCACGTAACTGGTGCGGGCACGCAGCTTGACCAGGGCAGGCATGGGAAAACGTCCTTTGTCTACTGTATTCAGTTGTCATTTTGCACAAAGCGCGACGCGTGTGGAAAGGCTCTCATCCTTTGGTCGGAATTGCTGCGCTGCAGCTTGGATACCGTATCCAGTATCTGTATACAGAATACCGAAGGTCGTACCTAGCCGTCGCCAACGGTAACCACCTTGATTCTCCGGGCCTCGCTCCGCCTTGCTCCCTCTCCCGTAGAGGCGGACCAAGAAAGAGGCATCCGGCTCGCTCAAGGTTCCGTGGCGTTGGCCGTCCGGCCCCTGTGTCGAACGGCACAACCTAGCGGGCCACGCGGCCTATCCACCGGAGGACAAGCAATGAGCGCAAATCTCGAAGAACGGCCAGTCGCTGAAAAGAAGGCGGATGCCCCCAACACCCCGGCGATGCCACTGCATCTGAAGCCGTACAGCGGCTATCACAGCAACAAGATCCCGGACCACGATCCGGAACTGACCGAAGTCGGTCCCGGCACGCCGATGGGCGAATACATGCGCGCGTTCTGGCATCCGGTGTGCATGTCGCTGGAGCTGACCGACACGCCGCGTTTCCTCAAGATCCTCGGCGAGGAGCTGGTCGCCTTCCGCGACGGCAGCGGCGCAGTCGGCGTGCTGCACGCGCATTGCTGCCATCGCGGCGCGTCGCTGGAATACGGCGCGATCAAGGACAAGGGCATCATGTGCTGCTACCACGGCATGGTGTTCGACGTGGACGGTACCTGCCTGCACGTGCCGTTCCCCAAGGGCGAGGAGAAGGAGGCGGAGAAATACCGTTGCTCCATCCGCCAGGGCGCCTACAAGGCAGTCGAGCGCAACGGCCTGGTGTTCGCGTACATGGGCCCGCCGGAGAACGAGCCGCCGTTCCCCGAGTGGGAGGGCGACTACACCGTGGCCGAAGGCGACGAGCTGGTGCCGTACAGCAACTTCCAGCACTGCAACTGGCTGCAGGTCCAGGATAACGCGGCCGATAACTTTCACCCAACCGCATTGCACGCCGCCAAGAACGTAGTCGGCGGCAACTACCAAGGCACGACCTTTGATGAAGTGGGCGCGGCCTCGATGGAAGTGGCGCCGGACATGACCTTCATCCCGATCCACGGCGGACGCGGCTTGGCTGCCGCCGGTGCGCGCCGCGTCAATGGCGACCGCCTGTTCGTGCGCGTTCAGCACCAGGTGCTGCCCAACCTCAGCCTGCACGCCTACACCTCGGAGAACGGCGAGAAGCAGAAGCACTTCAGCCGCTTCCACATCATCCGGTGGACTGTTCCCGTGGACGACCACAACGCCAAGATGATCGGTTGGCGCGTGATGGGCCCGGGCATCGACACCCGTGGCGTAGGCGACAAGAACATGGTCGGGTACGAGACCATCGATTTCCTGGAAGGCCAGGTAGCGATGCGTCGTCCGGAGCGCTTCGGTAAGTACAAGCTGGAAGACCTGCCGCCGATCCCGACCAACCATCGCGAGCGCGCCAACTACAAGGAAGCCCAGTACGCGCCGGGCGACTACGAGGCGATCATCAGCCAGCGTCCCATCGCGGTGCATGCGCTGGAGAATCCGACCAAGTTCGACGCTGGCCTGTACGTGTTCCGCAAGATGCTGCGCGATGCGATCCGCAACACCAATGCGGCGGCCAGCGCAGCCGGGTTCACCGAATGGATGCGAGAGCTGGGCGGCGAGCCCAACAGCTACTGCTGCGGCAACGTGCTGGAGATCAAGGAAGCCGCGACCAGCGAGGAGGAGGTCACGCAGCGTCGCCGCGTGACCAAGCAGATCGTCACGATCATCACCGAGGCCGACGGGCTCAAGGGCGATGCGCGCGCCGATTTCATCAAGACCAAGATGGCCGAGCTGGAAGCGTCCATCCGCGGCTGATGCAACCCAGGCCCGGTCCTGCTTCGGGGCCGGGTCATTCCGGGGCGCCTCACCATGCGGCCCCCACGCAACACACCGAGAGGTGGTTATGAACCAGATGAGCGCCCCGCAGGGCGGTCAAGGGCTGCTGCAGCTGACCGTGCGCCAGATCCGCGCGGAAGGCCACGGCATCAACTCGTATGAATTCGTCGATCCGGACGGCGGCGAGCTGCCGCCGTTCGAAGCTGGTGCGCATGTGGACGTGCACCTGGGCAGTGGACTGACGCGCCAATATTCGCTCAGTAACGATCCGGCCGAACGCAACCGCTATGTCATCGCGGTACTGCACGACCCCAACGGCCGCGGAGGCTCGGCGGCGGTGCACAAGCAGCTGCATGTGCGCGACACGGTGTCCATCGGCGTGCCGCGCAACAATTTTCCGCTGTGCGAGGGCACCGGAAAGGTGGTGCTGGTCGCCGGCGGCATCGGCGTGACGCCGCTCAAATCGATGGCCCATGTGCTGGCTTCGACCGGGCGCGCGTTCGAGTTGCACTACTGTGCCAAGTCGCGCGACCACATCGCCTTTGCCGATGAACTGGAAGCCCTGGCCACGGACAACACCGTGCACTTCCACTACGACGGTGGCGATCCGGCCAAGTCGCTGGACATTGCCAGGATGCTGGCCGAGCGCCGCGACCCCGGCACTTCGGTGTACTACTGCGGGCCCGGTGGCTTCATGGCCGCGTGCGCGGCAGCGACCACCGAGTGGGACGCCGGCACGGTGCACTTCGAGCACTTCAAGCCGCCAGCACCGCCCAAGCGCGAGCCGGCCGAGGCCGGCGACGTCACCAGCTTCACCGCCGTCATCCAGAGCACGGGGCAAGAGGTGGAGGTCCAGCAGGACCAGTCGCTGGCCGATGCACTGGAGGCCGCGGGCAAGCCGGTCGAAACCTCGTGCATCTCCGGCCTTTGCGGTGCGTGCAAGACGCGCTACGTGTCCGGCGACGTCGAGCACAACGACTGCATCCTCAGCGCCGACGAACAGGCCGAATACTTGACTGCCTGTGTCTCGAGAGGACGGGCCGGCACCACCCTGGTCCTGGACCTCTGACCCCACGAAGCCCGCGCGATCACGCCGGGCTTCGCGCCTTCTGCGATGCAAAAAGTTTCACTACCAACCTTCAACACCACAGGAATGCACGTGATGACTGCTTTAAGTTCCAACTTGCCCAGGCCCACCATCGCTGTCGTCGGCTACGGTAGCCAGGGTTGCGCGCATGCGCTCAACCTGCGCGACTCCGGATTCGACGTGATCATCGGCCTGCGCCCCGGCGGTCCCTCCGAGAGCCGCGCCAAGGCCGATGGCTTCGTGGTCAAGGCGCCGGCCGGGGCAGTCAAGGATGCGGACCTGGTGGCGGTGCTGGCGCCGGACATGCAGCAGGCCAAGATCTATGACGAAGTGCTTGCCTCCAACATGAAGCAAGGCGCGGTGCTGCTGTTCGCGCACGGGCTGAATGTCCACTTCGGCATGATCGCGCCGCGTGCGGATCTGGACGTGGTGCTGGTCGCGCCGAAGGGCCCGGGTGCGCTGGTGCGGCAGGAGTACGAGATCGGCCGCGGCGTGCCGTGCATCTATGCCGTGGCCCAGGATGTTTCCGGCAAGGCGGCCGACTACGCGCGCCTGTACGCCGAAGGCCTGGGCGGCGCGCGCGCCAACCTGATCGAGACCACCTTCAAGGAAGAAACCGAGACGGATCTGTTCGGCGAACAGGCTGTGCTGTGCGGCGGCGTGTCCTCGCTGATCCAGGCCGGTTACGAAGTGCTGGTCGAAGCCGGCTACCAGCCCGAGATCGCCTATTACGAAGTGCTGCACGAGATGAAGCTGATCGTGGACCTGTTCTACGAAGGCGGCATCACCCGCATGCTCGACTTCATCTCCGAGACCGCGCAGTACGGCGATTACGTGAGCGGCCCACGCATCATTGATGCCGGCGCCAAAGCGCGCATGAAAGACGTACTGACTGACATCCAGGACGGCACCTTTACCAAAAACTGGGTGGCCGAATACAACGCCGGCCTGCCCAACTACAAGCGGTACAAGCAGGCCGATCTGGAGCACCCGATGGAAGCGGTGGGCCGCGCGTTGCGCGCCAAGATGTCGTGGCTGGCCGAAGACGCACTGCTGCAGTCCTCGCGTAAGGGCATCACAGCCTGATGTACGCACCCACGTACCCATCCTAGAAGGCGGGTGTGTGGGGTTCGACCATGGTTGCATGTACGGAAGGCGGTTGCAGACCGCCATCATCCACTTAGCCAAAGCCTTTAGGCTCAGCCTAGGTAATCATGCAGACGATGACGATCGCGAAAGCGCTTTTGCTGTTGGGCAGCGCGGTGTTGGCAGCGGGATGCTCGCAGGTGCGCGCGCCGGTGGCCAGCAGTCCGGGACAGCAGGCCGCTGCGCTGCTTGCCGCGCAGCCTGCGATGGCAAGGACACTGTCCGCTGCCCTGCAGCGCTGGCATGCACAGGGTCAGCCGGACGCGCTGCGCTGGGCGCGGATTCCCGGTTCGGAATACCGGATCGACCTGGCCTCGGTGCAACAATCTCGGCAGGGCGTGGCTGCGTGGTCGCGGGGTCGAGTGGCTGAAGGGCAATTCAGCAGCCAGCCGCTGGCGCGGACGCTGGCCAGCCACGAGCGATACGACTGCGCCGGCAACATGCAGCCGCTGGATGGCGTGCTGTACGACGCACAGGGCAGGCAACTGTCCCGCTGGACGCCGCCGGCGGTGCAGGAGCTGGTCCGTATCGGATCGCTCGGGCGGGCGAAGGAGCAGTTCCTGTGCGAGTGAATCGGCGATCGTCGCAGCTAATCAGATGGATGTCGTGATGGAGCATAACCGCAGCCGTTTCAACAGTTTGCTTTTCACGCGTGAGTTTCTCGAGCGCGTCTCTGATGATGCAGGCCTCCCGGCTTGGGTGCGAGAAGAGGCTGCTGCATTGGTGGAACACTACCCAAATGCTTCCTTGTTGCACGACCTGGCCGCGCGCGAGGAGTTGGTTATCCGTCAGTTTCCGCTGCTCGGGAGAAGCAGGGTGCTGATCACCGAGCGCGATAGTATTCGTCGACACGGTGCTTGGCGTGATTAAGGTCTCAGCTTCTTGAATGGCAAACGTACCGGCCTCTCCGGTGTGGCGGACTATGACGGTCCAGCCGGCGGCTGGGGTGCGCTGCGGGCGGTGGCCAAGGCGCTCAAGGACCAGATGGGGGTGGGGCGCGAGGCCGGCGCGCTGCGTCGGGTCAACCAGCCGGCGGGCTTCGATTGCCCGGGCTGCGCGTGGCCGGATCCAGCTGATACCTCCTCGTTTGAATTCTGCGAGAACGGGGCCAAGGCGGTCAGCTGGGAGGCCACGACCAAGCGCGCCACGCCGGCGTTCTTCGCCGAGCACACCGTCACCGAGCTGTGGGCCTGGAGCGACCACCAGCTGGAAGACGTGGGCCGCCTGACCCATCCGATGGTGTACGACCATGCCAGCGACCGCTACCTGCCGATCGGCTGGGAGGAGGCATTCGCCCGCATCGGCCAGGCGCTGCGCGCGCTGCCGCATCCGGACATGGCCGAGTTCTACACCTCGGGCCGGGCCTCCAACGAGGCCGCGTTCCTCTACCAGCTGATGGTGCGCGAATACGGCACCAACAACTTCCCGGACTGCTCCAACATGTGCCACGAGGCCACCAGCGTAGGCCTGCCGCAGTCCATCGGCGTGGGCAAGGGCACGGTGACGCTGGAGGACTTCGACCACTGCGACGCGCTCTTCAGCTTCGGCCACAACCCCGGCACCAACCACCCGCGCATGCTCACCACGCTGCGCGCGATCTCCAAGCGCGGCGTGCCGATCATCGCGATCAATCCGCTCAAGGAACGCGGCCTGGAGCGCTTCGTCTCGCCGCAGCATCCCTCCGAGATGCTGACCAACCACGCCACGCAGATCGCCCAGACCTACTACCAGGTCAAGGTCGGTGGCGATGCGGCGCTGCTCAAGGGCATGATCAAGTGGCTGTTCGATGCCGACGCGGCCGACCTGGCTGCCGGCGGCAGCGGCCTGCTGGACCGCGCCTTCATTGCCGAACACACCGATGGACTGGAGGCCCTGCGCGCGGACATCGAGGCGACCGCCTGGGATGACATCGTGCGCGCCTCCGGCCTGTCGCGCGTCGACATCGAGGCCGCCGCGCAGGTGTACGCCAAGGCCGAGCGGGTCATCATCTGCTACGGCATGGGCATGACCCAGCACCGCAGCGGCACCCACAACGTGCAGCTGATGGCCAACCTGCTGCTGTTGCGCGGGAACGTCGGCAAGCCCGGGGCCGGCATCGCGCCGATCCGTGGGCATTCCAACGTGCAGGGCGACCGCACGGTGGGCATCACCGAAAAGCCCACGCAGGAGCTGGTCGACCGGATCCGTGAGACCTATGGCTTCGAGTTCCCGCTGACCCATGGGCACGACGCGGTCGAGGCGCTGCGGGCGATCCGCGACGGGCGCAGCAAGGCGCTGGTCTCACTTGGTGGCAACCTGGCCGTGGCCATGCCCGACCCGGAAGCCTGCTTCGCGGCGATGCGCTCGTTGGACCTGGCCGTGCACATCGCCACCAAGCCGAACCGCTCGCACCTGATCCCGGCCAGGGAGGTGCTGCTGCTGCCGTGCCTAGGCCGGACCGAGCGCGACATGCAGGCCAGCGGCCTGCAGTCGGTCACCGTGGAGGACTCCATGTCGATGGTGCACGCCTCGCAGGGCGGCCTGACCCCGGCCTCGCCGGACCTGCTGTCCGAACCGGCCATCGTGGCCGGCATCGCGCAGGCGCTGCTGCCGGAGACGAAGGTGGACTGGTCGGCGCTGATCGACGACTACGACCGGATCCGCGACGGGATCGAGGCGGTCTTCCCCATCTTCAAGGACTACAACCAGCGCATCCGCGTGCCGGGGGGCTTTCGCCTTCCAGTTGGGGCCTCGGTGCGGGACTGGGGCGGGGAGGGGGCCAAGGCGCATTTCCTGGTTGCGCCGGGCCTGGCCGAGGACATTCCCACGCCGCCTGGGCTGCTGACCATGACCACGCTGCGCGCGCACGATCAGTACAACACCACCATCTATGGGCTGGACGACCGCTACCGCGGCATCCGCGGGCGCCGTGACGTGGTGTTCCTCAATGCCGAGGACCTGGCGCAGATGGGCCTGGAGCATGGCGATGCGATCGACGTGGCCTCGCAGATGCCGGGCGTGTCCGGCGACGGACACACGGTGCGCGGCTTCACTGCGGTGGCCTACGACATCCCGCGCGGCTGCGCGGCGATCTATTACCCGGAAGGCAACTGTCTGGTGCCGCTGGACAGCCATGATCCGCTGTCGGGCACGCCCACCTACAAGTCCGTGCCGGTGCAGGTCAGCGCGGCGGCTTGAGCCATGCACGCGGGCGGGACCAGCGGCGATACGCGGGAATGCGCGCAGCTAGGCGTAACGGGGAGCTGCGGCGGCGTCGCGCTGCTGGACTATGAAACCACGCTGGCGCGTCTGCTCGGTCAGACCGTTCCCTTGCCGGTCGAGCGCTGCGCGCTGATCGCGGCCCGCGGGCGCGTGCTGGCTGAGGACGTGCTCGCGCCTGAAGCGCTGCCGCCGTTCGATAATGCCGCGATGGATGGTTACGCGCTGCGGACCACGCGGCGCGATCCGGCTGCCGGCAGTGTCTGGGAGGTCGCCGACACCACCCTGGCCTGCGATCCTGCCCCCGGTGCGTGCCGCGGATTGCTGGGAGATCATGACCGGCGCACCGCTGCCGCCCGTCACCGATACCGCGGTGCCGCGCGGACAGGTCGCGGTCGTCAATGCACGCCATATACTTCTGGCCCTCGTTGTCGCGCCGCACCGGCACATCCGCCGGCGCGGCAGCGACCTTGCCGCAGGCGCCCTGCTGGCCCGCGCGGGAACGTGCATCGATGCGACCCTCGCGGCGTTGATGGCCGCGAGCGGCGTGGCAGACGTCGCGCTGTTCGCACGTCCGCACGTGGCGATAGTGAGCACCGGCAACGAGCTGAGCGGCGATCCCGCGGGCACGTTGGCGCCTGGGCAAATCCGCGATGCCAATGGACCTTTTTGGCACCTAGCCTTGGCCGAAGCGGGCGCACAGGTCGTCGCTTGGAGCCGCATCGGCGATGACCCGCAGCGTTTTACCGAGTTGCTGGACGAACAGCGCGGCCAGGCTGACCTAGTGCTGACCATGGGCGGCATCTCCGCGAGCGTGCGCGACTACGTCTCCGCTGTGCTGGAACGCGCCGGCGCCCATTTCCTGTTTGGCCAGGTCGCCATCCGGCCGGGCAAGCCGATCCTTGCGGCCACGCTGCCTGGCGGTCCGTGCCTGCTGGGCCTGCCCGGCAATCCGGTCGCGGCCGCAGTGGGGCTGCGCTTCGTCGCCATGCCGCTGCTGCGCTACTGGCAGGGGCCTGCCGCGGAAGCCCCACTGGCCGCCGTGGTGCAGGAGGGCACATCCCTCAAGGCCGGCCTGCGGCATTTCCTCAAGGCGCGCGTGGAGGCGCCTGATGATGGCCCGCTGCGCATCCGGCTGCTGCCGGGCCAAGAGTCGTACCGGCTGGCGACCCTGCACGAGGCCAATGCCTGGGCCGTCATCGATCCGGCATCGCCCGGCGTGGAGACCGGCGCGTGGGTGGCGATCCATCCGCGCGAGGTCAACGGCCGCTGGTGCTTCGCCTGATCCATTCCCGACCTGCCGAACACGGTGACCTGATGAACGACCCGCACGCCACGATCTCTACGCGCCCATGAGCCAACCCTCGCGAGTTTTGACGGTTGAGGCCGTGCAGCACGCGCTGGATGCTGCGGTGGCCAGGGCCGGCGAACTGGGCGTAGCCATCAACGTCGCGGTGGTCGATGCAGGCGGCCTGCTGCTCGGCTTCCTACGCATGCCTGGCACGCATCTGCATTCGCGCGAGATCGCAGTAGACAAGGCCTACACCGCGGCTAGTTTCGGCCGTGCTACCGGCGATTGGCCTGAATTGTTCAAGCAGAGGTCCGAGTCCTTAGAGCGCGGTCTGGTCGGCCGTGAGCGGTTCATCGGCTTCGGCGGCGGCTTGCCACTGGTGCTCGGGAACGTCAGAGTGGGGGGCGTTGGAGTCTCAGGGGCAAGCGAGGAGCAGGGTATCCAGTGCGCCGGTGCTTCGGTTCGCAGAATCGGTGCTGACTAGCTGCTAGGTAAGTCGGAGGCTCGGATAATGGCCATACGCGTGAGCTCTTGATGCGATAAGGCATGTTTCATGAGGGAATTGGAACGATTGTCTGCTGGAGTGATTGGGCAGGTTTATCGAGGCTGCAGAATGTCAGGTTCCGACCCGTAGCGAACATCGACGGCGCCGCGCTACAGGTCCAGAGGAGTCGGTGTGACCAACACCTCCGACTCTCTAGAGCGGGGCTAATGCGCAGCTGTCTTTGCGAGCCGCCCCTCTTGATGTGTCCCGTGGTTGTCGACCAAGGTTGCACTTGCTGCATTCAACCCCCGGATCTCGACGGAGCATCCGTGCGCTTTGAACTTAAGGACAACGCGGTCCAAGGCGCCGACGGCGCTGATGTCCCAGAAGTGGGCAGAGGTCACGTCAATGACCACACACTGCGGCGCGTGAGCGAAGTCAAAGCCACCAGCAAACTGCGCCGCTGACGCGAAGAACACCTGGCCAGAGACAACGTAGGTCCGCACATTTGGCGCTTCTTCGATCTGCACCTGCAGCATGCGACCGACCTTCCTCGCGAAGAAGACCGCCGATAGGAGGACGCCAGTCAGAACGCCTTTGGCTAGATCATGCGTAAAGACAGTGACGATGACGGTGCCGATCATGACGACCGACGAACTCTTTGGGTGAACGCGCAGGTTGCCAAGGGACGACCAGCTGAAGGTGCCTATCGACACCATGATCATCACTGCGACCAGCGCAGCCATCGGAATCTGACTGACCAGCGGGGCGCCGTAGACCACCAGCAGCAAGAGGACGATGCCGGCCACCAAGGTGGAGAGTCGTCCACGACCGCCTGACTTCACGTTGATCACCGACTGGCCGATCATCGCGCAACCTGCCATTCCGCCAATTAGCCCAGCGGCGACGTTGGCTATTCCTTGGCCTGCGCACTCCCGGTTTCGCTGGCTCGGCGTATCGGTCATGTCTTCCACGATCTGGGTGGTCATCAGTGTTTCGAGCAAGCCGACCACTGCAAGGGTCGCGGATACTGGCAGCAGCAGTCGCAAGGTCTCCCAGGTCAACGGCACATCAGGTAGCAGAAAGTGCGGCAGGCTGTCGGGGAGCTGCCCCTTGTCGCCGACGGTGGGCACGTCGATGCGTAGCCAAGTGGTCACCACTGTGATGACCACGATCGCGACCAAAGGGGCTGGGATGGCCTTGGTGAGTAGGGGGAGCCCGTAGATGATGACCAACGCGGCCAAGCAGAGCGGATAGACCGCCCAAGGCACATGGATCAGCTCGGGCAATTGCGCCAGGAAGATCAGGATGGCTAGGGCATTCACAAAGCCGGTGATCACGGACCTGGAGACGAACCGCATCAGGCTGCCCAGCTTCAACACGCCCGCCAGGCCCTGCAGCGCCCCGGTGAGAAGGGTCGCTGCAAACAGATACTGGACGCCGTGGTCACGCACCAGGCCGACCATCAGCAGCGCCATGGCACCCGTGGCCGCAGAAATCATCGCGGGTCTTCCCCCCGCGAAGGCGATGACCACGCAGATGCAGAACGAGGCGTAAAGCCCGACCTTGGGGTCTACGCCAGCAATGATGGAGAACGCGATGGCCTCTGGAATGAGGGCGAGCGCGACCACGACGCCTGAGAGGATGTCGGCACGCACGTTGCCGAACCACTGCTCGCGCAGCGGGGTATCGAATTGCATAAAGTAACTCCTACAACCAGCTGTTCGCTGGCGAGATCAACGGAACACACGAATCAACCTGACCACACCAGAAAGGTGCAGAGCGCGGAAGGCGGCAGTCAGGGTGGCGTGGTGATCAAGGAGTGACCGAAGTAAAGCAAGCCGAGTGGCTTGGCGCGATTCTAACCCAGGCCGAGGCAGCAGCCCACACTCCCGCGCTGCGTCCGGTATCTCGCCAGGTCTACGTTGAAGAGTAGTGAAGGGCCGAAAAGCATTGGATCGGCTCACCAATTCCTGATTCGTTTCCTACAGGACAAAGACATGGGTCTGGCTACGCCACCCTGATTGCAACTGCCACAGCGCCCGTGCCCGGCCTCGCCGGGAGTTGCTATGCCTGCAAGGAACACTGACATGAACTTCTCTCTGCGCCCGAGCGCGGCTGCTGCCGTGCCTCGCTCTCGTCCCACCATTCGCATCCTGCAAGCCGGTCGTGCGATCGCTGCGCTTGCGGTTGTGGCCAGTCACACGATTCCGTCGACCGAGACGTTTGTCGGCCAGGTTCCAGAGCCGGTTCGAGCGGTGCTTTCCAAGGGCTACCTCGGTGTGGACTTCTTCTTCGTCCTGTCCGGCTTCATCATCTACTACATCAACCATGCCTTGATCGGGAGGCAGGGCTGGGTCGGCACTTACATCGAGAGCCGCGCCACGCGCATCTACCTGCCATACCTTCCGATCGCCGTCGCGCTTGGCGTGTTCTACATGCTCGCGCCGGATGTTGGAAATGCCGGCGTCCCCTGGTCTTGGTGGACCACGCTGACCCTGATCCCCAACGGGCCGCATTCCACCCTTGGCGTAGCTTGGAGCCTTTCGTTCGAGCTTTGTTTTTACGCGTTGGCGCTGGTGTTCCTGCGCTCCGGGCGGCCGCTCCTGTGCGCGTTTCTGTGGGTGGCACTGATCGCAGTCCGACATCTGACCGAGCCTGCATTCGAGGAGCCGTTCGACCTCTCGCCGGCCTCGATTCTTCTGAACCCCATCAATTTGGAGTTCGTGTTCGGCGTATTTGCTGCGCATCTCGCACTTACCGGTCGCGGCAACAACGTCCTCCTTCTGGTGTGCGCCACGATCTGCCTGGTGGGCTCAGCGGCACTGGAATTCGACCGGGTCTACTCGCCGCTGTTCGGTCTGGCATTGGCCTTTGCACTTGTCCCTGCGATCCGTGCCGAATGGAGCGGTCGCCTCAGGGTTCCTGGCGCACTGATGCTACTGGGCAACGCGTCATATGCCATCTATCTGGTGCACTTTCCGCTAGTGTCGGTGCTGGCCCGAATCGTGGGATACCTGGGGCCACTGGCGAGCTACGGCGTCAGCATCGGTGCCGGCGTCCTGCTCTCGATCGTGGCAGGCGTTGCCTACCACCTTGTTTACGAGATGCCCGCTTTGAGGGTGGCAAGAACAAGGATCGGCCAAGCCTTTTGCAGCTACCACCAGCTGCAGCGGCGGATGTCCACCAATGAGCGCTTCAACTAAAGACTAAAGACTGAAGCGAGGCGTTAGGGGAGCTCACCGCCACTGCGCGTCGGTACCCAGCGTGTCTAATTCGCTGGTTTTAATCTGCTGCGACGTCGAGCTTGAATGCGGTAAGGGTACGGGTCAGCTAGAAGATGTCCATCCGGTCATTTGTTGGCCGGGGTCACGGATGTGTCATCTGCACTTTCTAACGTCGCGCGCTTTCAGGCATGGACAGGGCGGGGCGTGGCCGAGCACGCAAAACGAGGCTTGGCGCGACTTTTTTCCGAGCATGGCCCGGTCTTGCGGGGATTCTTCGTGCGCCGTGGCGCGCACGACGAGGCCGAGGACCTGGTGCAGGAAACCTGGCTGCGGTTGCTGCGCGCCCACCGCGGCGAAGGCGAGCCGATCGCCAATCCCGAGGCCTATCTGTTCACCGTTGCCGCCAACCTGGCGCGGGAACGCGCCCTGCGTCCACGCCACACGCTGCTGCCCATGGACGAACTCGAACAGCTGACCCACCAGCTCGAAGGCGGCGAGTGCGCCGAGCAGGCCACCGAACGTGCGCAGCGCCGCCAGCGCGTGCGCGAGCTCCTCGACGGCCTGCCTGAACGCACCCGCGCGGTTCTGGTAATGCAGTACCGCGACGGACTGACCTACAAGCAAATCGGCGACCGCATGGGCGTGTCGGCGCACATGGTCAAGAAGCACGTCGTGCGAGGTTTGGCGGTCTGCCGGCAAGCGGTGTCGGAGACGGGGGAGGCAGCATGAGCGCTGTGCCGCCTGATCGCGTCGCCGCGACCGAAGCCGCCGCGCAGTGGCATGTGCTGCAGCGGGAGGGGCGTCTGAGCCAAGCGCAGCAGCGCCGCTTCATGGACTGGCTGGTGGCCTCGCCCGAGCATCTGCGCGAGTATCTCGCGGTCGCGCGCGTAGCGGGCGATCTGCATGCCGTGCTGACTTGCGAGGTCGCGCGCGCGCCCTCTGCGCGGCACGGCAATGTCGTGCAACTGCCGCTGCGCAACGCGCGCGCGCCGGTGCGTGCCAGCGGCACGCGTGGCTGGCGGCGACTAGCCGCGTGCATCGCGGGGCTGGCCTGCCTGGGTGTGGCCGGATTCGCGGCGTGGCCGACCTCGCAGCGCTACGTCGCCGCGCACGGCGCGCCGCGCAGTTTCGCACTGCCCGACCACACGGTGGTGCACCTCAATGCGGAGAGCGCGCTGTCGATGCGCTATTCGCTGTTCGACCGCCGGGTCGAGCTGGAGCGCGGCCAGGCCAGTTTCGTTGTCGCCAAGGATGTGCGCCCATTTGCCGTGCACGCGGCCGGACTGAAGGTGCGTGATATCGGCACGACCTTCGACGTGTCACTGCTGCGCGAGCAGGTGCGCATCGATGTCGCCGAAGGCCGGGTGCGCGTGATCGGCGACGCAGGCGAAGGGCGGCTGCTGGCGGACCTGCAGGCAGGGCAACGGGCCGAGGTGGACTATCGCAGCGATGCGGTGGCGATCAGTCAGGAAGATCCGCAATCCATGACCGCCTGGTGGCAGCGTCGGGTGGTCTTCCGCGACGAACCGTTGCTCACGGTGGTGGACCGCTTCAATCGCCTCAATCGGCTGCAGTTGCAGGTGGACGACGCCACGGCCGGCGAGCTGCGGCTGACCGGCAATCTGCGAGGCGACGACCTGGCCTCGCTGCGGGCGTTCCTGGACGACCAGCCCGCGCTAGTGACGCACGCCTCGGCCGATGCGATCCACATCGCGTCGCGTCTGACGCACGACAAGGATTGAGGTTCGACACAGCGCGAACGCGTGCGCGCATCGCGAGGATGCACGCGTCGGGTTGCGTGCGCATGACATGTGGCGCCGCGTGTCGTGTCAGAAAAAATTCATCAAAAAGCGGTGCCCGATCCGTCCGCTCGGCACTCGTAGTTCTGGCATGCACGGCACATCACGTGGCGTGCGCCAACACCACCCCACCTTGCGGACGACCCCACGATGCGCCGACGCCTGTTCCTCTCCATCGCCCTTGCCCTGAACGTGGCGGCTGCCTCCGCGCAGGCCGCCACTGAAGCGATTCCCGCCCAGCCGCTGGACCGAGCCTTGAATGCGCTCTCGCGCCAGACCGGCCTGCAATTCGTCTACAACACGCAGGCGGCGGGCAATCCGACCAGTCGCGCGATTCCCGCCGGGCTGGCGCCGGAAGAAGGCCTGCGCCAGCTGCTGGACGGCACCGGCCTGCGCTATCGCTACGTCAACGACACCACCGTCACCATCGAGGCCAGCGCTGCGCCGGCCGCATCAGCACCGCAGGCGGCATCGGGCGCAGGCATCGGGGCGCCACAGCAGGCTTCGCTGGTCGCCGCAAAACTGCAGGACCTCGATGGCGTGCAGGTCACCGGCAGCTACAGCCGCAGCCTGGAGCAGGCCGTCGACCTGAAGCGCGCCAACATCGGCTTTTCCGATTCCATCGTGGCCACCGACGTCGCCGACTTTCCCGAGCAGAACCTGGCCGAAGCCCTGCAGCGCATGCCGGGCGTGGCGATCGAACGCAACAAGGGCCTGGGCACCAAGGTCAGCATCCGCGGCCTGCCCACCGAGTACACCCATGTGTCGATCAATGACCTGGCCACCGCCTCGGGTAGCGGCGGGCGCGACGTGGAGTTCGACATGTTCGCCTCGGAGATCATCCAGCAGGTGACGGTGCAGAAGTCGCCGACCGCGGCCGATGAGGAAGGCGGCATCGCCGGTACCGTCGACATCACCACCGCACGTCCGTTCGACTATCCGGACCGCAAGCTGGTTGCCTCGGCCGAAGGCGCCTACAACTCGATTTCGGAAAAGACCGATCCCAAATTTGCGTTCCTGGCAAGCGACACCTGGGGCGACTGGGGCGCACTGGCGTCCTTCGCCAAATCCAAGCGGACCAACCGCACCGATTCGACCTCGGGCATCAACTTCCGTCCGCTGACACGCTTCCTCGGTGCCTCAGGCACGCGCAGCAGCCAGGCCGTGGACGTGCTGGAGCGCGATGCGGGCATCGTGGTCACCGATCCCAAGGACACCGACGTCACCGATCGCCTGGTGTTCCAGGACAAGGTGGGCGATCGCGTCTACCTCAACGAGCAGGACAAGTGGGGCGCGACCGCCTCACTGCAGTACAAGCCCAGCAACGACTTCAGCCTGAGCTTCGACGCGATGCTGGGCGGCTACGACGCGCACGAGGACGAATACGACGCGGCCGCCTATTCGGCCTCCAGCCGCAGCACCCTGGAGCAGATCTACGAATACGACGCCCAGACGCTGTCGGACTACGACATGGTGGTGCTGCGCGACGTGGCCTATACCGCGACCCAGCACGAGTTCCTGAGCAAGGAGCGCAGCAACAAGACCGACTACCAGCAGTTCGGCCTCAACCTGGACTGGAAGGGCGATACCTGGCAGCTGGATGCAATGGCGGGTTACTCGGGCGCCGAGAAGACACTGGACTACGCCAACCTCAAGCACGTGGCCTACGCGCCGTCGCGCACGCGCTGGACCGCCGACAGCGGCGAGACCATTCCCAGCGACAACCCGGCCACCATCGACATGTACAACGCGCCTGACAGCTATCTGTTCGAGGCGTACGAGACCACGTACGAAAAGATTCAGGACGACAAGTACGCCGCGCAGCTCAACTTCCGCAAGACGCTGGATCTGGGCTTCCTGCCGGCGCTGCATGCGGTGCAGTTCGGCGGCCGCTATACCGACAAGTCCAAGGAGCGCCAATACGGCGAGCTGAAGATCACCGGCCCGACCGCCGGCAGCTCCGAGTGGGTCAACACCCGCACGCTGGCCGACAATCCGCTGCAGCCGATCGGCGACATCGTCCCCGGTGGCAGCTACAGCCTGAAAGGGCTGGACTGGAGCATGGTCTCCAACGACTACGCGCGTGATTTCTACCGCTACGACGGCTTCTACACCCCGTTCGACGATGGCCAGTATTACCGCGTCGACGAGACGGTGACCGCGCTGTACGGCATGGCCGATTTCGCGTTCGACCTGGGCACCGTGCCGGTAAGCATCAACGCGGGCACGCGCTATGTCGACACCTCGGTGGAGTCCTATGGCTACCACCCGGTGCAGAACCCGGACGGCAGTACCGGCTACACCGACACGCCGCTGTCCAGCGATGGCAGCTACAAAAACTGGCTGCCCAGCTTCAACGCCACGGCCGAACTGTTCCCCGACCTGCTGCTGCGCGCGGCCGCGTCCAAGACCATGATGCGCCCGGCGCTGACCGACGTCGCCTACAAGCGCACCGCCAGCTGGAGCTCCTATCGCTTCACCGACGGCAACCCGGAGCTCAAGCCGACCTACGCCAAGCAATGGGAAGTGGGCCTGGAGAAGTACCTGGAGAACGGTGGCCTGCTCGCGGCGTCGTACTTCTACAAGAAGATCGACGGGGTGGTGATCAGCTCGCTCACCGGCGAGGTGCCGGGCGTGACGGTGTACAACGCCAACGGCACCATCAACGGTGTGTACGACTTCGATGTGTACCAGCCGGTCAACGCCGAGGGCAGCTACGAGGTAGACGGCTTCGAGCTGGTCGCCCAGCTGCCGCTGGCCACGTTCCACCCGGCGCTGGAAGGCTTCGGAATCAACGCCAACTACACCATGCTGGACAGCTCGCTGGCGGGCGAATCGGACCTGGGCATCGAGACGCCGATGCCGGGGCTGGCTGACAAGGTCTACAACTTCACCGCCTACTTCGAGAACGACCGTTTCGACGCGCGCGTGTCCTACAACCACAAGAGCGCCTATGTCGAATCGATCGGCTACAACCTGTATCCGATCTGGCGCGACGCCTACGGCCAGGTGGACGTGTCGATCGGCTATCGCATCAACGACCACGTCAAGCTGAGCCTGAAGGGCATCAACGTCACCGACGAGGCGACCACCGGCTACACGATGGATCCCTCGTTCCCGACCATGTACGAGCTGTCGGGCCGACGCATCAGCCTGGGCGTGCGCGCCGATTTCTGATGCTCCGCGCGCGTGGCGGCCCATCGGGCGCCACGCTGTGCTTCTTCGCCTGCGGCGGCGCACTCTGCCGCGGGTCTTTGCAGGAGTTGATCCATGTCGCATGTCCCCAAGGGGCCGCTAGCCGCGGCGCTGCTCGCGCTTTTCTGCCCGCTTTCCGCTCACGCCGCCGACGAAGACGAGGGGCGGCGCTGGCTGGCCGGCGATCACCATGTCCATAGCGAATGGAGCGTTGACTGGGACCGTTCGACCACTCCACCGACGCCGATCCCCGGCGGCGATTCCAGGTACACGCGGACACGCAACGCGCAGGTCGCTCAGGCCAACGGCCTAGCGTGGTTGGTGCACACCGATCACGGTGGTCCAGGGCATTCGGCGGTGACGCGCGACCAGGCATGGCCGGCGCTGCTGGAGGCACGCCAGGCGGTGCCGGGGCTGGTTCAGTTCGGCGGCATGGAGTTCGACGTGCCCGCTGGCGAGCATGCTTCGGTGATCCTGCCGCTGGGCGACGACGAGCGTGAACACGCCTTCGTGATCGAACGCGACCACGGCCGCAGCGAGCCGCTGCAGGGCAAGCGCGATACCGATGCGCAGATGCGCGACGCGCTGCGCCACATGGACGGCCTGGCGCAGCGGCCGCTGATGTTCATCAATCATCCGTCGCGCACCGCCACGGCGTTGGGCCAGTGGGGGGAAGTTGAGCCGTCCGAGCTGATCGCCTGGCACGACACCGCGGCGCAGGTGCTGGTCGGCATGGAGGGCGCGCCGGGGCACCAGGCCACCACCACCGAGCGCGGCCTGTATCGCAATGCCGCCGCGCCGACCCTGGGGGGCTTCGACCAGATGACGGCGCAGGTGGGCGGCGTGTGGGACGCGATCCTGGCCAGTGGGCGCCGTTTCTGGATCACCGCAACGTCCGACTCGCACGTCAACGTGCGCGATGGCGGCAGCGACTTCGATCCTGGCCAGTACAGCAAGACCTATGTGTGGGCTCGGCCGGAGGCGGGCGACATCTTCGCGGGGCTGCGCGAGGGCCGGATGTTCGCGGTCACGGGCGACCTGGTCGATGCGGTCGAACTGCGCGTCAGCACGCTGGACGCCCACGGCCGCTTGCTGGCCAGTGCACGGATGGGCGAAACCCTGGCAGCGGGCGCCGGGGCGAGCTTGCGCGTGCAGCTGCGCGTGCGCCAGCCGACCACGCCCAACCACCACGATCAGCGCCCGGCGCTGAAGCATCTGGAGCTGATCGTCGGCGAAGCGGGGCAGGGCAAGACGCCGCGCATGCGCACGCGCCGTTTTGATGCCGGCCAGTGGCAGCGCGAGGGCGACTGGATCACCGCGCAATGGCACTTGCCGATGCCGACCGCAGGAGGCTTCGTCCGGGCCCGCGGCAGCAGCACCGATGAAGTCACGCCGTTGCCGGATACCAAGGGTGAGGACCCGTGGCAGGACCTGTGGTTCTACAGCAACCCGGTCTTCATCAAGCGAAGTTGAGCAAGCCGGCGACGCGGCAACGCGTTATGCGCTTGGCCTGTGGCCTGGCGGACAGATCTGTCCCTCTAGGAGAGTATTGCCCTGGGACCACTGCGGTCAGTTTCGAGCGTTGAGGTGTCAGACACACTTGCGCTTTTGTAGAGCACCTCGGAAAGCGAGCATACACGCATGGCTCACGATCGCTCCCGGGCTGCTCTCTTTGTTTAGAACGCGATCTGCATGCGTCCGGTGATGGCGTTGGTCTTGTCCAGCGTCGTGTGGGCGATGTGGTCCTGGGTCTCGCTGTGGATGTAGTTCAGGCGGAACAGGACGTTCTTGGAGGCGTACCAGTTCACCCCGGCCGAGGAGGCCTTGACCTCGATGTCGCGGTTGGCCTGCTCGCCGTGGGCCTGGTCATAGCGCAGGGCCACTTCCCACGCGCCGCCATCACCGATGTTGTCCGGGCGGGTGAAGCGGGCCTTCTTGCGGTCGTAGCCGCGGGTCTGGCCGGTGATGAACCAGCCCACCGTCGCGTAGCCGCTGGTCAGGTCACCTTCGTCGGCGCCGTTCTCGTAGTGGGCGCGGCCAGCCTCGGACTGGATGTAGAACGGCCCGGTCGAATACGCCACCTCACCCAAGTACTTGTTGATGTCCACCTGGCGGCCGCTGGGGAAGCTCATCAGGGTGAACCTGGACTGGTCGGACAGATGCCCGGCGGCGCGCACCGAGGCGCTGACGCCGGCGTAGACGTCGTTCTGGTTCTTGCCGATCTCGTCGTGGCCACCGCTCACGCCCAGGTGCAGCACGCCGTCGGCCGGATCCAGCGGCAGCCACACCAGGCGGCCGGACACGCCCAGGCCGTCGTTCTTGTCCGTGTCGGTGTTGGCCTGGTTGTACAGGTTGACGCCATAGACCCAGTGCGCGTTGTTGCCGATCCACTGGGTGCCGTAGCGGTAACCCAGGGCCTGCGTATCTGCGACCCAGGCACGCTCCTGCATGGAGGCCCAGAGGTCGTCGATGGTCTTCTCCAGCGAGTAGAACGGCTTGATCTGGCCGACGAAGATCGTGCCCTGGCCCAGCTTGTGGGAGATGTTGATGCTCTGCCCGGTGGCCTTGTTGTTGGAGAAGTCGTAGTCGACCAGGTAGCCCCAGTCGCCGAACTTGCCCGAGAACGCCAGGCGCACGCGGCGCAGCTCGGTGCCGGCCACGTTGTCCTGGCCGCGGTCATCGTTGTCGAACCAGCCTCCGTCGAACTGCACGCGGCCATGGATGCCGAACGTGTACTGCCCGTCGTCGGAGGCGGTATTGAACCCATTGCTGTCCAGCTTGGTGTCGGCCTGGGCCAGCGGCGCGGCGCAGGCCGCTCCAAGAGCCAGCGTCAGCAGGGCGATGCGTCGCGGCGCGGGATGGAGCGAGAGACGGATCTGGAAAAACATCGTAGAAATCACCGTTGGAGCACATAAAAAAGCGGCCAGTGCAGCGTGGCCGCCGGAGGAGAAGAGAAGAAAGGCGGTCGACCGAGCTGAATGCCCGACCGACCGCCAGATGGGTCAGTGCTGCTTGGTCAACTTTGCGCGACCGGCTGCTCAAGCTTGTCGTGTGGATCCAAACCTCGGTGCGCCGAGTCGTCTTGCCGATGGTACGCCATTGGCCAACGAGTGGTGACGCATCGCGCGCTCCATTGGCGCCGTCACGGCATAGCTCCCTCCGGCACCATCCAAACGCAGGAGCTACCGGATCAGCCGACATCGCCAGGAGTGTGTTCGTCTGAACCTCGCGGCGGTCCGACGGCGCGTCTCGAGGCAATATGTTGCACTGCCGCGTGACACGTGAACATTTGTTGGCAAAATAAATTTTCGAATGGAATTACTGATATTCGAATGGAATTACTGGTTATTTGAAAATCATCGATATTAGAGGCGTTCCAGTGCACGGAGTGGGACTTCAACGTATTCGGTCTTCACTGCCCATGTTTCGCGGTTGCGGCGTGACAATGCTCGCGTCCCCCCGATCAGGAAGCTCGCGCATGTCCCTTGTCAAAACCGAGGTTGAAGCCAAGCTCGAGGCCTCCGCTCAGCGGCGCGCCCCGCGCCCGGAGCCCAGGAGCCTTATCGAGCAGGCCTTGCAGGGGCTGCGTGCGGACATTCTTCATGGCCACCTGCCGGCCGGTTCGAAGTTGCCGATCGAGGAAATCAAGGCGCGCTATCAGGTCAGCGGCGGCACCTTGCGCGAGGCGCTCAGCCTGCTGGTGGCCGAGGGGCTGGTCAAAGCCCAGGCGCAGCGCGGGTTCCAGGTGGCGCCGATGTCGCTGGAGGACATGCGCGATCTGGGGCGAACCCGGGCGCTGCTCGAAGGCGAGGCGGTGCGCCTGAGCGTCCTGCATGGCGACGTTGAGTGGGAGGTGCGTCTGGTGGGCGCATTCCACCGCCTGTCGCTGGTCGAAGAGCGCACCATGCGCGATCCGGTCCAGTGGTTCGATGAGTGGGAGCAGAACAATCACGCGTTCCACGAAACCCTGACATCGGCCTGTCCGTCCACCTGGATGCTGCGCTTCATCGGCGTGCTCTACGTGCAGATGGAACGCTATCGCCGCTACACGTCAACCCACAATCCACCCGAGCGCAACGTGCATGAGGAACACCGCGCGCTGCTTGACAGCGCCCTGAGCCGCGATGCGGACCGTTGCGCCGAACTGCTGCGGGCGCACATCGAATCCTCCATCGCCGTCGCCGCGCACGTCGGCGCGCTGCGGTGAAGGGCGCGATCGCATGAGCCGAACCATCGCCATCGTCGGCGCCGGCCTGGCCGGCAGCATGACCGCCCGGGCCCTGCGGCTGGCAGGCTACGAAGGGCGTATCTGCCTGATCGGGGACGAGGCCATGGCCGCCTACGACCGTCCCTCGCTGTCCAAGGCGGTGCTGGCCGGTGAACAGGCGCAGGCGCCGGCCCTGCTGGAGGATGGCTGGTACGCCGGCAATGATGTCGAGCTCCGGCTTGGCCAGCGCGTGGTGGCCATCGACCCACAGCATCATCGGCTGGAGGTCGAAGGCTCCGACCCGCTGCCTTACGACAAGCTGGTGCTGGCCACCGGTGCACATGCCCGTGAAATGAAAGTGCCAGGCATCGAACTGGCTGGCATCCACTGCTTGCGCCACCACGTGGACAGCATGGCCCTGCGCGCGGCGTTGCAACCGGGCAGTTCACTGGTCGTGGTTGGCGGCGGCCTGATTGGATGCGAGGTCGCCACGACCGCGCGCAAGGCCGGGGTCGAAATCACCCTGCTGGAAGCTGCCGACGAGCTGCTGACCCGGGTCCTGGGCCGGCGCATCGGCGGCTGGTGCCGGGCCGAGCTGCAAAAGCTCGGCGTCGGGGTCGAGCTTGGCGCCCAGGTGGCACGTTTCGAAGGGCATCAGCGGGTTGAAACGGTGGTCTGCGCCGACGGCCGCAAGCTCGCTGCCGATGCGGTGCTCATCAGCATCGGTGCCGAACCGGCCGACGGTCTGGCACGCGCGGCCGGCATCGCGTGCGAGCGCGGCGTCAAGGTCGATGCATCCGGCGCAAGCTCCTGCGCGGACGTCTACGCGGTGGGTGATGTCGCAGCGTGGCCGCTGCGCAGCGGTGGGCAGCGCTCGCTGGAAACCTTCCTCAACAGCCAGGCCCAGGCCGAGGTAGTCGCATCCGCCTTGCTTGGGCACGCTACGCCGGCGCCGCAAGTGCCAACCTCGTGGACCGAGATCGCCGGGCATCGCATCCAGATGGTGGGCGATCCGGAGGGGCCCGGTGAAATCGTCACGCGTGGTCAGGTGCAGGCCGGAAGCCCGCTGGTGGTGTTCCGCCTGGCGGACGGTCGTGTCGAGGGCGCCATCGCGATCGACGCACCGAAGGAATTTGCCATCGCAAGCCGGCTGGTCAATGCCCGCACACAGGTACCGGCCGGCCCGCTGGCTGATCCGAGCTTCAACCTGCGTGACCTGTTAAAACGCGCGGCCAGGGCACAAACCAGCGCCTGACCTGCGATCGAACATGACAAGAGGGAACCGGCAATGAGCGTCAAAAACTTAGGCTATATGGGTTTTTCAGTCAGGGATGTGCCCGCTTGGCGATCCTTCATGACCCGAAAATTGGGATTGCATGAGGCCGTTGGCGACGACACGCATGCCCTCTACCGCTTGGACGCGCGTGCCTGGCGCATCGCGGTGGACAAAGGCGATGCCGATGACCTGGCTTATGCTGGGTACGAGGTGGCCGATGCGCGCGATCTCGCGCAGATGGAGGTGAAAATCAAGCAGGCAGGTGTCGTTGTCACGAAGGATGACGCGCTGGCCAAGCACCGCGGGGTACTGGGCTTGATCTCGTTCAGCGACCCGTTCGGTCTGCCGCTGGAAATCTACTACGGCCCCAGCGAGGTGTCAGACCAACCTTTTGCCTCCCCGACTGGTGTGTCAGGCTTCCTGACTGGCGAGCAGGGCCTCGGGCATTTCGTCCGCTGCGTTCCCGATCCGCAGAAGGCGCTGGCGTTCTATACGGATGTGCTGGGTTTCCAGCTATCAGACATTATCGATATCAAGGCCGGCCCCAATTTCGTGGTGCCTGCCTACTTCCTGCACTGCAATGGCCGTCATCACACCATTGCGCTGGCTGCGTTTCCACTGCCGCGGCGCATCCATCATTTCATGATCGAGGCCAATTCGCTCGACGACGTGGGCCTGGCCTATGACCGAATTGCCGACGATGACATGATCACCTCGACGCTGGGGCGGCATAGCAACGACCACATGGTCTCGTTCTATGCGTTCACGCCTTCCGGATTCGACGTGGAGTTCGGCTGGGGCGCGCGCACAGTGGATGCTTCGTGGACGGTGGTCCGGCACGACAACATCAGCGTGTGGGGCCACAAGCCTGTGCGTCAGGGAGGCTTGGTCCACGGTCAGGCCGTTCCTGCAGGAGGGACCGCATGAAGCTCTACTACAGCCCTGGCGCGTGCTCGCTCTCGCCGCACATCGCCTTGCGTGAAAGCGGCCTGGCTTTCGACCTGGTCCGCGTCGACCTCAAAACCAAGCGCACCGAAGACGGCAAGGATTACCTGGCCATCAATCCGGCCGGCTACGTGCCGTGCCTGGAACTGGATGACGGCCGGACCCTGACAGAAGGCCCGGCGATCCTGCAGTACGTGGCCGACCAGGCACCGGAGCGGAAGCTTGCGCCTGCCAACGGCAGCTTCGAGCGTTACCGCCTGCAGCAGTGGCTCAACTTCATCGCCACCGAGCTGCACAAGAACTTCAGCCCGATGTTCAAGCCCGACACCAGCGCCGAGGCCAGGCAGGTCGCCGTGCAGATGCTCGGCAAGCGCTTGGCGGTGGTCGCAGCCCAGATCGAGCAAGCGCCCTGCCTGCTGGGCAACGGCTTCAGCGTCGCCGACATCTATCTGTTCGTGGTGCTGAGCTGGACCGCGCATGTGGGAATCGACCTGGGGCAATGGCCATCGCTGAACCCCTTCGCCGAACGCGTCGGTGGCCGCCAGGCGGTGCGCGATGCGCTGCGTGCCGAAGGCCTGGCCAGCAACTGAGCCTTTCGCGTCTCCCTCATGACCGGATCCAACATGAAGCCCGAACTGATCCAAGCCCTTGGCGATGAGCTGTACCGCGCGCTGATGGAACGTGCCGCGGTCGAGCCGCTGACCAACCGCCATCCCGACCTTTCCATCGAGGATGCCTACCTCGTACAGCAGCGCATGATCGCCCGGCGCCTGGAGCAGGGCGAGCGCGTGGTCGGCAAGAAGATCGGCGTGACCAGCCAGGCAGTGATGGACATGCTTGGGGTATATCAGCCGGATTTCGGCTACATGCTGGACGGCATGATCGTCAGCGACGGCGATTCAATCGCCATGTCCTCGCTGATCCAGCCCAAGGCCGAGGGTGAGATCGCCTTCGTGCTCAAGCGCGACCTGATGGGGCCCGGGGTGACCAATGCCGATGTACTGAGGGCTACTGATTTTGTCATGCCGTGCTTCGAGATCGTCGATTCTCGGATCCGCGACTGGAAGATCAAGATCCAGGACACGGTCGCTGACAACGCCTCGTGCGGCATGTTCGTACTGGGCAGCACGGCCGCCAACCCACGCAGGCTGGATCTGACCACCTGCGGCATGGTGCTGGAGAAGAACGGCCGGGTGGTCGCCACCGGCGCCGGCGCCGCCGCCCTGGGTTCGCCAATCAATTCGGTGGCTTGGCTGGCGAACACGCTCGGTCGGCTGGGCATCGGCCTGAAGGCCGGCGAGGTGATTCTTTCCGGCGCGTTAGCGGCGATGTTCCCCGCCCAAGCCGGCGACCGCTTCCGCGTCACCCTTGGCGGTATCGGCAGCTGCTCGGTGGGTTTCCATTGATTTCGAATCTCTAATTACCGCGCGTTCCATTGTCCAGTGTTGCCTGAATTCGTTTCCTGCCATCGACAGATTCCGCTCCTTTCGTAGAAGACCATGGCCAATCCAGATAATCCCGAAGTTGCCCAGTCCGTTATCGCGGCGGGTATCCGTACCAACTACCATGACTTGGGCAGCGGGTTTCCCGTGTTGCTCATTCACGGCTCGGGTCCGGGGGTGACCGCTTGGGCCAACTGGCGGCTGATCATGCCCGAGCTGGCCAAGCAGGCACGGGTAATCGCTCCGGACATGGTCGGTTTCGGCTACACCGAACGGCCATCCCCCCCCGCCTACACCATGGACAACTGGGTGGCGCAGGCGCTGGGATTGCTCGATGCGCTAGGCATTGAACAAACCGATCTGATCGGCAACTCCTTCGGTGGCGCGCTGTCGCTGGCGCTGGCCATTCGCCATCCGCAGCGGGTACGCCGGCTGGTGCTGATGGGTAGCGCGGGCCTGTCGTTTCCGATCACGCCAGGACTGGATGCGGTGTGGGGCTATACGCCCTCACTGGAGAACATGCGCAAGATGCTGGACATCTTCGCCTACGACCGAACCATTGTGACCGACGAACTTGCCAAGCTGCGCTATGAGGCCAGCATTCGTCCGGGGTTCCAGGAATCGTTTGCTGCGATGTTCCCGGCGCCGCGGCAGCGTTGGGTGGAGGCGTTGTCCAGCAAAAAGGATGATTTGCACCGCTTGCCGCACCAGACGCTGGTGGTCCATGGCCGCGAGGACCAGGTGCTGCCTCTGGAATGCTCGATCACCTTGGCCAAGTGGCTCGTTCGTGCGCAGCTCCATGTATTCGGCCAATGCGGGCATTGGACCCAGATCGAACATGCTGGCCGGTTCGCCCAGCTGGTGGGCAGCTTCCTGGCCGAGGCGAGGGCCGAGGAACCGCTTCCGCTTCCCTGATGCGATGCCGCCGGCAAATGACAGACCTGTCTCGCGATCTCCTCAATCCCTTTTTATTCCGGACATTCCTCATGACCAAGAAAATCCGCTGTGCCCTCATCGGCCCCGGCAACATCGGCACCGATTTGCTGGCCAAGCTCATGCGCAGCCCGGTGCTGGAACCGGTGTGGATGGTGGGCATCGACCCCGAATCCGATGGCCTCAAAAAAGCCCGTGAACTCGGCTTGAAGACCACCGCCGAAGGTGTGGACGGCCTGCTGCCGCATGTGCAAGCCGATGGCGTGCAAATCGCCTTTGACGCCACCAGCGCCTACGTGCACAAGGCCAACTCCGACAAGCTCACCGCGCTGGGCGTGATGATGATCGACTTGACACCTGCAGCCGTCGGCCCGTACTGCGTGCCAACGGTGAATCTCAAGGAGCACATCGGCAAGCGCGAGATGAACGTGAACATGGTCACCTGCGGCGGGCAGGCCACCATCCCCATGGTGGCTGCCGTCAGCCGTGTGCAGCCTGTGGATTACGCCGAGATCGTCGCCACCGTATCGTCCAAGTCCGCGGGTCCCGGCACGCGCAAGAACATCGACGAATTCACCCGCACCACTGCGGCCGCCGTGGCCGAGGTCGGCGGAGCCGAGCAGGGCAAGGCCATCATTGTCATCAATCCGGCCGATCCACCGCTGATCATGCGCGACACCGTGCACTGCCTCACCGCAGACGAGCCCGACGAGGTCAAGATCACCGCCTCCATTCAGGCCATGGTCAAGGAGGTGCAGAAATACGTTCCAGGGTACCGCATCGTCAACGGTCCGGTGTTCGACGACAAGCGCGTGTCGGTCTACCTTGAGGTTGAAGGTCTTGGCGACTACCTGCCCAAGTACGCCGGCAACCTCGACATCATGACCGCGGCGGCAGCCCGCACCGCTGAGATGTTCGCCGAGGAGCTGCTTGCCGGGCGCATCCATCTCGCTCCCGTCGAGCCCGTTGCTTCTTGAAGCCACGCTCCGACTCCAAGCCCCCACAGGACAACACCATGAACCTCAAAGGCAAGAAGATCACCGTCCACGACATGACCTTGCGCGACGGTATGCACCCCAAGCGTCACCAGATCACCTTGGAGCAGATGCGCAACATCGCCAGAGGGCTGGACGACGCCGGCGTGCCGCTGATCGAAGTTACCCACGGCGACGGCTTGGGCGGAAGCTCGGTCAACTATGGCTTCCCGGCGCACAGCGACGAGGAATACCTGAGTGCAGTCATCCCCCTGCTAAAACGCGCCAAGGTCTCGGCACTGCTGTTGCCGGGCATCGGTACCGTCGATCACCTCAAGATGGCGTATGAGCTGGGCGTACATACCATCCGTGTGGCCACGCATTGCACCGAGGCCGACGTGTCCGAGCAGCACATTACCCTGGCGCGCAAGCTGGAGATGGACACTGTGGGCTTTTTGATGATGAGCCACATGAACAGCCCGGAAGGTCTGATCAAACAGGCCAAGCTGATGGAAGGCTACGGCGCCAACTGCGTCTACATCACCGACTCGGCCGGCTACATGTTGCCCGACGACGTGCGCGCACGGGTGACGGCAGTGCGCCAAGCCCTCAAGCCCGAGACCGAACTGGGCTTCCACTGCCATCACAACCTCGCCCTGGGTGTGGCCAACCCCTTGGTCGCGATGGAGTGCGGCGCCAATCGCATCGACGCTGCCTGCGCAGGCCTCGGCGCGGGCGCGGGCAACACGCCGATGGAGGTATTGATCGCAGTGTGTGACCGCATGGGAATCGAAACTGGCGTGGACGTCTGGAAGATTCAGGACGTGGCAGAAGACCTGGTGGTGCCGATCATGGATTTCCCGATCCGCATCGACCGCGATGCGCTCACCTTGGGCTACGCCGGCGTGTATGGATCGTTCCTTTTGTTCGCCAAGCGGGCGGAGAAGAAATATGGCGTTCCAGCTCGCGAGATCCTGGTCGAGCTCGGCCGCCGCGGCATGGTGGGCGGCCAGGAGGACATGATTGAAGACACCGCCATGACGCTGGCCAAAGCGCGTGGACAGGCCCCAGCGAAGGTCGCCTGAAGAAATTTCCGGGTAGCTACCACTTTTTACTGTCACCCCTTGAAGGAATTGCAATGACGGCACTTACCGACAGCTCCACCAGCAAGTTCGCGCAAATCAATGAGAAGGACCTGTCGGACTTTCGCATCCACTACAACGAAGCTGGCAGCGGCGAGGCAGTGATCATGCTGCATGGCGGTGGCCCGGGCGCAGGTGGCTGGAGCAATTACTACCGCAACATCGAGCCGTTGGTGGCTGCCGGCTACCGGGTGATCCTCAAGGATTCCCCGGGCTTCAACAAGTCCGACGCGATCGTGATGGACGAGCAGCGCGGCTTGGTCAACGCGCGTGCGGTCAAGGGGCTGATGGACGTGCTCGGCATCGAGAAGGCGCACCTGGTCGGCAACTCGATGGGCGGTGCCACCGCGCTCAACTTTGCCATCGAGTACCCCGACCGGATCGGCAAAATGATCCTGATGGGCCCGGGCGGCCTCGGTCCGAGCATGTTCGCGCCCATGCCGATGGAAGGCATCAAGCTGCTGTTCAAGCTGTGCGCCGAGCCGTCCTACGAAACCCTGCGGCAGATGATCCAGGTGTTCCTCTACGACCAGTCCAAGATCACCGACGAGCTGCTCAACGGCCGCTGGGAGGCGATCCAGCGCCACCCCGAACACCTGAAGAATTTCCTGCTGAGCGCGCAAAAGGCGCCGCTGGCGTCGTGGGACGTGTCGGCGCGGCTGGGCGAGATCAAGGCCAAGACCTTCGTCACCTGGGGGCGCGATGACCGGTTCGTGCCGCTGGACCACGGCCTGAAGCTGCTCTGGACGATTCCGGATGCGCAGCTGCACGTTTTCTCCCACTGCGGCCATTGGGCGCAGTGGGAACACGCAGACACCTTCAACCGACTGATGATCGATTTCATGAAGAACGAATGATGCGCGGCTGATCGCGCCATACGCTCGGCCGTCGGCCGACGCGCCGGATCATCAAGTTCTGATGCCCCATGCCCCACGCCATGTTCATGGCCGTGGCGGGTGGCTTCGGCCTCAGGACGCGATGACACCGGCAGATGTGGCGCCGTTGGAATGGACTGGCAGGCAAACGCAGAGGTTGCGCACGCGCACGCCAGCCTGCCAGACGACTTGCGTTTACCACATGAGGAAATGACCCATGGCTTCATCGATTTGGACAGATCTGCTTGGCGTGCCGTTCCGGCAGACATTTTATACCGCCGGCGGCCACCGTACCCGCGTGCTGGAAGCGGGCGAGGGTCCGCCGCTGGTGTTCCTGCATGGCACCGGCGGCCATGCCGAGGCCTACATGCGCAACATCGCCGAGCACGCCCGCCACTTCCATGTCTATTCGATCGACATGCTCGGTCATGGCTATACCGACAAGCCGGCCGATGCGGACTATTCGATGGAGTTGTGGTCCGACCACATCGTCGCCTTCCTTGATGCCATCGGCGCCGAGCGCGCCAGCCTTTCGGGCGAGTCGCTCGGGGCAATGGTGTCTGCATGGACGGCGATCCGGCACCCGGCGCGGGTGGCAAGCCTGGTGATGAACACCGGCATCCTCGCGCCGCCCAACGACAAGGGACGTGCCGAATTGCTCGATGTGCTGGAACGCTCCCGGAAAGCCGCCGGCCAGCTCACGCGCGAAGCGGTCAAGGTGCGGATGCAGTGGTTGATGCACGAACCGGAAAAGACCCTCACCGACGAAATCATCGATATCCGCTTCAGGATCTACAGCCAGCCGGGGATGGCCCAGGTCATGGGCAAGATTGCCAACGCCGTGCTTGGCGGCATCGCCGACGAGGCGTTCTGCAAGCGCTGGATGGACCCGCAGATCATGCGCGACATCCGCTGCCCGACGCTGGTGTTGTGGACGCGCCACAACCCGGGACAGCCGGTCGAACTGGCCCAGGACGCCATGAAGCACATCCCGAATGCCGAGATGGTGGTATTGGAGAACAGCGCGCACTGGCCGCAATGGGAAGAGCCGGAGGCGTTCAACGCAGCTCACCTGGCCTTCCTGCGCAAGTCCGCTGGGTGATGCATCGGCCCAACGACCTGTTTTCAAACGCATGAATGACTTACCCCCCCCCCCACCGCCCATCTACTAAAACCAAACAGCAGGGAGAACGGTAGTGGAAAATCAATCCGTAACGGAAATCGCAAGGGACCAACGGCCGCACAGCCTTGGCGGAGTGGGCTCCATGCGCGCTCGGATATCCCCAAACCTGGCCATGGGAGGGGCCTTGTTGCTCGCGCTGTCGCCGGCCATGCATGCAAACGCGGCGGACTTCACCCTCCATGACGGAGAGATCAAGGGCAAGATCACCACGCGCGTGGTGGCCGGCGCAGGCTGGCGCCTGAATGACCCCTCGCCCTACCTGGTTGGCAAGGGCTTCCGCACCGACGGCAAGCCGAAGGGCGGCATGGGATCGGACGAATCCGACGACGGCAATCTGAACTACGGAAAGGGCGACATGTACAGCAATCTGTACAAGGCCACGACCGATCTCGATCTGAAATACCGAAACTTCGGGCTCAATGTCAGCGCACGGGCATGGTACGACAATGAACTGGAAAACGGCGAGGTGCCGCAAGGTAACCCGCCGGCCGGTTATTCGGCCAGCGGCGAGCTGGGTGATCGCGGCATCCACCGCAGCAACCAGTTCTCCGGTTTCATGTGGCTCAACGCCAACGTCTATGGCCACTTCGACCTGAGCCCCGAGGCCGGGCTGGACGTGCGCGTGGGCAAGCAGACGGTCAACTGGGGCGAGGATCTTTTCGTCAGCAACCTCAACCAGATCAATCCGGTCGATGTCACCACCCTGCGGAGCGTGGGCGCCGATCCGCGGACCGAGGCCCAGCTGCCGGTGGAGATGGTGTTCGGCAAGCTTACCCTCGGCAAGGCCTGGCGGGTGGAGGCATTCTGGCAATGGAAGTGGCGCCCGAGCGAATTCCCGGCGTGCGGAACCTTCTTCAGCGGCATCGACCTGGGTTTCGACATGGGCTGCGGCGGTGCCACCGCCAACCTGGCCTATCCGTTCAATTCCACCACTGCCGCCAACCTGCCCGGCGCCGAGCAATGGTTGAGCGATGGCTTCAACACCGCCGTCGGTGCCGTTGTGCCCCGGGCACCTGACCGCGAGGGCTCCGATAGCGGCCAGTACGGCGTGTCCTTGCATTACACCGCCGAGCGCATCAAGACCGATTTCGGTGCCTATTACATGCGCGTCAACGCGCGCTCGCCGATCTTTGCCGTGACGGTGGTGGACCCGCCGGGCACGACCTACCCGGAAATGAACAATGCGCTGCTGGCTGCCGGGCTGCCGGCCCCGCTGCTGGCGCCGGTGAACATCCTGCGCTCCTACAATATGTTCTGGAACTACGCGGACGACATCAAGGTCAGCGGTCTGTCGGCTTCGACCAAGCTGGGCAAATGGAAGGTGGCCGGCGAGGTATCCTATACCCAGGACCTGCCGGTCCAGTACAACATCGCCGACATGCTGTTCGCGTTCCTGCGTGGCACCGGCCCGCTGGCGGCGGGCTGGGACAATTCTCCTGGCCAGAGCTTCCCGGGCTACAAGCGATTCGACAAGACCCAGGCGCAGATCAACGCCGTGCGCATGTTCCAGAACGTGTTCGGCGCCGCCACGGCGTTGGTGGCCGGCGAGGCGGTGTGGGAACACGCCAACCTGCCGCCGCTCTCGGAGGCACGTTTCGGCCGCAGCTTCCACAACGGCTATGCGCCCTATTTTCCCACCGACACCTGCTCGCCGATCGGCGATCCCCACGGCTGTCTGAACGAAGGGTTCTACACCCGCAGTGCGTGGGGCTACCGGCTGCGCGGCCAGCTCAACTACGCGGTGGGCAGTGCCTGGGTAGTCACGCCTTCATTGACCTGGAGCCATGACGTCAGCGGGTATTCGGTGGACAACCAGCTCAGTGAGGGCCGCAAGCAGTACGTGTTGGGTCTCAACGGCCAGTACCGGAAAAACTACTTCGTCTCGGTCAACTACGGCAACTGGATCGACGGCGCGCCCTACAACACTTTACGCGACCATGATTTCGTCAACCTCGCCATCGGCGCCACCTTCTGAGCGGGCTGCCAGCCCCTCCGCAACGCTTCAGCCTGAGGACATCGCAATGAACGAGCTTTCCCCACTCACCGCCATACGCGAAGACAAGAGCGCCAACACCTTCAGGGTTCCGCGCGCCGCGTTCGTCTCCCCGTCGGTCCTGCAGGCCGAACGCGACCGGATCTTTGATCATTGCTGGCTCTACCTGGGCCATGCCTCGGAGATCAGCAAGCCCGGCCAGTTCGTCACCCGGACCGTGGCCGGTCGCACCTTGATCTTCAACCGCAACCTGAAGGGCGAGGTGCGTGCGCTCCTGAATACCTGCCCGCATCGCGGAGCAACAGTGTGCCGCGAGAAATCCGGCACCACCAAGCATTTCCAATGCCTGTATCACGGCTGGGTGTTCGACGATAACGGCAAGATCGCTGACCAGCCCGGCGGCGATGCCTACGACAAGGAGTTCTGCGAGCGCGGCGATGCCGACCTGAAGGCACCGCCGCGGCTGGAGGAATACCGCGGGCTGTATTTCATCTGTTTCGACAAGGATGTGGTCGACCTGGGCACGTATCTGGGCCATGCGCGCGAATACATCGACCTGATCATGGATCAGTCCGAATCGGGCATGACTATCCTCGGCGGCACCCAGGAATACAGCATCAAAGCCAACTGGAAGTTGCTGGTGGAAAACAGCATCGACGGCTACCACGCCGCCACGACGCACGCCACCTACATGGACTACCTGAAGAGCACCGCCGGTTCGCTGGCGGCTAGTGGCGTCGCAGGCGTTGGCGTTGACTTGGGCAATGGCCACGCCGTGATCGAATACTCCGCCCCCTGGGGCCGGCCGATCGGGCAATGGGTACCGCTGTGGGGCGAGGCCACCAAGGCCGATATCGAGCGCATCATTGCCGGGCTGACCGAGCGCCATGGTGAGGAGCGGGCCCAGCGCATTGCGCTGAAGAACCGCAACCTGCTGATCTTCCCCAACCTGATCATCAACGACATCATGGCGATCACCGTGCGCACCTTCTATCCGCTTGCGCCCGACCTGCTGCACGTCAATGCGTGGGCGCTGGCACCGAGCGAGGAAACCGCAGCAGCGCGCAAAAACCGGCTGGAGAGCTTCCTGGAATTCATCGGCCCGGGCGGTTTTGCCACCCCGGACGACGTCGAAGCGTTGCAGAGCTGCCAGTCGGGCTTCAGCAATGCCGACCAGGCGCCGTGGAATGACATCTCCAGGGGCATGGGCCGGCCATCACCGATGGCCGATGACGAAGAGCAGATGCGCGGGTTCTGGCGTGGCTGGAACGCACGCATGAACGCCGACGTTGGCAGTGCTGGCTGAGGACATCATCATGACCAATTTCAATCGCGCCGAACTGGAAGATTTCTTCTACGCCGAAGCCGCCCTGCTGGACGAATGGAAGCTGGATGACTGGCTGGCACTGTTCACCAAGGACGCCCGCTACGAAATCCCGTCCACCGACCTGCCGCGTGATGCCGACGCGGCCACCAGCCTGTTCTACGTGGCCGACGACGCGTTCCGCCTGTCCGAGCGCGTCAAGCGCCTGAAGAAGAAGACCGCGCACGCGGAATGGCCTCGGCCCAAGACCCGCCACGTGATCAGCAATGTGCGCATCGTCTCGGCCGACGGCGACCAATGCAAGGCCAGCGCAGTGTTCGTCACCTATCGTTCCAGACTGGGCCACACCGACACCTACATCGGCATCGCCGACTACCATCTGGTCCGCACCGGCGAGGGGCTGCGCATCCGCAGCAAGCGCTGCACGCTGGATCTGGACTCGCTACGTCCGCACGGACGCGTCAGCATCATTCTCTGAGGGTCATCGTCATGAGCATCCCGTTCCGTTACCGCAAGCTGGGCTACGTTGCGCTGAACGTCACCGACATCCAGCGCACGGCCGCCTTCTACACCGACATCGTCGGGCTCGATCTGTCCGGCAGCATCCAGGACGGCGGACCGGCATTCCTGCGCTGCAGCTCGGACCACCACAACATCGTGTTGTACCCGTCCTCGGCGGCGGGCCTCAAACGCGTCGGCTTCGAGCTGGAAAACCGTCATGAGATGGATCGGGCGCGCCGCCACCTGGAGGGGCTGGGCCTGGCCGTGGAAGACATTGGCAAGGAGGAGCGCACGCTGTTGCGCCAGGAGGACGGGCTGCGCTTCGTCGAGCCGCACTCGGGCCTGACTATGGAGTTGTACACGCGCATGCTGCAGATGGCACAGCCGTTCGTGCCGCGCCTGGCCAAGATCGAGCGTCTGGGCCATGTGGTCCTGGCGGTGGAGCGTTTCGAGGAAATGGCCAAGTACCTGCACGAAAACCTCGGCTTTGCCATCTCCGACTTCGTCGAGGGGGCGGTGGTATTCATGCGCTGTCAGCCCAATCCGTACCACCACACCTTCGCAGTGGGCCGTTCGGCCGGCGGCAACCACCTGAACCACGTGAACTTCATGGTCAGCGACGTGGACGACATCGGTGCGGCGACCAACCGGATGAACAAGGCCGAGGTGCCGATCGTGTTCGGCCCTGGCCGGCACAAGCCCTCCGGCAGCATCTTCCTGTACTTCCTGGACCCCGACGGCATGACGGTCGAATACAGCTTCGGCATGGAGGAGTTCCCCGAACACGAGTCCCGCGAACCGCGCGTGCTCGAGCCTCATCCGCTGTCGCTCGACCAGTGGGGAGGCCTGCCCAAGCCGACCTTCGGCAAGGTCGGGCCGATCGAGATCAAGGACAAGGCATGAGCACGACAGCGGGCGATCAGGCCTGGGCCAGCCAAACGCGGCCGCATGACGGTCGCGTGGCCATCGTCACCGGTGCTGCCGGTGGCATTGGCCTGGAAATCGCGCACCGGCTGGCGCGCGACGGCGCGCTGCTGGTCCTGGCCGATGCCGATGCGTCGCGGCTGGAGTTGGCCGCCGGCAGCCTGCGCGAATCGGGCGCGCAGGTCCACGCGGTGGCGGGCGATCTGTCGCTGGAGGAGACCGCCCAGGCACTGGCGGCGGCGGCGCTGGAAGCCTTCGGCCGCATCGACGTGCTGGTCAACAATGCCGGCGGCGGCGTGATTTTGCCATTCCTCTCGCACACGCCGCAGACACTCAGGCAAACCATCGATCGCAACCTGTGGACGGCGCTGTGGTGCTGCCGGACGGTCATCCCGCACATGCAGGCGCGTGGCTACGGACGCATCGTCAACATCGGCGCCGATTCGGTGCGCAACGGCTTGTGGGACCACGCCGCCTACAACGCCGCCAAGGGCGGGGTGCACGGCCTGGCCACCGGCCTGGCACGCGAGTTCGCCAGCGACGGCATCACCATCAACACCGTGGCGCCATGTGCGGTCAATACCCCGCAGTTGATCGAGATCGGCAAGCAGCACCCGGCGGCAGTCGAGCGCTTTGTCAGCGTGATCCCGATGGGCCGGGCCGGCGAGATGGCCGAGGTCGCCTCGATGGTCAGCTACTTGGCGGGTGCGGAAGCCTCGTTCGTCACCGGCCAGGTGATCAGCGTCAACGGCGGCAGCACGATGCTGTGAATCGGTGAAGGACATGCACAGGCCACTGGCTCCATCCACAGTATGCAGCAGGCGCCCCGGTGCGGCGGCGGGCGCACGGGAGTGGAACGCATGAGCGCGTTCGATGCCATCGACGTGCACACCCATGTGGTGCCACGCGAGTTTCCCGGGTACCGCGGCGCGCGGGCGGGTGTGCGCTGGCCGTCGATGGCCGAGGCCCAGCCCTGCCATCGCCACGTGATGCTCGATGGCGCGGTCTACCGCACCGTTTCGCACCAGTGTTGGGATACCGGGTTGCGCAGCGCCGACATGGACGGCATGGAGGTGGGCATGCAGGTGCTTTCGCCGATGCCGGAGCTGCTGTCCTACTGGCTGGAGGGTGACGACGGGCAGGTGCTGGCGCGCTACCTCAACGACTCGATCGCCGCGATGGTCCAGTCCGCACCGACGCGGTTCGCCGGGCTGGGCACGGTGCCGTTGCAGGATGTCGAACGCGCCATCGAGGAGCTGGACGTCTTGCTGCATCAGTTCGGCCTGGCCGGCGTGGAACTGGGCAGCAACGTGCAGGGCGTACCGATCGGCGATGCACGCTTCCTGCCGTTCTTCCAGGCGGCCGAACGCTGGGGTGCGGCGGTGTTCGTGCACGCGCTGCGGCCTTGTGGCATGGATCGCCTGGTCGGGCCACCGGTACTGGAACAGGCACTAGCCTTCCCGGGCGAAGTAGGCCTTGCCGCTGCTTCGATGCTGACCGGCGGAACGCTCGCGGCGTGTCCGGGTCTGCGCATCGCCTTCAGCCATGGTGGCGGCACGCTGGGCCAATTACTGCCGCGCCTGCGCCATGCGTGGAAGAGTTTTCCGACGCTGCAGCAGGCGATCGCGCTGGATCCGCTGGAGGCGGCACGGCGCATGTACTACGACACCCTGGTTTACGACCACGCAACGCTGGAGTACCTGCTGGCGACCTTCGGAGCCGAGCGCCTGATGCTCGGCAGCGACTATCCGTTCGCGATCATGGACAACCAGCCGGTCCAGTGCCTGGTGGCACTTCCGGAACCGGTGCGCGAATCGATCCGCTGCCGCAACGCGCTGCGCTGGTTGCGCGGTGCGTCGGCCTCCACGCCAGTTTCCCAACTACATGCAGGGCATGACCATCCATGAACGCCAACGCAAACTCGCTCGAAACCCTGTTCATCGAACCCGCGCGTCGTGCGCCGGTCGGCATCGTGATCGGCGACGCCAACGGCATCGGGCCGGAGGTTGTCGCCAAGTCCTGGGGCAGCGGACTGCTGCACCAGGCGTGCCGGCCGATCCTGATCGGCAGTGCTGCCGCAATGGAGCAGACTATTGCGGCGCTCGGCATGGACGTGCGCGTGCGCGCCATCGCCCACCCGGACCAGGCCCGGCTCGATCCGGAGGTGATGGACATCATTGATGGCGGCGCGCTGGATCCTGCCGCCATCACGCCGGGGCGCGACACCGCCGAGAGCGGTCGCGCGGTCGGCATCTGGCTCGGCGAGGCCGATCGACTGGCCCGCGAGGGCGCGCTCGGGGCGACGGTCATGGCGCCGGTCAGTGCGGTCGCGCTGGAGAAGGCCGGCATGCTTGACCGCATCGTCAGCGTCACGCCCGGCGAGACCTACCTGGTGCTGTTCTCCGGCGCGTTGCGCGTCACCCACCTCACCGACCATATGCCCCTGCGCGACGTCTCGGCGATGATCGACAAGGACCTGATCACCCTGACCCTGCGCAAGATGGACGCCGCGCTCAAGCAATGGGGCATCGCCGCGCCGCGCATCGCCGTGGCCGGCTTCAACCCGCATGCCAAGGGCACCGAGGACACCGATGAAATCGCGCCTGGCGTTGCCGCAGCGCAGCGGGACGGCATCGACGTCACCGGCCCGGTCAGCCCCGATTCGGTGTTCCGCCATTGCCTGGAGGGCCGCTACGACATGGTGCTGGCCATGTACCACGACCAGGGCCACATCGCGATCAAGACCGTAGGATTTTCCGGCAATGTCGCCGTATTCCTCGGCTCGCCGTACCCGCAGGTCACCATTGCCCACGGCACCGCCTACGATATCGTCGGGCGCGGCATCGCCGACCACAGCATGGTGCTCAATGCCATCCTCACCGCAGGCTCGCTGGCCGCGGGCAACGCCTTCCCGAATTTCCATTGATCGACAACATTGCCCTACGAGGTATTCAAGGTGACCCAGCAAGACCCCTATCGATTCATTGCCCGCACCACCGACGTGCCCGAAGACCAAGCCCTGGCGGTGGTGCTGCCCGACCATCCGCCGCTGGCGGTTGCGCGTCTGGGCGATGCATTTTTCGTCATGGACGACACCTGCACCCATGGCGCGGCGTCGCTGTCGGACGGCGAAATCATCGAAGGGGAAATTGAGTGCCCGTTCCACGCCGGCCGGTTCGACATCCGCACCGGCGAGGCCACCGCGTTCCCGTGCACCAAGGCCTTGCGGGTCTACCCTACGCGGGTCGAGGGCGATGCGGTGATGGCGGACCTGGGCGCGGCGCAGCGCGACAGCACCGCGCCGGCATCGATCGAAAGCCAGGCCGATGCATGACCCTGACCCGTGCAGTTCAACCCACCGGATGATTCGCGCCGCAACAGCCGAACGATCCGTATCCAAGCCCATAGGAGGCGACCATCATGAATACCAGACCGATTCCCGTTCCACAGGGTGATGCTGACCACGGCCGTGCGCCGACCGGAAGCAGTTACGTCCATATCGGCGACGATTTACGCGCCGTCGACCGACGTGTGTTCTTTGATCCGGAAATCTATGAAAATGAATTCGATCGCATCTGGAGCAAGGTGTGGGTGTACGTGGCCCACGAGAGCCAGATCCCCAAGCCCAAGGATTTCATGACCGGCTGGGTCGGGCGGGTGCCGATCATCATCTCGCGCGACCGCAAGGGCTTGGTCAACGCGTTCGTCAATGTCTGCCCCCATCGCGGCTCGACCTTGTGCCGGACCGAGAAAGGCAGCGCCAGCAACTTTGTGTGCTCGTTCCACGGCTGGGCGTTCAATGACCAGGGCGACCTGGTAGGCGTCACTGAAGAAGAATCCGGTGGCTACCCTTCCGGCTTCGACAAGCAGGCCCACGCCCTGACCCGGGTGCGCTGCGAAAGCTACAAGGGGTTTCTGTTCGCCACGCTCAATCTGCAGGCCGAGCCGCTTGAGGACTACCTGGCCGAGAGCAAGCCGTTCATCGACACCTTTGCCGAGCAATCGCCGCAGGGCATTGAGGTACTCAAGGGCCGTTCGGTGTACGTCTATCATGGCAACTGGAAGTTGCAGGGCGAGAACGGCGTGGACGGCTATCACGTTCCGGTGGTGCATGCCAATTACGTGCAGATGGTCGGCCATCGCCAGCAGGTCAACGCCAGTGGAAAGGCGCTCAAGACCCTGGAGGCCGGCAAGTTCGGCAAGCTTGGCGGTGGCTATTACGACCTGCACAACGGCCACTGCATCCTGTGGACCAACCTGCCCAATCCACAGGATCGCCCGCTGTACGGCGCCAAGGACGAGATCGCCTCGCGCATCGGCCAGGCCAAGGCTGACTGGTCGGTCGACCGTTCGCGCAACATGCTGCTGTATCCCAACGTGCTGTTGATGGACCAGGCCAGCACCCAGATCCGGGTGTTCCGGCCGCTGGCGGTGGACAAGACCGAAGTGACCATCTACTGCTTCGCCCCGGTGGGCGAGCCACCGGCCGAGCGGGCCAAGCGCATCCGCCAGTACGAGGATTTCTTCAACGCCTCGGGCATGGCCACCCCGGACGACCTGAACGAGTTCAACGAGACCCAGAAGGGCTTCGGTGGCTACGGTCCGCAGCGCTGGAGCGATTTTTCGCGTGGCGCGGCGCACGAAATATCCGGCCCCGACGAACTCGCCAAGGAGCTCGGCATCCATCCCCGCAGCAGCGGCACCGACAGCACCGACGAGGGCATCTTCGTCGCCCAGCACCAGCGCTGGGAGGAGTTGATGAACGCTTCTGAACCCGTGACCGAGGAATGAGCATGAACGAGCCCGAAGTGATGAGGTCGGTCCAGGATCTGCTGCACCTTGAAGGCGAACACCTGGACTTCCAGCGCTGGGATGAATGGCTCGCCCTGTTCGACCCTGAGGTGGAGTACTGGGTGCCGGCGTGGGACTCCGAGCACGAACTCGCCTCCGATCCCATGCGCGAGATGTCCCTGGTCTACTACGCCAATCGCGCCGGTCTGGAAGACCGCGTGTTCCGTCTGCGCACCGGACGCTCGTCGGCCTCGCTGCCGCTGCCGCGCACTACGCATCTGGTCAGCGGCATCCGCGTCAGTGGCTATGACGGCTCCAGCTGCCAGGTTTCGGCCAGCTGGGTGGTGTTTTCGTTCAAGGACAAGCAGTCGCACCAGTTCAACGGCCGCTACGAATACACGTTGGCCCAGCAGGATGGAAGCTGGCTGATCCGGCGCAAGAAGATCATCGTCAACAACGAAGTGATCCCTTCGTTGATGGATTTCTACAGCATCTGACCGGGGAAATCGGTGGCGGCGTCGGTGCCGCCGCCTAAAGCGCAACATTGATCGGAGAAAGAACTGTGACCCAGAAGGATTGCACGGTCCTGATCGTCGGTGCCGGCCCGGTGGGCATGATCAATGCCCTTGGCCTGGCCCGCGCCGGCGTGGACGTGATCGTGATCGAAACCCACCCAGGCATCGTGCCCGACCCGCGCGCCATGACCTATCACTGGACTGTGCACGAAGGCATGGAACGCCTGGGCCTGCTCGATGACATGCTCACCGAGGGCTTCAAGGTGCCAGAGATGTGCTATCGCATCTTCGCCACCGGCGAGGTCATCCGCCTGGATATCGGGGCGATCGGCGACTACACGCCGTATCCGTATGCGATCTCGCTGGGCCAGGACCAGCTCGAGGCGCTGGTATTCAAGCACCTGGCCGACTATCCGGACGTCAGGATTCACTGGAACACCACCATGACCGAGCTCGTCCAGGACGCGCACGGCGTGACGGTGACCGCCGAGCGCGACGGCCAGCCGGTGACCTATCGCGCCGACTGGGTGATCGGAGCCGACGGTGGCCGCAGCCGCGTGCGCAAGGCGATCGGCGTGGCGTTTCCCGGCATGACCTGGCCGCAGCGCTTCATCGCCACGAACGTGGTGTACGACTTCGAGAAATACGGCTGGAGCGTGGTCAATTACCTGGTCGATCCCGGGTATGGGGCGGTGGTGGCCAAGGTCACGCGCTCGGGGATCTGGCGTGTGACCTTCAGCGAGGACGCGAGCGGCACGCTGGAGGGCATCGAGGACCGCATCCGCGCCTTCTACGCCCGGGTCTTCCCGGGCCCGGAGCCATACGAGCTCAAACTGTATTCGGTCTACAACATGCACCAGCGGTGCGTGGAAAAAATGCGCGTGGGTCGGGTGATGCTGGCCGGCGACGCGGCCCATCTGACCAACCCGACCAACGGCTTCGGCCTGGTGTCGGGGATGCTCGATTCGCAAGTGCTTTACGAGGCGCTGGCCGCGGTGGTGAAGGGCGTGGTCGATGCGGACGTGCTCGACCAGTATTCGCGCGACCGCAGGCGCGCGTTCGAGGAGATCGCCTCGCCGTCCTCGGTGGAGACCAAGCGGCTGGTGTTCCATTCGGATGATCCGGAACGCTTCAAGGCGGACCTGGAGCGCATGCGCCGCGTGGCCAGCGAGCCGGAGCTGCTGCGCCAGCAGCTGATGATCGGCCACCGCATGCAGACCCCTTCGCTGGTGCGGCCGGCTGGCCTGGCCGAGTGAGGCAGTCCGGCAGAGACCGGCATCCCGGAGAGGCGGAACGACCGATGGGCGACACGGCGATGCAGCGCACCGAAGCAGCAGCGATGACTGGAACTCGCACACCTGGCGCAGGGTGGGGATCCCGGCCTTCCTGCAGGACGGCGACGCGATGAAGCTGGCCAGGTTCATCGCCGAGGGAGGCGAGCGCATCGGCGCGGTGCGCGAGGATGGCATCGTCGCGCTTGATACCGGGATCGACCGCGCCGATGACATGACTGCGCTGATCGAGCGCTGGCCGCACGAACACGCGCGGTTGCGCGAGCAGGCGCGCGAGGGCAACGCCGTGCCACTGGCGCGGGTCCGCCTGCTCGCACCAGTCGCATGGCCCTCCAAGATCATGGCGATCGGGCTCAACTACGCCGACCACATCGCCGAGAGCGGCATGGAAAAGCCTGGCGAGCAACTGTGGTTTGCGAAGATGGCCAACACCGTCAACGGTCCGCACGATCCGGTGCAGGTGCCACGTGCATCGTCGAAGCTGGACTATGAAGTCGAACTGGTCGCAGTGATCGGTCAGGGGGGGCGCCAGGTCGAGGCCGACCACGCGCCTTCGCGGGTGTTCGGCTACTGCGTGGGCAACGACGTCTCGGTACGCGACTGGCAGATGCGCACCTCGCAATGGGTACTTGGCAAATCCTTCGACGGACACGCGCCGCTGGGGCCGTGGATCGTCACCGCTGACGAGTTGGGCGATCCTCACCGGCTTTCTATCCGCTGTCTGGTCAATGGTGAGCTACGGCAATCCTCCAGCACGCGGCATCTGGTTTTCAGCGTGTGGGACCAGCTCGCCCATTTGAGCAAGGCGATGACCTTGCGCGCGGGCGACCTGCTGTTCACCGGCACGCCCGGCGGGGTCGGCGCGGCCATGCACCCGCCGGCGTGGCTGCGCACCGGCGACGTCGTGCGATGCGAGATCGACGGCATCGGCGCGATCGAAAACACCGTGATCGACGAATGAGTGCGGCGTCGATGGACCCCTTGTCACCTACTGGAGGAAAGCCACCATGCTCGGATTGATGCAGAATCGTCCGTTGTTGATCTCCTCGCTGATCCAACACGCCGAGACCTTTCACGGCGGCGTCGAGATCGTCAGCCGCAGCGTCGAAGGCCCGGTGCATCGCACCGACTGGCGCAGCGTCGCGCGCCACTCGCGCCAGCTGGCCAACGCGCTGGCGGCGCTGGAGCTGTCAGAGGCAGCGAGCGTGGCGACCCTAGCGTGGAACACGTGGCGCCATCTGGAGGTCTACTACGGCGTGTCCGGCTCAGGCAAGGTGCTGCACACCGTCAATCCGCGCCTGTCGCTGGAGCAGCTGACCTACATCATCAACCACGCCGAAGACCAGGTGCTGTTCTTCGATATCAGCTTCGCCGATCTGATCATGCAACTGGCGCCGGCATTGACCACGGTGCGGCATTACGTGGCCATGACCGACCGGGCACACATGCCGCAGCTCGACCTGCCGGGCCTGGCCTGCTACGAGGAGCTGATCCAGGCGCAGGACGATGATTACGCCTGGCCGAGCTTCGACGAGAACACCGCCTCCTCGCTGTGCTACACCTCGGGCACCACCGGCAACCCCAAGGGCGTGCTGTATTCGCACCGTTCGACGGTGCTGCACGCAATGGCCACCTGCGCGATGGACGGCATGGCGCTCGGCGCGCAGACAAGCCTGCTGCTGGTGGTGCCTATGTTCCATGTCAACGGCTGGGGCGCGCCGTATTCCAGTGCGATGGCCGGTGCCAAGCTGGTGTTGCCCGGGCCGCGGATGGATGGCGAGAACCTGTACGGCCTGCTTGGCGAGGAGCGCGTCACCTTCGCCCTGGGGGTGCCCACGGTGTGGCTGATGCTGCTGCAGTACCTGGACCAGCACCCGGAGCTGGATCGCAAGGGCCTGGCGCTCCAGGGCGTTGCGGTGGGCGGGTCGGCGTTGCCGCGGGTGGTGATCGATCGCTTCGAGCGCGAGCTAGGTGCGCAAGCGGTGCAGCTGTGGGGAATGACCGAAACCAGCCCGCTGGGCGTGTCCAACCTGCACCTGTTGCCGGCCCAGGAACACCTGCCACCAGAGCAGCAAATGCCGTACCGGCTCAAGCAGGGCCGCGGCCTGTGGGGCGTGCAACTGAAGATCGTCGACGACCAGGGCCAGGCGCTGCCTTGGGACGGCCAGCGCGCCGGGCATCTCATGGTGCGCGGGCCGTGGATCGCGGCACGCTACTACAAGTCCGAGCAGGGCCTGCTCGATGACGAGGGCTATTTCCCCACCGGCGACATCGCTACTGTGGATCCGGACGGTTACGTGCAACTGGTGGACCGCGCCAAGGACGTGATCAAGTCCGGCGGCGAGTGGATCTCCTCGATCGAACTGGAGAACGTGGCGGTGTCGCATCCGGGGGTGGGCGAGGCGGCGGTCATCGGCGTGGCCCATCCCAAGTGGCAGGAACGGCCGCTACTGCTGGCCGTGCGCAACGCCAGCGGCGCCACGCTGAGCCCGGAGGAGTTGCTCGCCTACATGGAACAGCGCGTGCCCAAGTGGTGGTTGCCCGACGAGGTGGTCTTCGTCGAATCGCTGCCGCACACGGCTACCGGCAAGCTGCTCAAGTCCAGGCTGCGCGAGCAGTACAAGGGGTCCGCAGGTTGAAAGACCACGCGCGACCGGCAACCGTCAACGTTGATGTCAGGAGACTGATGATGGATATTCGACCCACTTCGATTACACCCGGCTCGCCCAGCCCGAGCGCAACCATGCGCGGCTGTACACTGATCCGGCCATCTTCGCCGAGGAGATGGAAAAGATCTTCCGCCGCTCCTGGGTCTATGTGGCCCATGAGAGCGAGATCCCCAACCCCAGTGATTACGTCACCACCTACGTCGGGTTGATCCCGGTCATCGTCACCCGCGACGAGGCGGGCAAGGTGCACGTGCTGGTCAAACCGCTGCATGCATCGCGGCGCCACCGTGTGTCCGTACGAGAAGGGCGAGGCCAAGACCTTCACCTGCCCCTACCACGGCTGGGAATACGCGCTGGACGGCAAGCTCGAAGCAGTGGGCCTGCCCAAGGGTTATAACGAAGGCGAGATCGACAAGGGCCAGCTCGGCCTGCGCGAGGCGGCCAAGGTCGGAAGCTACCGCGGCATCATCTTCGCCAGCCTGAACGAAGTGCCAGACATCAGCCTGGAGGCCAAGCTCGGCCCGGCACTGCCGATCCTGGATGCCTACATGGACCTGTCCCCGACCGGCGAAATCGAAGTGGGCAAGAGCGGCGTCTACAAGCATGCCTACCGCGGCAACTGGAAAATCCAGGTGGAAGGCTCGGTGGAGGGCTACCACCCGATCTTCACCCATCACAGCGCGTTCGAGACCATTGGCCGCACCATGGGCATCAACCCCAAGGGCAGCTTCACTGGCTCGCTGAAAACCGGCCTTCACGGTCGCGATCTCGGGCATGGCAACAATATCTGCGAGATCTACAACTACACAGACGAACAGATCCGCCAGCGCTATCCGCAGGCCTTCATCGACCTGCTCAAGGATGCCCATGGCGAGAAGCGTGCAATGGCCGCGCTGCATACCCGTTTCAACCTGGTGATCTTCCCGAATCTCGCCATCCTGGAATACCAGTTCCGTGTCACCCGCCCGGTGCAGGTGGATCTGAGCGAGGTGCGCATCTATCACACCATGCTCAAGGGTCTGCCGGAGGAATTCTCCGCACTCAACCTCCGTCGCGTGCGCGAGCATGAGTTCTTCTACGGCCCGGCCGCTTTCGGTGGTCCGGACGACTACGTCGCCTTCGAACGCATCCAGCAGGGCCTCGTCGCCGACGAAGAGGCGCCGTGGGTGCTGCTCAACCGCGGCTATGCGACCGAGCAGGTCGATGCGGAAGGCTGCCGCTACGGCGACCTCACCCAGGAGACCCAGCAGCGTGCGCCCTACTACGAATATCGCCGCCTGATGGCGCGCTCGGCGGAGGCCGCATGAACCGCAACGATGCCGAAAGCTTCCTGTATCACGAGGCCGCGCTGCTCGATCACAAGCGCTTTGATGAATGGTTCGACCTGTTCTGCGATGACGCCCTGTACTGGATCCCGGCCAACCGGGGCGACTATGACCCGCGCGAGCACGTCTCGTTCGTCTACGACAACATGACCCTGCTCAAGGAGCGCATCGGTCGGCTGCAGGGCGAGCACTGCCACGCGCAGCCGCCGCCTTCCTCGACGCTGCACACCGTTTCCAATGTCGAGGTCGAACCGCTCGGCTCAGCGCGCGTGCGCGTGCGCTCCAACGCGGTGATCTACGAGTTCCGCAACAACGCCCAGCGCCGTTTCTGTCCGCTGCAGACCTTCCCGGCGTTCTGCACGCACGAGTTGCGGGAGGAGGACGGTCACTGGCGCATCGCCTCGAAGAAAGTCGTGCTGCTCAATGCGGACGGTGAAATCTTCGACCTGAGCTTCCTGCTGTGAGGGCTATACGATGAATGC